>Ga0070661_100003007_pt1 | contig 11617 bp, 15 predicted proteins | sample KBSC43metaG_FD_64663 | JGI IMG/M metagenome (GOLD analysis project Ga0070661, IMG submission 64663) | Corn rhizosphere microbial communities from Kellogg Biological Station, Michigan, USA - KBS C4-3 metaG | ecosystem: Host-associated > Plants > Roots > Rhizosphere > Soil ...
CCTTAATTGACGAGGCAAACCAGACAGTTTCAATAATTGTTTCGTCAATCAAAACACTAAAGAGAAAGCGAAATCCCAAATCCGCGATCCAAATTCCCAAATCAATATGAAAACCTGGATTTCTCTCAACATGACTCCCGGTGTCGGACCGCGCGCGGCGACGAAGCTGCTTGAACGCTTTGGCTCGGCCGAAAATGTTTTTCACGCTCGCCGTACGGAACTCGAATCGCTTAGGCTCAAGCCGGAAACGATCGAAAGCATCATAAAGCGCGAGTTTCACGAAAAGGCGGGTGAGGAATTGGAACGGGTTCGTTCTCTCGGCGGAGATGTTCTGATTCTCGACGACGGCAGCTATCCGAACCTGTTGCGAGAGATCGCGGACCCGCCGATCACGCTGTATGTCAGCGGCGATTGGCAAGCATGTTTCGATCAGCCCTGTGTCGGCATCATCGGTTCGCGAATGTGCTCGACATACGGGCAGAACGCTTCGGAGATGCTTTCGCGCGATCTTGCGTCCCGCGGCATCTGTATCGTTTCGGGTCTTGCGCGCGGGATCGACACAGCCGCCCACCGCGGGGCCATTGCCGGCGGCGGACGCACGATCGCCGTTCTCGGCACCGGAATTGACAGCATCTATCCTAAAGAAAACAAAAAACTTGTGGACGAAATTCTAACCTCCGGCGGAGCCGTCATTTCGCAGTTCCCACTCGGCACACCGCCGTTAAAGGACAACTTTCCGTACCGGAATCGAATCATAAGCGGGCTGAGCCTAGGAGTTTTGATCATCGAAGCCTCCGAAAGGAGCGGCTCTTTGATAACTGCGCGTCTGGCGATGGAACAGAACCGAGAGGTGATGGCCGTGCCGGGAAATATAACGTCGAGAAATTCGTTCGGGACAAATTATCTGATCAAATCCGGAGCAAAGCTTGTTCAGCAATGGCAGGATGTCGTTGCCGAACTGCCGAGCGAGATCGCGGCCGAGATATTGCCGCCCACGATAGAAAAGAACACGGACGGCCGGGCAAAACAACAGGAGCTTGCGCCGGCCGATCTGAGCGTTCACGAAAGAAAATTGTGGTCGCTGCTCAAACCCGACGAGCCGGTGCATATTGACAACCTGCTTGAGGAAAGTGCACTATCGTTCGGCGACCTGAACACGGCGCTGGTCGGTTTGGATATTCGCGATCTTATACGCGTTCTTCCCGGAAAATACTACGCGAAGCGGCTGTGAATTGACCGCATTTGCAAGTTGGTTTCAAAAAGAGTAGGGTTGAACGTCGAATTGACAGACGGTGAAGTTCGGTGTTAGAAGTCAGAATGTCAGCACGTTTGTTAAAAGCGTCTGACATATTTTTTTTCGAACCGGGACAAATGCGATGCAGGATCTGGTTCAGATAACGCGGTATTCGAGAAGCGAGTATTACGAGTTAATGCGGCGGCTGATCGAGCGGAAAAATGCGCAGATACTTGAACCGCAGCTTCCGCTGGATAAACTGACAAAGTGGTTTTCCAGGAACGTGGTGACGGATATTTCGGAACCACTTCCCGAGTGTACGACGTGCGGTATCTGTTGCGTGTTCGCACCGATCGTTCCGGTTTCGCGGGACGATTCCCGGCAGCTCGGGTCGTACTGGGACATTACGCTTGATGAAGACAGCTCGGTTCTGATCGACCGCGTGCTGCCGCGGAGTATGGAAAACGGATACTGCGCAAATCTTGATGGCGTGATGGGAGAGTATGTGGCCTGCACCGCCTATCATGAGCGGCCGAAAGTTTGTCACGATTTTGAAGCCGGAAGCGACCGCTGCCACGAGTATCGAAGGATGTACGGCATTGAACCGCAGCTTTCGATCGAAGACGTTGTCGCGGCGACCGGGAAACTTAACGAGTTGCCTCGGCAGCCGCAGATCGATTTCGTAAGGATTTTGGTCGGCGAGATGGTTTACGAAACTACGGCCCTAGCGGACGGAGGTTTGAGCCGATCGAGGCGAACAAAATTGAAGATCGTCGCGATGTTGGATGATGACACTGCGAATTTTCACGTAATCCACACGTACGACCCGAGAGAGGAAACATGGTTCGAAAGCGATTTTCTGGCCATGAGTTTAGATGAGGCCCACGAGATGATAGCATCACGGGCAAGAAAGTGATTTAGTATGTCGAAGAATCTGGTGATCGTTGAGTCACCTGCGAAAGCAAAAACAATTAATAAGTATTTGGGCCAGGACTACACGGTTCTGGCATCGATAGGTCATATTAAGGATCTGCCGACCAAGGAACTCGGCGTTGATGTTGAGAATAATTTTGAACCTCATTATGAAGTAATTCCGGATACCAAAAAACGCAATAATAAAAAGATAGTTGCCGATCTGAAAAAAGCGGCAAAGACGAGCGAAGCGATCTATCTCGCAGCCGACCCCGACCGCGAGGGCGAGGCCATCTGCCAACACCTTGCCGAAGAGATCGTTCCAAAAAAACCCGCAAAACAGGTTTATCGCGTGATGTTCAACGAGATAACCAAAAACGCGATCAAGGACGCATTCAAGGAACCGAAACAGATAAACAGGGACCTGGTTGACGCGCAGCAGGCGCGTCGAATTTTGGATAGGTTAGTTGGTTACAAGGTCTCCCCTATTTTGTGGAAGACAATCGGCGGAAAGCTTTCCGCGGGACGTGTTCAAACCGTTGCAGTGCGATTGGTAGTTGAACGCGAGCGTGAGATCGAGGCGTTTGTGCAGACCGAATATTGGTCGATAATTGCGAACCTGACGGCCGCGCTGCCACCCAATTTCGACGCAAAGCTTTATAAGGTAGAAGACAAAACGGTTAAAACCGGCAAGTTTGACGAAGACCTCAAGCCAACCGAAGTTCATATTAAAACCGGGCAGGAAGCGGGCGACATTGTTGCCGAAGCCGAAAAGCAGACGTACATCGTCGATACGGTAACGACAAAGGAGCGTAAGCGAAACGCAACGCCGCCGTTTATCACATCGAAGCTGCAGCAGGACGCCGCGCGCAAATATGGATTTTCGGTCAAACGCACGATGGCAACTGCGCAAAAGCTTTACGAAGGCATTGAATTGGGTTCTGAAGGCGCTGTCGGTTTGATCACCTATATGCGAACCGACTCGACACGAGTTTCGGATGGGGCGTTGAACGAGGTTCGCGAGTTTATCGGCGGCAATTACGGCGACAATTACCTGCCCGGCAAACCAAATTTTTATAAATCAAAAAAGGGCGCGCAGGACGCTCACGAAGCAATTCGTCCGACGGACGTCAATCGTACGCCGGAAAGCCTTTCAAGCAGATTAGGTCCCGACGAATTAAAACTTTATCGTCTGATCTGGCAGCGATTTGTTGCGTCCCAGATGACGCCGGCAATATTCGACCAAACGACGATCGACATTAAGGCCGGACGTTTTACGTTTCGCGCGACGGGCTCGGTGCAAAAATTCGACGGCTTTTTGAAAGTTTATCAGGAGGGACGCGACGAAAAACCCCAGGACGGCGAGGACGATGATGAAGAACGCAGCCTGCCGCGCGTCGACCAGGGCGAAAATCTGAAACTTAATTCGATCACCCCCGACCAGCATTTTACCGATCCGCCGCCGCGTTACTCAGAAGCGACGCTCGTAAAAGCTCTCGAAGAAAAAGGTATCGGTCGGCCTTCGACCTATGCGGCGATCATGACGACGATCCAAGACCGCGAATACGTCGAGAAGATCGAGGGACGATTTCATCCGACGCCGCTTGGCACGACTGTTAACGACCTTCTTGTTGCAAGCTTTGATGACATCTTCAATACGACCTATACCGCGCGTATGGAAGAGGAGCTTGACGATATAGAAGACGGAAAGCTTAACTGGAGGCAGGCGCTGCAGGAGTTTTACGGCAAGTTTTCAAAGGACCTCGAAAATGCCGCCGAGACGATAAAAAACAAAAAGAAAATGGAGATCCCGACCGACGAGATCTGCGAAAAGTGCGGTGCGGGTATGGTAATAAAATTCGGGCGATTCGGGCAATTTCTTGCGTGCTCGAATTATCCCGAATGCAAAAATACACGCGAGGTCGGAAGTAAGCAGTCGGCATCGAATGGTGATGCGGAAACGGAGGCACGCGGTGACGCGGGGAAAGCTGAAGAAATTCCGGTTTGTGAACTTTGCGGCCGCGAGATGGCGCTAAAGAAAGGACGATTCGGAGCGTTTTACGGCTGCACCGGTTACCCTGAGTGCAAAAATATTCGAAAAATAGCAAAGGGCGACCAAAAGCCAGCCGCCCCGCCGGTCGAACTCGACGAGATCTGTCCGAAGGACGGTGCAAAGCTCGTACGCCGTCAGGGACGCTATGGCGAATTTGTCTCGTGCTCGAACTATCCGAAATGCGACTATGTTAAGCGGGAAACTCTAGGCATCGCGTGTCCGAAATGCGGCAAGGGCGACATCGTTGTCAAAAAATCGCGGCGCGGCAAAGTGTTTTACGGCTGTTCGAATTATCCGAAATGCGACGCCGTTTATTGGGACAAACCTGTTACCGAAGCATGTCCGCAATGCAGCGCTCCATTCCTTCTCGAAAAAACGACGAAAAGAGACGGCACATTTCGTTACTGCCAAAATGAGGATTGCGATTACAAGGCACCGGTCGATACCGATGCCGTTCCCGCAAAAGACGAAACCAAGGACAAGGTTACGGCGTAGGACCTGCTGATGAACGAGAACCTGCAATTCTTACACGCCTTTATCAAAAATCCGCTAAAGGTCGGTGCGATCAAACCGAGCTCGCCTGAGCTTGCACGAAAAATGCTCGAGGGCATCAAACCGGACGCCGACAACATCATCCTTGAGCTCGGCGTCGGCACCGGCGCGATCACTAAATTTATCGCCGAAATGGTGCCGGACCGGAATTCTTACCTCGGAATTGAGCTCGATCCGACTCTTGCCAAATCGGCGAGCCAAAAATTTCCCGACCTTCGGATCGTTCACGGCAACGCTTGCGAAGCTCACACGATTCATAAAGAATCCGGTCTGGGCAAGATCAGCTACGTCGTTTCAGGTTTGCCGTTCGTCTCGCTTCCGGCTGAGGTCAGCGAAAAGGTATATCTTGAGATCGAGAGGCTTATGAACGCCGGGTGTGTATTCCGAACATTTCAATACGCGCATGGCTACTACACACCGGCAGCGCTGAAGCTTCGCGAATTTATGCGTAACCGGTATGGCAAATCGAAACGAAGCCCGCTGGTTGTCAAAAACGTCCCACCTGCATACACACTAACGTGGTCGAGCGCCAACTGAAAAAAGGGGCGATGAAAATATGTTATCCAAGTCGAAATTGGCAGCATTTATCGCAACGTCGAAACCCGCCGAAGCCAGGGCGTTCTATGAGAACGTGCTCGGATTGACGTTAGTGTCTGACGAAGAATACGCGATCGTGTTCGACGCAAACGGCACGACGTTGCGAATACAAAAGGCCGGTGATTTTACGCCGCATCCGTTTACAAGCTTGGGCTGGCACGTCGACGATATCGAGGCGGCCATGACCGAACTAAGAGGAAAAGGCGTTTTATTTGAGCAATATCCCTGGATGCCGGAAGGCAGCAACGGCATAATGACCTTTCCTGACGGGGCGAAGGTAGCATGGTTTAAGGATCCTGACGGAAATCTCCTCTCGCTTGACAAGTATTAGTCATCCTTTCTCATTAGCAGTTCTCGCACTGTAAATTTTTATTGACAGATAGTTGATCTTCGCTTATCTTTTACGAACTCACTTTCGGCGGAGTTGCGCGGGTGTTAAGCGACACAGCGCAGCCGGAAATTTTCAAACTCAACGGTTTTCATCGTGTCCTCACAACCAGGCACGATTAGAGCCTTATTCCCAAAATAAAGGAGAAAAAATGAATACGTTTGTTCACCGGGCGATTATATTTGCGCTTTTTGCGATGCTTTCTGCCTTTTCCGTCTTTGCCCAATCAAACGACGAATATAACCATTTCGAAGGTTTTGTCGGCTATTCGTATAACAATGTCGATACCGGGATCAAAAGCCAGGATCTCGAAGAATTTCCCGAACTTGCCGGCGATTTCGACAAGAGGGTTAATACTAATGGTTTGAACGCCTCATTTGTCCAAAATCTTCACAAATACATCGGTGCAAAATTTGATTACTCCTATCACCAGAAAACTGACGATTTCAGTATCGAAGGTTTCGATTTCTCGACGAGATACAGGGTTCATCAGTTTTTAGGAGGCCTTCAGTTCAAAAATAATCTAAAAGACGGCCCGCGATTCAAACCATTCGGACATGTTCTTGCGGGTGTTGCCCGGCAAAAGATCGACTTCACGGTTCCGAGCGAATTTGAGATCGACCCGGCTGACCTGAGTGGAGGCGAGACTGATTTTGCGATGGTACTTGGCGGCGGTGTAGATATAAAAGTCAGCAGGCATGTTGATGTGCGGGCGATTCAGGTAGATTACAACCCGATTTTCGGGCGAGGTGCCACGATTGATGGCGAGCGGTTCGACGGCCGCACGCAGAACAACCTGAGGCTGTCATTCGGAATTGTATTCCACTGATAGGCCGATCGTCGGGTTCTAATCATGTGTTTTGCGAAAAGGCCGTCGGAAAGACGGCCTTTTGACCATGAGTTTGAAGGAAAACTGATCGACAACGTTTTTGGCTACGTCATTGACTGCCGGATTCCTGTCTTTGATTCCGAAGAAATAATTGTTGACAACCACAGACGAGAGTAATAGAATCCGGCGCATTACTTAACAATTTGGAGGTATTAGTATGCCCAAATCTGTATTGGGAAATTTCGATAATCCGTCTGAGGTTCGCGATATTCCGAAAGGACGGGTTGAGATAGTTAACCTGGGCGACACTCCGGTCATGCGCGCGACATTCGAGCCGGGCTGGAAATGGTCGGTCGATATGAAACCTGTCGTCGGAACCGATAGCTGCGAGGTGGCACATTTTGGCTACATGCTTGCCGGTAAGATGCATATCAAAATGGACGACGGCACGGAATATACGCTGGCAACAGGCGATGCGGCAAATATAAAGCCGGGACACGATGCTTGGGTCGAGGGCGCTGAAAAATGCGTATTTCTCGACTTTCAGGGTGCGGCGAACTACGCTAAGCCGAAAGAATCACAGACGACAGCATAACTGCGCCGCCATTCCGTCTCCAATAAGTTTCGTTGCATTTAGGGCAATGACGCAGGTGAATAGGTGTGTTCGCCCCTCCCAAATTTTGCTGTAGATTATTCCCGCAATCTTGGTATAATTGATCTGGCCATCCTCTAAGCCCACATTTCGTTTATGCCAAGAGAACAGGAACGCGTTACCTATCTGATCGAGATTGTACTTGAATGTGCGTCCGGCCGGCGCGAAGCCCGAATCAGCGACCTCAGCCCGGGTGGGTGCTACATAGACAGCATTGTTGCCGTGCAAGAAGGAGAACCCGTCAGCTTTAGCCTGAGCGCTCCATCAGGCGAGATGCTGTTTACCGGCGAAACCGTGTACGTCCTTAGCGGAAATGGTTTCGGTGTAAAATTTACCGATCTTACTGATGAACGTAAAGCTTTTCTGGATCAAGTGATCAAGACTCACGGCGGTTAGACGGGAGTTGGTTCACAGGTTCTCGACAATTTCGGGCAGCACATCCATCATTCCTGCAAATACAAGCGCGATTCCCAAAAGACACATTACAACGACGGCCGCAAACGCAAGATCGGTCAGAGTAAGCACTGCCGCCGCGACGACGCCATATATAACCCACAATATCTCATAAGCTCTGACCAAACGCTTGTTGGAAAGAGTGTGTGATGTTCGCATAGTTAACCTCAGTTTCAGCAAAATAAATTCTGCAATCAGTGTGCCATGCAGGTCACATATAATGTCGACCTGTTAAATCCTTGGCACGCAGTGTTTTGGCGCATCTTGCCCAGCGCTCGGCGACCGACTGCGCGTTGGAACGTTTCTTGCATTCATGATGGACATAACAATTCTGTGTGGTTTTAATACGAACAATAAGGAGCGGCCATGACACAAGAAATACAAAAAAGCGACTGGAGATCTTTTTTTGAAAAGCTGAGCAAGGAAAAGTTCGGATGGGAAACGAACGTTCAGGTTCTAAGCGATGCAACCGGAGCCAACATGCTGTCCGAAGGTCTGCCGTTCAACGGCATCACCTACGAAGAGAACGAAGAAGGAGCGTCGATCGAGATAATAATTGGCAAGACCGCTGAAAAGCACGATTCGCACACGATCGCGGATCCGAAAATGGTTGCGTTTCAACCTGATGATGGCGGAACCGGCGGAACGCTCGATATCGAGGACGCATCTGGTGCAAAAACCCTCGTAAGCTTTCTCAGCGAGCCAGGCAAAAAATCGCGAGATGCCACGACCGGGCATCGGCAGTAGGATTCAGATAATTAATTACAAAATGTCCGGATCGCGATCTTTGCGTTTCGGCACTATCGACGCGCGCATTTCGGCTCGGTTGACGGTCGAGCGTCCGGTCATTTCCGTCGGATTGATCCGATAGATCACCTCAATATTTTCACGCACCCAGTTATCCATCCACCGAATGCTGACCGCAGGCGTCAGCGTCGGATTTGTCGCAATAATCGTCTTTAATGCGGTTTCGCGCTCCCGCTCATCAGTCAGCTGCTCGGCCGAGCCGTAAACGATCACGCTGTGCCAATGCTTGTTATCGGCCACCTCTTCAACCTGCAGACAAACGCGGGGATTTTCATTTATTATTTCGGCCTTTTTCCCGAGGGTCGTATAAATGTAAATAAACGGTTTTGCGTAAGCGTAATGAATCGGTACAACATATGGTTCATTATCCTTCGCACACGCCAAATGCCCGAAACCTGTTTTCGCCAGCAGGGCTTCGATCTCGTTGTTTCCCATTTCCTCGACTTCGATCATGGCCATCCTCCCATCTCGTCTGACTTTAGCTTTTCAGATAATAGGTTTAGTTCGTCGCGGAAATCAACCGGATCACTCAAAGTTGGATTCAAAAAGGGAAACTCGCCTTGCCCGGCTTTTTAGGAACGGAATTTGCGAGAGTAAAAAACAGCTTATGCAGTTTACGCCCATCTTTAATGATCGAATCGATGCGGGCAAGGCCTTGGCGCGCGACCTGGTACAGTATGCGAACCGCGACGACGTGATCGTTCTGGCTTTGCCCCGCGGAGGGGTTCCCGTGGGGTATGTAGTTGCGCAGGAACTGAAGGTGTCGATGGACGTTTTTGTTGTGCGGAAACTCGGCGTTCCCGGGCACGAGGAATTCGGTTTTGGAGCCATAGCATCAGGCGGCATCCAATTTGTAAACGAAGAAGTTGTGCAGGCGCTGCGCATGCCCGATACCATGGTCGAACGCGTGGTCGAACGCGAAAAGGCAGAGCTCGAGCGGCGTGAGCGATCGTATCGCGACGACCGTCCGGAACCGATCCTTACGGGCCGAACCGTAATAATAGTTGATGACGGCCTGGCGACGGGCTCGACAATGCACGCCGCCGTAACGGCGCTCAAAGCACGCGATCCGAAATTGATAGTTGTGGCTGTTCCGGTGGCCTCGGAACAGGCGTGCGAAGAGTTTAAACGCGAAGCAGATGTGATGTCGGTTTGCGCCGTAACACCTGAACCGTTTTACGGCGTCGGCATGTGGTATAAGGATTTTTCCCAAACCACTGACGACGAAGTAAGACAGTTGCTCAACAGCGCGAGAGCTTCGGCAACGGCAGGATCAAAATGATAGTTAAGGAAAGAGAAGAAGCGTCACTTAGAGAGGCGGTGATCGGGGACGCAATTCCGCTTCGGCCAAACGAAATGACCGATTACGATTCGCTGATCGACCAGATCGCCGATGCCCGATTTGTGTTGATCGGCGAGGCCTCGCACGGCACCCACGAGTTTTACCGCGAGCGGGCTCAGATAACAAAGCGGTTGATCGCGGAAAAGGGATTTTCGGCCGTGGCCGCGGAGGCGGACTTTCCCGACGCGTCCAGGATAAACAGCTACGTTCGCGGGGCGGGCAATGATCCTGGTGCGATAGATTCACTTGGCGGATTCAAACGATTTCCGGCCTGGATGTGGCGCAACGCCGATGTATTGGATTTCGTCGGCTGGCTCCGTTCGTACAACGATGATCTTGCGTGGGACGCGATAAAGGTCGGTTTCTACGGCCTCGACCTATACAGCCTGCACACGTCGATCGAAGCAGTTCTGGGTTATCTAAACAAAGTCGATCCCGATGCGGCAAAACGGGCGACGGAACGTTACTCCTGCTTCGATCATTTTGGCGACGATGTCCAAACTTATGGCTATTCGACCGGGCTCGGTTTGGCAAAATCGTGTGAGGACGAAGTCGTCAGCCAGCTTACCGAAATGACACGACATGCCGCCGATCTGGCTCAGCGTGACGGACGGGCCGCTGCGGACGAGTTTTTCTCTGCCGAGCAAAACGCGCGGCTCGTCAAAAACGCTGAGCAGTATTATCGGATGATGTACCGCAGCGACGTATCGTCCTGGAATCTGCGTGACCGTCATATGGCGGAAACGCTGGTCGCGCTTGAACGCCATCTTTCAAAGGGCGGTAAACCGGCGAAGATCGTTGTATGGGAACACAACTCGCATCTCGGTGACGCTCGCGCAACGGAAATGGGCGCGCGCGGCGAGCTGAACGTTGGCCAGCTCGTCCGCCAGCGATACGGCGAAGATGCGGTTCTTGTAGGCTTTACGACCCATCACGGAACGGTGACGGCTGCGTCAAATTGGGGCGACGATGCAGAGCGAAAACGCGTGCGCCCGGCCCTTGCCGGCAGCATCGAGGAAATTTTTCACGACGTGGATCTGGAGCGGTTTATGCTTTTGCTCAGCGGCGAGAACGCGTCCCGGACTGCGTTGACCGAACCGATGCTGGAACGCGCGATCGGTGTTATTTACCGCCCCGAAACCGAAAGGTTCAGTCATTATTTCAGAACGATATTGCCCGACCAGTTCGATGTCGTGATCCATATGGACGAAACCCGCGCCGTCGAACCGCTCGAGCGAACCGGCCACTGGGAAAAAGGCGAGGCGCCGGAAACGTTCCCGCTGGGAATCTAGCCTGCGTTAACGGCTGGGTTCTGCAAATGCCGAATTCAAAAGACTTATGCTTAGTCAAACATCAGACAGAAAGTGTGCGAATCCTCTATGCAGCTGCCGGCCAGAGCCCGGCAGCGATTATTGCGGCCCGCATTGCGAGCAGGCCCGCGACGAAAGCGACTGCGGCTGCGGCCACGTCGAATGTAAGGCAAAAGCTTATCGGGAGGTAAAGCGATGACGCGAATCAGAGAAGAATTTGACGCCGACCGTTTCGGAGCACGAGAAAAAACGTCGGAGTTTCCTTTCGGTGACCAACAATCGCCTGTCACCTGCGGCATCTGCGGCGCAACCCGTTATGCTTCAAAAGAATTTGCGGAAAAGATCGGTCAGGCGATCGGCGAGGGTATCGACACGCCATACGTTTGTTCAAAATGCGAACGGGACCAGGAAGAAATGGCACACGCCGGCGGATAAAAATACAAAATTCATTTTTTCCGAAAATAATTATGACTTTATAATTAACATAT
>Ga0070661_100003010_pt1 | contig 11608 bp, 8 predicted proteins | sample KBSC43metaG_FD_64663 | JGI IMG/M metagenome (GOLD analysis project Ga0070661, IMG submission 64663) | Corn rhizosphere microbial communities from Kellogg Biological Station, Michigan, USA - KBS C4-3 metaG | ecosystem: Host-associated > Plants > Roots > Rhizosphere > Soil ...
ATCGTGAGGAGGCCATCTCCGACTGGCTGATGGATCGTGACGTGGACGATGCGCTCTCCGAATCGATCGCGGAGACGGCCGTGACGATCGACATGCTCGATGAGCTGGCGGGGGCGCTCGCGGGCGATAAGCTGCGCGGTGCGCTGCGGTGGGTTGCGGCGGGGTGCACGGCCCGTGGCCTCGTGCGCGACATCGAGCGTGCAGCGTCGCGGGTGCACACACTCGTGAGCGCGGTGAAGGGCTTCACGTACATGGATCACGCGGCGGCCACGCCGGAGCCGGTGGACGTGCGCAAGGGTCTCACGGACACGCTGGCGGTCATGGGGGCGAAGGCGCGCGGGAAGTCGGTGTCGATGATCGTCGACGTGGCGGAGGATCTCCCGAAGGTGCGCGGGTTGGGTGGTGAGCTCAATCAGGTCTGGGGCAACCTGGTGGACAACGCGCTCGACGCGGTCGCTGACGGTGGCCGCGTGACGGTGACGGGGCGGGTGGAGAACGGCAAAGTGGTCGTGCGGGTGACGGACAACGGGTCGGGGATTCCGGCGGCGGTGCAGAGCAGGATCTTCGACCCATTCTTCACGACGAAACCGGTGGGGAAGGGCACAGGGCTGGGCCTCGATATCGTTAGGCGGCTCGTGGATCGGAACAACGGGCTGATCGAGGTCGACAGCGAGCCGGGCCGGACGGAGTTTCGGGTGACGCTGCCGGTCGCGTAACGGCAGGCGACCGGCGGCCGGCGGCGAGCGTTGTCAGCCCGAGCGAGGGGCTAGCCTCTCTACCGGGACGACGGCGATTCCTCGACTCGCTGCCGCTCGCTCGGAATGACAACAGGACTCGGGATGACGCGCCGTCTTGCTGCCGCCGGCCGCCAGTCGCCTGCCGCCTGCGGTTAGGTCAAACTACCCGTTCCCCGCATTCGCCCCGCTCCTAGGTTGGACGACGTTGGTGATCAGTTCCTCTGAATCACGTCGTTCACACCAGGTGCATTCATATGACTGCTGTCGATACCTCCCGCGCCGCCGCGGCGGAGCGTTCCACCCCCACCTCCACCCCTACGCCCACCCCCACGCCGTCGGCGCGCATTGTTCGCCCGGGCGAAGGCAACCGCGTTCGGGCATTCGGTAACGAGATCGAATTCATGCTGTCCGGCGATCAGACCGGCGAGTCACTCACGGTCGGCCTGGCTTCCGTGCCGGCCGGCAACGGGCCGCCGCCGCACGTCCACTACAGCGAGGACGAGCTCTTTCTCATCCTCGAGGGTGAATACCGGATCTACCTGAACGGAGACTGGACGACCGTTGGACCAGGGACGGTCGTGTACCTCCCGCGCGGGAGCGTTCACACGTTCCAGGTCGCCGGCGACAAGCCAGGCCGTCACTGGACGCTCCAGACACCGAGCGGCTTCGAGCGGTACTTCGCGCAGGCGGGCGAGATCCTCTCGGCGCCGGGGAAGCCGGACCTGGCTCGGCTCCAGGCGATCACGAAGGAGTACGGGGCGGAGATCGTCGACTACGCGCCGTAGCGGTTCAAGGGGTCAGACACCTAATTCATCAGTCGAGCGCGGCCGCGCTCGACTGATGAATTAGGTGTCTGACCCCTTACGGAGCGTTTTCGCTCATGGCGCGCCTTCTCGCACTCGGCACCGCCGCTGCGCTGGGCATCTCGAGCCTCATGACCCAGCAACCTTCGCCGTCCCGCTCTCCGGCCGTCGGGCTCTGGCAGACGGAAGGGTACGGGCTCGTCTTCGACGTCAGGCAGGACAGCGTCATCGGCTACGAGGTCACGAAGGTCTCGTGCATCCCCACGACTCGTGCGGTGACCAAACCGACGCCGCCGACAGGCGGGCTCGCCGCATTTGGTGAACCCGGAACGCCGGTCACGTACGTCATCCTCCCGGGCAAGTCACCGAACGACGCGCGCGTGCACCTCGCGTACGCCGCGTCGGACATGGTCATCCACCGGATCGACCGAAAGCCCGCGACGTGCAGCGCGCCGACGCCCGACACGCCGCTCTCGAACTTCGACGTGTTCGCGCAGACCTGGGCCGAGCAGTACGGGTTCTTCGGCGAGAAGAAGGTGGATTGGGCGGCGATCGTGGCGGCGAACCGGGCGCGCGTGACCGATGCCACGACGCCGGAACAACTCTTCGACATCATCTCGGGGATGATTTCGCCGCTGCAGGACGCACACTCCTACATCGTGGCGCCGAAGATCAGCAAAAGGTTCGGTGGTGTCAGGAAAACCCCGAGCTTCATCGAGACGCGCGAGGGACGCGACTCGGCGTATGCGCTGGTGTCCGCGTACCTAACGAGGCCGCTGCAGCGGTTCTGCGAGGGGCGCGTGGAGTTCGGCATGCTCGGCCCCGACGTCGGCTACCTGCGGATCCGCGGGTTCAGCGGATATTCCAAGGACGGCGCGTTCGAGACGGGGCTCGCCGCGCTGGAAGCTGGGCTCGACACGGCGTTTGCCGACACGCAGGGATGGAAGGGTCTCGTCATCGACGTTCGCATCAACGGGGGCGGTGCGGATCCGTACGGTCTCGCCATCGCGCGCCGCCTGACGGCGACACCGTACACGGCGTACGTGAAGCAGGCGCGAAGCGATCCGGCCGACCCGACCCGCTGGAGCGAGGAGCAGCCATCGGTCGTGCAGCCGTCCACGCGGCCGAGCTTCCGCGGGCCGGTCATCGAGCTCACGGGTGTCCAGAGCATCAGCGCGGCCGAAACGTTCACGCAGGCGCTCATGGACCGGAAGCCGAAGGTCATCCGCGTTGGTGAGACGACCCAGGGCGTCTTCTCCGACGTCCTCGGCCGCACGCTGCCTAACGGGTGGCGATTCGGGCTCGCCAACGAGCGGTTCGTCACGGATGGCAAGAGCTTCGACAACGTCGGGATAGCGCCGGACGTCGCGGTGGAGAGTCTCACGCCGGCGGCCAGGGCGACCGGGAAGGATGCGGCCGTGGAGAAGGCGTTGGCGATGCTACACGGACGTTAGGCGTGCGCACTCCGCTCGTGGGCGCGAAGCGTCACCTGCTGATGGCGTCCGCAGGTCTCGGCATCATCGGCGCGTGCGCCCGCGGCCGGACGTCACCAGCGGCTGTGGAACCCGGCAGCCTGCCGGCGACGTTCTACGCTGGCGGAGCCTCGTGCGCCGGAGCTCCGCCGTTTCAGGTCCACGCGTACAACGACGACTTCTTCATCCTCCGGCAGGCAGCGTGCACGAACTTCGAGAAGCCGTTCCTCTATCTCGTGTTCGGCCGTGACCGGGCATTGCTGTTCGACACCGGCGCCGAGAAGGCGGACGTGGCGGCGCCGATCGACACGCTGATTCGGGCGTGGCTGGCGCGGCATAACCGCGTCGCGGACTCGATTCACCTCGTCGTTGCCCACAGTCACGCGCACGGTGACCACGTTGCGGGTGACAGCCAGTTCGTGCGCCGATCAGCCACGACTGTGGTTGGCCGAGATACCGCGTCGGTCCGGGCATTTTTCCGCATCGCGAGCTGGCCGACGGATCGCGGGGCCATCGATCTCGGCGGACGCAAGCTGGACGTGATCGCCATTCCCGGCCACCAGGCGGCGAGCATCGCGATCTACGATCGCCGCACGGGAATCCTTCTCACCGGCGACACGTTCTATCCGGGCCGACTCTACGTCCGCGATACTGCTGCCTTCGCCCAGAGCATCGACCGGCTCGCCGACTTCACGCGGACGCATCCTGTGAGGTCCCTGCTTGGTGCGCACGTCGAGAACACGTCCACGCCGTATCGCGACTACCCGGAAGGGACGGTCGACCAGCCGAACGAGCACGCACTGACGCTTTACCCGCGACAGCTGTTCGAGCTCGATTCGGTGGTCCGAACCATGCGCGGCCGAATGACCCGCACGGTACTTCGCGATGTGACCATCTGGCCGGTGACGCCCTAGAGCCTAACGATCATTGCGTCGCGCGATCGTCGGTTACCACCAGGACGAGGAGGGCCACTGGGTGGCCGAGCTCGAGTGCGGGCACACGCAGCATGTCCGGCACGATCCGCCGTGGCAGGTGCGGTTATGGGTCACGACGCCCGAGGGCCGAGCATCGCATCTCGGCACGGAGCTGGAGTGTGTCCTCTGCGACTCGACTGTCCGAAACCGATGACCGATCACCAATGACCCCATTACCCACCGCTCATGCCTGGTCATGACATCTCGTGATGTCACGGCGAGTTATCGGTTCTGCGTCGTGGGTCATTGGTTTTCGGTCATCGGTTCTTACGGTGGCGGCGGAGAATCCGAAGGCCCACCTCCGGACGTTTGCCCTGATTGTACGCGAGCTCGCCAACGAGCATCGCCAGCGGCTCGAGGTAGCGTGCACTCATCAGCGCACCACAGTCCACGGGCTCGAAGCCGAGCTGTCGGATGAGCCGCGTTGTGACTCGCTTGGCGCTTGCGTCATCACCGCAATAGCACACGGCCGGCTGCTCCGGCAACACGTCCACGCCCGCGCGCAGCAACTCCGCCGGAATCGTGTTGAACGCCTTCACGACGTGGGCCCCGCGTGCGCGCCGACCGACGATCTCGGCGCCCGAGGTGCGGTGCCCAATAGCCAGGGCGTCGTCCGACGGCGTGAGCGGATTCGTGCAGTCGATCAGTACCTTCCCGCGGAGGTTGCCGGCGCTGCGGAGCACGCGCGGTACGTGCTGCCACAGGACGGTGAGCACGACGACGTTGGCGTCGCGTACGGCGTCCGCGGGTGACGCGGCGCGAGCGCGAGGTCCACTCGACTTTGCGAGCCGCTCCAGCTTCTTCGGGTCACGCGAGAAGCTGTACGTCACCGAATGCCCAGCCGACGCGAACAGATGCCCGAGCGCGCTGCCCATGGTGCCGGATCCGAGAATTGCGATGCGCATGGATTGTCGAGACCCTGCCGAGGTTACGTCACACTCTGAGTCGGGCGCCGTAGCTCTTCAAGTACTTCATCCCGGTGTCGCACAGGATCGTCACGACGGTCGCACCTGGACCGAGCTGCTCCGCCACGCGAATCGCCGCGACCACGTTCGCTCCGGTCGACGTTCCCGCGAACAGCCCTTCCTCGCGCGCAAGGCGGAACGCCATCGCCATGGCGTCGTCCGTGGAGACGCGTTCGATCCGATCGGCAATGCCATCCTGCCAGAGCGGGACGACGAACCCGGCGCCGATGCCGTCGATCTTGTGCGCTCCGCCCGGACCACCAGATAGCACCGCGGATTCGTCCGGCTCGACCGCGACGATCTGCACGTCGGCCGTTCGCTCGCGAAGACGTTGTGCCGTGCCTCGAAGTGACGCGGCCGTTCCGACGCTCTGAACGAACGCCTGAATCTCACCGACCGCTTGCGCCCAGATCTCGTCGGCCATCACGCGATAGGCGGCAAGCTGGTCGTGGTTGTTCAACTGATCGGTCCAGAACCCGCCGGTCTCCTCGGTGATGATGCGGGCGGCTTCGATCATGTCTCGCGTGAGCCTCTCGGTCATGCGTCCACTCTCGCTCTTCAGGATGCGAAGCCGGGCGCCGAGCAGCGCCATGTGGTCGAGCTTTTCCTGCGCGAAGGCGTCGGACGTGACAACATGCAGCGGGTATCCCTTCACGCCGCACACGAGCGACAGCGACACGCCGGTGCTGCCGGCGGTGTACTCCACGACCGAGCCGCCCGGTGCAAGCCGACCGTCCGACTCGGCTGCCTCGATCATCGCGAGCGCCATGCGGTCCTTCATGCTGCCGGTGGGGTTCTCACTCTCGATCTTGAGCAGGATGCGCGCGCCGTTCGCTGGTGCGATGCGGGTGAGCGGGACGAGGGACGTGTTGCCGATGCAGTCCAGGATGCTTCGCGGCGCGGTGGTCGTGGACATACGGGTACTCCCGTGGATCGAGGTCGGATCGATCTGAACACTACGTGCTCGCGCTGTCCGATCGGTACGGGCAACAACGCCATGGTTGATATCGTTCTTGCCAGATTGGGGTCTGACCGATCTGACCCCATTTGCGCCGGAACGACGTTTTCTGCAGCAACACCCCACGGCACGCCATTCCATGTTCCGCCACGTTCCCTTCCGGCGCTCCGTCGCTGCCGTCGCGATGCTCGCAGTCGCCGCGCTGCTCTCGGCATGCAACGACTCGATCAGCCCTGATGGCGGAGGGCGTACGACCTCGGGTCCCTCGCCGGACATCCAGTTGGTCGTGACCGGCTCCCATACGTGCGCGCTCACGACCGCCGGCGCCGCCTACTGCTGGGGGTACAACGCGAACGGCCAGCTCGGGAACAACGACACCGGCCTGATCACGGCAACTCCAGTTCGGACCGTCGGCGGCATTGTGTTCGCGAGCATATCGGTCTCGAAGGTCGAGGACGTGACGTGCGGGCTCTCGACCAGCGGCGTCGCCTACTGCTGGGGGGAGAACGAGAGGGGGCAGCTCGGCGACGGCACGATGACGCGGCGACTGGTGCCCACGCCGGTTGCAACCAACGTGCGATTCAGGGACCTCGCGGTGGGGATCGCTCATGCCTGTGCCGTTGCGGCGAGCGGCACGGCGTATTGCTGGGGATCGTCGCCGAACGGCGCATTCGGTGACGGATCCACCGGCACGCGCCTAACGCCAATGGTCTCCGCGCCAGGATTGGCGTTCGAGAGCGTCGTAGCTGGGGGTGACTACACCTGCGCGCTCACAACGAGCGGCGTCGCGTACTGTTGGGGCCTTGGCACCTTCGGCCAGCTTGGCAACGGCGCCGTGGAGATGAGCACGACTCCCGTGGCGGTCGATGGCGGGTTGACGTTTCGCCAGCTCGCCGGCGCAGGGCAGGGGGTGTGCGGCCTAACGAGCGAGGGCAAGGCGTACTGCTGGGGCCACAACTTCTACGGGACGGTGGGGGACGGCACTGTGGTGCGGCAACCGACACCCGTCCCTGTCGCTGGCGGCTTGGCGTTCCTCAGCCTCTCCGCCGGGTGGCAAACCGTCTGCGGGGTGACCATGGCCGGCGCCAGCTACTGCTGGGGGTACAACCTCGGCGCCCTCGGCGACGGTGCCACGGACCACAGTTCCGTTCCCGTAGCGGTGGCCGGTGGTAAGTCGTTTCGCAGCGTAGCGGCGGGGACCGGGTACGCGTGCGGTGTCACGAACGCGAATGCCGTGTTCTGCTGGGGCTCGAACGACAACGGCGAGCTTGGCGACGGAACGACCGCCACGCGGCTCGTGCCGGTGGCAGTCCGGTGGCACTAAGGTCGGTTGCTGCGTTAGGCAGGCTTTAAGAACAGGGACCGCAGAACGCACAGACCGGCCCTTCGCGCCGGACACAGAACGACACAGAAGGGCTCCGGGGCCGTCCAGGGCTCATCGCACCGGGGCCTTTTTGAAAGAGAACGACCTCGGGCGGCTCATAGCCGCCCGAGGTCGTTCCCCTCGAAAACTGGCTCGTTGCGAGCGGCGGCAGACCCGCCGAGCAGTTTTCTGTGTCGTTCTGTGCCGCCCGCGTCAGCGGGCGGTCTGTGCGTTCTGTGTTCCTTTGTTTTAAGCGTACAGGCCGCGATGCCTGCGCCAGAAGCCAGGTGGCCTTCGGACCTAGCGGGTCCGTCCCACTGAGCCCATTCTCCCCTCCTCTCGACGGGCTTTCCGAATTTCACGTTCGGCGGAGGATTCGATGCGGTGGATCGGCGCGATGGTTCTCGTGGCTGCGGTCGCTGGGAGTGCAGGTGCCCAGACGACCTACGACCTCGTGATCGCGAACGGGCGAGTCATGGACCCGGCGTCCGGCCTCGACGCCGTGCGTCACGTCGGCATTACCGGCGGGAAGATCGCGACGATCTCGTCGACTCCACTCAAGGGGAAGCGCGTCATCGACGCGAAGAACGACGTCGTCGCCCCGGGTTTCATCGACCTGCACGAGCACGGGCAGAACGAGCAGTCGTACCGCATGATGGTGCGCGACGGCGTCACCACCGCGCTCGAGATCGAGGTCGGGGTTGCAGACATCCCGAAGTTCTACGCGGATCGCGCGTCAGGACAGATCGTGAACTACGGCGCGAGCGTGGGGCACATCCCCGCGCGCATGAAGGTGCTGCACGACCCGAGCACGAACATCCTCCCGGCCGGCGTTGGCGGAACGGGGAAGGCAACCGAGGCGCAGATCGCCGAGATGGAGGCGATTCTCCGAAAGGGCCTCGCCGACGGTGCCGTCGCCGTGGGGCTCGGCAGTGCCTACACGCCGGGCGCGCCCATGGCCGAGATCCAGCGGATGTTCAAGGTTGCCGCGCAGGGCAATGCGTCCGCGCACATCCATATGCGGAACGGTGTCGCCGGGCTCGACTCCACGATCGCCGCGGCGAAGGCAGCGGGCGCGAAGCTGCACATCGTCCACGTGAACTCGGTTGGCGACACGGCACTCCCGGCATTCCTCGCGCACATCAAGGCGGCGCGCGATCGCGGCCAGGACGTCACGACCGAGGCGTATCCGTATGGCGCTGGTATGACGTCGATCCAGTCCGCGCTGTTCGACGATTGGCAGACGTGGCCGGACTCGAAGTTCCAGCTGCATCAGCTCGTGTCCACCGGCGAGCGCCTGACACGGAAGACGTTCGAGGAAGCGCGCAAGAAGGGTGGAACCGTGATCATTCATGGGCGCAGTGAAGAGCAGACGCGCATGGCGATCGTGAGTCCGCTGACCATGATCGCGAGCGACGGCTTCATCGAGAACGGGCGCGGGCACCCGCGGACGTCAGGCACGTATGCGAAAGTGTTAGGCAAGTACGTACGTGAAGAGAAAGCGCTGAGTCTCATGGAGGCGCTGCGGAAGATGACCATCATGCCGGCGCAGCGGCTCGAGGCGCGCGTGCCGATGATGGCCTCCAAGGGGCGCATCAAGGTCGGCGCGGATGCCGACCTCACGATCTTCGACCCGGCCACGGTCATCGACAAATCGACCTACGAAGACGCGATGATCGCGTCGGCCGGCATTCCGTTCGTCGTCGTGAATGGCCAGGTGATCGTGGATAGCGGGAAGGTCACCGCGGCGCGGCCGGGTCGCGGGGTGCGAGCGCCCGTGCGATGAACAAGCCCACCGACTCGGCAGAACTGCGGCGAGTGGTGCTGGCGAGCTTCATCGGCACTACGATCGAGTGGTACGACTTCTTTCTGTACGGAACCGCCGCGGCGCTCGTCTTCAACCGGCTGTTCTTCCCGACGCTCGATCCGCTCGCGGGCACGCTGAGCGCGTATGCCACGTATGCGGTGGGGTTCGTGGCGCGCCCGTTAGGCGGTGCGATCTTCGGTCACTATGGCGACCGCATCGGCCGCAAGAAGATGCTGGTGTGGTCGCTCTCGCTCATGGGAGGTGCGTCGACTCTGATCGGTCTGACGCCGACCTATGACCGGATCGGCATCTGGGCGCCGATCATGCTGACGATCCTTCGTTTCTTTCAGGGCGTCGCCGCGGGCGGGGAGTGGGGCGGCGCCGTGCTCCTCGCGGTCGAGCACTCGGCTGGTAACCGTCGAGGGTTCCACGGGGCGTGGCCGCAGATGGGAACGCCGACCGGACTGTTGCTGTCGACGCTCGTCTTCGCGGCCGTCTCGGCGTGGCTTCCCGAGCCGGCGTTTCTCGCGTGGGGATGGCGGATCCCGTTTCTCTTGTCGGTAGTGCTCGTGGCGATCGGGCTGTTCATCCGCCTTCGCGTGCTGGAGTCACCGTCGTTCGCGCGATTGAAGGACGCCCGTGGCGAATCGCGCATGCCGCTCGTGGACCTGTTTCGCGAGTATCCGCGCGAGGTGCTGGTCGGGATGGGGATCCGGTTCGCGCAGAATGTCGTGTTCTACATCTACACGGTGTTCGTCCTCAGCTACGGCGAAAAAACGCTCGGCTACCCGCGGAGTGTCATGTTGCGCGGGGTGATGATCGTGGCGTTCATCGGCATTCTTGGTACGCCGTTCTGGTCGTACCTGTCGGATCGGATCGGCCGCCGCCCTGTGCTCCTCGCGGGCGGGATCTGCCTGTTGGTCACGGCCTACCCGTTCTTCTGGCTGATGGATCGCGGGCCGGCGTTCGTACCGCTCGCGATGATTCTGGTGATGAACACCGGGCATGACATGATGTATGGTCCGATGGCGGCGACGCTGTCGGAACTGTTCGGGACGCGTGTGAGGTATTCGGGGGCGTCACTCACGTATCAGCTCACGTCGGTGGTGTCGGGCGGCGTGGCGCCGTTCATCGCGACGGTGCTGTTGTCGAAGTACGGGGTCGGAGCCGTGGCGGGGTACGTGGCGGCCTGCTGCGTGCTCACGGTGGTGGCGACGTTATTCCTGCCGGAAACGCATCGTATAGCGCTCGACACCGTAACCGCCAAGTCCGCCGCGTAACGTCCGAAACGGAAAGGCGCAGGGCCCTTAGGTTTTCGCTTCTTTGGAGCTGTCGATGCGTCAGGTTACTTGTTTGATGGCCATATTGTTTCCTGTCGTACTCGGTTCTCAGTCAGCCACGCGAGCACCGGCCAGCGACGTCATCACGATCCCGAAAATGCGTGCCGACCTCGAGTTCCTCGCCGGCGACGCGCTTCGTGGGCGGCTCACCGACACACCCGAAAACGCCATCGCCCTCGAGTGGATCGCCGCGCGGTTCAAGTGGCTCGGCCTCAAGCCCATGGGCGCCAACGGCACGTACTTCCTTCCGTACAACCTCTCGCTCGGGTCGCTCGGCACCGGCCAGAACGAACTATCGGTCGTGCGCGGGGGCCAGGCAACGCGCTACGACCTAACGAGTGGCTTCTACCCGCACCGGTACAGCGCGTCCGCGAGCGCCACCGGTGACCTCGTGTTCGCGCACTTCGGCATCATCGCCCAGCCACTCGGCTACAACGATCTCGCAAGCGACGTGCGCGGCAAGGTCGTGCTCATGCTCGACCACGAGCCGGGCGAGAACGACAGCACGAGCGTGTTCGATGGCGTCGTCTCCTCCGAGTATGCGAGTCCGCTCAAGAAGGCGCTCGCCGCGCAGGAACGAGGCGCGGCCGCCGTGCTGTTCGTGGCCGATGTCCAGAACCATCCGGCACCGCAGGACTTCGCGGCCGTGACCCGGGCGTACTGGCCCGCGCAGTCACCGCGACTCCTGCCATACACGCTCGCCGCATGGGCCGACAAGCTCACGATTCCCGTCGGACAGATCTCCGTTGCGGTGGCCGACGGTCTTCTCAACGAAGCCGGAAAGTCGCTCGCCGATCTCGCGCGCGAGTCCGAGAGCGTCCGAGGGAATCCACCCGTTGTGGTTCCGGGTGTTCGCGTCACCGTCGCCACGTCAGTCGTTAGGCACACCATCCAGGATCGCAACGTCCTCGCCGCGATCGAGGGGTCGGACCCCAAGCTCAAAAACGAGTGGGTGGTGTTGAGCGCGCATCCCGACCACAACGGCGCCGCGGGCGACACGATCTTTCATGGCGCCGACGACAATGGCTCGGGTGCCGTGGCGCTCCTCGCGATCGCGGAAGCCTACGCGAAGGCGGCGGCCGCCGGGCAGCGACCCAGGCGCTCGGTCCTGTTCGCGTCCTTCAACTCGGAGGAACGCGGGCCGCTCATGGGATCGTGGGGATATACGGAAGCGCCCGCCGTTCCGCTC
>Ga0070661_100003017_pt1 | contig 11586 bp, 12 predicted proteins | sample KBSC43metaG_FD_64663 | JGI IMG/M metagenome (GOLD analysis project Ga0070661, IMG submission 64663) | Corn rhizosphere microbial communities from Kellogg Biological Station, Michigan, USA - KBS C4-3 metaG | ecosystem: Host-associated > Plants > Roots > Rhizosphere > Soil ...
GTCGCCAGCGCCCGAACGCGCCCGCCAGATCAACCGCACCTGGACGGTCCGCGGCAATCTCGCCGAGAACACGGCGCGTTATCTCGACCGGCTCGCCGAGCAGCGCCCCGCGACGCTGCAGGAAGTCTGCGAACGCGCCCTCGCCGCCGCGCGCCACGCTTCCGACGAACATCGCGACCCCAAACCCGACTTCTACGCCGCCCTGTTCAGCCGCGCGACCACGGCCGAGCGCGACGAATTTCTCCGCGATCACCTCTGGACCCGGGAACGCTCGGCGCAGCTCGCCGCCGCGGATGAGGCCCCGCGCGGCATCGACAGCCGCCCCGCATGAGCGCCCCTGAAAAGCGATCACCGAAGGAGCACTACCAGCTCCTTCGCCAGCTCTCGTGCGCGCAACTTTGGGCCGATGAGGTGCCCGCCTTCGATCACGCCAGTCCCCGGGAGCGGATCGAAAACGTGGCGGTCGTCCGCGCCGTGGGCGTGGTCTTCTCCGAATCCGGCACGCCCGCCGAACGCGCCGCCGCCCGCCAATGGCTTCAATCCCTCCTGCACGATCCCGAGGAAAAAGTGCGCCGCTACGCGATGACCGCCCTGCCCAAGATTGGCGCGGACGAACACGAGGAAGCCGCCCTGCTCGCGCTGTTGGAAAAAACGCGCTCCGATCGCGAGAAGCAGTCGCTTGGCCGCGCCCTCGAAAAAATCGGCGGCACCGCCACCCTCGCCGCCGCGAGCGAAAGTTTGCTCCCGCGCACCGCGCAAAAGGCCGCCGCCAACGTTGCCCGCCAGCAAGCCGCCAGCGGCATTCGTCTCGACGCCCTACTCGAGAAGACGCGCATCCATCTTCGCACCCGCACCGGCCTGGAGGAAATCCTCGAAGACGAGCTGTGCGAGCATTCCGCAAAATTCCAGCCCGCGCATCAAGGCCGCGGTCTGCTCGCCCTCGATCCAGTCGGCCCGTTCTCGTGGGCGGATGTTTACGCGCTCCGCTGCTTCAGCTCGGCCAGCCTCGTGCTCGGCACGGTAAAACGGACCGACGAAATCGCCAAAATCATCGCTGCGCCCACGACGCAACGTCTGCTCGAAGCGGCCACCGCCGGCCCGATCCGTTACCGCCTGGAGTTCGCCGATCGCGGCCACCAGCGCGGCGCGGTGCGTGAGCTCGGCGACCGCGTCTTCGCCCTCGCGCCGAAGCTCCTGAACGACTCCCGCGACGCGCCCTGGCAAATCACCATCCACGAAATCCCGGCCGGACTCTCCGTCGAGCTTTCCCCCCGCCTGCGGCCCGATCCGCGCTTTGCCTATCGTCGCCGCGACGTCCCCGCCGCATCGCATCCGCCGCTCGCCGCCGCCATGGTCCGCCTCGCCGGACACCGGAACGACGAGCGGGTCTGGGATCCGTTCTGCGGTTCCGGCCTGGAACTCATCGAGCGCGCACTCCAGGGCGGCGTCCGTCACCTCTTCGGCACGGACCTCAGCGCGGAAGCCCTCGACATCACCCGCGAAAACCTCGCCGCCGCCGGCCAGGCCGTCATTCCAACGACCCTTGCCTGCCTCGACTTTCGCGACCATGCCGCCCTCGATGGTCTGCGCTCCGGCGCGCTCTCGCTCATCGTCACGAATCCCCCGCTTGGCCGCCGCGTCCCCATTCCGAATCTTCCCGGCCTCATCGGAGACCTCTTCGCCGCCGCCACCGAGCTGCTCGAACCAGGCGGCCGGCTCGTCTGCACGAATCCGACAGCCGCGAAGCCCGCCACGCGCGCGCTCCGCCTGGAATTTCGCCGACGCATCGACCTCGGCGGCTTTCACTGCCACCTCGAAAAATACGTCCGCGTCTAAAGGATCGCGTTCTCGAACAGCTCGATCACCTCGCCGTCGGGTCCCTTGAAAAACGCGATCTTGATCGGCACGGGACCGACGTTCGACGGAATGACGACGTCCTTCGTCTCCATCGTGATCTCCGCGCCCGCAGCCCGCACGCGCTCGAGCATCGCGGCGCAATCGTCCGTGCGCAGCGCAAAATGCAGGATCGTTCCTTCGACGATGGAAAACGCCTCGTTCCGCGCAAAGATCTCCACGTAGTTGCCGTCGCCGGCATCGAGCATCGCGCCACGGTCGCCGCCGGCGCCCCAGGTGATGCGCACGCTCAATCCGAGCACCTCGGTGTAGAATTTAACGCTCGCGTCGAAATCCGCCGAACGAATCGCCGTGTGATGAAATCCGGTAATGACCGCCATGCCCATCGCATAGGCGGTTTCCGCCGGCCCGACAATCGACTATCTGCGTTCCGGCTGCTCGTTTGCCTCGCGACGCGCGATTTCCTTCGCCTTGTCCGCGACCCAGAACTGCTCGAACGTTTCGCCCGGATGGACATTCGGCAGCCGTTCCATCACGCGGCACAGCCACGCCGGCGGAGTCTCCGGATTCCATTGCGGCAGGCGCGACGCCAGATCGGCCATCGTCTTGAGCACGAGGAAAGCGCTGAAAAACGAGCGGTTCGCGCCCGTGAATGCGGCGGCGGCCACGCCAAAGATGATCGAGAGATGCACCACGACCACCCGGCCGAGATTGGCGTCCGCCAGGCGTTCGACCCAGGCAAATGGCCGGTTCCGCAACCCGCGCAAATCCGCGAGAAAGTCGCCGACGAGAAAGATCGATACGAGTCCGCAACCGCCAAGCACTTCGCGCCCATTCAGCCCGATCTCCGCGCCATGCCCGTTTGCGGTGAGCACAAAGACGAACATCGCCAGAAAAAATCCGTGTGCGCCCGAGAAGATGAGGCTCGTCTGGAGAAAGCTCCCGAGATACGGGCCGCCCGCTCCCCGGTTCGCGCCCTCGCGGGGCTGGTAGTGCCAGTGCCCTTTTTTTGGCGCCACGCGGCGATGAAGGAAGATCCGCGCCGCAATCAGCAGCGACGCCGCGACGTTTTCGAACCAATACACCGCGAGCGTTGTGCCCGCGGACCAGTCGCCGAGAAACCAGCCTGCCGCCGGCACCGCGTTCAGGCCGAGCGACGAAAGGAGGCGCGCAAGTTGGTTCATCGCCCGACCCGCCTGGCGACGATCAGCCGTTCAATTCGGCCAGGACCTCGGGATCGCGCACGTCGGCCCAATCGCCCATCAGTTCGAAGGCCCGCACCCGCCGGCCGCTCTGCGCCAGTGCGCGAATCGCATCGGTCAGCTCGTATTCGCCACGCGGCGATTTCTCCAGCCGCGCCGTGAACTCGTAAAGACTCGGCCGGAACAAATACACGCCGGCGTTATACCAGGGGCTCGTCGGCTCGCCCGGCTTTGGCTTCTCGCGCAGATCGACGAGATTGAACGCCTCGTCGACGAACACCGCGCCGCCCTTGCTCACGTCGTCGCTGAATTTGACGGAGACCATCGCCTCCTCGTCGCCCGGCGCGGCGAGCACGCCGTAGTTGCGCGGATCGAGCAGGATATCGCCATAGCTGAGAATGAACGGAGCGTCGCCCGTGAAATCCCGCGCCAGCTCGACCACGCGGCCCGTGCCGTCCTGCGTGACCTGCCGCACGTAGCTCACCGAAACCCCGAACGCGCCGCCGTCGCCGAAAAAGTCGCGCACGACATCTTCGCGGTAGCCGACGACGAGCAATATTTCGGTCACACCCGCGGCGCGCAGACCCTCGACGATGTGCTGGAGGATCGGCTTGCCCCGCACCGCAATCATCGGCTTCGGCAGATCGTTGGTCAGCTCGCGCATGCGCGTGCCGCGGCCCGCGGCGAGAATGACGGCCTTTTTTACGAAATTCATACGGCTGAGTTCACAGGAGGAAACGGAGACAAGGGAGAATAAATTGCGATTCGAGCTTTCGTCCTCCGTTCCCTCCGTCTCTCCTGTAAAAAGTTTTTCCCGCATGAAGCGACTCCGCATCACCCATCTCACCGAGTATCGCTACAACGCGCCCGTCACCTTCGGCCCGCATCGCGCCTTCGTGCGTCCGCGCGAGGGACATGACGTCCACATCGAGGGTTCGCTGCTCCAGATCACGCCGAAGGCGAAGGTCCGCTGGTTCCGCGACATGTATGGCAACTCCATCGCCATGCTGGAATTCCTCGAGCCCGGCAACCTCCTGCGCGTCTTCAGCGAGCTCGACGTCGCGCATTACGACGAGAACCCGCTCGATTTCATCATCGATCCCGAGGCCGTTGCCTATCCGTTTCGCTATCCAATGGACGAGCAGCCGGAGCTCATCCCCTACCGCCTCTCGGCCTTCCCGCGCGACGGCGCTGCGCTCAAGGACTGGCTGCTCCAGTTCTACAAACCCGGCCAGCTCATTGGCACCTTCGACCTGCTCTCGAGCCTGAACACCGCGATCTTCCAAAATTTCAGATATGCCCGTCGCGAGGAGGCCGGCATCCAGTCGCCCGCCCATACGCTGCGCTGGGGCACCGGCTCGTGTCGCGATTTTGCCACGCTCATGATGGAAGCCGCCCGCCAATGGGGCTTCGGCGCGCGTTTCGTCAGCGGCTATCTCCAGACCCCGCAGAATGCAAACCAGCATGGCGCCACCCACGCATGGACCGAGATTTACATTCCCGGCGCGGGTTGGCGCGGCTTCGATCCGACGAACAACGTGCTCGCGGGTTCCCAGCACGTCTCCGTCGCCGTGAACCGCGACCCCGAAAAAGCTGCGCCCGTCAGCGGATCGTGGAATGGACCGACGGGCGCCTTCGCCGGCATGCATGTGGACGTGCAGGTTGTCCTGCTGTGACGATGTTCGAGCTCGGTGGCACGGGCCAGCGCGCCTTCAACTCCGCCGCACGCGCCGCGTTCCGCGCGATCTTCGGCGCCGCCACGCGCATGCGCATCGCGCATCTCGCCGCGATCCCGCCCACCGGCCCGCTCATCCTTGCATCGAACCACATCAGCCACTTCGATCCCCCGCTCCTTGGCGCCATCTTCCCGCGCCACGTCGATTGGATGGCGATGGAGGAACTCTTTCGAAACCCGCGCTTTGCCCACGCGCTTGCCCTTACCGGCGCCTTCCGCGTGCAGCGTGATGGCTCCGACCGCACTGCGCTGCGCACCGCCGCCCATCGCCTGAGGGCCGGTCGCCTCGTCGGAATTTTTCCCGAGGGCGGCATTCGCGCCGGCGCAACGTCCATTCTCGAGGGCGCGCCGATGCGTCCCGGCGTCGCCGCCCTGGCCATGCTCGGCCACGCGCCGATTCTCCCCTGCGTGATCGCCGGCACCGACCGGCTGTATCGCCCAGGAAACTGGCTTCGCCGACCGCCGGTCTGGATTCTCACCGGAGAACCCATCGCCCCCGAAGGCACCCGCGAGGAGATTCACGCCCGACTCGCCGCGGCATTCATCACCCTCCGCGCCGAACTCATCCGCCGCTTCGGCCTTTCCGAATGCGACCTGCCTCACACTCCGCAGGCCCGCAAGGGCGAAGATCCCCACGTCCCCCAATGAGCCGTCTGGTCGCCCATGCCATGGACGCCGTCATGTGCGCCATGATGAATCATTTCCAGTGGCAGCTTCGCCACGACACCTGCTCGCGCGAGGAATTCGAAGCCTACCTCGTCGCCGGCGAATCGCTCACGCCCGACGAATATTTCGCCGCTCCCACCGCCGAAATTTCCAACTCCCAACTCCCAGCTTCCATCTCCCAACTCACCTGGCCCTCGCCGGTAACCAGCGGATATCCGGAAAACGACATCGCCCATGCGCTCTGGTTCGTCGGCCCCGGCGGCCCGACGGCGCCCACGGCCATCGTGCTGCACGCGCTCATGTCTGCAAGCGATGTGGGCTACCGCCGGCTGGCCGACTGGTTCCATCAGCACGGCTGGAACATGCTTTTCCCGCATCTGCCGTTTCACTATTCGCGGGTGCCGCGCGGCCATCGCAACGGGGCGCTCGCCATCACGGCGCACCTCCCGCGCAATGCCGAGGGGCTCCGGCAGGGCGTTGGTGAGCTGCGCCAGCTCCTCGCATTCCTGCGCGCACGCGGCTGCCGCGACTTCGGTCTGCTCGGCACGAGCTACGGCGGATGGACGGCCTCGCTGCTCAGCTTTGTCGAGCCGGACTTTCGTTTCATCTCGCTCATTCAGCCCATCATCGATCTCGAGCATGCGATCTGGGAAAACCCGGGCGCGGCCTCGATCCGCCGGATTCTCAAGGCTCGCGGCATCACCGCCGGCCAGACCCACCGCCACGCGCACCTCACTTCGCCGCTGCACGGCATACCGCTCACGCCCTGCGAACGCGTCACCCTCATCGGCGGCTGCTACGACACCGTCGCGCCGCCGGCCGGATTGCGCGAACTCGCCACCGCCTGGCAGGGCGCGCAATACGTGGAGGTCCGGCAAGGCCACTTCGGCTACGCGGCCCTCGAGGAAGCCAAACGCCGCATCGCGCCGCGCCTTTAGCGTCCGACGATCGTGAACGAGTAATCGACCTCCAGCTTCCCGCCCTCGAGCGAGCCGGCGATGTCCTTCGGAATTGGCGGAATCTCCGCCTCGACGACGGATCGCACGCTGCAGCTGGCCAGACTTTCGTTCGACGTGTTTTTGAGCACCTCGACGCGTTCGACCGAGCCATTCGTCCGCACCACGAAGCGCAGCTGCACCGTGCCGACGCCGACGAGGTCGAGCATGTCGTTCACGTAGTAATACCAGCGCGACCCAATCGCATCGGAGAGCATTTTCTTGTAGCGGCCGAGCGGCGTCGCAACCGCGTTCATGGACGCCGGCCCCTCGTTCGAAATGCCACCCGTCAGCCGCGTGACGCGCGTCTGCGGTTGGAAGCCGGGAGGCCGCGGCGCGGACGGGCGCGACGGCTGCTCCGGCTTTCGCACCTCCGGCTGCGAAGGCGGCGGGCTTGGACGCGGACGCGAGGGATCGAGCAACGCGAGTTCCGCATCCTCCGGTTTTATCGTGGGCCGCGGGGTTGCGGTTGGCGGCGGTGTCGCCTTGGGAGTCGGCGCCGGCGTTGGCGTGGCCTTTTCGACCGGCTTTTCCTCGGGCGGCTTCTCCGGCGTTTTCGGTTGAGCCTGCCGGGCCGGCGACGCCGGGCTGGCCGCGGAAGGTTTCGGCGCCGGCCCAAGGCTCAAATCCTGGCTGCGAAGCGTCAGCCCCGGCCCCTGCTCGCCGTCCAAGGTCGGCACGGGCGCATTCGATTGCGGCGGACGCTCGCTCGCGGCAATCATGTTCTGGTCGGACTCGAAGGCCGCGTCCTTCGGCGCGGTCTCGCTCACCTTTCCCTGCGAGCTATCGAGGAAATCCCGCTCCTCCTTTTTCGGTGGCTCGGGCGGCGGCACGAGCGTGAACTCCGCCGGCTGCGGGGTCGGCGGCGGCACGGGCGCAAGCCGCTGCAGCCACTGCGGCTTCAGCGAAAGGATCACGAACGCCACGAGTACGATCAGCAAATGGATGAGCAACGACGCAAGGAGCGCCGCAATCGTGCGCTTCCGCTGCTTCTCTCGCTCCGCCCGGACCGTCTCGATCATTTCACGAAGCCGGCAGCGTCTTTGAAACGCGCGCGTGGTGGAAGAGATATTGCTGCACGTAGCCCGCATAGGGGCCGAATCGCTCCCGCGAAAACGTTTCGAGCTCCGCCAGCGAGGCGTCCCCGCCCCGCGGCGCGAGGGCGCGCGTCACCCGCGCAATCCACACGTCCACCGGCACGGCGTCGAGGCGCTCGTAGGCGAAAAGCAGCACGCAATTCGCGATCTTGCGACCGACTCCCGGCAGACGGCAAAGCTCCGTGCGCAACTCCTCGGTCTCCCGCATCGCAAGGGCGTCGAGATCGATTTCACCGCCGGCAATGCGCCGCGCCGTTTCCCGCAAATGCGGCGCGCGAAAGCCGAGACCACATCCGCGCAACTCCGCTTCCGTCGCTTCGGCCAGCGCCCCCGGCGTCGGATAGGCATTCATCGTCGAGCCCGCCACCGGTTCGCCAAACCGTGTCCGCAGCGCAAGGGACATCCCGCGAATATGGCTCACCTGCTTCATCGCGCTCGTGAGGAACGTCGCGAGGCATTCCCAGCGCGGCTGGCGCATCACCCGCAATCCCCGGCACGCCGCCAGCGCCGCGCGCGAAAAGGCATCCTCGGGAAATGTCGCGTAGATCGCCGTCAGCGGATGATCGAGCGCAAAATAACGCGCCGCGAGGTCCCCGCATCCGCGCGGCACGAGCAATTCCGCGCCGCGTTGTTTCACTCGCATCGCCGTGTTCCCGATCAGGCCGCGCCAGGCATCGCCATCCGGCTCCCAATGAAAAACCTGACCGCTCGTGAGCGTGAGCCGAAGATCGAACTCCGGCGCCGCGATGGAAATCATCGAATAAAGTAGCTCAGGTTCTCGAGCTCGATGGCGAGATTCACGTTGTTCACCATCACGTTCGCGGGCACGTGGAGAATGATCGGCGCAAAGTTGAGGATCGCCTGAATGCCGGCCGTTACGAGGCTGTTGCAGATTTCCTGCGCCGCCGTGCCGGGCACGCAGAGGATCGCCATCTTCACGCTGTGCTCGGAGATGAAGCGTCCCATCCGGCTCAGCGGAAAAATCCGCGCCTTCACGTCACTCGTCCGCTTGACCGGCTGCGCGTCGAACGCCGCCGCGATCGCGAAGCCCTCCTTGGCAAAACCCTCCTCGTAACGCAACAGCGCCGAACCCAGATTCCCCGCTCCCACGAGAATGACGGGCTGCAGCTTCGTGCGCCCCAGCACGTCGGAGAGCTGCCGATGCAGCGTCGCCACGTCGTAACCGAGCCCGCGTTTTCCGAATTGCCCGCAATAGCCGAGATCCTTCCGCAGTTGCGGCGGCTTCACGCCCGCGACCTTGGCCAGCGCTTCGGAGGAAACCGTCACGGAATCGCCATCGGTCAATCGCTCGAGGCAGCGCTTGTAGAGCGAGAGGCGATAGACGGTTTTCCGCGGAATTGGCTCCTTCATGAATTTGTGAAAAAAATCAATGTTTGGAAGGAGTTGTCAACGTCCGCCGCCTTCCCTACGCACCGAGAATGGCCGGATCGCCGTAGAGCGTGGAGCTCGACGCCCGCGTGATCCGCAGGTCGAGCACCTGGCCGACGTGGCGCGGCGCGCCCTCGAAGACGACGATCTTGTTCGTGCGCGTGCGACCGAACAGGCGGTCCGCATTGTGCCGGCTCGTGCCCTCGCAGAGGATTTCCTGGTGCGTGCCGATGCAGGCGTCGAGCTTGCGCGCGACGTTGGCGTTCACTTCCTCGAGCAATTCCTGGTTGCGCGCCTCCTTCACCTCTTCGGGCAACTGTCCGTCCATCGTCGCGGCCGGCGTGTCGCGGCGCGGCGAGTAGCGAAAGACAAACGCGTTGTCGAAATCCGCCTCGCGCACCATCGCCTTCGACGCCGCAAAATCCTCGTCCGTCTCGCCGGGAAAGCCGACGATGATATCCGTTGTGATCGCGATCCCCTCGCGCGCGGCGCGCATTTTTTCGACGATCCGCAGGAACTGCTCGCGGGTGTAGGCGCGGTGCATCCGCTTGAGCAGGGCGTTCGAGCCGGATTGCAGCGGCAGGTGGACGTGCTCCATCAGCCGCGGCAGGCGCGTGAAGGCCTGGATCAAATCGTCGCGGTAGCCGATGGGATGCGGCGACGTGAAGCGCAACCGCTCGAGCCCCGGCACGTCGTGCACCGCCTCGAGCAGCTGCACGAATGGGCTCTTCCCGTCGATTTTGTCGAACTCGTGCCGGCCGTAGAGGTTCACGATCTGGCCGAGCAGAGTCACTTCCTTCACGCCGCGATCGACCAGCCCGCGCACTTCCTCGACGATGTGCGGGATCGGCCGCGACCGCTCGCCGCCGCGCGTGGACGGCACGATGCAAAATGTGCAGTGCATATTGCAGCCCTGCATGATCGAGACGAACGCGGTCGCCTGGCCGTCCTTCAGCGGGTGCTCGCGGATCGTATTCTGCGAGCCCTCCTCCTCGTCCGTATCGACGATGGCGAGTCGCTCGTCGTCGATGCGGGCCTCAAGCTTCGCGCGCAAAAGCTCATCGACGTAATCGGCGACGCGATGAAATTTTTGCGTGCCGACGACGAGATCGACCGGCACGGACCCAGCCGTGAGTTCCGCGCCCCGGCTCTGCGCCATGCAGCCCAGATAGCCGAAAACGAGATGCGGACGGTTCGCGCGCAACTTGCGCAGCATGCCCATTTTTCCAATCGCCTTCTGCTCCGCCATGTCGCGCACGCTGCATGTATTCAGGAGGATCACGTCGGCGTCGGTCTCCTCGCGAGTGAGGCGATAGCCGCGCGCCGCCAGCATTTGCGCCACTTGGTCGGAGTCGCGCTCATTCATCTGGCAGCCGTAGGTCTTGATGTAAACGCTGGGCATGCAGGGCAGGAGAAAGCGGGGAACCTACACCGCGTTCGACGCGATATCCAGCAGTCATCCGCGTCGGAAAAAACCGCTTGTTTTCGCCATCCTCGCGGCAAAAGACTTGCCGCAATGGCCACTCTCTCACCTGCCGAACTCGGCTATGCCATGCCCGCGGAATGGGAACCGCACGAGGCCACCTGGCTGTCGTGGCCCCATCGCACGGGCATCAGTTTTCCCGACGCCTATGACCGCGTCATCCCAACCTTTGTCAAAATGGCAACCGCGCTCGCGGAGTCGGAAATCGTGCGCATCAACGTCAAGGATGCCGCCCAGGAGGCCGAAGTGCGCCGGCTGCTCAAAGGCGCGCCGCCCGAGCGCATCGAGCTGCATCACATTCCGACCAACGAGCCCTGGTGCCGCGATCACGGCCCGATCTTCGTGAAGCGAAAAAAGGCTCCGCGCGTCGCCGCGATCAACTTCGGCTACAATGCCTGGGGCTGGAAACACCTGCCATTCGACGACGACGACGATGTGCCGCCGCAAATCGGCAAGCTCCTCGGCATCGACATCCTGGATTGCAGCGACTTCATTCTCGAAGGCGGCTCCATCGATGTGAACGGCGAGGGGGCTCTCCTCACGACCGAGAGCTGCCTGCTCAATCCGAACCGAAATCCCGACCTCGCCCGCGAGGAGATCGAGAAAAACCTGCGCGACTGGCTTGGCGTCCAAAAAATTATCTGGCTCGGCGAAGGCATCGAGGGCGACGACACCGACGGCCACATCGACGACATCACGCGCTTCGTCGGCCCGAACAGCGTCGTCACCGTCGTCGAGGATGACGAGAACGACCCAAACCACGACGCGCTCCACGCGAATCTCGAGCGTCTGCGCGCCGTGGAATTGAAAAAGGACGAGCCGCTCGAAATCCGCGAGCTGCCCATGCCGTCGAAAATCGTGCGTGACGGCCAGCGCCTCCCCGCGAGCTACGCAAATTTCTACATCGCCAATACCGTCGTGCTCCTGCCGGTCTTCGGCGAAACGAAGGACGCGTGGGCCGAGGCCGTGTTCAAGGAAATATTCCCAAAGCGCACGATCGTCCCGATCGATTGTCGCGAACTGATCTGGGGCTTGGGCGCGTTCCATTGCCTCACCCAGCAACAGCCGAAAGCCTAGAACCCCACCGCGATGCAGGATTTTCTCCACGAACTCGCCAATCCCGCGTATCGCCACCTCCTCATCAACCACCTGCCGATCCTCGGCC
>Ga0070661_100003029_pt1 | contig 11559 bp, 10 predicted proteins | sample KBSC43metaG_FD_64663 | JGI IMG/M metagenome (GOLD analysis project Ga0070661, IMG submission 64663) | Corn rhizosphere microbial communities from Kellogg Biological Station, Michigan, USA - KBS C4-3 metaG | ecosystem: Host-associated > Plants > Roots > Rhizosphere > Soil ...
AAGCGCCGTCGTAACGAAGTGACCCACAGCAACGACAATTAATTCCCGGGCTGCGTGCGACGCGCACGATCGCGGCGAATCAACGCTCCAGCATCAACTTGTTGTCGTCATCATCACCGGCGCGTGGTCGCTCGTGCCGACATCCGCCAGCACGACGCAATCGGTAACACGCGCAGCGATCGACCGCGACGCAAGAATGTAGTCGATGCGCCAGCCGATGTTGCGCTGGCGCATGTTCCGCCACGGCGGCCACCACGTGAAAAGCCGCTCGTTGTCCGGTTGCCGCGAGCGGCCGACGTCGACGAAATGATCGCCGAGGAGTGCGTCGAACAGCGTGCGCTCTTCCGGTCGCTGGCCGATGATTCCCGGGCGCCGCTCGCGCGGATGCACGTCGATGTCCGTGTGCGCGACGTTGAGGTCGCCGCAGAGGATCACGTCTCGGCCTTCGGCGTGCAGCGCTTTCGCCCAGTCCACGAGGCCAGTCAGGAAGTCGATCTTCGCCGGGTAATCCTTGCCACCATTGGGAACGTAAGCCGACGCGATCACGAGGTTGCCGAGCGTCGCCTGGACGATGCGCGTCTCCATGTCGAAAACGGGATGCGTGAACGAAGGTGTCGCATCCTGGAGCGCCTTGCTCACGTGAATGGACACGCCCGAGTACGCGCGCGCGCCGTGCCAGTAAACATGGTAGTCGGCGTGACTGCAGCGCGCCGGAACCTGATCGGGTTGTGCCTTCAGCTCCTGCAGGCAGACGATGTCGGGGCGGTCGCGCTCGAGCCACTCACAGAGCTGCGCCTCGCGCGCACGAATGCCGTTGACGTTCCAGGTGGCGATTTTCATTCGATGCCTGCGATCGAGCGTTCCCAAAACGAACGAAGCGGCGCCGGCGTCGCCGGAACCGCTTCGCGATGATGCGTGATTCGCGATCAGCTGCGCATGCGGTTCGCCATCTTGGCGAGCGCGATCGTCATCGCCGCACTGCCGAGCGTTTTCACGAGCTGCGGATGCTGAGCGTAGAAGTTACCGAGCTTGTCGAAGATGCTCGGGTTAGTCTGCTCTGCGTGAGTCGCAATGTCCTGCACCTGCTGCGGCGACAGTTGCGAGGCCTGCTGCGGCGTGATCTGCGTTCCACCGCCGAGCGTACCGGCGAGGCCGCCCAGCGCGCCTGCGCCGAGCGACGACAGCGCGCCCGGTCCGAGCGAGCTCAGGATCTGGTTCAGCATCCCCGCCTGCTGCTGCGGATTGGCGCGCGAGAACATGTCGCTGACCAGCTGGCCGAGCGGCGGTGTCTCGTCGGAGCGCAGCGCGTCGGCGATCCCCTGCGACACGACCTCGGGCGATGCGTGTTGCGCCACCTGATCGAAGTGCGCCGACGCATCGGCGGATGGAGCGTTCGACGGATTCAGGTATTTCTGCAGCAGGTTGCCTAGATCGAGTGCCATGGTGCCTCCGAAAAGAGCGTCACGTGCTGCGGCCGCGCATCACGAGCCGGTAGATGATCAGCAGAACGATCGCGCCGACGAAAGCGCCAATGAAACCGGCCGTTTCATCGGGACTGTAGATACCGAGCGCCTTGCCACCATACGTCGCGATGATCGAGCCGACGATACCGATTGCCGCCGTCACGAAAAAGCCGCCCGGATCCTTCCCCGGCATGACGAATTTGGCGAGCACACCTACGATGAAGCCGATCAGGATGGTCCAGATGATGCTCATACGCTCCTCGATGTCGATCGGCCCCCCCCGGGCCGGGACCGACATCTTGCGCCGAACGTGCCCTTACGGTCTATACCATGCTGGAAACTGCTGTTGCAGCGCCTTCAGCTTCGGCAAATCGTTATAGACGATGTAGGGCTCGCCCGGGTGAAGTGCGAGGTAATTCTGGTGGTAGTCCTCGGCCGGATAGAACTTGTCGAGCGCAGCAACTTGCGTGACGATGGGTTTGTCGAACGCTTTTGCTGCGTCGAGCTGCGCGATGTAGCGCTGCGCGAGATCCTTCTGCTGCGCATCGGCGTAGAAGATTGCCGACCGGTATTGCGTGCCGTGATCGGGACCCTGCCGATCCTTCTGCGTCGGATCGTGCGCGACGGCGAAGAACACCTTCAAGAGGTCGGCGTAGCCGACCTGCGCGGGATCGTATGTGACCTTCACCGATTCCGCGTGGCCCGTCGTGCCGGTGCCGACGAGCATGTACTTCGCGGTGCCCGCACTTCCGCCCGAATAGCCTGATACGACGTTCTTGACGCCTTTGACGTGCTTGAACACCGCGTCGACACCCCAGAAGCAGCCGCCCGCGAACACGGCGGTGGCCTCCCCCGGCTTTGCCGCCTTCGGCGGCGCGTCGGCGAGATCGGGTATCGCAGCGCTGACCGCGCCGGCAACTGCGAACGTGATGACTGCAAGAGTGGTTGCGATGCGCATCGATGTCCTCGAATGGTGGGTTGACGTTAGGAACCTTAGTCCGACCCGTCATCGGAAACCTTACGACGGTCGCATTGGACGCAAGTTCCAGTCGACGGTCCCCGGCCGGCCGGGGATGTGCAGCGCCGCCGTTGCGGGCGCCGCTTCGGCGATGATCTCGCCGGCGCGAATCACTGCGAGCCGGGCGGCCCGAAGTCGGATGGCGTCCACCGGATCCCGCGCCTGCAACAGCACGCAATCCGCGCGACAGCCCGGTTCGATGCCGTAGCCGTCGAGATGCAGGATTCGCGCGGGCGCCGTCGTCACGGCGTCGAACGCCGCGCGCATCGCGGCTGCGCTCGTCATCTGCGCGACGTGCAAGCCCATCGACGCGACTTCCAGCATGTCGCCGCTGCCGAGGGCATACCACGGGTCCATCACGCAGTCGTGGCCGAATGCGACGGTGACGCCGGCCGCCATCAGCTCCGGAACGCGCGTCATGCCGCGCCGTTTCGGATACGTGTCGTGGCGTCCCTGGATCGTGATATTGATCAGCGGATTCGCGACCGCGCTGACCTGCGCCTCGCGTATCAGCGGAATCAGCTTCGACACGTAGTAGTTGTCCATCGAATGCATCGACGTCAGGTGCGAGCCCGTCACGCGCCCCTGGAGTCCAAGCCGTTGCGTCCAATACGCGAGCGTTTCGATGTGCCGCGACAGCGGATCGTCGGTCTCGTCGCAGTGCATGTCGACGAGCCTGCCCTCGTCAGTGGCGAGCTCGCACAGGATGCGCACGCTTTCGGCCCCATCGCCCATCGTTCGCTCGAAATGGGGAATGCCCCCGACGACGTCGACGCCGAGTGCCAACGCGCGGCGCAGGTTCGCGAGCGTGCCTGGCGTGCGCAGCAGCCCGTCCTGCGGGAACGCGACGAGCTGCAGGTCGAGATACGGTTTGACGCGCGCGCGGACGTCGAGCAAAGCTTCGACGGCGAGCAATCGCGAATCGCAGACGTCGACGTGCGACCGGATCGCTAGCAAACCTTTTGCGACCGCCCAGTCGCAATACGCCAGTGCGCGCTCGACGATCGCATCCTGGAGAAGCGTGGGCTTCAACTCGCCCCACAACGCGATGCCCTCGAGCAGCGTGCCGCTCTCGTTGATGCGCGGCATCCCGTAGGTCAGCGTCGAGTCCATGTGGAAATGCGCATCGACGAATGGCGGCGACAGCAGCCAGCCGCCACCATCGAGCAGCCGCGCAGCACCTGCGTCGAGCGCGTGGCCGACGGCGACGATGCGTCCTTCGACGATCAGCACATCCTGGCCGACGCGGCCGTCGGCAAGGCAAACGTTACGGATCAGAAGGTCATGCATCGATCGCCTGCGTTCGGTGGTTGCGCGCGCGGTCAACGCGACGCCACCGCGATCCGATCATTTCGTGCCGAAGATCCGATCGCCGGCGTCGCCGAGACCGGGAAGGATGTAGCCGTGATCGTCGAGCTGGCGGTCGATTGCGCCCGTATAGATGGGCACGTCGGGATGCGCATCCTGGAACGTGCGGATGCCCTCGGGACAGGCGACGAGACAGACGATGCGCACCGACCGAGGTCGCGTCTCCTTCAAGCGCTCGACTGCGGCGACGGCCGAATTGCCGGTCGCGAGCATCGGATCGAGCACGATCGCGTCGCGCTCGTGCATGCCGCCTGGCAGCTTGAAATAGTATTCGACGGCAACGAGCGTTCGCGGATCGCGATAGAGACCGACGTGACCTACGCGCGCCCCTGGAACGACGTTCAGGAATCCATCGAGGAGGCCCGTGCCCGCGCGCAGTATCGGCACGAACACGAGCTTCTTGCCGTCGATCAATCGCGAGCGCATCGTCTCGAGCGGCGTCTCGATGACGACCTCGTGCATCGGCATGTCGCGCGTGACTTCGTACGCCATCAGCGAGCCGATCTCGTTCAAGAGCCGCCGGAAATTCGTCGTGCTCGTTTCCTTGCGGCGCATCAGCGTGAGCTTGTGCTGGATCAGCGGATGATCGAGCACATGGACTTCCGCGACCATTTCTCCCCCTCTTGGAACGGACGCCGAACCTTACACTGCGCACAGCGCTTTAAAAGACTGTTCCGTCCGAGCGAACCGTAATCGGCGGATTGCCGCGGCGCAGCTGCGCGGCGAATTCGCGCCCCGTCGCCCACGTGCCGCCCTCGAGCACGCAGGCGAGCGGCAGGTGCGGCAGGTCGAGCTCCGCCCGAACCGCTTCGGCCAATTCGTCGATGAGGCTGACCGTCAGCGCGCGCCATTCGACGACGAGCTCGCTGCCGACGTCCCACACTTTGTCGCGATCGCTTTCATCGATGAGCGCGAGCACCCCAGTGTCGAGCAACAGGCCGCCATTGCGATACTCGGGAAGCGCCGTCAGCGCATCGCGATCAGCGATGTCGTGGCCCGCCCATTCGAACGGCTCGAAGAGTGAGTACGCGAGCCATTGCGACAACTTGTGAAACGGCACGACGCCTGCCGTCGGACCGCTGCCGCCTGCATGTCGATGCTTCCAGACGTCACCGTGGACGCGCAGTTCGCTCTCGTCGCCCGACGGGGCGGATGCGCGCCAGATCGGCCCGAACCCTTCGAGCAGCGCGCGCAGGATCGCGGGTGCTGCAAGCGTGCGATTGTCGAGCATCCGATCGAACAACGCGCACGGCCGTGACGTCAGGCCAAATCGGTCGGGTCGCGTTTCGAGCACGTCCCCGAGACGACGCAACAGCGCTGCACGACCGTCGAGCCCGATGAGCGGATTCTCTGGCGTTACCTGGAACCAGCGTCCAAGGGTTGTTGCGTCGAGATCGGTCAGCGCCGCAGCGTCGACGCGCATCGGCTCGCCGGGCGACGCGGAGAAAGCGCCGGAGACGAACGCGCGAAACGTCGCGACGCCGAGTCCCTCGGAGCGCCGGTAATCGTCGACGGTGCCCGGCTCGCGATATCGCCACGTCGGTCCGGCACCGGCATCGAGCAGCACGCTGATGACGGCGAGATCGATATGCGCGCGCATGCGTTCGGCGTCGGTCGAACCCTTCAGGCGGCGATCGAGCTCGGCCTTGCGATCGACGCGCCCGGTGTTGAAATGCCGCCAGCGGCTGTGATACGGAATCTCCAGGCTCCGATAACGACGGCGCGTGACGTCGGCGACGGCGCGCGCAGCGCTTCCGAGCCTCGCGCGATCGACGCGGAAATGATTCGAGTCGCCCGCCTCGACGGCGTGCGTGATGTTGCCGCAGCGCTCACGGATCGCGCGCGGCGTCAGAAGCTCGACAGCCGGCGGCGGCGCGACGCTCAGCATCACAGCGAGCGTCCTTTCGTCGAGACGAGCTGCGCCGCGTTGGGAACATCGCCATCGGTGAAGTAGCCGGCTGCCTTTTTGGCATCGATCTCGACGCGCGCGTCCGCCGGCACGAGCTCCTCGGGGATTTTTACGCGCGTCGTAACCTCGATGCCTGAGCCCACGATCGCGTCGTATTTCATGTTGCTCATCGACACGAGCCGGTGAATCCTGCGGACGCCGAGCCAGTGCAACACGTCGGGCATCAGCTCCTGGAACCGCATGTCCTGCACACCCGCGACACACTCGGTGCGCAGGAAATAATTCGTCGCGCTGTCGCCGCCGAGCTGGCGCTTGCGCGCGTTGTACACGAGGAACTTGGTCACTTCCCCGAGCGCACGGCCTTCCTTGCGGCAATAGACGACGAGACCCACGCCACCGGCTTGCGCACCGCGTATGCATTCCTCGATCGCATGCGTCAGGTACGGCCGGCACGTGCAGATGTCCGAGCCGAACACATCCGACCCGTTGCATTCGTCGTGCACGCGCGCCGTCAGCGTCACGTCGGGATTCGCGAGATCGCGCGGATCGCCGAACACGTAGACCGTCTGCCCGCCAACGGGCGGCAGCAACACCTCGAGGTCGCTGCGCGTGACGAGCTCCGGATACATCCCGCCGGTCTCTTCGAACAGCGCGCGTCGCAAGTCCGCCTCGGAGACGTTGAAGCGCCGCGCGACACCGGGCAGCCACCAGACGGGTTCGATCGCAGCTTTCGTGACGACGGCCGAACCGTTCGGCAACAGGAATTTGCCGTCGGCTGCGAGCCGACGGGCGGCGATCGCCTCGCGAATCTCGGGAAGGTCGATGTGCGCCTTGGTGACGGCGATCGTCGGTCGAATGTCGTAACCGTCGGCGAGAAACGCCTTGTAGACGTCAGCGACGACCGCGCCCCATGGGTCGAGCGACACGATGCGATGGGCATCGGACCATTGCGGATGGGGACCGATGAGATCGGTAGGCGACGTGTTCGTCAGGTCGGGCCGGTGGCCTCGCGTCAGCGACTTCGCCGCGACGGCAAGTGCGCGATAGACGCCGTAGCTGCCGCTATGCGAGCCGATGACGTTGCGCTGGTTGCGATGTGTCGTCGTGCCGATGACCGGCCCTCGTTGCGCTGCATCGGCCGCGCCCCAGCGGATCAGCGGCGCGCAGCCCGCACCATCGATCGGATGGTGCGACGTCAGTCGAATGTGCTTGGCCGGGGCAGGCAGGTCGATGCCCATCAGAGTGCTCCGCGTAACGCGCGAATATAACCCATTGCAGAAGACGTTATTGCAAGGGCTGTGCCAGTGAAATCGGCGCTATTCACACGGCCGCGCGTGCGGGGGCGGCGGTGTTGACGACGTCGATGATCTGCTGCGGCTCGACCGGCTTGACGAGATGAATGCCGAAGCCCGCTTCGAGCGATCTTCGCCGGTCGTCGTCCTGGCCCCACCCCGTGACAGCGACGAGCGTCGACGACGCCGTCGCAGGCAGCTCGCGGAGCGCGCGCGCCACCGAATAACCATCGCGACCGGGCAGACCGATGTCGATGAAAGCGATCTCCGGCGCAAACTCCTCGGCCGCAGCGATCGCAGCGAGGCCGTCGTGCGTGACGCGCACGTCGTGCCCGAGCGCATCGAGGATGGCTTCGAGACTCATCGCGAAATCGACGTTGTCGTCGGCGATCAGCACGCGTCGCTGCGTCGTCGAGGTCCGTGTCTCGGGCCTGCGCCGTTCGGACGTTTGCGCTGGCGTTGCGAACGTTCGCGGCAACCGGACGATGAACGTGCTGCCGCGGCCGATGCCTTCGCTATGTGCGTCGATCGTGCCCGAATGCAGCTCGACGAGATGACGCGCGAGTGTCAACCCCACCCCGAGGCCGCCGTGCACGCGTTCCAGGGATTCGTCCGCTTGCGCGAACATCTGGAACACCGGTTGAAGCATCTCGCGCGCAATGCCGATGCCGTTGTCGATGACGCTGATCGTCGCCGTTTGCGCGTCGGCGACGGCAACAAGGTCGATGCGCCCGCCGGGCTCCGTGTAATTCGCCGCGTTGTTCAGGAGGTTTGCGAACACCTGGGCGAGACGCGTCGGATCGCCGTGAATGCGGACGGGCTCGTCGGGCTCGACGACCGACAGCGAGTGACCCCGCGCGTCGATCAACGGACGCGCCGTGTCCAAAGCATTGCGGAGTATGTCGTGCAACTCACAGACCTCGGTTTTCAGCGCCAGCTTGCCAGTCGTGATCCGCGACACGTCGAGCAGATCGTCCACAAGACGCACCATCTGGCGAAGCTGCCGCTCCATCATCTGCCGCGCTTCGGCAGCAGCACGCGGATTGCCGTCGGCGTGCTTCAGGATCTCGAGCGCATTGCGCAGCGGCGCCAGCGGATTGCGCAACTCATGCGCAAGCATCGCGAGGAACTCGTCCTTGCGTCGATCGGCGACGCGCAACGCCTCCTCGGCGTCGCGGCGCTCCGCACTTTCCCGCGACAGGGTCGCATTCGACGCCTCGAGCGCCTCGGCGCGCCGGCCGACCTCGGCCAGCATCCCGTTGAAAGCATCGACGAGATAGCCGATCTCGTCGTGCGTCGTCTTCTCGACGCGCAGTGAGAAATCGCGCCGCTCGATGACCTGCCGCGCGACGGCGGTGACGTCGAGGATCGGCTGCGTGATCGCCCGCTGCAGCGTTGCCGAGAGCAGCAACGTCAGCGCGAGGCTCGCGATCAGCACGACGCCGAGGATGCCCAGATAGTCGCGCAACCGCGCATCGAGGTCGTAGCGGGCGCGAAGATAGACGGTGCCGAGAAATTCGCGATCCTCGGTGATCCGCCGGAACACGACGATTTCGCCACCTTCGATCGTGTACCCGTCGGCGGCCGGTGGCGTGCGGGTCGAGCCGATGCCGAAGAGCTCCGCGTTGCCGTAGCTTGCGAACAAGCGCCCGCCTTTCATGTAGATTGCCGCCGCGAGGATCTGCGGTTGCACCTTGAGCAGCGCGAGGTTGTCCCGCGCAGCGGCCGGATCGTCGAACACGAGCGCCGGCGCCGTCGTGCGCGCGAGAATCTGCGCCTGCGTCATCAGGCCTTCGGCCGTCGACCGCTCGTACGTCCGCGATTCGTAGACGATCAGCGCGATTGCGACGACGAACAGCGCGGCGACCGTCGTCGCCAGCACGACGAGCATCACCTTGCTGCGGACCGATCGATCGGGACTGTTGCGCATCGAGCGGTGCTCAGTGCGCCGGGCGCACCGTCAACGCGATGCCGAGCAGCCGCGACGAGAGTTTCAACCCGCCCTTCTCCGCGGCGTCGAGTGATACCTCGAACCTCACGCGGCTCTGTCGAACGAGCAGGTTGATCATGCTGCCGTCGTCGAGCGCACCCTCCGAGTCGGTGACGAGCAGCGTACCGCGCTGCTGCGCGACCGTTGCGAGCGCCGGAATGCGCGACGATGCGGCATGACCGACGAACAATAGATGCACGTTGTTGAGCGAGTCGGTCGACTGCAACTCGCGAACCTCGACGGGACGGTCGCCAACTGCGCGGCCCTCCGTCAATGCGCGCAGCGAATCGGCGACGTCCTTCGCCCCGATGACGCCGATGACAACCGGTGCCCCCGCCTCCTTGAACGTCCCCGGCCGCCATTCGACATAGCTCAGGAACTTGTACAGGAATGCCGCCTTGATGCCGAACTCGGGCTGCGGTGCATCGTCAGGCGAAGGGCCCGGCGCCGACCAAGCAACGAGCACGAGGCAGTACCCGACGACGCAGAGCGCAATCGCACGCCACCGGAGTCGCTCGCGCGCGAAGAGTCGGGGCCGCATCAGCCAATGCCCGATCAAAGCGTCCATTGCACGCGCACCGATGCGCCTCGCTCGAACTCGACTCGCGCCGCCTGCGGCCCCCATTCGGCGTGCCGCACGGGAAACAAATTCGTCAATACCAGGGCGATCTCCCACCGCGGCGCAGGGCGCCACGCGAGTCGGGCGTCGACAGCCGTATACCCGGGCACGGCGGGATTGGCGAGCGCACCGACGTGGCGAATCGTCACGTCGAAGTCGTGTTGCGGCGTGATATCGACAAACGACCGGAGCGACCACCACGTCGACGGATCGTTGCCGAGTGCTGCGAGTCCACCCGCGTCGACGGCACCAGGCTCGACGGCGAGCCGCTCGCGCATCGTCGTCAAGCCGGCGGACACTTTCCAGATCGGAGAGAAGCGCCACGTGGCCCACGTTTCGACACCGGTCGTATGCCCCTCGATTGCGTTGGCAAATACCGCACCGCCGACGCGTGGCTCGATGCTTCGCAGCCGGTCGTAGCGCTCGTGGAACAGCGTGATCGACCATGACAGCGCTGGCAACGGCTGCGTGCGATAGCCGAGCTCGTATGCGGTCGCGATCTCCGAGACGAACGTGTCGTTGCCAACGAGCGCGAACGGCGGATTGCCGGGAACGTCGAGCTCGCGGTCGATTCGCGACGGCGCGCGAACGGCGCGCGATACGGCACCCCAGACGAAATCGTTGCTCGACGCGCGCCAGCCCAGCCGGACGTTCGGCAGGAACTCGGCGCCTGTGAACACGTTCGTCTCGACCTTGGCGCCTATGGTGAGTTCCAGATCGCGCGGCAACGCGATTTCATCCTGCACGAACGCGTTCGACCACGACAGCGAGCGATCCGGCGGCACGAACGCCTGCGCGGCGCTGTTGACGACGCGATCGCGCGCGTACCGGTAGCCGGCGCCGACGAGTACATCGTGGCCGGCGAACGGACGCAGCCGGTATTGGGCCTCGATGTCGAAGATGCCGAGATTCTCGAGGAACGAGCTCGGATGATCGCGGTGCGTCTGGTCGTAGTACGTCTGCACGTCGAGCGACGTGCCGTCGTCGAAACGTCTGCTCCAGCGTGCCAGCACGTTGCCACCCGCGATCTGCCGCGTCGCCGGCACCTGGTCGATGTCACCGAAGTAACCATCGCCTTGCACCGTCAGCGTGTCGCGTGACCATTGCCAGTCGGCGCGAAACCCGACCTGCGCGCGCTTCGACGAATCGCGCAACGGCGCCCCGTTCGAAAGCTCGCTCGCCGCGCGATCGAAGTATTTCGCGTAGATGCGATACGCACCGTTATCGCCGAGTGCTGCGCCGTAGCGCGCCCGCGCGCCGCTTTCGAGATTGCCGCCGACCGCCGTCGCGAGCACACCGCGCGTTTCCGCCGCCGAGCGCGTGATCACGTTGATGACGCCGTTGACGGCATTCGCGCCCCACAGCGCCGCGCCGGGCCCGCTGATCACCTCGATCCGCTCGACATCCTCGAGCACGACGTCCTGCGCTTCCCAGAACACGCCGGAGAAAAGTGGCGTGTACACGGTGCGCCCGTCGATCAGCACGAGCAGCTTGTTCGCGAGCACGTTGTTGAACCCGCGCGCGCTGATTGCGTATTGATTCGCGTCGGCACGCGCGACGATCAGGTTGGGCGCCAACCGCAACACTTCGGGAATGCTCGTAGCGCCAGAACGGCGGATGTCCTCCGCGGTGATGACGTAGATCGATGCAGGCGCGTCGGCGAGCGATTCGGCGTGGCGCGAAACGGACGTGACCTCGACGTTGCTCAACTGCTCGAGCGAGAGATCGGCGAGGCTCGCGACGTTGACAGGCGCCGGCGGAGGCGGCGCCGCCGCGGCGGCGATCACGGACGTTGCGATCGCGACGATCGCCAGCGTCGTCCGCAATGCGTGGACCGCCGCGCTTCGTCGAGTCATCTTGAACGGCCGTACACTTATTGTTGTTCGATCGTCGTCACGGT
>Ga0070661_100003033_pt1 | contig 11552 bp, 7 predicted proteins | sample KBSC43metaG_FD_64663 | JGI IMG/M metagenome (GOLD analysis project Ga0070661, IMG submission 64663) | Corn rhizosphere microbial communities from Kellogg Biological Station, Michigan, USA - KBS C4-3 metaG | ecosystem: Host-associated > Plants > Roots > Rhizosphere > Soil ...
AAAATGGAAGGCGGCGAGTTGAGCCTGGACGAATCGCTGCGTGCGTTCGAACGCGGCATCGCGCTCTTCCGCAGCTGCCAGTCGGCGCTCGAACAGACCGAGGCGCGCGTCAAGCTGCTGCTCGATCCGGGACGTCCCGAATCAGCCCTGCCGTTTGCGCCAGCCGAAGAACCCTGAAGCGATGCGATGCGGGCGCGCCGGATTGCCGGACGCGCCCGACCAGGGATCCCGTGTCAACGCCCATCCATGGGCTGCACGGGATGAGTGCATCCTGCACTCACTTGATCAGCCGAAGCGCGAACGGATAGCGATAGGCCACGCCTTCGTTGGCCTTGATCGCGGCAAGGATGATGAACACCAGCGCGGCGATGCCGATGATGATCATCAGCGGGATCGCAATGAAGAAGCCTACGCCCAGCGTGGCGAAGCCGAGGATCGTCAGGATCACGAAAACGATTGCGATCGTGATGTTGAAATTCAGCGCTTCCTTGGCCTGATCATTCACGAACGGCATGGTGTCCTTCTTCACCAGCCAGATGATCAATGGCCCGAGGAACCAGCCCCAGCCGCCGATCCAGCCTGTGACGAAGGCGCCGAGCAGCGCAGACAGGTGCGCGAACATGGCCCACTGGCGTTCTTCCGCGGAAGGTACGCCTGCAGGTGGTGGTGTGCCGGCAGACGCCGGGGGTGTCACGGATTCCGGTGGAACGCTCATCGCCAACCTCCCTCAAAGCAGTGATGGACGGGCCGCGACAAGACTGTCGTCGCTTGCACAGCGCGTGTCAAGCATTGTTTGGGGGAGGAAAATCAGGCCGCCGCACGATTTCGCGCAAGCACGCTTCCCTCGGAATCTCGCCCAAGGCGTTGCCGGAACTCACGTCCTTCCAGCAGCGGTTTCAGAACGCGCGCACGACGCGACTCCGCGCGCGCCTGCACCCGGCGGATTCCGGTTCACCGGCCAAGCTCGCGCTCAGACAGACCTACTCGCCCGCGAGCGTCATCTTCCCGACAAGGATCGATCCGACGAGGATGGACGAGCGCGGGTCGACGTCGGTGCCGATCGCCTGCACGTTCATGAACATGTCGCGCAGGTTGCCGGCGATGGTGATTTCCTGCACCGGATACGCGACCTCGCCGCTCTCGATCCAGAAGCCGGCTGCGCCGCGCGAATAATCGCCGGTGATGATCGACACGCCCTGCCCGATCAGTTCCGTGACCAACAGGCCCGTGCCCATTCGGCGCAACATCCCGCGGAAATCGGCCGCCTCGCCGTCGACGGAACCGGCCGCGACCGCCAGGTTGTGCACGCCGCCCGCATTGCCGGTGGTCGTCAGTCCGAGTTTGCGCGCGGAATAACTGCCCAGCACGTAGCGCTGCAACACGCCGTCCTGCACCAGCGCCGACTCGCGCGTCGCCACACCCTCGGCATCGAACGCCGACGATGCGTGTCCGCGTGGCAGCCACGGCTGTTCGACGGCGCCGACGAACGTCGGCAATACCTGCTTGCCGACATGGTCGAGCAGGAAACTGGCGCGCCGGTACAACGAACCGCCGCTGACCGCCGCAACCAGGTGACCGACCAGGGAACGCGCGACTTCCGGTGCAAACATCACCGGACACTCGCGGGTGGAAAGCCGGCGCGCGTCGAGACGCGCCGCGGCCCGCCCGCCGGCCTTGCGGCCGATCGAATCGAACGACGGGAAATCGCCCGCGTCGCGCACGTATTCGTACCAGCCGTCGCGCTGCATCGCGTCGCCCTTGCCGACGATCAGCGAACAGGAAATCGAATGGTGGGTGCCGCGCTCGCGACCGACGAAACCATGCGAGTTCGCGTACACGCCGAGTGCATCGCCGCACTGCACGCTCGCGCCTTCGGAATTGGTCACCGCAGGATGGTCGCGACCGGCAGCTTCGACTTCGCGGCCGATTTCGATCGCACGATCCACATCCAGTTGCCACGGGTGCCAAAGGTCGAGTTCCGGAAAGGATGTCTGCATCAATGCCGCATCGGCAAGGCCGGCGCAAGGATCGGGTTCGGTAAAGCGCGCGATCGCGCACGCCTGCCCCAGCGTCGCCTCGATCGATCCGGGCTTGAGATCGGCGGTGGAAGCACTGCCCTTGCGCTGCCCGAAGTACACCGTCAATCCGAACCCACGGTCGCGATTGCGCTCGACGGTTTCGACTTCACCCATGCGCACGTTGACGGAAAGCCCGCTGCTGACGCTGGCGGACACTTCCGCCTGCGAAGCGCCGGCCGCACGCGCACGCCGGATCACGTCTTCCGAGAGGTCGGCCAGACGGTCCAGTTCCGCGCTGCTTGCTTCGGCTGTCACAATGTTCGTGTTCAATTTCGATTCCCGTTCAAACCCGCGGCCATGCACCCCATCGAAGAAGACGCCGACAACGAACGCCCCAGTCGCGCTGCACGCCGCCGCGAAGCGCTCGACGTGCTGGCTTTCGCCAGGCAACTGTCGGAGTTGCCACCGGCGCGGCTCGACAAGCTGGAGTTGCCCGGCGACGTCCGCGACGAACTTGCCGAAGTGCAACGCACACCGTCGCACATCGCGCACAAGCGCCAGCTCGCGCATCTCGCCAAACTGATGCGCGCGCACGACGAGGAAGACTTCGCATCCGCCCGTGCCGCGCTGGCCAACGATCGCGGCAAGAACGCTCGTGAAACCGCCGCCCTGCATCGCACGGAAGCGCTCCGCGAAAACCTGCTGGGCGACAACGCCGACACAGCACTCACGTTGTTCATCGCGGACAATCCGGGCCTCGACCACCAGCATCTGCGTTCGCTGATCCGGCAGGCTCGACGCGAACGCGACACGAACAAGCCGCCGCGGGCGCAACGCGACCTGTTCCGGCTACTGCGCGATCTCGACGCAAGTTGATCACGCGGACGTTCCGCCCACCGTCATCGCGGTGATTTTCGTCGTCGGCATGCCCACGCCCACCGGCACGCTCTGACCTTCCTTGCCGCACACGCCGATGCCTTCGTCAAGCTTCAAGTCATTGCCGAGCATCGCGACGCGCGTCAGCACGTCGGGACCGGAACCGATCAGGGTCGCGCCCTTCACCGGACGCGTGATCTTGCCGTGTTCGATCAGGTAGGCTTCGTTGGCGCTGAACACGAACTTGCCATTGGTGATGTCGACCTGCCCGCCGCCGAAATTGACGGCATACAAGCCGCGCTCCACCGAGGCTATGATTTCCTGCGGATCGTGTTTGCCGGCGAGCATGCAGGTGTTGGTCATGCGCGGCATCGGCAGGTGCGCGAACGATTCGCGCCGGCCGTTGCCGGTGGGCGCCATGCCCATCAGTCGCGCGTTGTGCTTGTCCTGCATGTAGCCGACCAGCCGGCCGTTCTCGATCAGCGTGGTGCAGTTCGTGGTCGTGCCTTCATCGTCTACCGACAGCGAACCGCGCCGTCCCGGCAAGGTGCCGTCGTCCACCACGGTCACGCCGTCGGCGGCGACCTTGTCGCCCATTCGACCTGCGAAGGCGGATGTGCCCTTGCGATTGAAGTCGCCTTCGAGGCCATGCCCGATGGCTTCGTGCAGCAGCACACCCGGCCAGCCCGGACCCAGCACTACATCCATGGTGCCCGCGGGCGCATCGACCGCATCGAGGTTCACCAGCGCCTGCCGCACCGCTTCGCGCGCCCATGCGTGCGCGCGACCGGTATTGATCAATTCGCGATAAGCGCAGCGCCCGCCGCCGCCCGCATAGCCGGACTCACGGCGACCGTCGTGTTCGGCGATCACCTGCACGTTGACGCGGGTCAGCGGACGCACGTCAGCAGCCAGCGTGCCATCGGCGGCGGCGATCAGCACCGACTCGTGGGTCGCGCTCATGCTGACGATCACCTGCTTGATGCGCGGATCGAGGCTGCGCGCCAGCGCATCCAGCTCGCGCAGCAGTGCGATCTTGGCGGCGTTGTCGAGCGCATCGATGGGATCATCGGCCGGATACAGCGAGCGGGTGTTGCGCATCGCCAGCGGCTTGCCCGCGCCGTTGCCGTCCTGCGCGATCGCACGTGCCGCGCCGGCCGCTTCCAGCAACTGCGGCAACACGATGTCATCGGAATACGCGAAGCCGGTCTTGTCGCCGGACACCGCGCGTACGCCCACGCCCTGCTCGATGCTGTGGCTGCCGTCGCGGACGATGCCGTCCTCCAGCACCCACGATTCGCTGCGCGAATGCTGGAAGTACAAATCCGCCGCGTCGATGGACGGCGCCATCACCCGCGCGAATACGCGTTCGAGATCGTTGGTGGACAGGCCGCCCGGTGCGAGCAGGCTGCGTTCGGCAAGTGTCAGTGAGGAATCCATCGGGCCACGCATGAGGTTGCAATCGAACTGAACGTAAGGGCGCGCCGCCGGATTCGCAAGCGCGCGGTGCGGTTCAACCGCCGCTGCCGGCGCTGGCGGGCACGGCAATCGATGTCTCCGCCGCGGGCGCCGCCGCGCTCGCGGCCGGCGCCGGCACCGCCGTGCTGGCGGGAACCGGCGCGGTGCCGGCGGCCGCGGCATTGCTCGCCACCGGGGCCGGCAGGGGCAGCGAAGCTACGGTTTCGATCTTCGGCTTGTCCCAGGTACCGGTGACGCGATAGATGCTGCCCGCGGCCTTGTTGAGGCCCTTGCCGATCAGCCCCTGCACCACCAACCCGGCTGCCGCACCGACCGGGCCACCGATCACGGCGCCCACGACCGGCAGCGCACCGCCGACGTGCGGGGTGACGTCGATCGTGAGGTCGTAATCGCGCGCGCGGAATCCGGTACGGCCCTGCATCACGATGCGCGCCGCGGGTGCGGTGATGACCATGTTGCGGGTGAAGGCGCTGCCGTCCCTCAACTGGAAGTTGGCTGTCACGCTGTCGAAGCCGAAGCCCGACTTGAACACGTCGCCGAAATGCAGCATCAACCGGCTCGGGATTTCGCGCAGCGACAGCAGGCCCAGCAACCGTCCCAGGCCCGGCTTCACTGCCAGGATGCGCCCCTCGCCCACCTTGATGTCGAGTTCGCCCGTCATCCACGCCAGCGAAAAACCCGAGGGCGCACCGGGCCAGGTACCGTCGATGTGCAGGTGCGAATTCTTGCCGCCCGCCAGCAAGCCGCTGAAGCCGAACGCGCCCAGCATCTTGCCGAAGTCGTGCGAGGCGACATCGATCACGAGATGCGATTGGCTGGACGCCTCGGTGCCGATCCAGTCGCCGTGCGACTGGATCGTGAAATCCGCGCCCTTCGATTCGAACTTGTCGATACGCATGCCTTGCGGCGTCGACGTGCTCTCGAACGTGGTCGCGCCAAGTTGCGCTTTGCCGAGTTTCAAATCGCCGATCGTGACGTGGAGCGGCGGCACCGCGGCCGGCGCGATCGGCGAATTCGCGGGCGGCGGCGTCGGTGGCGGCGGCGGTCCCGATTCCTGCTTCGGTTCCGGCGGCTCCGGCCAATGCAGGTAATCGAGTTTCGCCGTGATCCCGCGCGTCGCGAGATCGCGGGTCGGCAGATCGATCACGCCTTTCACCGCGCTGCCGTCGAAGGTGATGGTGTCGTTGACCGCACCGGCATCTAATGAAAACTGCAGCGCACCGAGATCGGTGCCGAATACCTCGGCGGCGTCCGTCGCGACGTTCGCCTTCGCGAGTTCCGGGAAGGCGCCACCCGATTCGCCAGCCAACGCCTGCTGGATCCATCCGCTCACATCCAGCCGCGGCGCGCGGCCATTCACCACCAATCCGCGCTCGGGCACGCTCGCCGGCATGTCGCTGCCGAAGTTCATCGCAAGCGCCGTGGGCACGTTGCGCGAGGCGTCGCCCAGCCTGCCGCGCACCTGCAGCACGTCGCCCAACGACACCGTCAACGGTGCTCCGGCGGGCGGGAGTTGCAGCGTGAGATCGAGCGGCAACTGCGCATCGGCAGGCTTGTTCAGCGGCGCCGGAAAATCCAGTGCCAAACCTGCAAGCGTGGATTTCACGTTGAGAATGGTCGTCGCGGGCGCGTTGTTTTCGCCGTTCACCAGGCGCACCGCGATATGGAACGGCGCCGCGCCGCTTGCATGCTCCACGAGGTTCGCAAGATCGGGATAGCCCTGCACCAGCGCCTGCGCGGAAGCCGTGGTGTCCATCGACGCTTCCACCATGTCCTTCGGATCGCTCACCGCATTGCCACCGACCGCCATCGACAGCTTCGCGGGCGCGCCGCGGAACATCGCCGAGAGGTCCTGTGCGCGGAATCCCTTGTTGTCGATGAACAGTGGACCGGTGAGATTCTTCAGCGCGATGTTCCATTTCGCCGCGGTCACATCCGCGTCAGCCAGATCGACCTTGCCGTCCAGCGTGAAGTTTTCCGCCTGATCCAGCGGAATGGACAACTTGATGCCGAACTTGGCCTTGCCGCCGACCTTCAACCCGTCCAGCACGTCCTTGGCGTTGACGGCCACCGGGCTGTGGCGCACGAAATTCAGCAACTCGGCGCCGGTACCCCCGCCCTGGATGTCGAGGTTGAGCACGCCGTGGTGCAGATCCGGGATCTCCGCCACCGCGTGGGTCGTGGTGACACCCTGCACCGTCGCATGCGTGGCGACGATGGCCATGTGGTTGTCGACGAAATCCAGCGCGGCATCCACGTCGGTTGCGCGCGGCCATTCGTCGGAGAAATCGAACGTGGCGTCTTGCACGGCACCGGTCGCCTCGAAACGACCTTCGTGATCGAGGAACGGCCAGTCGTCCAGATCGCCGCGGACGACCACACGCCCGGCGGTCACCGCGCCACCCACGAAAGCATGATCCAGCCATGCGATCAGCGATGGCGGCATGCTGCGATAGGGCCAGAACATCTTCGCATCGGAGATCGTGCCGTGCTCGAGTGCACCGGACGCGGAAATGAACGGCTTGTGCCCGCCGCCACGCAAGATCAAATGCGCCTGGCCATTGCCGGCAAATTCGCCGGTATCGAAGTGCAAGCCTTCGGCCGCGATGTTCCACAGCCCGACTTCGCGCCACGCCACCAGCGTGCCGCCGAACCGGCGGAACTGGAACGGTTTGCGAAACACATCCGTGAGCGCGAGCGTCGCACTCTGCGGCGGCAGTTCCAGCGACAGCGCCTCGTCGTCCGCGTGGACGATGCCGCGCGACAACGCGATGCCCGGAATCGTACCCGTCGCGCTCGACTGCAATCCGGAAAAGCGCACCGTCGCGTCGTAGCGCCCGCCTTCGCGCCATGCCAGCGCTGCGGCATCCAGTTGCACGTGCGGCTGCGCCTGCGCGGCCCAATCGATCAGCGTTTTCGGCGCCTGCGGCGCCATCGCCGCCAATGACAGCCACGGCGAAAGGTCGATGGCACGCGCCGCCGCGGTCACCAGTCGCGCACCTGGATGGCCGCGCACGTGCACGATCGCGCCGCCCGCCTGATCGACGTCCGCGCCCGGCTTGCCCGGTCCGCGCCAGGCGATGTCCCAGCCACCGTCGACGTGGTTTGCCTCGAGCGTGCCCGCGAGTGCCGCGAGCGCCACGCTCCGCCCTTCTGGCCCGGACGCAACCAGATCACGCATCGCATAACGGGCCACGGCGGATTCGAACTTGCCATTCCGCCAGTGCCCCCAGATTTCGATGTCCGCCAGCCCGTTGCGTACGGCGTAACCCTTGAGGTCCAGCCCGCGAACCGCTTCGGCAAGATCGAAATCACGGGTTGTGACGTACAGATCGTAATTGCGCTCGGACGCATCCATGCGACCGCTCACCGTCACCGCCTGGTGCGTTCCGAGTTGCTGCAGGCTTCCGCCGAAACGGACCGAGTTACCGATGTTCACCACCCGCAACCGCGGCGCCAGCACGCGCCACGAGCGCCCCGTCACGTTGTCGACGATGTCGACGCGCACATCGCTCAAGTCCAGATCCACCGGCAGCGATTGCAGCGGCGCATGCGTTTCGCCGGGCGAGTTGCCGAATCCGGCCACCTTCCAGCCGGATATCGAGTGTTCGACGCGCAACTCGATGCCATTGAGCCGCAGCGTGAGCCAGCGGTGCGACGGGCGCAGCCACGCACCGAAATCGAATTTCAATTGCGCCTGCTTCAACGTGATCGAACCACCACCCACCTTCTCCGGGCCGAGTGTCAGATTCTTCACCGTCAGCAGCGGGCCCGAGGGCTGCCAGTGACTCGTCACCCCGGCGAATGTCACGGGACGATGCAGCCGCTCCGACAACTGGTGCGCGATGAAATCCGGGTAGTGCGTCGCCACCGGCAACAGGATCTGCACCAGTCCCATCGCGACCGCCGCCGCGATCAGCAGCACCGCCACCAACGCGGTCAGCGCGAAACGCGCGCGGCGCAGGTGATGGCGCCATGGCGTCATCACGCGGCTCCGGCGGCGCAGGCCTGGCTGACCCCGAACGCAGCAGTGTAGGTTGGGCTGATCCCGGACACAGTCCGGGAGAAGCCCAACGTGATCTCACCGGCCCGTTGGGCTTCGCTACGCTCAGCCCAACCTACAAATCTGCGCGTAGGTCCGTAAACCAGTCCGCAGGGCGGGAGTAGCGCAGCGAACCCCGCCAACCGCGCCGACGGCGGGTTGCCACCCGCCCTACCAGAGCCGCGATGCCCGACCTCGCGCAAGAAAAAATCAAAGCAGCACGACATCGAACTGCTCCTGCCCATACTGCTCCTCCGGTTGGAAGCGGATCGATTTCCCGATGAAGGCTTCCAGCTCGGCGACCGCGGCGGATTCTTCCTCCAGCATCCGCCCGACGACTTTCGGCGCGGCCAGCACCAGCAGTTTTTCGGCCTCGAACTGGCGCACCGCGCGGGTGATCTCGCGGAAGATTTCGTAGCCGACCGTTTCGGCGGTCTTGACGATGCCGCGGCCGGAACACGCGGGACACGGCTCGCACAACTGACGCGCAAGGCTTTCGGTGGTGCGCTTGCGGGTCATCTCGACCAGGCCCAGTGGACTCATTTCATACACGGTGGTCTTGGCGTGGTCGCGCGCCAGCGCCTTCTCGAGCGTGCGCAGCACCTGCCGCTTGTGCTCGTCGTCGTGCATGTCGATGAAGTCGATGATGATGATGCCGCCGAGATTGCGCAGGCGAAGCTGGCGCGCGGCAGCCTGCGCAGCTTCGAGGTTGGTGCGGAACGCGGTCTCCTCCAGATTGCGCGAACCGAGATACGCGCCGGTGTTGACGTCGATCGTCGTCATCGCCTCGGTCTGGTCGATCACGAGATAGCCACCGGATTTCAGCGGCACTTCCTTGCGCAGTGCCTTCTGGATTTCGTCCTCGACACCGTAGAGGTCGAAGATCGGCCGTTCGCCGGGATAGTGTTCGACACGGTCGGTCAGGCCGGGCATGAACTGCCGCGCGAACGCCAGCGTCCGCTCGAAGGTTTCATGCGAATCCACGCGCACTTTTTCGATGTCGTCGTGCATCAGGTCGCGCAGCACGCGCAGCGGCAGCGGTGGCTCCTCGTAAACGCGTTCGCCCGGCTGTGCGTGCACGACGGCTTCGGATACCGTCTGCCATACCCGCGTCACGTAGGCGACGTCTTCGGCCAGCGCCGCAGCGTCCAGGCCTTCGGCATTGGTGCGCGCAATCAGGCCGAAGCCACCCGCCGCCAGGCTCGCGAGCACACCGCGCAGGCGTTCGCGTTCCGCTTCGTCCTCGATTCGCACCGACACGCCCAGCGTGGTGCTGTCCGGCAGCAGCACCAGATAGCGCGAGGGAATGGAAAGGTACGCGGACAACCGCGCGCCCTTGCTGCCGATCGGATCCTTGATCACCTGCACGACCACGCGTTGGCCTTCGTGCACCAGTTCGGTGATGGGTCGCACGCTGACCGGAGGCACAGGCGTGGATGCCGTGCCGTCGATCGAATCGTTGTTCAAGCCTGGATGCGCCATGTCGCCCGCGTGCAGGAACGCGCTGCGTTCGAGGCCGATGTCCACGAACGCGGCCTGCATGCCCGGCATCACGCGCTTCACGCGTCCGCAATAGATATTGCCGACGTAGCCGCGATGACCGCTGCGCTCGACATGGACTTCCTGCAACATGCCGTTCTCGACCACGCCGACCCGCGCCTCGCGGGGCGTCACGTTGATCAGGATTTCCTCGGTCATGTCGGGCGCTCGTGGGCTGTTGGAAGGCAGTCGTCGCTGCCGCGATCATCGTCCGCACTTTCCTGCGCGTGCGTCGGCTGGCAAAAGGCACCACTCGAAGGCATCCCGCAAACCGGCTCACCCGTTATAGCCCGGGCGGTCTGTACCTGTCGATGCAGCAATCACGCCCGTTCAGTCGCGGTCAGGCCGCGCTGCCGGCGCCGTGCACCAGCCGCGCGGTTTCGAACAGCGGCAAGCCCATCACGCCCGAGTAGCTGCCCGACAGGTGCGCGACGAAGGCGCCCGCCCTGCCCTGGATCGCGTAACCGCCGGCTTTGCCGAATGGTTCGCGGGTGGCGACGTAATCCGCGATGGCGCGTTCGTCCAGTTCCGCGAACGTTACCGCGGACTCGCACACCGCAACGTTTTCGGCAGACGCGGTGGCGCAACATACCACCGAGATCACCACGTGCGTGCGACCCGACAACGCGCGCAGCATCGCCGCGGCGGCCTCGGCATCGTGCGGTTTGCCGAACACGCGCTCATCCAGCACCACTTCGGTATCGGCGCCCAGCACGATGGCATGCGGGTCACGCGCGATCACCGCCTGCAAACCCGCTCGTGCCTTCCCACATGCCACGCGCTCGACGTACGCGCGTGGCGGTTCGTTCGCACCACGGACCTCCGGCACATCCACGTCGACGATTTCAAAATCGACGCCGATCTGCGCGAGCAATTCGCGACGGCGCGGGGATTGCGATGCAAGATGGAGCATCGCGCAAGCATAACCGCCGCGATCAGGCGGCCGCCGCATCCACGCGCGCGCCCTGCTGCGGCGGCACCAGCGCGATCACCATCCAGCCGGGACGCGGCTCGGTCTTCTCGCGATTGCTGTTCACCCGCAATTTTCCGTTCGGCTCCAGGCCGAACAGCAGTACCGTGTCCGCGCCATGCTGCGCGACGAAATCGGGCCAGCCGAACGCCTCGGTCAACGCATTGGTCTTGATGCGCCAGCCACCCTCCAGCAATTCGACGAAACGGGTGCGCGTCATGTCGGCGCCGAACAACGCCTTCGCGCGCAGGTTGCCGGCGAACGCGGAGCGGTTGTTGGCGTCTTCCGGCGCCAGCACGCGCAAACGGTAGACCTGCTCGCGCCCGAACTCCTGGCGATAGTGCAGGCACGCCAGCGAATTCAATTCTCGCCGGTTCGACATCGCCAGCAAGCGTCCGATGCCGGTCAGGTCCAGATTCAACGCCGCGTGCTGCGAGGTGGGATTGCCGAAGAACGTGGTCAGCCCGGCCATGCGCGCCTTGCTGATGCCTTCCCAATCGTCGTCCGCCAGCACCACCTGGAATTTCTGGTCGGTCAGCGCTTGCGCAATGCCGCGCGCGACTTCATCGGAACCGAAAATCAGCACGCCATCCGGATCGGGGTCGGCCACCTTCAGCCAGCGCGCCAG
>Ga0070661_100003037_pt1 | contig 11542 bp, 14 predicted proteins | sample KBSC43metaG_FD_64663 | JGI IMG/M metagenome (GOLD analysis project Ga0070661, IMG submission 64663) | Corn rhizosphere microbial communities from Kellogg Biological Station, Michigan, USA - KBS C4-3 metaG | ecosystem: Host-associated > Plants > Roots > Rhizosphere > Soil ...
TTGGCAATGGTCGCGAACAGGCGCCCTGCCTCTTGCTTCTTGCCCTGCTTGATCAGGGCCATGGCGGTCATTTCGCCGGCGCTTCCGAACCAGGGGCTGCCCGGCTTGGCCAGCGGCTCGAGGCGGGCGACGAGGTCTTGCGGCTTCAGGCTGTCGAACTCGAGCGCGGTCTGCCGGATCAGGGCGGCGTCGCGGTAGGCGTCCGGCAGGCTCCCGTCTCCGGCGATCTGCTTGTAGGTGGCGATCGCCAGTTTGTGGTCGTTCTGCTGAATGGCGAGCGCCGCGCGGGTGAAGAGCGCGGACGCGCGAACCGCCTTTTTCCCGCTGTCGGCCAGCGCGTCCAGCTGGCGGGGCGCGCTCGAAGTCTTGCCGGCGCCGATGTCGGTGTAAATCTGCCCGAGCTGCTCGACCTGCGTTTCGGAGCGCTTGACCTGATATTGCTGCCAGTAGATCCAGCCGCCGCACGCGGCGAGGAACAGGATCACGCCGCCAATCAACCAATTGCCGTGCCGCTTCGCGAAGTCGCGCAACTGGTCGCGCCGAAGGTTCTCGTCGACCTCGCGCAGGAACGTCTCGTTGATGGTATCGGGGGGTTGCGCCAAGAAGCCTCAGTCCGCTCTGTCGGGATACTCAATGCCGACGCTTCCTTCCTCACTGAGGATGAACGAAAGCTGGCGGCGCATCGTCTAGCGGCTGCGCCGCCAAACGCAAAGCCCGATCCTCCGCCACCTCTATTGCGCTGGCGCCGGAACCGCCGCAGGCTCCCGTCCGCGATAAAGGGGAAACATCAGCATGATCAGGACTATGCTTGCAGCGCTGCTGCTGCTCGGCGGCGCCGCGAATGCGATGGCGCAGACGCCAGCCGGGGTTCGGGCGCTTCGGCCAGACCAGGCCCAGTTCAGGGCGCTCTATCAGGAGTTGGTGGAGACCAACACGACGCTTTCGGCGGGAGACTGCACGCTGGCCGCGCAGCGAATGGCCGCGCACCTGAAAGCCGCGGGCTTCCCGGATTCGGACCTCCACCCGTTCAGCGTTCCCGATCATCCCAAGGAGGGTGGCCTGGTCGCCATCCTTCCCGGAACCGACGCAACGGCGAAGCCGGTCCTGATGCTCGCGCACATCGACGTCGTCGAAGCGAAGCGCGACGACTGGACCCGCGATCCCTTCAAACTGATCGAGGAGAATGGCTATTTCTACGGCCGCGGCACGATCGACGACAAATCGATGGCGGCGATCTGGGTCGACACCATGGCCCGCTTCAAAAAGGAAGGGTTCCGGCCGCGGCGGACGCTGAAAATGGCGTTGACGTGCGGCGAGGAGACGGCCGGCGCGTTCAACGGCGCAGAATATCTGGCGAAGAACCAGCGTCAGCTGATCGACGCGGCCTTCGCCATCAACGAGGGCGGCGGCGGAATGATCGATGCGAGCGGCAAGCCGCTCTATCTCGGCGTCCAGGTCGGCGAGAAACTTCCGCAAAACTACCGGCTCGAGGTGACAAATCCCGGAGGGCACAGTTCACGACCGGTGCCCGACAACGCCATCTATCACCTGGCGCACGCGCTGGTCAGCATCGAGGGCTATGATTTCCCGATCGTCCTCAATGACACCACCCGGGACTTCTTTACCCGCATGGCCGCCATCCGCGGCGGGGAACAAGGCGCCGCGATGAAGGCGATCGTCGCCAATCCAAATGACGCCGCCGCCCGCGCCGTGCTCGAGCGAGACGCCGGCTGGAACTCGATTCTCCACACGACCTGCGTCGCGACGATGCTGGATGGCGGTCATGCCACCAACGCGCTTCCGCAGCGCGCCCGCGCCAACGTCAATTGCCGCATCTTCCCCGGCACGAGTTCCGAGGAAGTCCGGCAAACCCTCGCCAAGGTCATCGCCGATCCCAAGGTCACCGTGACCATGCCCGAAGTGCGCAGTGCGGCCGCAGCGCCCCCGCCGCTCAACCCAAAGGTCCTCGGCCCCGCGGAATCGCTCGCCGCGAAGATGTTTCCGGAAGTCCCGCTGGTCCGCATCCTGCAGGCCGGCGGCACCGACGGCGCGTTCCTCACACCCGCAGGGATTCCGACCTACGGCATTTCAGGGATGTTCCTGGAGTCCGACCTTAACGGCATCCACGGCCTCAACGAGAAAGCGGGAGTCGCGGCACTCTACAAGAGCCGCGATTATCTCTTCGACCTAATGAAGGTCTACGCCGACCAGCGCGACTAGGATTTCGGGCGGTAGGTCTGGTCCGCGGTCGGGAATGACCGGTCGCGGACTTCGGCGGCATAAGCGGCGGCCGCCTCGCCGATGCGGGCGGCGAGATCGTCGTAACGCTTCACGAACCGCGGGGTCCGCTCGAACAGGCCGAGCATGTCCTCGGTCACCAGCACCTGGCCGTCGCACTTTGCGGACGCGCCGATGCCGATGATCGGCGCGTGGACGCTGCGCGCCGCCTCGGTCGCGATGTCCTCCATCACGCCTTCGATGACGATGCAGAAGGCGCCCGCATCGTCGACCGCGCGCGCATCGCCGACGATCTTCGCGGCTTCGGCCTTGTCCTTGCCGCGAGCGCCATAGCCGCCGAGCATGTTCACCGCCTGCGGCGTCAGCCCGACATGGCCGATCACGGGAATGCCGCGCTCGGTGAGGAAGCGGATGGTGGGCGCCATTGCCTCGCCGCCCTCGAGCTTGACCGCGGCGCAGCCGGTTTCCTTCATGATCCGGGAGGCGCAGGCGAAGGCTTCCTCGGGCGACGCCTCATAGCTTCCGAACGGCATGTCGACGCCGACCAGCGCATGCCAGCTTCCGCGCACGACGGCCGCGCCATGCGCGCACATCATCTCCAGCGTCACCGGGATGGTCGACGGCAGGCCGTAGATCACCTGGCCGAGGCTGTCGCCGACCAGCAGCATGTCGCAATGCGGGTCGAGCAGCTGCGCCATCCGCATGGTGTAGGCGGTCAGCATGACGATCGGCTGCTCGGTCTTGTGTTCGACCTTGCGCGCCCGAATGGCGGGAGCCGTCATGCGCTTGCCCGGCACGGGCGAGGGTGTCGCCCGGCTGGTTGAAGTGTCCATGGTGAAGGTCGACATGGCCGCGCCCTTAGCGGCTTTGCTGCGCCGCGGCAAAGACAGCGCGACCCCGGCGCTGGCCTATTTGTCGCCGCCCAGTCGCTCCTCCCATTGGGCGCCCTGGGCCAGTGAAATCGAATCGAGCACTGCGGTGCTCTGGTCGCGAAGGACCGTGAAGGCCCGGCGGATGGCGCAGGTCGCTTCATCATGACAGTCGCCGCATGGTGCGTAGAAGTTGACGCTGGCGCATGAAACCAGCGCGATCGGCCCTTCCATCGAACGAACGATCTCGCCGAACGAGATTTGCTCGGCCGGGCGTGACAATTGATAGCCGCCCTTGGGCCCGCGCGCGCTTTTGACCAGCCCCGCTTTCTTGAGGTCGAGCATGATCAGCTCGAGATATTTGGGCGGAACGCGCTGCGTTTCGGCAATGCGGCCCAATTGCACCGGGGTGCCGCCCTGCTCCTCGGCGAGGAAGAGTAGCGAGCGCAACGCATAACGGGTTTTCTGGGCGATCATCCTTGCCGCAAGGCCCTAGCGCCGAGCGGCGCGCGCGGGAAGTGGAGCAATGAACACATCTTAATTGGCGCGACACGACCGTGAGAAGCAGCGGCCCCTAGTGCGCGGCTCCGGCTCGATCCGGGCCGTTGCACGGAGACCCAAGATCATGAAACGCATCCTGATTGCTTCCATTGCCGCGCTCAGCGTCGCCGCGACGCCGGCGCTCGCGGTGACCAACACCGCACCCGTGGCCAAGACCGCCGCGAAGCAGGACAAGGCCCAGCTGAAGGCCGCCAAGGCCTCGCAGAAGGCCGCGGCCAAGTCGGCCAAGCTTGCCAGCAAGAATACCAAGAAGCCCGGTTGAGCGGCATCCCCGCTCGGCCGTCCGCCCGGCGCGCACCCCCTGTGGCGCCGGGCGGGCACCGGCCGGTAGGCACCGGCATGAACGCCATTTAACCTTGCCGACACGGCCTTGAGAGCAAGCGGCGTTCAATACCGCTGGCCATCCCGGCGTTTTGACGGGAATCCAGGAGGAAAAAATGAAGTCACTGATCGCTTCGGCCGCCGCGCTCGGACTGCTCGCCAGCCCGGTGCTCGCCGCGCCGACCGCTTCCACCAAGACGGTCACGACCAAGTCGGGCAACACCAAGGCCACGACCACGGTCTCGACCAAGGGCAGCACGACGACTGCCAAGACGACCATGACCAAGGCGCCGATGGCGAAGTCGCATCACATGGCCAAGCATCACGCCAGGAAGCACAGCACCAAGATGGCCGCGAAGACCGCCAAGACGGCCAAGCCGGCGACGAAGTCCAAAGCCTGACCGGGTAGGCTTCCGTGCGGTGCGTGACTCGACTCCCCTCCCCAGTGCGGGCCGCACGGAAGCCGCTTTTTCCGCTCGCGCGGAACCGTTAGGAAGCTTCTCTCGCGGAGGGACCATGGGCCGTAAGATCCTGCTGGTTGAGGACGATCGGGAGACGGCCGCCTATCTCGCCAAGGGCCTCACCCAGGAAGGCCATAGCGTCGAGCAGGCGACGAACGGCCAGGACGGGCTGTTCCGCGCCACCGATGGAACCTTCGACCTCGTCATCCTCGACCGCATGCTGCCGGTGCTCGACGGGCTGTCGGTGCTCAAGGCTCTGCGTGCCGCGCGCATCGAGACGCCCGTCCTGATTCTCTCCGCGCTGGCCTCGGTCGGCGACCGGATCGAGGGCCTCGAGCATGGCTCGGACGACTATCTGGTCAAGCCCTTCTCCTTCGCCGAGTTGCTCGCGCGCGTGAATGCGCTTCTGCGGCGGCGCGAATCCCGGGTCGACCCCGCGGACCATCGCCTGAGCGTCGGCGACCTCGAGATCGACCCGCTGTCGCGGACCGTCAAACGCGGCGGGAAGAAGCTCGACTTGAAGCCCCGCGAATACCTCCTGCTCGAATATTTCGCGCGCAACGAGGGCCGCGTGGTCACCCGCACCATGCTGCTCGAGCAGGTCTGGGACTATCATTTCGACCCGGGGACCAACGTCATCGACGTTCACGTCAGCCGCTTGCGCCGCAAGCTCGACGACGGATTCGAAAAACCATTGCTGCACACGGTGAGGGGCGCGGGCTATATGCTCGCTGCCTAACGCCGGGACCCACGCTTGCCGACAACCCTAAGGATCGCTCTCCTCGCCGGCTTGCTCGCGCTGCTGTCGAACCTCGCGGTCGTCGGCTTCATCTACTGGCGCACGCACGATGAGTCGCTGTCGACCGTCCGCCGCCAGGTCGTCGAGCAAGGCAAGGTCGTGTCCGACATGTACCGTGTCGGCGGGCAGGTCGCGCTGAACGATGCGGTCGAGGACGCGATCACCTATGGCGACCCGCAGACCGTCGCGGCGCTGGTCGATCGCCATGGGCGGCAATTGATCGGAAACCTCGCCGTGATCCCTGTCCAGGGCGGAAGGTTGCAGGAAGGCTATCGAAGCTCGCTGCTGCGGCTGAAAAACCAGAGCACGCCGCGCGAGGCGGCGATGGTCGTCCATCGACTGCCGAATGGCCAGTGGCTGATCAGCGGCCGCACGGTCGGCGACGGGCTTGCCCTGCGTGAGACGCTTGAAAGCTCGTTGCTTCTGTCGCTCGTCGTCGCCGGGCTGCTCGGCCTCGTCTGCGGGGTCATCCAGGCCCAATATGTCGGGCGCCGCGTCGGCGGCATCGCCAGCGTCGCCGACAGCATCAGCGCCCACGATCTCAGCCGCCGCGTTTCGCTGTCGGGAAGCGGCGACGCCTTCGACCGCCTCGGCCAGCAGATCAACGCGATGCTCGACCGGATCAGCCGGTTGATGGAGGAATTGCGCCTCTTGACCGACTCGCTCGCGCATGACCTGCGCACCCCGGTCAGCCGGCTCCGCTCCGCGGCTCAGGCCGCCGCCGAATCGAGCGACCCGAAGGAGCAGGAGGAGCTGCTCGCCGGAGTCATTCGCCAATCGGACATCCTGATCCGGATCCTGAGCTCGGTCCTCGAGATCAGCCGCTCCGAGGCCCTGACCGGCCGCAATCAGTTCACCTGGTTCGACGCGCGCGAGCTCGCCGACAAGCTGGCGGAAATGTACGAGCCTCTGGCCGAAGAGGCCGGAGCGACGCTGCGCTACGCCAAGCCGGGTGATCCCCTTCCCATGTTCGGCCACCGCCAGCTGCTTGCCCAAGCGGTCAGCAACCTCATCGAGAACGCCATCCGCTACGGTGCGGCAGGCGGCGAGATCACCGTCGGCGTCACTCGCCCGGACGCCCATATCCGAATCGCCGTCAGCGACCGCGGGCCCGGCATTCCGACCGAGCTTCGTACCGAAGCCAAACGCCGTTTTGGAAGACTCGATTCAAGCCGCTCGGACGAGGGCGCCGGGCTCGGCCTCGCGCTCGCCGAGGCGATCGCGCACCTTCACGATGGCAAGCTGATACTGGAGGACAATGGCCCGGGGTTGCTGACCGCGATCGAGCTGCCGGTGCGCCACGAGGGCACCTTGCCTAGCCTTCAATGACGACCTTCGAGCCGACCTTGGTCAGGGCATAGAGCTTTTCGGCGAACTTCATTGGCATCCGAATGCAGCCATGGCTCGCCGGATAGCCCGGGTTGGCGCCGCCGTGGAAGGCAATCCCATATTCGTCGATCCGCTGCATCCAGGGCATCGGCGCGTTGTCGTACTTCTTCGAGCGGTACATCGGCCGCTTTTCGAGCACCGACCAGAAACCGAGCGGGGTAATCCTTCCCGTCCGCGCGGTCGAAACGCTCGCCGCGCCGACCAGCTTGTCATCGCGATAGACGTAGGCGAGCTGGATCAGGCGATCGATGACGATGCGGGTGTCCCCCTCTTTCGGGATCGCACTCGCCCACAGGAACTCGCCGGTTTTGAGGCCGCGACGGCCGAACTCCGCGACCATGTCCTTATACGCCTGCGGAGCGGCGCCCTGAGTCCACTTATAGGGAAGCTCCGGTTCCGCGACCTTCATTGGCGGTGCCGGCGGAGCGAGCGCGACCTTCGGAGGAGCAGTGGAGCAGCCTGCGAGAAGCGCCGTGCCCGTCACGATCGCAATGAGCCATTTCATCATCGAGAATATCCGCCACAGCCGCAGTTCCGCGGTCACAGCGCAATCTTGCCGCCGCGTCAATATTCGACAGGCTATTAAGTCATTGCTGTATAAGGGGAATTTAACGACGCCGCGTTAGGCCCAGCCATTGGCGTCCGTATCGAAGCCCGCGCGCTGAACGCGAACCACGCAGAAGCGCTGGCCGCTGGGCGCCTCCATCACGACCCAGCGCTCCAGCCGTTCGTGGACTTTCGCGCCGAGCTTTTCGAGCCGCGCGACCTCGGCCGGGATGTCGTCGGTCTCGATGTCGAGATGGACCCGGCTCTCGTGCTCGACGCGCTGAATCTGCACGCTGACCTCGCCCGGCCGGTCCTCGAGCATCACATAATTGCCGCGCGTTCCTGGATGGTCGGGGTTGATCGGGCGGCCCAGCGCCTCGGCCCAGAAGCGAGCCGCGGCCTCGATGTCGTCGACCTTGCAGTCGATCAGGACGCCATTGATGCGCGAGCGGTGCATGCGGTCACTCCCACTCGATCGTGCCCGGCGGCTTCGACGTGAAATCGTACACCACCCGGTTGATGCCCTGGACCTCGTTGACGATGCGCGTCGCGACGCGGCTGAGGAACGCGGGCTCGAACGGGTAGATGTCCGCGGTCATGCCGTCGACGCTGGTGACCGCGCGCAGGGCGCAAACGCTGTCATAGGTGCGGTAATCGCCCATCACGCCGACGGTCCGCACCGGCAGAAGCACCGCGAACGCCTGCCAGATCGCATCGTACAGCCCCGCGTTGCGGATTTCCTCGAGATAGATGGCGTCGGCCTTTCGCAGGATGTCGCATTTCTCCTCCGTGACTTCGCCCGGAATGCGGATCGCGAGGCCGGGGCCCGGGAACGGGTGCCGCGCGACGAAGGCTTCCGGCAGGCCGAGCTCACGGCCGAGCGCGCGAACCTCGTCCTTGAACAACTCGCGCAGCGGCTCGACCAGCTTCATGTTCATGCGCTCGGGCAGGCCGCCGACATTGTGGTGGCTCTTGATGGTCACCGACGGGCCGCCGGTGAAGCTCACGCTCTCGATCACGTCCGGGTAGAGCGTGCCTTGGGCGAGGAAATCCGCGCCGCCGACCTTCTTCGCCTCGGCATCGAACACGTCGATGAAGGTCTTGCCGATAAACTTGCGCTTGGCCTCGGGGTCTGTCGTTCCGGCAAGCCCGCCGAGGAAGTCGGCACTGGCGTCCACGTGCACCAGCGGGATGTTGTAGCTGTTGCGGAACAGGCTCACGACCTGCTCGGCCTCGTTTGCCCGCATCAGTCCGTGGTCGACGAACACGCAAGTCAGCTGGTCGCCGATCGCCTCGTGGATCAGGACGGCGGCGACCGCGCTGTCGACGCCGCCCGACAGACCGCAGATCACCTTCCCGCTCCCGACCTGGTCGCGGATATCGGCGATCTTGGCGTCCTTGAAGCTCGCCATCGTCCAGTCGCCGGCGCAGCCGCACACATGCCGCACGAAATTAGCGAGCAGCTTGCCGCCGTCGGGCGTGTGCACGACCTCGGGATGGAACATGGTCGAATAGAAGCGGCGATCCTCGTCGGTCGCGATCGCGTAGGGCGCGCCTCTGGATCTGGCGACGATCTTGAAGCCTGCGGGAAGCTGCTCGACGCGGTCGCCGTGACTCATCCACACCTGGTGGGTCTCGCCGATATTCCACAGCCCGTCGAACAGCGCGCTGTGATCGATGATCTCGATGAAGGCGCGCCCGAACTCGCGGTTGTCGGACGGAGCGACGCGACCGCCCAGCTGGTGCGCCATCGCCTGCTGGCCGTAGCAGATGCCGAGGACGGGAAGCCTTCGGTCGAAGAAATGCTGCGGGGCGCGCGGGCTGTCTTCCCAATGGATCGAGCTCGGCCCCCCGGAGAGAATGATGCCCCTCGGCTGCAAGCGCTCGAACGCCTCGTCGGCGCTGTTGAAGGGAGCAATCTCGCAATAGACGCCGGCCTCGCGCACGCGGCGCGCGATCAGCTGCGTCACCTGGCTGCCGAAGTCGACGATGAGGATGGTTTCTTGGGGCTGGACCGTCATGGCGGGCGGATAGAGAGGCCTACCGTCCGAGTAAAGTTCAGGGCGAAGATTGGCCTGCGCTCAGCCTGGCGCGATCCACCGACAGCGCGCCGGGGCCGAACGCAGCGAGCACCAGGATGCCGCCGATATAGAGAAGGCTGATCTCGAAACCCGGCGGGCCGAACAGGGGGCCGTTCGGGGTCAGGCCAATCGTGTTCACGGAGCTGAAGCCATAGTGGATATGGATCGTGCCCATCGCCACCAAATGGAGGATGATCAACGGCACGCTGAGCAACAGCACGAACGCGCCGATCATCAGCGCCAAACCGCCGCCGAGCTCGACGAGCGTCACGAACCACGCCGTGGAGTGTGGAAAAGGCACGCCGAGATAATCGAGCAGCGCTCCGAACTTCTCGGGCCCGCGATGCAGCTTGGCAAAACCGTGCTCCACGAAGCCGAAGCCGATCACCAGCCGCAACAGCAGGAGCGCGAACGGCCTGGCCGGTGCCACGTCGATCCGCGAGCTTAGTAGGCCTGGAATAAAACCCTCCGTTGATGCGCGAACTCCTCATCAATTCGCCGGGCGCGCCATTCCGGTCACACCCGCTGAGTTCGATACACTTAAGCAAATGATTAACTGACTTGTGCCCCGGTCAGAATCATCATACTTAACGTCATGCTTAACGATTCGACCGCGCTTGACCGTGCCTTCCAGGCTCTTTCCGATCCGGTTCGTCGGGGGATGCTCGCGCGCCTGTCGCGTGGCAGCGCTTCTGTCAGCGAGCTGGCGGCGCCTCATCCGATCAGCCTGCCGGCCGTGCTTCAACATCTCAAGGCGCTGGAGGCGAGTGGCCTTGTGCATTCGCGAAAAGTGGGCCGCGTCCGCACCGTCTCGCTCGAGCCGAAGGCGCTCTCCGCCGCCGAGTCCTGGATCGTCGAGCAACGCTCGATCTGGGAAGTCCGCCTCGACCGCTTTGAAGCCCACGTCGCGCATATTCAGCAGGAGAAAGACAAGTGAGCGAACATCACGACCTGAAGCTCGAACGGACGCTCGACGCACCGCGAGAGCTGGTGTGGAAGGCCTGGACGGATCCTGAGCATATCAAGCGATGGTGGGCGCCGCGCCCGTATCAGACGCCGGAATGCGAGATCGAACTTAAGCCAGGCGGCAAATTCTACACGCGCATGATCGGACCGGACGGATTCGATTTCAGCGGCACCGCTTGCGTGCTCGACGTCGTGCCGGGGGAGCGGATCGTCTGGTCGACGACGATGAAGGACGGCTATCGGCCCAACGCATTCGCCGATGACGGCTGCAACGGATTCCCGTTCACTGCGGTCCATACATTCGAGGACGCGGGCGACGGCAAGACCGGCTACACCGCAACCGTGATGCACGCGAGTGCCAAAGACCGTGAGGCGCACGCCGCCATGGGCTTCGACGAGGGCTGGGCGACCTGCGCCGAGCAGATGGCTGAAGTCGCGCGCGATCTCGCCGCGCACGTATAAGAAAAGCGCCGGACTCGAAAGAGCCCGGCGCTTCCTTCTTCTTGACGTCGACCGCGGATTAGTAGCGGCGGTAGCCGTAAGCTGAATAATCCGTCCCGTATCCGTTGTACGGCGTGTAATTATAGCCGTAGTTCGAGCGGGCGCGCTCGACGTCGATGTCGGTGACGTAGCCGCGGTAATCGGACTTGCACTTGAACGTCAGGTCCGGCTGCTGCTGGCCGCCATAGGCGCCTGCGTAGCTGCCGCTCGACGCGACGCCGCGGACGGTCAGGCCGCCACCCGAGCGCGGCTCGACCCGGCTAATCCCGAGTACCCGGCCGCCCGGATAGGCGTTCTGATACGGGTAATAGCTGTAGCCGCTGTAGCTGCCATAGCCGGGAAGGTTCCCGTAGCCGCCGCTGAGGCGCTGTTGCACCGCCGCGACGCACTGGTTGACTGCGACCTGGTTGTTGGCGCCATAGCCGTAACCGTTTTGGCCATAGCCGCCGCCCAGCACCTGGTTGAGCACCTGCCCGACCGGATTGCCGCCATAAGGCGAGCCGTAGCCCGGATAACCGGGGTAATATTGCGCAGCCGCAGGGGCCGCGGTGAACAGCGCGGCAGCGACAACACCGCCCGCCAGGATCTTCGTCATAGCCTGCATGGCCACTCACTCCCTATTCCAACTCTGTCGACGGCAGAACGCACGGCGACCCGATTCGAGGCCTACCGTTTCGGCGCTGCACTAAGGGTGAACTGGCTGTTTGCTGCGGTTCAGCAAGTCGGGGCGGCGCGACGGGATCAGTCCGGATGGACCGCGACCTCGTCCCAATGCTTCAGCTTGCGGTGGCGATTCCACAATTCCATCGG
>Ga0070661_100003042_pt1 | contig 11539 bp, 19 predicted proteins | sample KBSC43metaG_FD_64663 | JGI IMG/M metagenome (GOLD analysis project Ga0070661, IMG submission 64663) | Corn rhizosphere microbial communities from Kellogg Biological Station, Michigan, USA - KBS C4-3 metaG | ecosystem: Host-associated > Plants > Roots > Rhizosphere > Soil ...
AGATCAGGTCTACAACTGGATTAAATCACTGTAATGCCATCGACAGAAAAGGAAGAAGAATGAGCCATACTGCCTACTCACGTGCCCACCCTGGAAAGTTTGCCTTATCCATTGATTGGGAAACCAGTGGATCTAACTTCGGAGGTGATAGCACCATTGATTACCAGGGTATCTCGTTCGGTGCTGTGATCTTCGATACAGAGACCTTCGAGCCAGTTGAGACCCTCTACCGTGAACTTCACTTCGATGACACGAAGTACAAGTGGTCGATGGAGGCAGAACGAATTCACGGCTTGTCGCGTGAACACCTTGCTGCTCACGGTGTTCCACGTGAAGAAGGATTACGAGACCTTCTCGAGCTCATTCTCAACTACATCGGCACCGAGAGCAAGATCATGTTCCTTGGTCACAATGTGGACTTTGACATCGACTTCACGATGCAACTTGCAAAGGACTTCGGGGTTACTTTGAAAGCACACCACGTAAAGCTTGAAACCTCAGGTGCAGGCTTCATCACGATCGGTAAATACAAGTCAAATGACGTGTTTGAGTTCTTTACTGGCAAGGTGCGTGAAGGCAATCACAACGCATTGGACGACGCGCTTATGGCATTGGAGACTGTGCGCAACATGCGTGCCTTGATGACGGCTGCACTACGAGGATAAATGATGTACGATCAACAAAGCAAGGCGCTGTCCTTCATTCTTCGGCATGGTGCTGAGAAAATGAAGATTCAGATCAGCAAGACGGGTTACGTCAAGATTGAAACGATTCTTGCTGAACTTCAGAAGCGCTGGCCTAACTTCACTCAGTCTGATTTAGAGAAGCTGGTGGAACAGGACGAGAAGGGGCGTTACACGATTGATCGCGGCTCGATCCGCGCAAATCAGGGACACTCGATGGAGTGCGTCAAGATTCCATTTAGAAGGTGTGTCCCACCAGTAATTCTGTACCATGGGACAGATGAAGAGGGCTACAAGGGAATTCAGAAGACCGGGATTCAGCGGATGAAGCGGCACCATGTCCACCTGACTGATGACACGAAAACTGCCTCGTCAGTTGGCATTCGACGTGGCTCTCCTGTCATTCTGAAGATTGACACAAGAAACATGGTCGCAGATGGAGTTGAGTTCCTTCAATCTGACAACGGGGTGTGGCTGACCGAGTTCATTAGCCCGAAGTACCTGCCTGATATTACACGGGAGAATTAATGGAAGAAACATTTGTACATGGCGAGATTGAGGTCAAGAAGACTGGCAGAACCGCCAACAAACCAATGCCTGGTGGAAAGGTCATGACCGTCGTCGAGATCACTCCAGTGAATGACTACGACGGGACATGGAAGAAATGGGTGAACCCTCAGGTCCTCTTTGCAATTCAACCAGCACGTGATCAATACAACTAAGGAAGCAAAAATGGAGTTGAAACCAATCCTCGATCGAATCGTCGTTCAACCTGATCCAAAACCAAAGCACGCCTCAGGCCTTTACATTCCTGATCTGCCATCCGAGAAGTCCGACAAAGGACAAGTCCTTGCCGCGGGCCCACAGTGCAAGTTCATCAAGGCAGGCGATAAGGTTCTTTTTACCAAGTTCACTGGTCAAGAGGTAAAGGTTGATGGAGTAACGGTCCTCATCATGAATGAAGACGCTGTGATGGCACGTCTAATGGAATAAATTTGTGTACATGGTTGGCGTTATAATATAAAATGACTTATAACGTCCAACCTGGGGAGGTCACAAATGAGCGTAGTTGAAGTCATCAAAGCACTGGAAGTTTCTCAAGAAACTATCAAGCAAGTCAACGAAGAGATTCGAGTCTTAGAAAAACTCGAGGATGAAAATTACGTCTTGTGCAGGTTGCACAAGAACGATCCTGTGCTTTCTGAAAAGTACGAAAAGATTGGTGCTCAGCTGACTAGCGAGCTGATTCCACTTCGAATCAAACTTCGGACACTGGTGGCGCTCACGAGAACGTAAGTTTCTTGCCTTAGAGGCCAATCATGAAAATTGAAACGCTACTGCACTTTGAATACCAGAACGCCGCAACTTTATATTTTGTCAAAGCTTCCGAGTACAGGCTCTTAAATGGAAATGTGGTTTGGCGCGTGACAATAATTGATGGGGTTACAGTATCTCGGTTAAGACCAACTTCACGAGCTGTTGCTGTTAAGGTAGCTGAGATGACGATTGCTGGGTTTGTGCAACGCATGCACGCCATTTATAACGAATAAGCCGATATCATGAACCTTACGATCAGTAGGTCTGCAGATGAACGCACAGTCAAAATCAACGTTGAGGACAATAACACCGAAAAACATATCATAACGCTGACCCATAGAGAACATGGGTTTGATATGATGGACGACATTCAATCTGCGATCGAGTCCACGGCCCGCGCTCTTGGCGCTCAAATCTCCTATAAGGAATTAGAAGACTGAGGATGATACCCGGTTGGTATTCCGGGTTCAACATAAATAACGATGTGAACGTAACTCACATCGGCAATTCTTAATGAAAAAATACCAACGCTTAACCTGCACTCTCTGTCATCGTGATATCGACAAGCTTGTCGATATCACGCATTACACGCCAGATCGCTGCACGATTACACAAGGCTGTGAAGGCAGGCTTCAATTAGTGGAGTACAAGTCAAGTGCAACGGTGGCCGTGACCCCTGAAGTTGGGGTCACGGATTGGCAGCCACGCGGAACAAGTAGAATTCCCGGTACTAGCATAATTCTTCCTCCAGCTTTGGTTCGCTTAGAAACAGGTAGCAAGAAGCAGCTCGTAATCGGATCAACTCAAAACCTCAGTCAGCTCACCCTCAACTTTACGGGAAAAACAGATGCGCCAAAGGCGTACCGCTCCTACGTCTTCCGTAAAGAAGAGCCCTTTACCTCCATCTCTGGGGTAGAAAGTGGACTTGAGAAAAAATCTCTGCGCTTTACTGCCTATGGTGATTCTCCTGATTTGGTGCAGGTTTTCGTAAATGGAGTTCAACGTGAGCAGGGAACAGGAGATGACGATTACCAAGTTGCCAATGGCACATCATCGTCTGTAGCACCAAACACGATCGTGTTCAACAAACTAATCGATCAGTCGGGCATCACTCAAGTCGATGTGATTGTCTCAAAGGAGCAACCAGCCACCACCTACCCCCTTGTCTTCAAACGAAACAAGCACGATGAATCAAGGGCTGGAACAGGAGCCTATGAGAACGTAGATTATGTGGATGGTATGGTCACAGCCGATGTGTGGCAGCGCTACTACCTCTACACCTTGGACTTAGATTCGATCGAAGGAACAATTCCGTTGAATACCATTCTCGTTCCTCCTCAGGACGAAACGGTTATGTTTCTTCTGGCTCGTCGTCCATATACTCAGGTAGATCGCTCCGCTACAGCCGTGATGCTCCTTACTGGGCTAAGTGATGAGCGGGATTTTGTGAAGTACTACGCTCAAGATGGAGTAACGACAGCTCGAGCTACTATCAGTTCATTCGTGAACGTCTTTCCTCCGCTCCGCTTTACAAAGTTCACAGTTGAAAAGCCAATTACCACTTCTGTCCCTGGAGATGAAGAACAAGTTGTTATTGATGGAAAAGTGATTACGGGGCCAGACACATGATGATTACACCGCCAACCAAGTCCTTTTACGTGGTCCATGCTCAGGGCGAAGCTACTGATCAGATCATGGAAAAGCTTTCACCAAGCACAGCTGCTGATATCAAAGAAATCATCATGATCTCAGCAGATTTTCCAGAGGACATTCAAGCTCAGAATGAAATGGATTCTACAGTCAAGAAGCTGAGCAGCAAGCTTGAAAACATCACGATCAACACGATCCACAACCCGCTCTACATCCCTGCCTCGGCTGAGCAGATCGATGAGGTGCTAGAGGCAGATGGTGAGGACAACTTCCGCTTCATCGGAATGGAAGGAAATCCATTTACGCTGAAGAGCACAAGGATTTTCCGTGGCAACGAGGATATCTTGGAAGCACGTGTAGCGTGTCATGCATTTGACCTTCCGTCCTACAGTGAAATCATCAGACTTCAAGAGAACAAGGTGTTAAATTGATTGGTGCAATCAGTCTAAACAAATCAGATTTCGTATACACAGCAACCATCAAGGTTGCAGACCTGCACGACTGTAAGACAAAATCTGAGTTTCCAGGGATCACTGATATCTCCATCAACTCTCGCACCTTCGCAAATTACTTCGACTGCTCCAACAGCGTGCGTTCATTCATGGACAACGTTGTTAACAAGGTTAACAGTGAGCTACCGAAGGGTCATCAGTACATGATCACTTCTGAGGTAAACCCGATCTACACAGGAATAGAAAGCAAAAGCAAGGAGTGGGTCGCTGGTGAACTTGCACGCATGTGGATGTTTGAGGTTGCCCAAGAGGATGCAGTCAGCATTCAGGCAGTTGGTCAGGCCCGCGTGTACATGATGCCGAAGGGACCTGGCTCCGATCCGAATTAAGGACACGCGTTGCCTGGTGCTGGTGTAAAATATACCCATCACTCCTCACTCTTTTACAAGGGTAATCATGGCAAACGTTCCAGCGAACATCGCAAAATCAAGCAAGTTCCGTGAAATAGCGGAAATCATGGCACAGCCTCGCATGAAGGCGCTGTTGACATCGTACATCGATGAAGCAGTGAAGTGCAAGGTCGAGATCGGCAAGCAGCAAGAACTCCTCAAAGGTTATCGTGAACAGGCTCTCGATGAACTAGGCTTGAAACCTGCAGTCTTTAATACGTATGTGGCCATGGTCTACAACAATGACTACGTCCAACGCAAGGACAAGCTGCAGGAGCTGATGGACCTCGTTGACCAGGTCATGCTCGATCAGAACCTTCTTCCAAACGGCGACGAATGACTCAAGCAAATTATGTCGGGAGTTACTATGACTGGGATACTGACTCGGTCATGGTCTGGGAGCGCGATGAGAAGGGCCGCAAGGTCGTAGCTCACCACGCCCCGCACTACTTCTTTGTTGAGGACGAGGATGGTGAGTACAAGTCCATCTTTGGATCCAAGCTAAAGAAGCTGACCTTCGACAACCAGGACGAGATGCGTCAAGCTGCTCGCCTGTATGGGAAGAAGTTTGAAAGCGACATTCGTCCGGAAGCCAAGGTGCTCATGAATGAGTACTACGGCCGACCAACTCCAATCGTCAACTATGCCTTCCTCGACATTGAGGTGGACTACAACTCGGCTCTAGGCTTCTCTTCTCCTGAGAACCCGTATGCGCCGATCAATGCAGTCACGATCTATCAATCGTGGACGAAGGAGTACTGGACGTATGCTGTGCCACCGAAAGGATGGAAGGATGATGGCACGTTCCAGGACAAAATCAAAGCAATGTGGGAGGAGCACAAGCTTGGCTTCAAGCCAAATGTGATCTTGTTCCCCAATGAACGCGAGCTTCTCTCAGCCCTTGTTGAGGACCTCCAATCGGCTGACATCATCAGTGGTTGGAACTCCGAGTTCTTTGACTTGCCTTACATCATCAAGCGCCTTGAACGAGTCAGCCCGAAGCTGGTCGATCGGATGTGCTTCATCGGCTGCCGACCACCGAAGGAAAGCACAGTTGAGAGATATGGCGCACCCGCGATCGTGTACTCCCTCAACGGCCGTACCCACCTTGATTACATGGACCTCTTCAAGAAGTTCACGTTTGAAGGTCGTACGTCCTATTCGTTGGGCAACATCGCGGCCGAAGAGCTTGACATTCCAAAGCTTGATTACGATGGCACTCTCGAGCAGCTTTACAACCGAGACTTCATTCACTTCATCACGTACAACGCCCGAGACGTTGAGGTGCTGGTCAAGCTAGACGACAAGTTCAAGTTCATTCAGCTCGTGAACCAGATGGCCCACGAGAACACCGTTCCATTCACAGCGATGTTGGGCACCGTGCGGTACGTTGAGACCGGTATCATGAACTTCGCTCACAACCTGCCTGACGAGCTGAGGAAGTTCTTCGGCACGAACATGCTGATCGCGGCGGATAAGGTCTTCAGCACGGTCAAGAACAAGAAAGTTGAGGGAGCAATTGTCATGACCCCACGCATGGGGCTGTGGGAATGGCTTGGCTCAGTCGACTTGACCTCTCTGTACCCATCTGTGATTCGTGCGCTGAACATGTCAATTGAAACCTTCATTGGTCAGTTTGGTTCACAGGACGAGCCATGGTACGGTGAAAACGCATGGTACGCGATCTGGAAGAAGCTGCCATCCAAGTGGGTCGCCAATATCGATGGCCAAGATTATGAAATGACCGGTGCAGAATGGCATGAGTTCATGCGTGAGCAGAACTGGGCCGTCTCGGCATTTGGCACGATCTTTGATCAATCCAAGCCTGGCATGGTGGCATCGGTCCTGACATTCTGGTTCACCGAGCGGAAACGCCTACAAGCTGAGAAGAAAAAGTACGGTAAGCTGGCTGATGCCGAGACCGATCCAGTCAAGAAGGCAGAGTATGAGAAGCTCGAAGAGCACTACGACCTGCTGCAGCTGACCAAGAAGATTCAGCTGAACTCGACGTATGGTGCTCTTCTGAATGAGGCGTTCCGCTTTGGTCGTCGCGAGATTGGTGCATCGGTTACCGGCTCTGGTCGTCAGATCACCAAGTTCATGGGTGAAACAATCGGCACGATCCTGACTGGTGAGCAGTGCGAGTTCCTCAAGCGCTACGCCTACACGAAGACTGCTGGCAATGGTTACAAGTACGTCAAGGGCGAGAAGTTTGCCAAGGCGTTGAAGGAAAAGGACTGGGCGTTCTTTGATACACTAGAGAGTGATCCATCCAAGCTGGTCCCTACTGGCGAGGAGGAAGACGACGAGGACGATGATGAAGGTTCAAACGGCGCCATCTGGTTCACCAAGTGTGACTCGATCATCTACGGTGACACGGACTCATGTTACTTCAAGACAGGTCAAAACAACTATGACGACGCGGTTGCAGTGGCTGACGAGGTAGCCAAGATCGTTAACGAGAGCTTCCCAGCCTTCATGGCTTCAGCGTTCAACTGCAATGATGGTCGTGAAAAGCTGATGAGCGCAGCTCGTGAGGTGGTAGCTGAACGCGGCATCTTCCTCGCTGCAAAGAAGAAGTACACCCTCAAGGTTGTGAACCTAGATGGCAAGGACCTGCGTGCCAAGCCGAAGCAGAAGTCGATGGGCTCCGAGACCAAGAAGGCAGACACACCAAAGGTTATTCAAGAGTTCTTGAAGACGCTGCTCAACAAGATCCTTGACGGTGCTGAGTACCCTGAAGTCGAAGCATTCGTGAATCAGTCCCGCAAGGAAGTGATTCGTGGAGTCAAGAACCTGTTCAACATCGGTGTGGCAAAGCAGATCAACAAGCTAGATGCGTACTACGCCGAGTGGCAGAGAACTGAAAAGGTTGGCAAGAAATCTGATAAGACCTTCCCAGGTCACGTGCGTGCCGCGATCAACTACAACGAGATGGTCGCGCTGACGAACAAGGGTGATAAGCTTCTACACTCAGGTGACAAGGGCATTATCTTCTCGCTCATGCCGAATGAGTTCGGGTACAAAACAATCGCGCTCCCGTCGGACCTCATGCACTTCCCATCATGGTTTGACGAGTACTTTGTCATCGATCGAAAATTGACTGAGAAGAAGATGATTGATTCCAAGCTTGAGCGGAGCTTCGAGGCATTGGACTGGGAAATTCCAACTCCTCAGAAGACCCACGTAAAGTCCTTCCTGAAGTTTTAATGCACCGCCGTATATTTTTGGAGTTACAATATACTATGAAACTCAATAATACTGACGTCGAACATCTCAAGTCCATCCTCTCCGTGTGTAGCCTCCTCGGAATTGAAGGCATCGTAATCACCGAAGGAATGGCCCGCGGAGCCAAGGTCTCACTCGATGCGGCGATTCTCACTGACGCAAACCTCTCCATGTCTGAGGACCTACGCCTCGGCATCGGCAGGGTGACTGAACTCGAAAAGAGGATTTCTATCTTCCAGGGTCCTGTAGATATAGATGGGAAAAGCAACGACGCAGGTGATGTGTCAATGCTCACGCTTTCATCAGGAAAATCAAAGGTTCAGTTTCGCTGTACCAACGTCAACCTGATCAAGTACCCTAAGTCGAACGAAGATACGCCGGTTGTCGCTATCACGTTCAATAAAACAGAAGTGCAGCAGGCCGCGAAAGCGGTCAAGACCCTTGGTGCTGAGAACATTGTGTTACAAATCTCTCGTGCAGGTGTGGCCAAGCTCGAGTGCTCTGACTCCTCAAATGATAGATTTGAGATTGAGGCAGAGAAGGAAGTGGAGTTTATCGAGGAAGCAGAAGGTATCGTGCAGACGTACCTCGCTGGCCTCCTCACTTCTGTGCTCGAAGCTGGCTGCAAGGACAAAGAAGAAATCACAATGATTCTCGGTGAAGCGGGATCACTCACGTTAACTGTCAAAGGACATACCGTCCTTGTCATGTCACAAATTAGTGGAGAAGATTAATGTCAGATTTTGAAAAGAACCGAGCTGAATACGTTACACACCTGGAAACCTTGGTGAAGAACCTTCAGCAGCAGGTTGCCGACCTCAAGGCGGATGAACGTTGGATACCGCAAGTTGGTAGCGAAATGGATACAGAGGAAGCGAAGGCTCGGCTCACCCTTGCTTTTGGTGGCAAGCGCCAGACCGTTGTTATGTCTCATGAGGCCCTTCGCATGTCTAGCATTCAGGACATCAGCACCTCAGTCATGGACGCGATGGAAAATATGGTGAAGGAACAGCTTCGTACTTTCATTCAACCTGAGATCGCCCGCCTTCAAGCGGGCGCCCAAGGTATCCAAAAGGCAGGAAAATGGTAAGGTCATGGCTTGAGAAGGCCCTCGATAGGATCAGGAACAAATCACCTGAGCCTTGGGCTTCTTTTGAGGTTGGCGGCTTTGAGGATGATGGTCGTATCAAGGTTACCTTCAACTGGAACAAAGCCTTCATCAGGAAAATCAACGCCCTTGGGTTTCAGGCAGAGACCGAGGAGGACACCGTTCAACTGTTCTTCTACACTGCTCAAGCTCGTCCCACCTCATTTGCAGGTGAGGACGAGGGAGCTGTTTCAGCTGAGCACCCGAACCTGCAAGCAGACACCCATACGCTGAGGACATGATGTGTGAGAACGTATATGAGCGGCTTGAGTTGACCATAGAGGACTACTCACGCATTGCTAGCGAGGTGTGGGACTTGGTAGGCGTTCAGGACGCACTTCAGGCCTTGAGCGCCTATCGACACCTCGATCAGTATGACACGTCCCTGTTGAACGCGAAGCTGCAGGAACTTCTTGACGATGTCAAGAATCACCCATCAGATGAGCTCGTTGCATGGATTCGATACAGCAACAATTGGAGGAAGAGTTGTCCGGCCTGGCAGCCTTTGCTTGACGCGGCGGTTGCTCAGGCGTTTACGAGGAACGAGAAGAAGACCGTTGAGGACATGTTTCTCGGTCTGATTCCTGGTTCTAAAATGTACGACTACAATAGACGAGATGAATCATGAAAAAGAAACGCATGATTGTTGACACGGCCAACCTGTTGTTCCGTGTCGCTGCAGCTCATGGCAAGTACAACACCTCAGGCAGCGCGGAGGATCAAGCAGGGCTGGCAATGCACGCGGCCCTTCAGACCCTTCGCAGCCACTACAACCGTGTTCTACCTGATGAGGTCGCCTTGACCTTCGAGGGCACCAACAACTGGCGCAAGACGTACACGAAGTCTGAAGAGTGCGTGTCTAAACGGGTCTATAAGGCAAACCGCGTCAAGGACGACTCAATGATTCCGTTCTTCGAGCTGATCAAGTCGTTCGAGGACCTTGCCCGCAACCACACCTCCATCGTTTGTCTTTCCAATCCAATTTGTGAGGGTGACGACCTCTTTGCTGGGTATGTGCAGAAATACACCGCGCTAGGCGATGAAGTCGTCGGTTTGTCAGGTGACAAGGACTTCGTTCAGCTGCTTGAGTTCGATGGATTCACCCTCCTGAATCCTGACAAACTTGGCGCTACTCGTGATGTGGATAAGGAGGGCAACAAGATTGACCCTCACTACTTCATGTTCGAGAAGGCTTTCAGAGGGGACGCTGGCGACAACGTGATGCCGGCCTATCCTCGTGTACGTTCTACGCGACTGAAGAAGGCATTCACAGACGAGTTCGAACGAACCAACATCATGAACGAAACATGGAAGTTCAATGAGCCGTCAACTGGCGAGGAACGTATCTTCCGTGTTGGCGACCTCTTCGAGGAAAATCAAATCCTCATGAACCTTAAGTGTCAGCCTGACTGGGTTCGTGAAGAGATGAACAAGACCCTGGATCACGAGGTAATCAACCATGGTCAGTTCTCGTTCTTTCACTTCCAAAAGTTCTGCGGCAAGTTCGGTCTCAAGAAAATTTCCGAGGAGGCATCAAAGTTTGTTGACATGTTCTCGTCAACGGGTCGATCTTCTGACAAAAACTACGATGAACCACAGGTAATCAACAAACCCAAAAAGCGGACCACGACGATGGTGTTCTAAAGCTTACCCGGACACAACGCGGTAAAATGGCCCTCATACATGAGGGCCATTTTTATTTTAGGAGACCCTGGCGACTACACAGCGCGCCGGATACAGCATTAGGTGCTAAATAGCGCCCAGAAAAATCACCTCCAAGCTCCTATAAATAATCTTGACTGAGAGAATCCTCTCACTACCTGGGTTGAATCTTCGTAAAAGCGCGTAGCGCTAACCCGCCACTTATAGGAGAATCAAATGGCACAAGTACCAGCGCAGGCACCTGCAAAAATTGAGAAGCGTCCAACCGACCTCCATCACGTCTATCTGATTGACTGGAACGATGATGGTTTGCTGAAAGAAATTGCAGTCGTCATGGAAGCACCAGACGGCACGATCTATGGCATTGAAGTTGACAAGCTTCACCCAATCGATAAAGGTCGTCTCAAGAAATTCCTTGTTTCGATCCACGCCGACAAGTACCCTCTCTGGGAACTGTTGTCACAAGGACAACTTAATAACGGCATCAACCCACTCGACTTCTTTCACATGAACTACGTGCGCATCAAGCGTCCACGCGGTGCGATCCTTGGTGGTGGGCTGGCTTCAGTAGAGGTCTACAACAACGACAAGATCATCGGTTCGCAGTTTTCTGATCCGCGTGGCGCGCAGCTCGCGAATGAGAAACCACAGATGTGATGAGCTTCCATTCGCTTTCACTTCGGCCAGGTGACGTTATTCTGATGAAGGTGAATGTTGGCGAAATGCCCGCAGCTCAGGCTAAGGAATACGTCGAAAAGATTAAGGACGATATCAAGGTGGTATTTGGCGAGAATCAAAAGGTTATCGCCATTGCAACCCATGAACCAACTGAGTTCTGCATTATCAACGTTGATGTTTGAGCATTAAAATAACTCACGCAAAGGGACCCAATTGGGTCCCTTTTTCTTTGTTCATCAACCACAAAACACTTTAACACGTTTGAAATTGCAC
>Ga0070661_100003050_pt1 | contig 11526 bp, 10 predicted proteins | sample KBSC43metaG_FD_64663 | JGI IMG/M metagenome (GOLD analysis project Ga0070661, IMG submission 64663) | Corn rhizosphere microbial communities from Kellogg Biological Station, Michigan, USA - KBS C4-3 metaG | ecosystem: Host-associated > Plants > Roots > Rhizosphere > Soil ...
TTCGCGGCATCCGACGCCTTCGCGGCTGCGTCCTTGGTCGCATCGGAAGCCGACTTCGCAGCGTCGGCCGCGGCGTTCGTCGCATCCTTCGCAGCAGCGGATGCGGCGGTCGCCGCGTCTTTCGTCGCCGTCGCTGCGCTGTCCGCGGCTTTCGATGCGGAAGCCTTGGCCTTGTCGGCCGCTTGTTGCGATTGCTGGCCACACGCGGCGAGCGTCATTGCCAGCGCAAGCGCTGTCAGTGCATAAGTGATTCTGCTCATGTTGTTCTCCCGGTCCTTGGTCAATGCAACGTTGGTGAACGTTGGCGGATTGGCCCGCGTAACCCGCCTCCGCCGGCCCAAAATTATAGCAGTCGCGCGCGTCGTCGCTCCCACAGCGCGAGACCCAGTCCGCTCGCGACGATGATCGCCATGCCGATCGCCGAGATGCCATCCGGATGCTGGCCGAAGATCACGTAGCCGAGTCCCGTGGCCCACAGGATTTGCAGGTATGTAAACGGCGTCAGCAACGATGCGGGCGCCTGCATGTACGCGTGCGTCAGGCACCAGTGGCCAAGCCCGGCAAGAAGTCCCATCAGCAGGAACAGGCCGAGTGCTGCACCGCTCACGTGCTGCACCTCGATCGTTGCGATGAGCATGAGAGACAGGATTACGGTGCCGACACTTGCGCTGTAGAAGAGCGTCGTGTTCGGGCTCTCGTCGAGCAGCTTTCGCGTCAGCAGTTGATAGAGCGCATTCGCAGCGGCGGCGCCGACCAGCAACACGACCGCTGGGTGCATGACCGAGGAGCCGGGACGCAGCAGCACGAGGATCCCGATGAAGCCCGTGATCGATGCGATCTTCCGCGCCGCCGGCGCGTGCTCGCGCAGGAGCGGCCACGACAGCGCGACAATGAACATCGGTGCGAGGAACGTGATCGCCGATGCCTCGGCGAGCGGCAGGTAGCGGAGCCCGCCGAAAAAGCCGAGGGTTGCGAGCACGAGCATCAGCGAGCGAACGAGATGCAGCTTGAGGCGCCGCGTGTGCCAGAACGAGCGGCCGCCGCGATGCCAGGCGAACGGCGTGACGAACAGCATCTGGCCGGCGTAACGCGCCCAGACGACGAGCAACAGCGAATGGTCGCGGACGAGGTACTTGCCCGTCGCGTCCAGACCCGACAGGCACATCCCGGCGATCAGGAACAGCGGCAGCGCGTGCGCGAGCCCGCGCTGCATCGCAGAAGCCTTATGCGCTGCGCTGTATCAGTTCACGCAGCACGAACGGCAGGATCCCGCCGTGCCGGTAATAGTCGACCTCGATCGGCGTGTCGATCCGGCACAGCACAGGAATCTCGCGTTTCGTGCCGTCCTTGCGCGTCATCACGAGCGTCAATGGCTGCTGCGGCTTGATGTCGACCGGGACGGCGATGTCGAACGTCTCGTCGCCTTTGATGCCGAGCGTATCGGCGCTTTCACCCGCTGCGAATTGCAATGGCAACACGCCCATGCCGACGAGGTTCGAGCGATGGATGCGCTCGAAGCTCTTCGCGATCACGGCCTTGATGCCGAGCAGCTGCGTTCCTTTCGCCGCCCAGTCGCGAGAGCTGCCGGTGCCGTACTCGTCACCACCGAACACGACGGTGGGGATACCTTGCCGCTGATATTCGACAGCCGCGTCGAAGATGGGCATCCGTTCGGCCGAACCGTTGCGGCCGTGATAGAGCGTGATGCCGCCCTCGACGCGGGAACCGTCGGCGTTCGCCGGCAGCATCAGGTTCTTGATGCGAACATTTGCAAACGTTCCGCGCAGCATCACGTCGTGATTGCCGCGCCGCGAGCCGTAACTGTTGAAGTTGCCAACCGAGACGTCGCGCTCCTGCAGATAGAGACCTGCGGGCGACGTTGGCTTGATCGAGCCGGCAGGCGAGATGTGGTCGGTGGTGACCGAGTCGCCGAAGATGCCGAGCGCGCGCGCTCCGCGAACATCGGCGAGTGGCGCGGGTGACATGCTGAAGCCTTCGAAGAATGGCGGCTTCGCGATGTACGTCGACGGTGGCCAGTCGTACACCTGACCGGTCGATCCGGCGATCGACTTCCACATCGGATTCGTGTTCGCGAGATCGCCGTAAAGCTGGCGAAACGTGGCTGGGTCGCGCGCGAAGCTCAACAGCGCGCCGACCTCGTGCGACGTCGGCCAGATGTCGCGCAGATAGACTGGACCGTCGCGGCCGTCACCGAGCGGCTCGGTCGTCAGATCCTTCAACACGTTGCCGGCGATCGCGTACGCAACGACGAGCGGCGGCGACGCGAGGAAATTCGCCTTCAGATTCGGGTGGATGCGCGCTTCGAAATTGCGATTGCCTGACAGCACGGCCGCGCAAACGAGGTCGTGGCCCGCGATCGCATCGTTGATCTCGGGCGCCAAGTCACCGGCATTGCCGATGCATGTCGTGCAGCCGTATGCGGCGACGTCGAACCCGAGCTGTTCGAGATAAGGCAGCAGGTTCGTCTTCGTCAGGTAGTCGGTAACTACACGCGATCCGGGGGCGAGCGACGTCTTGATGTGCGGCGCGACTTTCAGCCCCTTCTCGACGGCCTTTTTCGCGAGCAATCCCGCGGCGAGCAGCACGCTTGGATTCGAGGTGTTCGTGCACGATGTGATCGCAGCGATCAGCACGTCGCCATTGCCGATGCCGACCGGCTTGGGTGTAACCGGTGCAACGCGATCCGGCGTCGGACGGTTGTTCACCATCTCGACGTAATCGCGCGGCATGCCCGGATGCGGCGGCTGCTGTTGCGCGTCACTGATCGCGCCGCGTCCGGCGACCATCGGCATCGTCGTGTAGCGCGTCCGCAACTTGTCGGGCGACTGCGAAAAGCCGTCGGATCCCGTCTTGCTGAAAAGCTCCGCGAATCGCGAGGCGAGCTTCGGCAGCTCGATGCGATCCTGCGGCCGCTTCGGACCTGCAAGCGACGGCGTGATCGTCGACAGATCGAGCGAAAGCGATTTCGTGTAGTCGATCTGGCCGGCAGTCGGCATGCCGAACAATCCTTGCGCCTTGAAGTACGTCTCGAATGCGTCGATTTGCGTATCGGTGCGACCGGTTGCGCGCAGGTAATCGACGGTGGCGGTGTCGACCGGGAAGAAGCCCATCGTCGCGCCGTATTCGGGCGCCATATTGCCGATCGTCGCGCGGTCGGGCACCGACAACGTTCCAGCCCCTTCGCCGAAGAACTCGACGAACTTGCCGACGACTTTTTCCTTGCGCAGCATCTCGGTGACGGTCAGCACCAGATCGGTAGCCGTCGCGCCTTCGGGCAACCGTCCCTTCAACTCGACGCCGACGACATCGGGCGTCAGGATGTATACGGGCTGACCGAGCATGCCAGCCTCGGCTTCGATGCCGCCGACACCCCAGCCAACGACGCCGATGCCGTTGATCATCGTCGTGTGGCTGTCGGTTCCAACGAGCGTGTCCGGATAGTAGACGCCGTCCTTGCAGTGAACGCCGGGTGCGAGGAACTCGAGGTTGACCTGGTGCACGATGCCGATGCCCGGAGGCACGACCTTGAACGTGTCGAACGCCTGCATCCCCCATTTCATGAACTGATAGCGTTCAGCGTTGCGCTGGAACTCGAGCTTCATGTTGAGATCGAGCGAGTCTTTCGATCCGTAGTGGTCGATCATCACCGAGTGATCGACGACGAGATCGACGGGAACGAGCGGCTCGATCACTTTCGGATCGCGACCGAGATCAGCGGCGACGTTGCGCATTGCGGCGAGGTCGCACAACAGCGGCACGCCGGTGAAATCCTGCAGCACGACACGCGCAACCACGAAGGGAATCTCGTCGATTCGCGCACCGATCGGGGCCCAGTTCGCGAGCTGCCGCACGTGCTGCTCGGTGACCTTCTTGCCGTCGCAGTTGCGCAGCACGCTCTCGAGCACGATGCGGATCGACACCGGCAGCCGCGAGATCTTGCCGATGCCGGCGCGCTCCAGTGCCGGCAGACTGTAGAAGCTGCCGGATGCGCCTGACGCCAGGGACAGCTGTTGTCGCGTGTCGAACAGGTTGTGTGCCATCGGTTTATCCCGGTTGTCGATCGACCTTCGGTTTGGTGCCGCTCGGGGGCGGACGCCCGCTGGTCGCGCCAGCGCCCTTCGCGGCGTTGATTGCATCGCGCACGTTCATCGTCTGCCCGTTCGGAAGCACCATGTCGCCCGGCCGCTGGCCGGGCTTGCATGCGCCGACGTGGCGCGCCGTCAATATCGTCGTGCTTTCCTTCTGCCCCATGAAGGGCGGCTCGTACGTCGTGTGAATCTCGGTGCGGTACGAGCTGTCGCCCGTCATCGCCATCGTCGACGTCGAGTGCATGCGACTGCCACCAAAATCGCAGATGAAATCACCCGTGCCTCGATTGCCCGACATCTTGAACTCATGCTTGCTGCACATGCCTTGCATCGTGCCGGCACCCATGTCGAACATCTGCTTCTGCACGGTTGCATCGAGGCACATCGTCATCCGATTCATCTGCGGCGCGCCACCGTTGCCCGAGCGCTCCATTTCCCACAGACCTGACTTCAGCTTCGGATAGTCCTGCGCGACAACGGGTGCGCCTACGAGTGCGGCGACGACGCCCAGCGCCAGCAGCGCAAAACGCGTCGAGAATCCGTGGCTTGAACGATTGAGCTGCTTGCGCGTTTTGATTGCGATCATGGCGTCATCAGGTCGACGAATTGGTGAACGGGCATCGCCGCAACGCGCGATGCATCGAGGGCGACGTCGAGGATCGCCTGCTGCTGCTTTCCGGCAAAGATCCGCGCGACGTTCGTGCGGAATTTTTCGATCAGCACGGGGATACCTTCGGTGCGCCGGCGCCGATGCCCGATCGGATACTCGACGACGACTTCCGGCGTGCGCGTGCCATCGTTGAACTCGACGGTGATCGCATTGGCGATCGACCGGTGCGCCGGATCGAGGTAATCGCGCGAGAACTGGGGATCCTCGACACAGACCATCTTCTCGCGCAACGCATCGATCCGCGGATCCGCAGCAATGTTGTCTTCATAATCGGCTGCCGTCAGCCGGCCATGGATCAGCGGCACCGCAACCATGTACTGGATGCAGTGATCGCGGTCAGCCGGGTTCGCAAGCGGTCCCTGCTTGTCGATGATCCGGATCGCCGATTCGTGCGTGCGAATCGTGATGCGACGGATGTCGTCGAGCCGGTCAACCACGCGCGGATGGAGCTGCATTGCACATTCGACCGCCGTTTGCGCGTGGAATTCGGCGGGGAAGCTGATCTTGAACAGCACGTGCTCCATCACGTAGCTGCCGTACGGACGATCGAACTTGAACGGTGCGCCCTTGAACAGCACGTCGTAGAAGCCCCACGTCTTCGCGGTCAGGACCGAGGGGTAACCCATCTCACCCGTTTGAGCGATCAGTGCGAGCCGCACCGCGCGCGACGTTGCATCGCCGGCCGCCCAGCTCTTCCGCGAGCCCGTATTCGGCGAATGGCGGTACGTGCGGAGGCTCTGCCCATCGACCCACGCGAGCGACACGGCATTGATGATCTCATCGCGTGTGAGACCCAGCATCGTCGCGACAACGGCCGTCGACGCGACCTTGACCAGCACGACGTGGTCGAGGCCGACGCGATTGAAGCTGTTCAAGAGCGCGATGACGCCCTGGATCTCGTGCGCCTTGATCATCGCGGTCAGCACGTCCTGCATCGTCAGCGGCGCGCGTCCCGCAGCCGCCGCATTGCGCGACAGCCAGTCCGCCGTCATCAGGATGCCGCCGAGATTGTCGGACGGGTGTCCCCATTCCGCGGCCAGCCACGTGTCGTTGAAATCGAGCCAGCGGATCATCGCGCCGAGGTTGAACGCGGCCTGCACGGGATCGAGCTGGTAGGGCGTTCCCGGCACTTTCGCCCCATTCGGCACCACCGTTCCCGGTACGATCGGGCCGAGGAGCTTCGTGCATGCGGGGTACGTCAGCGCCTCGAATCCGCAGCCGAGCGTATCGAGCAGGCAGTAGTGCGCGGTTTGATAAGCCTCGCTGCTTTCGATCTTGAACGACGCCGCGTAATCGGCGATGTCGACGAGCACCTGGTCGGGCTCGGGACGCACGTTGGAAATGTGAGCGGACATGAAAGGAAAAGAGTCAGGCGCGGCGATCGAGCGGAACGAACGCGCGGTTGTCGGGGCCCGTGTAATTCGCCGAGGGCCGGATGATCTTGCCGTCTTCGCGCTGCTCGATCACGTGCGCTGCCCATCCGGCAGTGCGCGCGATGACGAACAGCGGCGTGAACATCGCCGTCGGAACGCCGAGCATGTGATAGCTGACGGCCGAGAACCAGTCGAGGTTCGGAAACATCTTCTTGGCGTCGTCCATCACCGCCTCGATCCGCACGGCGATGTCGAACATCTTCATGTCGTTGGCGGCGGCCGACAGCGAACGCGCGACTTCCTTGATGAGCTTGTTGCGCGGATCGCCTGTCGTGTAGACCGGATGCCCGAACCCGATCACGACTTCGCGTGCGTCGATGCGCCGGCGAATGTCCGCCTCGGCTTCATCCGGCGTGGCGTACCGGCGCTGCACTTCGAACGAAAACTCGTTCGCGCCACCGTGCTTGGGACCACGCAGCGCACCGATCGCGCCGGTGATGGCCGAGTACATGTCGGAGCCGGTTCCCGCGATGACGCGGGCGGTGAACGTCGACGCGTTGAACTCGTGCTCGGCGTATAGATTGAGCGACGTATGCATCGCCCGCACCCACGACTCGGGTGGCCGACGGCCGTGCAACAGATGCAGGAAGTGCCCGCCGATCGACGCATCGTCGGTCTCGACGTCGATTCGCTTGCCATCGCGGCTGTAGTGGTGCCAGTACAGGAGAATCGACCCGAGCGATGCCATCAGCCGGTCGGCAATGTCACGCGCGCCTTCCGCGCCATGCGTTTCGTGCTCGGGCGTCAGGCTGCCGAGCATAGACACGCCGGTACGCATAACGTCCATCGGATGCGCCGAGCGCGGAATCTGCTCGAGCGTTGCTTTGAGCGGCGCTGCAAGACCGCGCATTGACGCAAGCTTGCGATGGTAGGCGGCAAGCTCGTCACGCGTCGGCAGCTTGCCATGCACGAGCAGGTAAGCGATCTCCTCGAACTCGGCGATCGCCGCCATGTCGAGGATGTCGTAGCCGCGGTAGTGGAGGTCGTTGCCGGTGCGGCCTACCGTGCAGATCGCCGTGTTGCCAGCGGTGACACCGGAAAGCGCGACCGATTTCTTGGGCTTGCCTGCTACGACAGACGTGTCAGTGGTCATCAGTGGGATGTGTCGTCAGGGTTTGCGGCTGGCGAACAACTGATCGAGCTTCTGCTCGTAGCCGTGATAGCCGAGAAACTCGTAAAGGTCATCGCGCGTCTGCATCGTGTCGACGACGCTCTTCTGCGTGCCGTCTCGTCGCAACGCCTGGTAGACGCGAAGCGCCGCCTGGTTCATCGCGCGAAACGCCGACAGCGGGTACAGCGCGATCGCGACGCCGGCGCTCGCGATCTCGTCGACGGTGAAAAGCGGCGTCTTGCCGAATTCAGTCAGGTTCGCGAGGATCGGCACGCCCACAGCATCGGCGAACTTCCGGTACATCGCGAGCTCGGTGATGGCCTCGGGAAAGATCATGTCGGCGCCGGCGTCGACGCACGCTCGCGCGCGATCGATTGCTGCATCGAGACCTTCGACGGCAAGCGCGTCGGTGCGCGCCATGATGACGAAATTCGCGTCGGTTCGAGCGTCAGCCGCGGCCTTGATCCGGTCGACCATCTCCTGCTGCGACACGAGCTCCTTGCCCGGACGGTGGCCGCAGCGCTTGGCACCGACCTGATCCTCGATATGCATCGCGGCGGCGCCGAACTTGATCAGCGATTTGACGGTTCGCGCGATGTTGAAGGCGGATGCGCCAAAGCCGGTGTCGACGTCGACGAGGAGCGGTAGCGACGAGACGTCGGTGATTCGACGCACATCGGTCAACACGTCGTCGAGGTTGCTGATGCCAAGATCGGGCAGCCCGAGCGAGCCCGCGGCGACGCCACCACCCGAAAGATAGATTGCTTTGAAGCCGCTGCGCTCGGCGAGGATCGCGTGGTACGCGCAGATCGCACCGGGCACCTGCAACGGCCGCTCGGCTTCGACCGCGGCGCGGAAGCGCGCGCCGGAGCTTGCGTTGACGGCGAGCTCCGTCACTTGAGCAGCGCGGCGACGCCGGCGCGCTCCTCTTCGAGCTCCCTCAACGTCGCATCCATCCGCTCGCGCGAGAACGAATCGATCTCGAGACCTTCGACGCGCGTGTATTCGCCATTGCTCGTCGTCACGGGCACGCCGTACATGACGTCTTTCGGAATGCCGTAGCTGCCATCGGAGGGCACCCCCATCGTCACCCAGCGGCCGTTACTGCCGAGAATCCAGTCACGCACGTGATCGATCGCCGCATTCGCGGCCGATGCCGCCGACGAAAGTCCGCGCGCCTCGATGATCGCAGCACCCCGCTTGCCGACCGTGGGCAAAAACGTCGAGCGGTTCCAGTTCTCATCGTTGATGAGATCCTTCAGCGACTGGCCGTCCGCCGTCGCGAATCGATAATCCGGGTACATCGTCGGCGAGTGATTGCCCCAGACGATCAGCTTCTCGATTGCGCCCACGGGCTTGCCGCTCTTCGCCGCGAGCTGCGAGAGCGCGCGGTTGTGGTCGAGCCGCAGCATCGCCGTGAAATGGCGACTTGGCAGCGACGGCGCCGATTTCATCGCTATGTAACCGTTCGTGTTGGCCGGATTGCCGACGACGAGCACGCGGATGTCGCGCGACGCGACGCGGTCGAGCGCCTTGCCCTGCTCGATGAAGATCTTCGCGTTCTCGAGCAGCAAATCCTTGCGTTCCATGCCGGGACCGCGCGGACGCGCGCCGACGAGCATCGCGATGTCGGCGTCCTTGAACGCAACGTTCGGGTCGGAGCCGCCCTGCATGCCGGCGAGCAACGGGAACGCGCAGTCCTCGAGCTCCATCATCACGCCGCGCAGCGCCGCCTGCGCTTTGTCGAGCGGCAATTCGAGAAGCTGGAGGATGACCGGCTGATCTTTGCCGAGCATTTCGCCGGCAGCAATGCGGAACAGCAGGCTGTAACCGATCTGGCCGGCGGCGCCGGTGACGGCGACGCGAACGGGTGCTTTCATTGCGGGCTCCTGGAACGGATGGGAGGCTGTGTCGCGTGCGTTGAAGGACACGACGCCGGCTCGCGAAAGGCAGGGCGCGAACGGCACGGCGAGTTCCGGTGAATGGTAGGCGCGGCAGCAGGTGCTGTCAATGTCCTGTAACTGATATAAGATATAAGAGTGCCGCCACCATCACCGACCTTCCAGCCGCTGTACGTGCAGACGAAAGCGCTGCTCGAGCGCGCGCTCGAAGCCGGTGAATGGCCACCCGGCACGGCGATCCCCGCCGAGGTCGCGCTGGCGGCACGCTTCGGCGTGTCGCAGGGCACGGTGCGCAAGGCGATCGGCGCGCTGGCTGCCGAAAACCTCCTCGTTCGACGGCAGGGCAAAGGGACCTTCGTCGCGACACACACCGAAGAGGCGGCGTCGAGCTTTCGTTTCCTGCGCATTCGCCGCAACGACGGCCGATCGGAATATCCGGCGAGCCGTCTCATCGACCTTCGACGCGGCAAAGCGGGCGCCGACGTTGCGCGCGCGCTGGCGATCAAGCCCGGTGACGGCATCTATCTGTTGCGCCGCGTGCTCGACTTCGGTGGCCGTCCTATCGTGCTCGACGAAATCTCGTTACCGGCAACGCTATTCGCCGGGCTGACGCGCGCGCGCTTTGCCGGATACCCGGGATCGATGTACGGCTTCTTCGAAACCGAGTTCGGCGTGCGGATGGTGCGCGCCGAGGAACGGCTCCATGCCGTGGCGGCGGAACGCGCTGCCGCCGAGTTGCTCGACGTGCCGACGGGCTCGCCGCTGCTCGCCGTCGACCGCGTCTCGTTCACATACGGCGATCGCCCCGTCGAAGTGCGGCGCGGCCTCTGCTCGACACGACACGCGCACTACTGGAATGCACTGACTTGACGCGTGCGCACGGCGTCGCTCGGATCGCCACAGCGGCGCGGCGAAATCGGCTCGGCTATAATTTGGTGCTGTGCAAAAAGCTTCGGAATCCGGCGCCGCGGACGCTCCCCTGTGCTTTCCTGCGGTTTCGTCCACCGTCTTCGCTCGAGGATTGAATGGCTGCCGCTGACCGTGAAGTCGCCAGGCCGCGCCCCGTCTACCTCAACCTGATCGCGATCCGGCTGCCGATGCCGGCACTCGTGTCGATCCTGCACCGGATCACCGGTGCGCTGCTGTTCCTCGTCGGCATTCCGCTGTTGCTCTGGTTCATCCAGCGATCGCTCGCATCGCCCGATGCGTTCGAGGCTGCGATGCTTCCGCTGCGAACGCCGTTCGGCAAGCTGGTGCTGTTCGGCCTGCTGTGGGGCTATCTCTTTCATCTGCTCGCGGGCCTGCGCCATCTGGCGCTCGATCTGCACATCGGCATCACGCTCGCGCCCGCGCGAAGTTCCGCGGCGGCGCTGCTCGTGCTGTCGGTATTGCTGGCGATCGCGATCGCAGCGAGGCTGTGGTGAGCCGCCCGATTCCCGCGCCCGTCGGCGCGCACTACGGGCTGCGCGACTGGCTGTCGCAACGCGTCACGGCAATCGTGATGATCGTCTACACGGTGCTGTTCCTCGGTTACGTGCTGTGGAACGGAGGGCTCGATTACACCGTGTGGAAAGCGCTCTTCGCCGGCAACGCGTTCCGGCTCGCGACGTTCGTGATGATGGTCGGCCTTCTATGGCACGCGTGGGTCGGCGTGCGCAACATCCTGATGGATTACGCGAAGCCGATGAGCCTGCGACTCGCGCTGCAGATTGCCGTCATCTGCCTGCTCGTCGGCTACGCCGGCTGGACGGTGCAGGTGTTGTGGGGCGGACCATGATCGCGCGGCGAACGCCAGTGCGGGGTGCGCGATGAAGCTCGCACGACGCCGGTTCGATGCGTTGATCGTTGGCGCCGGGGGCGCCGGCATGCGGGCTTCGCTCCAACTCGCCGAAGCGGGCCTCAGTGTCGCCGTCTTGTCGAAAGTGTTTCCGACGCGCTCGCACACCGTCGCAGCGCAAGGCGGCATCGGCGCGTCGCTCGGCAACATGTCGGAGGACAACTGGCTCTGGCACATGTACGACACGATCAAGGGCTCCGACTGGCTCGGTGACCAGGACGCGATCGAGTACATGTGCCGGATGGCGCCCGAAGTCGTCTACGAGCTCGAGCACTTCGGCATGCCGTTCGATCGCAATCCCGACGGTACGATCTACCAGCGTCCATTCGGCGGCCATTCGATGAATTTCGGCGAGAAATCGGTGCGTCGCGCGTGCGCGTCCGCCGATCGCACCGGTCATTCGATGCTGCACACGCTGTATCAGCGCAACGTCCGCGCGCGCACGCAGTTCTTCGTCGAATGGAT
>Ga0070661_100003056_pt1 | contig 11514 bp, 12 predicted proteins | sample KBSC43metaG_FD_64663 | JGI IMG/M metagenome (GOLD analysis project Ga0070661, IMG submission 64663) | Corn rhizosphere microbial communities from Kellogg Biological Station, Michigan, USA - KBS C4-3 metaG | ecosystem: Host-associated > Plants > Roots > Rhizosphere > Soil ...
GAAGGGTCGTCTTTTACAGCGGAGGTCCGTAGGATGCCGCCCGCCGTGGAGAACGAATCACGCCTGGAGAAGAGCCTGCTGGGCCACGTGGGCCGGGCCATTGCTGACTTCGGCCTCGTGGAGGAGGGCGATCGCATCATGGTCGGCGTCTCGGGAGGGAAGGATTCGCACACCCTCCTGGACCTGCTGCGCATCCTCCAGCGCCGCTCCCCGGTGCGATTCGAGCTCCTCGCGGTCACCCTCGACCAGGGGCACCCCGGCTTCCCCGGGCACCAGCTGGTCGAGCACTTCGCCCGGGAAGGCGTGCCGTACCGCCTCCTCCGGGAGGACACCTACTCCATCGTCCTGGAGAAGACGCCGCCAGGGAAGACGATGTGCACCGTCTGCTCGCGCCTGCGCCGGGGCATCCTCTACAACGCGGCGGTGGAGCTCGGCTGCAACAAGATCGCGCTGGGCCATCACCGCGACGACGCCGCCGAGACCTTGCTCCTCAACCTCTTCTTTGCCGGGACGCTGCGGGGAATGCCCCCCATCCTCCGCTCGGACGACGGGCGGAACACCGTCATCCGGCCGCTGATCTACGCGCCGGAGGCGGAGGTCGCCGACTACGCTGCACTGAAGCGCTTCCCGATCATCCCCTGCGACCTGTGCGGCACCCAGGAGCAGCTGCAGCGCAAGCGGATGAAGCGACTGCTCGAGGATCTGGAGAAGGAGATCCCCCACGTGCGGAGCAGCGTGCTGGCGGCGATGGGGAACGTCCGGCCCTCCCACCTCGCCGACCGGGACCTGTTCGACTTCGCGGCCCTGGGCGCCCCGGGGGAAAAGGAGCGAGACGCTGCATGAAGCCGCAGACCGAAGCCGCCACCCGGGCCGACCGCAACGCCGCCCTGGTCGAGGTGATGCTGCTCGCGGCGATGGCCGACGGAGAGCTCACCGAGGGTTCCATCCAGACGCTGCTCCGGAGGGTGCTCGAGCGACCCGAGTTCGACGGGACCAACCCCGACGAGATCAGCGCACTGGTGGAGAAGAGCGTGAAGCGGCTGGCCTCCCAGTCGAGCCTGGAGTCGATCCTCCAGCGGCTGCGGGACCGCCTGCCGACACACCAGAACCGGCTCCTCGCCTTCGGCCTCGCCGCCTCGGTCGCCCTCGCGGACAAGAAGGCCACCCGTGCCGAGCTGGGGCTTCTCAAGACCTTCCAGGCCGCGCTGGGCATCGCCGAGGACGAGGTCGCGGAGCTGGTGGACGTCGTGGAGTCGGGCCGCTCGCTGAACGAGGTCCTCGGCGAGCCGCTGGAGCGCCTCTACGCGGAGGTGATGGTCCTGGTGACGGCCGCAGACGGGAAGGTGAAGCCCGCCGAGTCCCGTGCGCTCGTGGAATCGCTGGCCTCGGATCCGCTGTTCCGGGAGATCGACGCCGCCCGGGCACAGTCGTACCTGCGTGACTCGGTGGAGGGGCTCGCCGAGCAGGGTTTGCCCGAGCGGCTCCGTGTCCTCGCCCACGGTCTCACCACCCATGCGCAGCGGACGAGGGCGTTCGGCCTCGCGGTCCGCATCGCGCAGTCGGGCGGCAAGCCCTCCGCCGCCGAGATGCGGGTCCTGGACATGCTGCAGGCCACCTTCGGTCTCGCGGACGACGAGGTCGCCCGGCTTCGAGCCGAGGTGACGTGAGGAGCCAGGTGACCGCCCCGCGCACGGCGTTCCGGTTCGGGTTGCCCCCCTCGCTTCCGGTCGCACCGTTCCCGGGCGCCACCGGCCGGCTCACCCGGGTGGTCTCGGCCATCGTGGGCCGGCAGGCCACGGTGGTGACCCTCTCCGACTACGACGCGCTCACCGACGCGCTCCGCCGCGACGAGCTGGACGCGGCCTGGGCGCCGCCGCTGGTGGCCGCCCGGGCCGAGGCCCTCGGAGCGCGCATCCTGGTGCGCCCACTCCGGCGCGGCTCGGTGCGCTCGCGGTCGGCGCTGCTGGTGCGCAGCGACTCCTTCCTGCAGCTGGAGACCCTCGGAGGGACCACCGCCGCGTGGGTGGACCGGCTGTCGCTCGCCGGCCACCTGCTTCCGATGGCCTGGCTTCGGGAGCGCGGGCTCGAGCCCGGCAAGCTCTTCGGCCAGCAGCTGTTCCTCGGAAGCTACCAGGCCTGCCTGGAGGCGCTCCTCGGGGGCGAGGCGGACCTCGCCGCGCTCTTTGCGCCGCCGGAGGGCCATGACCTGCGCCAGGCGGTGGAGGAGGTCGCTCCCGGGCGTGCGGGAGACGTGCGGGTGCTCGCCTGCACCATGCCGGCGCTCCACGACGCCTGGCTCGTCGCCCCGCACGTGTCGCTCCAGGAAGCGCTGCGGCTCGAGCGGGGACTCTGCTCGGTCCGGGAGCTGCCCGAGGGGACGGCACTGCTGCGGGACGTTCTCCGGGCCGAGCGGCTGGAGCGTGCCCCCGAGCTGGGGCACCGGGAACTCTTTACGCGCGGGCTCACCGAGGTGACGCTTCCGTTACGAGCGGAAGCATCCGCTTGAAGGGCCCCCGAGCCGCCTGGTACGTCACGCCCTCGAGCATGCGGCCAACCGCCGGTGAAGGATCCGAGATGCCGCGTCGCTGGCGCGCTCTGGGTCGCGTGAGCCCGGACGCGCGGGGCCTGCGCTCCTGGGCGGTCCCTTGCCTCCTGGTGGGCGCGGTCGCCACGCTCGTGGACGTCGGCGTGCTGCTCGCCGCCATCCGCTGGCTGGGCGCATCGAGCGCCGAGGGCGCGATGCTGGGCGTGGCGGTGGGAAGCACCGTCGCCTTCCTGGGCAACCGACGGTTCGCCTTCCGCAGCTGCGCCACGGCGTGGGTTCCGGAGGCGCTGCGATTCGTCGCCGGAACGTTCGCCGGGATGCTGGTGCACGCGACGCTGGTGCGGACGCTCGCGGACCGGGCGGGAGTGCCGGTGGTGCTGGCGAAGCTGGTGTCCGATGTCTGCGTCTTCACCGTCGGCCAGCTGTTGCTCCTGCGCTTCTTCGTCTTCCCCGCGCGGCGGACGCTTCAGTCGCTCGGCAGGGCGAGGGTCGCGCGCTGGGACGCGGCAGACGCGACGCTCGAGCAGCCGATCGCGCGCGTGGGCTGACGGAGCTCACAGCGGAGACCAGGCTGGTCGGTTGGATGATCGCGCCTGGTTCCCGCGGTCAGGAAACCGTCGGGGTCTCGTCGGGGAGCAGCTCACCGCTCGCCGGCAGCAGCAGGATCGCCAGGGCGCGCGCCTGAAGCTCGCTTCCGCAGCGGTATTCCTGGACTTTCCCGTTCGATTCGACGCGCAGAATCCACATACCCTCCTCCTCCCGGAGGACGGGCAGCTCGGTGCTCTCGGAGGTGGGTTCCATTCGCGCCACCCCTGGTCGAAGCAGGTGCCATGCCGGGCCCCCGGTCGAGCCCGGGTCCGGTGAAGACGGCGGGTTGCACGAACCCCTCCCCGTTCACGAATCGGCAGTCTGCAGACACTGCTATGCAAATTTTGCAGTTTTCTCGGCTTCCGCCCACTCCCAGGCGCTCCGGTACCCACCCAGTGCCTGGGCACGCTCGATGAGCCCCGCATAGAACGGGTGGCCGCCCAGGGTGGCGCTGTCCCCCACCACGAAGGCGTGCACCTTCGCCCGCGTGAGGGCGACGTTCATCCGCCGCAGGTCGGTGAGAAAGCCGAGCCTCCCTTCCGCGTTGCTCCGGACGCAGCTCACCAGCACCGCCTCGGCCTCGCGGCCCTGGAAGGCGTCCACGGTATCCACCTCGATGCCGAGCGGCTCGAGCAGCGGTCCCATCCGCGCCGCCTGCGCGCGGTACGGGGTGATGACTGCGATCTGCGGCGGGCCGAGGCCTTCGGCGAGGAGCGCGCGCGCCCGGGCCACCACCACCTCCGCCTCGCCGGGATTCTCCAGGCTCTCGCTGCCCTCGGGCGCGACCTCCTCCCAGCCCTTTCCCGCGGAGTCGAGGAAGAGCAGGGGAGGAGCATCGAGGTCTGCCCCGGGCAGCACCGTGGCCAGCGTGCGGCCGGCGACGGAGGGATGTGCGCGGAGCGCGCCACCGTAGAAGGCGCGGGAGGGCAGCTCCATGAGCTCGGCGTTCATCCGGTACTGCTCGCGGAGCATCTGGCGGATCGGCTCGCCGTGCACCGCGAGCAGCCGCTCGAAGAGGCTGGTGGCGAGGCCCCCCGCGGCCGCCTCCTGGGAGAGGACGGTGGGCGGCAGCTGCCGGTGGTCGCCGGCGAGCACCACCCGCTCGGAGCGGAGGAAGGCCAGAAGCGTGAGTGGTTCGGTGGCCTGGGTCGCCTCGTCCACCAGGGCCAGCGGGAAGCGGAGCGTCGCCAGCGGTGCGCCGCCGAGCGCGGTGAGCGTGGCGCAGAGCACGTCCGCGCCCCCGAGCACGTCGCGGACCGCCTTGCGTTCCAGGCCGCGCGCCTCCTCCATCAGTGCCCGAGCCTCGGCCTGTGCCGAGCGAGCATTGGCGAAACGCTCGCGGCTCCGTCCGCGCTGCCGCTGCTTGCGCGCGTGCCCGAGCAGCTCGAACGCGTCGTCGAACAGGTCGCGCGCGAGCTTCCGGTCGGGGTGGTTCTCCACCTGGACGTCGAGGGTGTGCTCCACGAGCCGCGGGGAGACGCGCGCCGGATGGCCGATGCGGACGACGCGCATCCCCTCGGCGAGACAGAGCTCCACGAGGTGATCCACTGCCGCGTTGCTGGCCGCGGTGCAGAGGATGCGGCCGTGGCGGGCGACGGCGTTCCGGGCCACGGCGGCGAGGACGGTGCTCTTGCCCGTTCCGGGAGGTCCGTGGACGCAGAAGAGATCGCGTGCGCCCAGAGCGCGCTCGACTGCGAGGCGCTGCTCCGGGTTCAGCGCGTCGACTCCCTCGGCCGGGCGCTCGGGCTCGAAGCGCGGAGCCTCCCTGCCGAGGAGGACCTCGCGGCAGCGGCCCGGAGCGCCGCGGTCCCCGGCGGCGATCTCGGCGACGGCGGCGTCGGCCCGTCCGAACGTGACGTCGTCGGCGACCAGGTCCACCACCAGGCGGCCGGCGCGGACGAAATCGGGAGGAGGACGATCGAACGCGAGCTGGAGGCTGTTGCGGCCGCCACGGACGACCAGCGCCCGCTGGGGTGGCGCCACCTCGGCCCGCCGTGGCCTGGCCTCCACCACGTCGCCGGGGCTGAAGGGATTCCGCCAGGGCTGGCCGCCCGCGCGGGCCAGGGTCACCAGGAAACGGCCGCCGAGCCCGACGTCCTCGTCGCTTGCCTCGAGGTCTCCGGCGGAGAGGCCCAGCGCCTCGCGCTCCCCCTGCGACAGGCGGCCCCGCTCGCCGGCAAGTCGCTGTTCCTCGGCGCGGCGCTCGAGCGCGAGAAGACGGCGCAGGTGCTCGAAGTGCTCGGGCCCGGGTGGAGCGGCGGCCATGCCCCATCCTGCCACCGGAAACGAGGGGGTGAGGTGCCGAGAGATCCGCGAGCGGGGGCCCGGCGTTGAAGCTCCAGGCGACTCAGTCACGAGGATGGAGTTGCGTCCATGACGTTCCTTCTGATGGCGGTAGGCATGATGGCTGGAACACCCGAGCTGGAAGTCGATCCGACCGGGCACGTCTTCACCTCCAGGGAGGGAATCGAGGTCGCCCTGGCGGCGGTCCGCTCGCCCGGGCCCAAGCGCGCCCTGGTCCGGATCACCCGTGGCGGCATGAGCACGGCGTCGAAGGTCTGGCTCGCGCGGGTGTGGGAGAGCCTGGAGATCTCCGAGTACACGGTGAAGATCGGCCCGAAGGACCATCGGCTCCTGATCACCCGTGCCGGCTTCCCGGTCGTCTACCTCCCCGAGGACGGTCGCGAGGTGTCGATCCACTGGCACGACGAGAAGAGCCGCGCCTTGAATACCCGGCAGCTGCTCGAGGAGTACCGGCGGCAGGAGAAGACGAAGAAGTAGCCCCGGCCTTCCGGCGTGCGGCTAGGAGGCCGGCTCGGCGATCACGCCCTTGCGGCGCATGTCGGCCCCGGCAGCCTTCACCAGGTCGCGCATGAACTGATCGAGCCGATCCGGGTTGGTGGTCTCGCTCTGGCCGGCCCAGACGAGCTTGTTTTGCTTGAGGTCGAAGACCAGCATCTCCACGCGAACGATGGTGTCGGTCACCACGTAGCCCGGGCTGTAGGCAGCCCCCCAGCCGTAGCCGTAGTACGGCCCCCAGCCGCCGGCATACGGGCCCGGCCCCATGTAGCTGGGCGGGACGTAGGTCTGCTGCTGGTTGACGGCGATCGGGCGCATCGCGAAGAGCGCGACCGCACCCGAGTCCTGGATGGCAGCCGCTGCCTTCTCCCGGTCATCGACCTGGTCGGTGGGGATGAGGGTGAAGGAGGGGATGGGCCGGAGGCCACGCTGCCGCAGCTCCTCGCCGAGCAGGTCCTCGCCGGTCCGTCGCGTCGTCTCCTGCTTGCTCATGACCATGGCGATGACGAGGTCACCCTGCTTCACCGAGAGCGGTGCCGCGTCGGGCGCCTTCCAGCTGTTGACGAGCTTGGTGCCGCCGGCACAGGCGCCGAGGGCGAGCATCAGCAGTGCGCTGCAGGTCCTGCCGGCGAACCTCGAGAACATGGGGGCTCCTTGTCGTTCAGGGCCCAACGCTGCCCCGGCGCGGCGTCCGGACGCCAGCGCGGAGTGATGGCCCCTAGGGGGCATTGACCGGAGTCGCCGGGCCGGGGCCCTCGTGACACTGGCCGAGCGCGCCCGATGGCGCCGGACGGTTCCGCTTCCGGACGGTTGCATGCCGGCGGCGGCGCGCCCTAAGGGCAGACCCATGAACGCGTCCGGGCGCAGCAACCGTCTCGCCGCCGAGTCGTCGCCGTACCTCCGCCAGCACGCGGACAACCCGGTGGACTGGTACCCCTGGGGCGACGAGGCGCTCCGCCGGGCGCGGGCGGAGCAGCGGCCAATCCTTCTCTCCATCGGGTACTCGGCCTGCCACTGGTGTCATGTGATGGCCCACGAGTCCTTCGAGGACCCGGCCACCGCCCAGCAGATGAACGCCGACTTCGTCAACGTGAAGGTGGACCGGGAGGAGCGTCCCGACCTGGACCAGATCTACCAGGGCGTGGTTCAGCTGATGGGCGGGCAGGGCGGCTGGCCGCTGACCGTGTTCCTCACCCCCGAGCTCGTGCCGTTCTACGGCGGTACGTACTTCCCCCCCGAGCCCCGGCACGGGTTGCCGTCGTTCAGGATGCTGCTCGAGGCCCTGTCCCGCGCGTGGACCGAGGAACGGGACAAGGTCCTGGAGCAGGCCGGCGAGTTCAAGAGCGGCCTGCGACAGCTCGCGACCTACGGGCTCGGCACGCTGGTCACGCCGGTCTCCGGGGACGACGTCGCGGCGGCGGGAGGAGCGCTGGCGCGGGCGCTCGACCCGGTCGAGGGGGGGTTCGGAAGCGCGCCGAAGTTCCCGAACACGATGGACCTGGCCGTCCTCCTCCGGGCGTGGCGGCGCACCCGGAACGCGGCGCTTCGCGAGGGGGCGCTCCACACGCTGGACCGGATGGTGACGGGGGGCATCCACGACCAGCTCGGGGGCGGCTTCCACCGCTACAGCGTGGACCGTCACTGGCGAGTGCCGCACTTCGAGAAGATGCTCTACGACAATGCGCTCCTCCTGCACCTGATCGCCGAGGCGCAGCAGATCTCCCCGCGGGCGGAGTGGGTGGAGAGCGCGACGCGGCTGGTGGAGTGGCTCGGCCGGGAGATGACCGACGCCGCGGGTGCGTTCCACGCCACGCAGGACGCCGACAGCGAAGGGGAGGAGGGGAAGTACTTCGTCTGGAGCCCGGCCGAGCTGGAAGGGGTGCTCGGTGCCGAGGAGGGCCGGCGCGCGGCGAAGGCCTACGGGGTGACGGCGCAGGGAACGTTCGAGCACGGCAAGAGCGTGCTCGAGCGACGCGTCCCGCTGCCCGACCTCGCCCGGGAGTGGGGGATCACGGAGGGCGAGGCGCGCCGCTGGCTCGAGTCCGTCCGGGGGAGGCTCCTGGCCGAGCGGACGAAGCGCATCCCGCCAAGCCGCGACGACAAGGTACTGGCCGGATGGAACGGGTTGATGATCCGGGGGCTGTCCTTCGCCTCGCGCGTGTTCCAGCGGCCGGAGTGGGCCGAGGGCGCGGCCCGGGCCGCCGGCGCGGTGCTGGACCGGCAGCTCCGGGGCGACCGCCTGTTCCGCGTGCATCAGGACGGGACGAGCAAGGTGGACGCCTTTCTCGAGGACTGGGGCGGCATGGCGGCGGGGCTGGTCGCGCTGTACCAGGCGACGTTCGAGCCAAAGTGGCTCGAGGTGGCGGTGCGGCTCGCGGACCAGGCCCAGGAGCGGTTCTGGGATCCGGAGCAGAAGGCGTACCGGACTGCTCCCCGCGGGCAGGCCGACCTGGTGGTCGAGACGTACGCGCTTCACGACAACGCCGTACCGTCCGGGGCGAGCCTGCTGACCGAGGCGAACGTGGTGCTCGCAGCGCTGACCGGACGCCGGGACTTCCTCGAGCGGGCGGAGGCGTACCTCTCGCGGATGCGGGACACGGCGCTGGCGAATCCGTTCGCCTACGGGCATCTGTGGTGCGCGGCGAATGTCCTCGCCGACGGCGCACCAGACGTGGCGCTGGTGGGTTCAGGGCGAGCACGCGCTCCATTCGTCGATCTGCTCGCGCGGACGTACTCGCCGACGCTCTCGGTCGCGGCCTTCGAGCCGGGCGCCACGCCGGCGGTGCTCGCCGAGCTCGCGGAGGGAAAGACGTCGGCCGGTGCGGAGCTCGCCGCCTACCTGTGCCGGAATTTCACCTGCACGTTGCCGGCGCGGTCGGTCGAGGCGCTGGAGGCCGAGCTCCGTGCGTCCGGCCTTGCTTGACCGCGGTCGCCGCGTCCTCCTGCTCGGCGCCCATGGCGGCGTCGGTCAGGCCGTTCGTGCACTTCTCGCGCACAGCGTTCCGGGGCGAAAGCTGCGAGCGCAACTCGATGCTCTGGTGCTGGTCGACGGCGATGCTCCCGGGAGTGCGCTGGTCAGCGATGACGGCAACCTCACCGTACGTTCGGTGATCGGGTCGGCTGACGATCTCGCATGGCTCGTCCGCGAGCACGGCGCCTCGTCCGTGGTCGATCTCTCGTCTCTCGATACCGTCGACTGCACGCGCACCTGTGACAGTCTGGGGTGTCACTTCCTCTCCACGAGCGTCGAGGAGTGGCCGTGGCGAGGGTCGATGCCCACCGACGAGGCGATCGCCCGCCTTCTTCCGCCTTTCCCCTCCTCGCTCGGTCGACGGAGCCACCTCGTCGGGAGCGGCGCGAACCCGGGCATCGTGAACGCCCTCGTCTTTGCCGCGCTGGAAGCATTCTCGGAGCGCGCCGGGGTCGCTCCGAGCGTGGACGCGCTGGCGCTCCAGTCGATCTTGATCACGGAGGAGGACACGACGTCCGCACCCGCGACGCGTTCCGACGTGTTCTCGATGACCTGGCATCCGGAACACTGTCTCGAGGAACTATTCGAGCCGCGAGCGTTCGTCGCGCGCGACGGTCGTGTGGTCGGGCTCGGACACCGGCCGACCGAACGCCTCTACGAGGCTCGATGCGGCGACCATCTCATCGAAGGGTTCATGGTCCCTCACGAGGAGACCGTGACACTGGCGACGCGTCTGGCAAACATCGAGATCGGTTTCGTGTATCGCATCCCACCTGGGGCTCGCGCTGCGCTCGCAGCCCATCCAGAGCGCTCCTTCGTCGCCGGGTGGCCAACGCGCAGGCTGTATCCACCGTTCACCACCGATCTCACCGGCTACGACCGGCTCGGCGTGCTGTTGTGCAGCCACCGATTCGGTGAGCTCTGGATGGGGTTCCACACCGACGTGACCGCAGGTCTCGCGTTGAACACGAACGCCACTCAGCTCCAGGTCGCCGCCGGTGTCGTGGCAGGGATGCACCAGCTTGGAAGCCGGCGCGGCGTCCACTTCGTCGAGGATCTGGACTGGCGCGACTTCCTCGACGTCGTCTCCGAGGCGCTTGGGCCACCCGTGGTGGTCCACGCTCCAACGGCGCCGGTGCGGCCGATCATCGATCGAGCTCGCGATGGGTCCTTTGCCCAGCGCGAGCCGTCCTTTGGACGCTAGCGTCTCAACACGCCCACGCCGCTCTCCTGCGGGTTCACGGGCATCTTCCGCGCCTGGTCCGCGAGCTCGAGCAGCTTCTCCACCGGTCGGAGCACGGTCATCACCGACTCCGAGCCGCGTCCGCCGGCCTGGCTGTCGATGCTGGTGGCGAAGCGCTTCACGAAGAGGCCCAGCGGCACGCCGTCCGGCGTGTACGCCAGCGAGCCGGTGAAGGCCGAGGTCTCGCCGTCGGTGACGTAGTACGGCGTGGGACCGCGCACGTACGCCCGCACCTCTCCCGTCGCCACCGCCAGTGCCCGGTTTCCCAGCTTTCCCAGCCGGCCCAGGAGGTAGATGCGGGTGAGGACCGTCACCGTCCCGCTGCGCGGCTTCAGGGTCACCGCCGCGAGCTTGAGCCCCGCGTCGCGTGGGCGGATGAAGGCCAGATCGAGATCGGTGTCCTTCAGCACCACCGCCGCCTCGATCTCGGTTCCGTCCTCGAGGAGGATCACCGTCTCCTTCACCTCCGACTCGAGCGCGAGGCGCTGGCGCTGCGCGTCCACCATCCGGCGAAGCGCTCCGGACGGGTCGATGCTCGAGGCGCTGGCCACCGTCAACCCGGAGGGGTCGATGACCACGCCCGCCACCTCCATCTTCTGCTCGTGATCCTGCCCGCCGACCTTCAGCTTCAGCACCAGACGGATGGTCACCACCGCCTTCCCGCTCTGCTCGGCCGTCGCCCGGGCAGCGCTCTCGAGATCAGGCGCCGCGGCCAGCAGAACGGCGGCGACGCCGAGCATTCCGCCGGCGGTCATCTCGACATCTCCTTGGGCTCGACCCAGGCGGGCTGCATCTCCACGAAGAGCGTCTGCACGCCGCGGCGGACGAAGAACACCACCTCGTCGGGCTTCCTCTCCTTCATCGGCCGGAGCATCTGCTCCAGCTCCTTCACGTCGCGCACCGTCTTCCCGTCGATCGCCAGCACCAGGTCGTCGGTTCGCAACCCGCCGACCGATGCCCAGCCGCCGGGGTCCACCTGGCTCACCAGCGCGCCGGTGGTCTCCTTCGGCCAGCGACGCTTGACCCGGTCCAGGTAGGAGAGGTCTCGCGCACGGAACTCCAGCGCCACGTCCTCGTACACCCGGAGCTCGTTCTCCAGACGTGGCGCCTCCTTCAGCGTCACCGTGACCTCGATCGGCTTGCCATCCCGGAGCACCGCCAGCACCGCCTTGCTCCCCGGGTTGTAGGCGCGGAGGAGCGCGTCGAACACGTCCGCGTCCTGCGGCTCGCTGGCCTCCACCAGCGCGTCGTCCACCTTCGTCACCACGTCGCCGACGCGGAGCCCGCTCGCATCGCCGTCCGGAAGGATCTGTCCGCGACGAGGACCCCGGTCATCGTCTGCGGCGAGCCCTTGAGCAGCGGCTGGAA
>Ga0070661_100003057_pt1 | contig 11512 bp, 10 predicted proteins | sample KBSC43metaG_FD_64663 | JGI IMG/M metagenome (GOLD analysis project Ga0070661, IMG submission 64663) | Corn rhizosphere microbial communities from Kellogg Biological Station, Michigan, USA - KBS C4-3 metaG | ecosystem: Host-associated > Plants > Roots > Rhizosphere > Soil ...
TTCTCACACCGATCGACAGGGAGGTCCATCGACCATGGGCAACAAGGGCACGTTCGCCACCGACATCGCCAACATCCGCAAGAGGGCGCGCGAGAAGCTGGAGATGGGCGCGATCACCGAGAACTACGGGGGCGACGTGCAGACCGCGATCTCGCTCCTGAACGAGGCGCTGGCGACGGAGATCGTCTGCGTGCTTCGGTACAAGTACCACGCCGTCGCCGCGACCGGCATCGCCAGCGAGTCGGTCAAGCAGGAATTCGCCCAGCACGCGAGCGAGGAGGCCGAGCACATGGATCTCATCGCCGAGCGCATCAACCAGCTCGGCGGACGACCCAACTTCAATCCCGAAGGGATCACCACCCGGGCCGCGTCGCAGTACGCCGAGGGCGAGAACCTGGTTGAGATGATCCGCGAGAACCTGGTGGCGGAGCGGATCGCCATCGAGCATTACCGCGACCTGATTCGTTACTTCGGAGAGAAGGACCCCACCACCCGGATCCTCCTGGAGCGGGTACTGGCCCAGGAGGAGGAGCACGCCAACGACATGCTCGACCTCCTGGTCACCCACGAGGGCAAGCCGATGCTGAAGAAGTAGCCGGGTCTCGCCGCCCGGGGGCGGATGCGCGGCTTAACCTCCGCGCAACCCGGGTGTACGAATGGGGTTCCATGACCGATCCCGACGCGCCTCATCCGGGCCGCCGCCGCTGGGTCTGGGTCTCCGCGCTCGTCCTGTTGCTGGTCGCCGGCGGGGTGGCCTGGCGCGTTCTTCGCCGCCTGCCGCCCCTCCAGTACCAGACTGCCGAGGTCTCCCGGGGACCGGTGCTGGCGAAGGTGACCGCCACCGGCATCGTCTCCGCAGTGGTGACCGTCCAGGTGGGGAGCCAGGTCAGCGGACGGATCGCCACGCTCCATGCGGACTACAACTCGGCGGCGAAGAAGGGTGAGCTGCTGGCGGAGATCGATCCCGCGCTCTTCCAGGCCAACGTCGAGCAGGGAAGGGCCAACGTTCTCCAGGCGGAGGGTCAGCTGAAGCAGGCCCAGGCGAACGTGCTCGCGGCGCAGCGGACGTACGACCGCGACAAGCCGCTCCGGGCGAGCAACCTCATCGCCCAGGCCGATCTGGACACCGCGGAGACCACCCTCGAGGCGGCCAAGGCTTCCGTGGTCGCGGCGCGGGGCAACCTCGCCCAGGCCCGGGCACAGCTCAGTCAGGCCCAGGTGAACCTCACCTACACCAAGATCCTCTCCCCCATCGACGGAGTGGTCATCTCCCGGAGCGTGGACGTTGGCCAGACGGTGGCGGCCTCGCTGTCGGCGCCCACCATCTTCACCCTCGCCGGAGATCTCAAGGCGATGCAGGTGGACACCAGCGTCGCCGAAGCCGACGTGGGCAAGCTCGCGCCCGGGATGGAAGCGACCTTCGTGGTGGATGCCTTCCCCGACGACCGGTTCAAGGGGACCATCCGGCAGATCCGCAACGCGCCTCAGACCCAGCAGAACGTGGTCACCTACGATGCGGTCATCGACGTCAAGAACCCGGACCTCAAGCTCCGGCCGGGCATGACCGCCAACGTGACGGTCGTCTACGCCGATCGGCCGGACGTGCTGAAGGTCCCCAACGCCGCGCTCCGCTTCCGGCCACCGCCGGAGATGCTCGCCGCCCTGGGGCGAACCAGCGCCGCTCCGGGACGGGTCGCCGGGCGTGATGGCGCCGCCGGTGGTGCTGGCGGGGCAGGCCGTGGTGGAGCAGGAGGAAGCGGTGCGGGGCGTACCCTGTGGGTCGTTCGCGATGGCCGCCCCTCGCCGGCGCAGGTGACGATCGGCGTCTCCGACGGGACCTTCACCGAGATCGCCTCGGGACCCATCCAGGCGGGCGATGCGGTGCTGACCGGCGTGGAGAGCGCGGCCACCGGCGGGGCCCGACCGGCGAACCCGGTGGCTCCCGGAGGTCCGGGGCGCCGGCCGTTCTAGAGATGACTCCTCCGCTGATCTCGGTGCAGGACGTTTCCAAGGTCTTCCAGATGGGAGACGTCGAGGTCCGGGCGCTCAGGGGCGTGAGCCTGGACATCGAGGCCGGCGAGTTCCTGGCCATCCGGGGCCCCTCGGGAAGCGGCAAGTCCACCCTGATGAACATCGTGGGCTGCCTCGACCGGCCCACCACCGGCCGTTACCTGCTCGATGGGAAGGACGTCGCGCCGCTCGACCGCGATGCCCTGGCGAAGATCCGGAACCAGCGGCTGGGGTTCGTCTTCCAGAGCTTCAACCTGCTCCCCCGCACCAGCGCGCTGGAGAACGTGGAGCTGCCGCTGCTCTATGCCGGAGTGCCACGGTCCGAGCGCCACCGGCGGGCAGCCCGGGCGCTGGAGCGGGTAGGGCTGGGAGACCGGCTGGACCACACCCCGAACCGCCTCTCGGGTGGACAGCAGCAGCGGGTGGCGATCGCCCGGGCGCTGGTGACCGAGCCCAAGCTGATCCTGGCCGACGAGCCCACCGGCAACCTGGACTCGCGAACCAGCGTGGAGGTGATGGCCCTCTTCCAGGAGCTCGGCTCCACCGGAATCACCATCGTGGTGGTCACCCACGAGCCCGACATCGCCACCTTCGTTGGGCGGCAGATCGTCGTCCGTGACGGGCACATCGCCAGCGACCGGCGACAGACACCGGTGAAGGCCGACCCATCGACCATCCCTGCCGAGGACGTGGCATGAACGACCTGGAAACCCTGCGGGTGGCGATCCGGGCGCTCCTCCGGAACAAGCTTCGATCGTTCCTCACCACGCTGGGGATGATCTTCGGCGTGGGGGCGGTGGTGGCCACGGTGGCCATCGGGGAAGGCGCGCGGGCGACGGTGGAGCGGGCCTTCGCCTCGATGGGCACGAATCTCCTGGTGGTGCTGCCGGGCTCTGCCAACACCGGCGGTGCACGCGGCGGGTTCGGCTCGCAGCCCACGCTCACCTGGGAGGACCTCAAGGCCATCCGGGCCGAGGTGCCAACCGTTCGCTACGCCGTGCCGTACCTCCGGAGCTCCTCTCAGGTACTGAGCGAGGAGCAGAACTGGACCACCCAGGTGGCGGGCACAGAGCCGGACTACTTCGAGATCCGCAGCTGGCCGATGGAGCTGGGAACGCGCTTCACCGACTCGGACGTGGACACCGGGACCAAGGTGGTGGTGCTCGGGGCCACCGTGGCCGAGAAGCTCTTCGGGGCCTTCTCCAACCCGGTGGGCCAGACGGTCCGCATCCGCAACATCCCTTTCCAGGTGGTGGCAGTTGCGGGGCGGAAGGGGCAGACGCCCACCGGGCAGGATTCGGACGACGTGGTGTTCATTCCGCGGACCACCTTCCAGGCCAAGATCCAGGGAGGGCTGGGGAAGTTCCTCCAGGGCTCCATCTTCATCAGCGCGACCAACGCCAACACGGCGCAGCGCCAGGTGACGGACCTCCTTCGCGACCGTCACCGCATCGGCGGACCGTCCGACGACGACTTCCAGATCCGGAACCTGGCCGAGGTGGCGAGCGCCCAGGAGGAGAGCAGCCGGACGGTGACCCTCTTCCTGGCCATCGTCGCCGCGGTGTCGCTGCTGGTGGGCGGGATCGGGATCATGAACATCATGCTGGTGAGCGTGACCGAGCGGACGCGGGAGATCGGCACCCGCATCGCGGTGGGCGCGCGGGGGCGTGACATCCTCCGGCAGTTCCTTGGCGAGGCGGTGGTCCTGGCCGTGGCCGGTGGCGTCCTGGGCATCACCGCTGGCATCGGCGTTGCCCGCTGGCTCACTGCGGCCTTCCACTGGCCGGTGGCCTTCCGCCCCGACGTGATGATCCTCGCGGTGGTCTTCAGCGGCGCGGTGGGCGTCGTCTTCGGTCTGTACCCGGCACGCAAGGCGAGCCGGCTCGATCCCATCGAGGCGCTCCGCTACGAGTGAGGCTGACCCCCGAGGGCTGTCAGAACTTGCCCGAGCGGATCTGCGCCAGCACGTCCGGGAGGCGGACCTGCTGCGCCAGCGACTGGATCTGCCCCTGCACTTGCGGGAGCAGCGACTTGGCCTCGTCCTGGAAGCGGCCGAAGAGGCTGCGCAGGTCCTCGGCGGAGAGCTTCCGTCCCTGCGCGTAGTACTGCTTCGCGACGTGGCCCAGCGCGTAGGTGGCGGCGAAGGTCACCGCGGCCCCTGCCGCGACCCCGGTCGCACCGCCGAGGAGCCCGCCGAGGACGCCGGCGGCCACGCCGCCGAGCACCTTTCGCACCATCCCCTCGACCATCTGCGCCGCGGCCCCGAGGCCGAAGGTGCCCGCGAGGTCCTTCACCTGGTTGACGTCGAGCTGCTGGCCGTACCGCTGGCCCACCTCGTACACCAGCCGCAGCTGCAGGGGCAGGATGGCCAGGTTGGCGAGGCGGTCCGGGAGCAGCTCCAGCGCCCCGGTCAGCATCGCCTGCTTGAGGATCCGCTCGTCGAGGGCAGCGTCGGTCGAGCCGCTGACCTCGGGCAGCGTTCCCGCGAGGGGCGCGGTGGCGAGCGCCCGCAGCTGGTCCTCGAACTCGTGAGTCGCCGCGGGGCCCAGGCCGAGCGCACCGTGCAGCGCGCTGAGGAATGCCTGCTCGGAGGCGTTGGGCATCCCGTCCACGCTGCACACCGCGAGGGCGACCTCGTAGGCAGTGCGCCGTGCGTCGGCATCCGAGAGCGAGGCCGCGAGCACGCCGATGCCTTGACGGGCGGCTGCGGGCTGATCGATGGCGATGGTCGCCGCGGGCACGCCGAGGCGGGTCGCGACCGAGGCGAGCTCGCTCTGCTCGTCGGGGGTGATCTGTCCATCGGCCATGGCCGCCATGAGCGCGATCTGGGAGATGCGGGAAGCGTCGTCGGCGTTCATGAGGCGAGTTCTACCGCCGCTGGCGCGACGGCGGCGAGGGCAGGCTGCCCGACCGTCCAGCGGTCATCCATCCGCCGGGGCAGGTCCTGGTGGGGCATCGTCTCGGGCGCGGACGGCCCGGGGGGCGCCGAGGAACGCGCCGCCTCCGCTCACAGCAGGCGGCGGATGGGGTTCGGCTGGCCCTCGGGGAAGCGTGACGGCCGGAGCGCGTGGACGTCGATCGACGGCGGCCGCCCGGTGAGCATCTCCGCGGCGAGCTGGCCCAGCGCCGGGGAGTGCATCACTCCGTGACCGGAGGCCCCGTTCACCAGGAAGAGGCGCTCGAGCCCGGGCGCGGGTCCCAGCAGCGCGTGCTCGTCCGGGGACATCTCGTAGAGCCCCGCATGGGTCGAGGCGATGGGGACCTCGGCCAGCGGCGGCACGCGCTCGCGCGTGGCCGTGGCGACCCGCGCCGTCCACTCGGGCTCCACCGAGACGTCGAATGGATCGGCGCCGCCGGCGGTGGGCCAGAGCAGCAGCACGTGGTCGTCCCGCACCCGGAAGTGGAACCCGTCGGAGAAGATGGTCATCGGGGTCGAGGCGGGGAGGGCGGTGGTGGGGGCGGTCCTCGCCACCTGCCGCCGGAGTGGCTGGACCGGCACGTCGACCCCGGCCATCGCGCCGAGCCGGCCCGCCCACGCACCTGCCGCGTTCACCACCGTGGCCGCCTCGTGCCGTCCCGCGGAGGTCTCCACGGCGATCGACTGGCCCCCGTCGGACAGCCCGGTCACTTCGCCATCGACCCGTTGGACCCCGGCTCTCAGCGCGGCTTCCAGGTAGCCCTGGCGAATCTGCATGGGCCGGATGAAGCCGTCGCGCTGAGAGAACGTGCCGCCCACGACGCCCTCGGTGCGAATGCAGGGCGCGAGGCGGCAGACGTCCTCGACTCCGACCGGCGTCGCGTCGTTGCAGCCGCAGGCTCGCTGGACCTCGAGCGCCACCGTGAGCTGGCGGCGCTGTGCCTCGGTCGCGGCGAGGAACAGGTACCCCGCCGGGCGGTATCCGGGATCGACCCCGGTCTCCTCGCAGAAGGCGAGCAGCTTCTGGCGCGAGAGGAGGGAGAGCCGCACGTTGACCTCCGTGGCGAACTGGGCTCGGAAGCCGCCGGTGGCACGCTCGGTGCTCCCGCCGCCGCGGTCCACGACGAGGATGCGTCGGACTCCCGCGGCGGCCAGGTGGTGGGCAACGCTCCAGCCCACCACGCCACCGCCGACCACCAGGACTTCCCAGTTCACCGGGCGGAGACCCGAGCGAAATCCGTCATCGGAAGGAGCAAACCTCCGTTCCGGCGTGGTTGCAATGCGCGCGGTGCGCAGCTGCCCGCAACACGGAGGCAAGGCGCTGGCGGACATCCGCGAGCGCTACCGCGCCCGGTTCGGTCGCGAGCTCCGGACCGGGCGCTGAACGCCGTTCCCGGGCCACCGGTCCGGTGTCACTTGCACACCTGGCTGCAGACACCCGGGTAGATTCCCTGCTGCAGGTCCGAGCAGCTCGTGCTCGGGTAGGCGGCGAGGCACTGGTCCGCGGCGGACTGGTCGAAGGTCCTCCCCCCGGTGCACTCGGTGGCCGAGCACTGACCGCCGAGCTGGTTCTCGCAGCCCGACTGCGAGCCGAATTGCTGTCCGGCGGCCTGCGCGTCGCACGCGAAGAGACGGCCGCAGATCTTCTCCACGCCGCGCCGGCAGTAGTCCTGGACGTTGCTGCTGCCACCGCATCCGGCGCCGATCACCGCTGGTGCCAGGATCGCTCCCACCACGGCACGCTTCATCGAATCCCCTCCCCAAGGAAAGCGCGGGCGTGTACCCGAGGAGCCGTGAGGAAACAAGTGCGTCGCAACAAGGCGGTCTCCTCGGCCGCACCCCGAGGAGCCCACCTTGCGTCGACGGGGATGGCTAGTCGTCGTGGCGGTGCGACTTGTCCCAGCGGGGGTCCTTCGGGTCGAACACAATCGGCCGCAGGTAGTCGTTCGGGTCCACCAGCCAGCGCAGCTCGGGCCGATCCTGCGCGGGGATGCCCATCGTGTCCTGCTGCTTCCGGTACCCCACCTTCCACCGCGAGCCCTCGGCCACCTTCTGGGTGTTCGGCTTCCCGCTGCTGATGTCGATCGTTCTGGGGCTCGCCTTCCGGAACCAGGCGGGCGCGCGGCTCTCGGTCGCGGTCACGGAGGGGGCGGAGCGCGCGAAGGTGCTGACGGCGCTCCGGGCGAGCGACGGGCTGAGCGCGATCGAGATGACGCTGGACGAGGCTCACCGCGCTCTCAGGAGCGGGAAGATTGCCCTTGCGGTAGTCCCTGCGGCGACGCCGCGGCTCCTGCTCGACTCCACTCAGCCGGAGGCCCGCTCGGCGAAGCTCCTGGTGGTGGACGCGCTCCAGCGCGCCGCGGGGAGGACGGATCCGCGGGCCCTGGAGGAGGAGCGGGTGACGCTCCCGGGTGCCCGGTACATCGACTTCCTGGTCCCTGGGCTGCTCGGCTTCGGGCTCATGTCCTCGAGCACCTGGGGAGTGGGGTGGGCCATCGTCCAGATGCGGACGGGGAAGCTCCTCCGCCGGCTGGCCGCGACCCCGATGAGGAAGCTCGACTTCCTGCTCGCCTTCGCCACCGGGCGTCTCTTCCTCGCCCTGCTGGAGGTGCTCTTCTTCGTCGGGTTCGCGCGGCTGATCTTCGAGGTGCGGGTCGCAGGCAACCTCCTGACCTTCCTCCTCTGGGGCCTCCTCGGAGCGCTGAGCTTCGGGGGACTCTCGGCGCTGGTGGCCAGCCGGGCGCAGAACTCGGAGACCGCCAGCGGGCTGATGAACCTGGTCACCCTGCCGATGACGGTGGTCTCCGGCGTGTTCTTCTCCGCCAGTCACTTCCCGGGCTGGGCCCAGCCGGTCATCCGGGCGCTGCCGCTCACCGCCCTCATCGATGGGCTCCGGGCCATCTCCATCGACGGCGCCGGGGTGTCCGCCCTGCTCGGGCCGTCAGTGGTCCTGGTGCTCTGGGGCGTGGGGAGCTTCGCGCTCGCCCTGCGGCTCTTCCGCTGGACCTGACAGCGGAAACCGGCTGCGTTGATCGGTCCTCGCGTGCCCTCGAGGCCGACCCCGTCGTCGCTCGTCGGTTACGGGACCCGAGCCCCGCGCCCTCCGCGCTCCTAGGTCTCGGCCTCGATTCCGGCGCGATCCTCCGACCAACCCGGCCGGTCTCCGCTGTGAGGCCCGCGGGCCGGGGAGCCTCAGGACGCCCTTCGGGTGCTCCGCTCTTCCAGCCACCTTTCCTCGCCGAGCAGGGCGATGGCTGCCTGCTGACGGCCGAGCTGGTCCTCGCAGTACGGGAGCAGCCCCTGGAAGTGGAGATACAGGACCGCGAGGGTGGCGAAGGCCTCGAGGCCGCGAGGATTTCGAGCCACCACCCGGGCCAGTGCCTTCCAGAACGGCCCGCGGAGGGTCCGGCTCCGGGTGGCGGTCCAGCACAGCCGGAGGAAGGTGCGGACGTTGCGGAAGAGCAGGCGGAGCCCGGGAAAGAGGTTGGGGATGGTGTCGAGGCGGATCACGGCCTCTGCACAGCGCGCGAAGTAGCGCGAGGGATCGAAGGAGTGCCGAAGGATCCGCAGCAGATCGTCCAGCACCTGCGCCGGTGGCCGTCGCGTCCGGAACTGGATTCCAGCGGAGATCTGATCCCGGATGGACTCGTCGTCGAAGTCCCGGGCCGCAGGGAAGAGCCGCCCCTCGGCGTCGAGGCGGCGAGCGAGCTGCGTCCCGGGAAGGGGATAGACCACCCCGGCCATCACCCAGGGAATGGAGGTGGCGTCGATGCACTGGATGATCCGGTCACCGATGTCCGCTGCCTCGTCGTCCAGGCCGAGCAGGAACCCCGAGTGCACGGTGGCCCCCGCTCGGCGATAGATGCGATCCACGGCCTCGGGGATGGAGAAGCCCAGGTTCTGCGGCTTCTGCGCGGTGCGCAGGGCCGCGGGGTCGGGCGTCTCGATGCCCACCAGGAAGTACTTGAAGCGGGCGGCGCGAAAGAGCGCCAGCAGCTCCGCGTCCTGAGCCACGTTGAGGGTGACGCTGGTCGAGAACTGGAAGGGGTGGCCATGGCTCTCCAGCCAGACCACGAGCTCGCGGAGCAGCGCCTTGGCCTTCGGGACGTGGCCCACCAGGTTGTCGTCGAAGAAGTCGACCTGCCCCCGGTAGCCGAGGCGGTACAGCGCGTCGAGCTCGGCGAGCACCTGGGCCGGGCTCTTGGTGCGGTAGGCGTGCTCGAACAGGTCGATGACGTTGCAGAACTCGCAGTGGTGGGGACAGCCCCGCGAGTACTGGACCGCCATGTAGAGGTAGTCCCGGTGGTCGACCAGGTCGAACCGGGGGACTGGAGTCGTTGCCAGATTTGCGATGCCGCCGCCCGTGTACACGCCGGAGGTGATCCCCCGGTCGAGGTCGGCCAGAAACCTGGGAAGGGTGACCTCCGCCTCTCCGAGAACGAGGAACGACGCTCCCACGCTCCGGTAGAGAGCGGGATGCAGGGTGGGATCCGGCCCTCCGACCACCACCGGCTTCCCGCGCGAGACGGCCTGCCGGATGACCGCCAGTGCTCGCTGCCGGTGGACGATCTTGGACCCCACCAGGACGAGGTCGGCCCAGTCCAGATCTGCGTCCCGGAGCGGGGTCACGTTCTCGTCGACCAGCCGGAGCTCCCAGTGAGCGGGGAGGAGCGCGGCCACGGTGAGCAGACCGAGCGGCGGGGTCATGTACCTCACCCCCACCAGCTCGCACACACGCTCGAAGTTCCAGAAGGAAAAGCTGCCGAACCTGGGCCAGACCAGCAACGCTCGACGCCGTGGGCTGCTGTTGGCTGTTCCAGGGCCTTCCATCCGGGGGAGGTTGATGCAGCACAGCTGAACGCGTCTTGACCGTGGTCAAGCGGGCTTGCGGCTCCGGGGGCCGGCCTGGCACTCTGACGCACCGTGTCCAGGCGCGCCAACCTCGCCGGCGATGATCAGCGTGCGCTGGCGTTGCTCGCCGAGATCGGCCGGGCGCTGGCCCGGGGCGGCGAGGTTCGCTCCATCCTGGAGCGCGCGCTCGAGCTCCTGGAAGAGGCCCTGGGCATCGTGCGCGGCGCGGTCTTCCTCTTCCACGAGGACTCGGGTGCGCTCCAGGTCGACGCTGCGCTGGGCATCTCCGCCGAGGGGCTCGGTGCCCGCTATCGTCCCGGCGAAGGCATCATCGGGCGGGTCCTCCAGTCCGGGCGGCCCGTGGTGGTGCCGGCCAGCGCGCGAGAGCCGCTGCTGCTGAACCGCGCCTTCCAGCGTCGCCGGAGCGGGTCGCCGGAGGTGAGCGTCCTCTGCGTCCCCATCGCCTTCGACCGCCAGCCCGCGGGGGTCCTGATGGTGGACGTTCCCTTCCAGCAGGGACGGGACTTCCAGTCCGAGATGCAGTTCCTCGGCGTGGTCGCGGCGATGATGGCCCAGGCGCTTCGCGCCCAGCGGGTGATCGAGGACGAGCGCAACCGGCTCCTGGCGGAGAACAAGAACCTCCGCTCCGAGCTGGAGGAGCGCTACGACCTGTCCAACATCGTCGGCACCAGTGGGCCGATGAAGCAGGTGTACGAGCAGATCGCCCAGGTGGCGCAGACGGCGACCACGGTCCTGGTCCGGGGCGAGTCGGGAACCGGCAAGGAGCTCATCGCCCACGCGATCCACTACAACTCGCCTCGCGCCTCGAAGCCCTTCGTCAAGGTGAGCTGCGCCGCGCTCCCGGACACGCTGATCGAGTCCGAGCTCTTCGGCTACGAGAAGGGGGCTTTCACCGGTGCGCAGGCCCGGAAGCGCGGGCGCTTCGAGCTGGCCCACGGTGGCACGCTCTTCCTCGACGAGGTGGGCGAGCTCAATCTGCCCACCCAGGTGAAGCTCCTGCGCGTCCTTCAGGAGGGCGAGTTCGAGCGACTCGGGGGTACCGAGACCATCAAGGGCGACGTCCGGCTCATTGCCGCCACCAACCGCGACCTCGAGGCGGCGATGGCGGAGAAGCAGTTCCGCGAGGATCTGTATTACCGGCTCAACGTGTTCTCGATCTTCGTGCCCCCGCTGCGCGACCGGAAGCCGGACGTGATGCTCCTGGCGGACCACTTCCTGATCAAGTACGCGCGCCGTCACAACAAGCGCATCAAGCGGATCGCCACGCCGGCGATCGACATGCTGATGAGCTACCACTGGCCCGGGAACGTCCGCGAGCTGGAGAACATCGTGGAGCGGGCAGTGCTCACCTGCGATGGGCAGGTGATTCACGGCCACGACTTGCCGCCCACGCTCCAGACCGCGGAGGCTTCGGGAACCACGGTGCAGTCGTCGCTGTCCGATGCGATCGAGCAGTACGAGAAGGACCTCATCGTCGACGCATTGAAGAGCGCTCGGGGCAATCGCGCCAAGGCGGCACGGCTGCTCGGGACGACCGAGCGGATCATCGGGTACAAGATCCGCAAGTACGCGATCGAGGTGGCGCGCTTCCGTGGTGGCGGGCCCTCGCTGGTGCCGGTGCGGCGCCGGACCGGGACGCGCTGAGCTTGGCGGAGGACCATGCCTGATCGCCGGTGGAATCTTGCAGACACCGAGCTGGGCGCTCGCTCTCAC
>Ga0070661_100003060_pt1 | contig 11500 bp, 10 predicted proteins | sample KBSC43metaG_FD_64663 | JGI IMG/M metagenome (GOLD analysis project Ga0070661, IMG submission 64663) | Corn rhizosphere microbial communities from Kellogg Biological Station, Michigan, USA - KBS C4-3 metaG | ecosystem: Host-associated > Plants > Roots > Rhizosphere > Soil ...
CGACCTTGTCGTAACTCAATGTCTGTTTGCCGGCAACGTTGATGTGCTTCCAATCCGCGTAGCGATCATTGCTAACGGCCACGGACTAGTGGTGGATCATTGTGTGTTTTACAGTTGCCAAAATCCAATTGTATTTTGGAGTGCACAAGACGGAACAAGCCATCACGATGCGATGCGTTATTGCCTGGTGTATGAAGCCAATTACAGCGGTGTATGGACAACATCGGAAACAGGAGACGACCTGGAGTTTCATCACAATATCATTTCTAATTCCAGAACCGCGTGGATAAGAGACAATAATAGCTCCCATCATTATCAAATCCATGATTGCATTTTAACAAACAATATGAAAACAACAGGAAACGGCGGCGACAAAGCAATCGATAATGACTTTATAAAAATGGAGAATGTGCAAACGTCCGGTATTATAGAAATTGAAAAAGATCAAAGTAAGAACAATTATTTGCAGTTGAAAGAAAGCTCATTTGGTTCGAACTTACACGCAGGCTTGTTTAAAAAGTGACAGGTTTTTGCGGAGAAACCCTGCAGGAATCTATTGATTTTTCAGAACGATTGGCACACATATATTTCCAACAATTGCAGACTAATGAAATTGCTTTTCCAGGATCGGAATACCAATGGCCTGTTTGTCGTCAGCCGCTTTGACAAGTCACTTAAAGGAGAGGGCGACCTGGACGGGGGAAATATCAATACTATTGTATTTAACAGGATCGAAAATCAAAAGGTGACCATCGATGGTGTAGCGTACACGTTTCCTGCAAATTCTATTTTGCCGCTGGTGGCTAATCAGCATTTTGAATTTGAGGATCCGGAAAAATTAATTGCCTGGCAGTTTAACCGGGATTTCTATTGTATCGTAGATCACGATGCAGAAGTGGGATGCGTCGGATTTCTTTTCTATGGCATCCGGCATCCATTTTTCATACCGTTAGCTGCAAAAGAACTTGCCAATATGATTTTGATTGAGCGATTTTGTATAGAAGATATGGAAACGCGAGACAGGATGCAGGCGGAAATGTTGCGAACCTCCCTGAAACGGCTCATCATAAATGTTACGCGGATTGCAAAAAGTCAAACCGGGAATCTGGAATTGTGGTCAGACGAACGGATGGACGCTGTTCGAATGTTCAACCTATTGCTTGAATCGCATTTCCGAACAGAGCACGAAGTACGGTTCTACGCAAAAAAATTGAATAAATCGCCTAAAACCCTGTCAAACCTTTTTGCTTTGTTCAATTACCCGCCACCATCGAAGGTGATTCAAAAAAGAATCATTCTAGAGGCAAAGAGATATCTGTATTATAGTGATAAAACGGCTAAGGAAATCTCGTATTCTCTGGGCTTTACCAGCCCGGCCCATTTCAGTCGATTTTTCAAACAGCACAGCGGTCATAACATTTCCCGTTTTCGTGAACAGGAAAATTGAACTTGTATCATTGACATCGCGATACATGCTTCCAGAGATTAATCAATTCTTTTAAGAAGAATGTAATAGCAGTATCCCTTTGGGAAGCTATCTAATACGTGTTCTATTCTGTACCCTTGTTTCTCATAAAAGTGCGGCGCCTGGAAACTGAAGCTTCTAACCATGATCCTGGCACATCCTTTACTTTTTGCTTCTAGTTCTGCCTCTGCCAATAATCTTTTTCCAATCCCTGTTTGTCTAACACTCTCATCGACCCAAAGCTGTGTGACCTCACAAATACCGGCCCAGGTCCACCCCGCAATACCAGCGAGCACGTTATTGTTTTCATCACGCATAATCCTGGAAAACAAGCAACCGTCATATTTGTCAACTCTGATTGAGTTATGTTCATAGAGCTTGTCTTCGAGTAATTCAATTACCTGTTGCGGATTTGTTCCCAATTCAATCCAATATTTCTTTTTCATGATTTTAACCTTTCCCTTTTAATCACGCGATTTAATGGAAGCCTGAATTTGTATCATTGGCTTTTAACAATGTTTGCTTTTAAGTAATGTAATTCATATTTCCATCCTTAGCATCACCATATCCTTCAGCGCAATTCCGTTTTCAATAATTGGTTGCGGATAGTTTTCAGTGAAAAAATTTTCTCTTACGGCAAACTTTGTAAACCCGTTTTTTTGGTAGAAACTAATTTGCCTGGCAGAGCTATCCGGGGTGCCTACAATAACGTAATCGTAATTAACTTCTGAAGCGATTCGTCTGATCTCGCCTATCATGTAACTGCCAATCCCTTTATTCTGAAAAGGCTTTGCAACAGCAATGTTTTTGATTTCAATTTCTTTTTCGGTTATCTTTTGCAAAACAAAAGTTGCGAGTACGTTTGGACATGCATCTGCTTTTGCAACATAAACTTCTGAATCATATATATATTTCCCAATTGCTTCGACCGTTTCATCTGCCAACAACAGTAAGTCAAATGGCAGATCCTCCTGTTGGAGCAATCGCGTTACCTTTAGATTCACGTTTTTCATTCGATCAATACTCATACCTTGTTACAGGCCGGACAATCAACGAAAACCAACTAACGATTCTTCATTTCAGTGGCCCTCCCTGATAAATGCAACCAGGTCGTTCAGGCTTGTACCGGTGGCGTCTGGTTCCTCGTCAAGTTTTTCGGCAAGGGCATTTTGTCTATTGATCCAGAAGGTTGGAAACCCAAACCATTTTGATCCTGCCATATCCCAACCAGCGAATGGTACAAATAAAATTTCTTCTTTTTGAAGCTTTAATTTTTCGACAACCATTCGATAGGCTGCGCGGTTGGGTTTATATATCTGTTTTTCATCCGTACTAATTACCAAATCGAAGAAATTGGCCAAATCTGAATTTTGGATTCCTTTCTCTAACATTTTTGTTGTCATATTCGACAGAAAGCAAGTCTTCAATCCTGAGTTTTTTATGGCTTGAAGAGCGGGGAGGACATCCGGCCAGGCATGCATGCTTTCATACCCAGAGATTATTAAATCTTTTTCATGGTCGTTGAGAGGTAGTCTGTGTTGAGCTAGTGTAAAATCAAGAGCATCTTTGGCAACTTCCAGGAAATTTTTGTACTTATTAGCTGATACTCGTAACCATTGGTAACTAAATTGTTTCAATTGCCAAAGCTCGATTAATTCTTGCGCCTGGTTAGGTAACAACTCCTTAAGCGGTTTAAAAATCGAGCCGGGATCAAATATTACAAATGCATCAAAAGCTATTGCCTTTATTTTGACGTCACCACGAATAGGGACGCGAGAGACAGCAAACATACTTGCTGCTCCGAGGCTCGTCATGCGAATGAACGCTTTTCGGCTAATTGTGCTGTCACTATGCGGAAGCATCGCTAGTCGTTGGGTCAATTGTCGTTCTTACTTCGTTAATCGTGTTGATCGGAAATCTTGCAATTTTCGAATGCTCCCGGATCGCTTCCTCGCTTTCGGCAACATGAATACAGTAGATTTTATCATCTGTGATAAATGACTGGACCCAGCTATATCCTTTTTCGGCCTTGTCAGCTGCTTCACAGAAACTTCTGGCGATATGGCGCAATTCTTCTTTTGTGAAATTACAAGCTCCCGGAATAATTCTCTCAATGACAAATTTCTTCATGCAACAATTTTTGATTTTAAAAACTTAGCTGACAATACATCACACACTGCTGAATTCGACAATTATAAATTGGAAAGAACTCTTCAAATTGGCCAACTTAAAAGGGTGGTAAGAAGGAAGTTTGTTGGACGTTGACCTTAAATTTTCCGAGCTGGGTTGAGCACCGACAAAATTACCCTGGTAATTTACCAAGAAGTAATTTTTTACACCAACAATGTCAATCAGCTGACTAAACGGAGAAATTCTATTATGAATCCCAACCTTCGTTCGCTGTTAATGCAGATTTATACCTGCCGGCCCTGAGCCCATTCAACATAAAAGGAAATGCCATTGCATTGTTGTCGTGCAATGGCATTTCCTGGTTATCACTTTTCTTCGTCGAACAAGCAACGGAAAGTAGATTTTCAGGCAACGTTACTCCTTATCCTTTAATTGGGGCCAGTTCTTGTCCGCCTTATCGATTCTTTCCTTTTCATTGTCTCTCCATTTCGTTCTCACATCCTTGCTATAATTCAAGTACAATTTTCCATCAACTATTGTCCATGCATCAGGGTCAGTGGGGGCTTTATGGCCTTCGGACATACCATAAGCGCAATACCCTCCATACTGCGGTGCATATTTGTCTGGATTTTTTGAAAATGAATTTAAGTTTTGTGTCGAAGAAAAATACCAATCCGCATCATTCCAGTGATAAGTCAAACTCTCACTTCCTTTTACCGCCTTGCCGTCGGTAAAATATGCCACGGGGTCATATCCCCTGATCGCCTTGTTAGAAGGATTAAACACTGCCGATTTTTGAGCAAATAAACTTGTCACGCTTGCGGCTAAAAACACTGTCAATAGAATTTCCTTTTTCATATCGTATAAATTTTGACGCAAGCTAACCAGGTATCATCTCGAAATTTGTCGCGCAGTGGACACCATTTGTTAATGCCTTGTGAGAAATTGAATCGCGAAAATTGATTTTGATTACGGCTGCGTTAAAAGATCCGGATGATATTATAAGTTTGGAACCTACATCAACTATTTGCCTGTAAGTGAGCCTAAGCGAGTGATGCTCCAAAATAGTTCGTAAGTTTTTTTTTTACTGTTTTGTAACACCCGGTTTTTTTGATTGTCCAAATATTGGTAACAATATCGTCCACAACCAAAACATTTATCATGGACAAACTAAAAGGTAAAGTAGCCGTAATTACGGTGGTAGTAGCGGAACTGGTTTATCGAAAGCGAAAGAATTTATCGCAAACGGTGCAAATGTTGTCATCAAATGAATGCGATCGGACCTATCACGAAACGTCCGTCAAAAAATCCCTAATCCCCTATTAATAACGTGCAGGACTTATTGGCAAACAAATCAAAAATTTGAAAACTCATATTAACAAGATATAGTTTGGTCGGAGGTTACATAATACTGAACACAGCGAGTAAAGGATCAACGTGTAGTTCCAATACCTTCAGGCTTTTGCCTGTATCAATTTATGTTTGTTGCTTGCCTTGTTTCTAAAATAAGCCGTCAAAGATAAAATGAGCATTCCCGCTGCGGTAATATAAATCCAGGGGGGAACCGGTATGGAATCACCGGCAGCATAGGAATGTAATCCGGTCAGATAGTAATTCACCCCGAAATAAGTAAATATAATAGACCATATCGCCCAGCAACTGGCAATATTAAAGGTCAGTTTCCCCCTAAGCCTTGGAACTAATCTCAAGTGGAGTACCACGGCATAAAATATAACCGATATAAATGCCCAGGTCTCTTTGGGATCCCAACTCCAATACCTTCCCCAGCTCTCGTTGGCCCACATTCCTCCCAGAAAAGTACCGACGCCAAGGGCAAAGATCCCGACGGTCAAAGCCATTTCATTGACTATGGTCATTTCCCTGATGGATCGCTCTATTTTTTCAGTGGGTTTTGCGCTGAATAGTATTAATGAAATCACACTCAATACTGCAGACAACCCGAAGAATCCGTAACTGGAAGTGATTATGCCCACATGTACCATAAGCCAATAGGATTTTAGAACCGGCTCCAAAAGGGTAATTTGCGGATCGAGCATGGATCCTCCGTGTGCAAATCCCATCATAATCGTTGCAACCAAAGCTCCAGCCGCGGGAATAAAGGCGTTCCGGTTTCTATAAAGGAGTAGTCCCGAGAGGATACCAATTGCTGAAATAAATACAATAGCCTCATAGCCGTTGCTCCAGGGAGCGTGCTCGGAAAGATACCAGCGAACGCCTAAAGCTATCGCCTGAATGGCCAACGCGACAACCATTATTGCCAACAACGTTTTGGTCAGAATACGAATAATGCGATTATACTTTGACCCTGACGAAAACACTTCTGCAAAACCAAGCATGACCATAAACATGCCCAGAAAGCTGTAAGCTATCATCAGCCAAAAGAAAATGTTCAGATGATTATAGAGAATTTCCAGATTGACTTTTGAGGCCGATGGAACAATACTTTTACCCCAAACCTGCTGAAATTCACTTATGTCTTCAAGACATTTATCCGCTTTGTTCCAATTTGCGGTTTGCAAACCTTCTTTAACTCCATTAAAATAATTGGCCAGAAGAGGATAAGCAGTCTTGTCAATTTCAACAGAGTTCTCTTGAGAGTTGTAAATCCAGCTTCTCCATGTTTGTGCCGGGTCATTTTTTACCGGAATGATTTGGGTATAATACCCGAAAGCGATGCTGCTGAAAATATTGAATCGCTCAGTCACTTCTATGATTCCTTTGTCATAGTTGGACTGGTCGGCTTTGCGCTTCCTGAAAGATTTGTCATACTGTTTTTCCAACTTAAAAATTCCGGTTTTCGGGTCTACAAGATTACCATAAGAAGTATAACCTTCCGGATTGGCGCCGGTTTCTTTTATCAGGTCGTCACCTCCTTTTTTGCCTACTTTGATCAGAGGTTCATTAGCCCAATAACCGGGATCAATCTGCATAGAAATAAACCATTGTTCTGAAGATAGGGTAAGAGTTCCTTTTTGATATTTATCTTTCTTGTAAATCTTCCTGAGTAGATCCAGGGTGCGCGTATCCATAGGTTCAATCCGGCCTTGAAAATCCTGAACGAGGAGATGTCCGAATCTTTTAGCATGAACAGGGTCAATTATCCTGTTCGATCCAAGCTCCCCATATTTTGCAAACTGGGCATCCGGTCCGGGTTCCTGCTTCGGGAAGGTTGTTACATCAGTTGGGGCTGCACCATTCTGAGCGTAACAAGGATTTATTCCGAGTCCCAAAAGCAATAAAAAAGGAATAATAAGACTTTTCGTGTGCATTTTTTTTAATGAATCATTCAATTTCCAGAAATGAGTCCCTTTCCAGAATAGCGTGAAAAACATTCCGGTAAACAATAGGAAATAACCAAAATAGGTAACCTTTGTACCCCACCTGTCGGCATTTACAGAAAGGATGGTTCCGGTTTCATCCGGGAAATAACTTGCCTGAAAGAACCGGTATCCGCGGTAATCCATAACATTATTCATATAAATATGATGCTGCTTCTGCATTCCTCCATCAATGACTGTTATCTTGCTTTCATAAGATGATGGGTTAGTTGACCCTGGATAACGGTCAAGCAAAAAGTCATCACAACGTAAAGAAAAATTTGTGTGGAGTATCTTGGAACCAAATCCTAAAGAGACATTAAGGCCATTGATGTTTATGGCTTTACTGAATCCAGTGACGCCTTTCCCACCTTTGATCAGCACCGTATCGCTTTCATTTCCTGAGTTTACTTCTAACTGAACAGCTCCCAAAAGATTTTTGTCCATTGGATCGTTTTTGTTCCCATTGTAATAGACTATTTTTCCTTTGAAAGCACTTTTAGGAATGATAAAATTGGTATTACTAATAGTGTAAAGCGCCCTGTGATTCAGAGTAGCAGACTCATTCGCTTTAATTTTACCAGAATGTTGAGACAATAATGCAGAATCAGTTACTACACCGATTTGCTGCCCTTCCATAGAAATATATTGTCCATCAGTGGGCGGAGCAATCATAACGACACCATCCTTTTCTATTAATTGAACCGCATCCGGTACAGGGTTGTTGAAACTAAATATCGTTCCGTCAATGTTTTTGATTTCCCCTTCAGGAATATAATTATTCAATCTGCCACCCTGTTCTATAGACACAATATTGAGAATCTTTTTTCCCGATTCCGTTGTTTCAACAGAATCTTTAGCTAACGGAATATAGTCAAGAGTTTTTAAAGAAATAATTTTGTTGTCAAACCGGTAATCCTGCTTGAAGGTTCTTTTGAAAGGCCATTTGGTGTTTTTGGCATTGAAATAAGACATCATGTAGGGATGTTTGTCATAAACGAGTGTTTTCTTTCCATCGGTCACATTCAGTTTGAAATAAGTGAGGTCGCTTATAATTTCATTGGTGGTCTGCCTTTCTTTAATCGGCATTTGCCCTTCAAAACTGACATAGCGTGTGATGGCACCTCCAATAAACATAAAAATAAATGCGAGGTGAAATGCCAGTAACGGCCATTTTTCTCTTCTTGTAAGTCTGTAGGTTCTGATATTTGCAGCAAATAAAACTATCAGCCAAAGCATCAGGATTTCAAACCATGTCGAATTGTAAATGAGTGTTTTTGCAGTAGGTGTATCATAGTCATTTTCCACAAAGGTTGCAACAGCCATGGAAATGCCATATAATAACAAAAGAACCGTGAGGGTACGGGTGGAGAATAGGATTTTTTTTAGACGTTTCATTTATTAGCCTGTTTCGTGTACATGCCATATGTATTTAGTTAGTTCCTTTAAGTTACTTTGAGTTGCTCTTAGACGATTTATCCATTTTTGTGCAATAAACTTAAAAGTGAGAAAAACGCTTTGTTGTCTACTTGACAGAGGAAAATCTCGTTAATATTTAGTGATTATGTCGTAAGTGTATCTGAAGAGAAACTTTATTCCAATCATTTACGCACGATTCTCATTTGCCAGGGATCCCTATGAATAGCACACACTTTATCAAGGCAGGATCTAAGTCATAAAAGCATCTCTCTAGAGTTGGTTCCTAAGAAAGATGCATATGAAAACAGTTCTGATCAGTCTAATTATTTTACCTTTTACACTACTAATTTTATAGGGACTTCAGATATTCAGTAAGATCAGCCTTTTCGGCATCACTTAACCCAAGATTTCTCTCTTGATTGTATCTTGTCACTACATCAGCGAGGGTTTTTGCAGAACCATCGTGAAAATAAGGAGGGTGTTGCCAAATCCCCTTTAATGGTGTGACTCTCCATTGCTTTGTAGCCGACCGGTTAACATAGTCTTTATCCACTGCCACAGACGCGCTTTGAGGATGTAATTTTCCACCGAGTATGACATCAGTAAATAAAGGCCCGGAATGACAACTGGCACACTGGCCTTTTTTAACAAAAATCTCTTTTCCTCTTGCAGCGGAAGAGGCGTCAAAAGAATTAGCCGGTGGAGGCGGTGCTGAGATAGAATATTGATACGCCTGTAAGGCCGGAAGCTTATCTGTTACTAAATCATCATCTTCTCTGTGATCAACTACCCAGTTAATACGTGGATCTGCAAAATAACCATGTCCATGCATTTGGGTAACCGAGACATACCTATTCCAATAAGCCACAGGTCCTGCCGGTTCATGTTGCACATCCCCATCGCCAGTAAAAATAGCTTTAGGCAGACCATATAAACCGTATGCAGGTGGGATGACTACCGGGTTACTCAAGCCATCATGGTTGAATCTCGGGTCATAAAGACCAGGCCCCCAAGAAGCGTAAATATCTTTCGTAGGTTGGTCTAAGGCTGGAGACAATGAGATAATCAAACCGGGGTTTAGATCTCTATTTGGCCAGGCGTCCAAACGATTTCCTATGCCTTTAGCGAAAGAGTTGTCAACAGTTGAATGACATAGAGCGCACGTAATGCCCACTCTATCCAACTTTAAAGTACCATCCGGGTTTTGGCTTACTTGCCCTTTTAGCCCAACCACAGCATTATTTTGTAACAAGACAAGAGTGGTTTGAGGATCATTCAAATCAGCCTGCCCACTTTGAATAGCTGCAACAACAGCTGGCGGTAAAGCAGAAGCATCTACCTTCAAACCTACACTTAAAGCCGTATTGGGGCTTACAGCGGTTTCTATAACTTGGTTCATATGTAGCTGATCCGTCCAAAATGTTTCATCACCAAAAGTCTCATATCGAAATATTTGTTGACCCTGTTGAACTAGTACCGGATCCAATGCAGGCAAATGCAAATTGCCCTTACCTGGAGGAAGGTGACCCAAATCGCTTTTATCACAGCTAAAAAGGCCAAACGCAGCAATCGATAGCAGCGTAGTAGTCATAAACACTTTTTTCATGATCTTCTGCTTTTATTTTTATGTATAATATTAATCTTTCCCCAATGCTGAATTCAATTCGGGTTAAGATTCAATAAGTTTAGAGTAATAAAATTCAAATTGGTTACAAAGGGGATAAATTCTTCAGGGATATGACAATTGGACAATAAAGGTTACGCCTCCCACCGGCCATCTCCGCACCAGATTCGTTCATTTCAAACATTCACTGTACAAGCCGCAAATCAGATACCAGAACTGTATTCCGTTAAATTAACCTGGAGGCGGCTAAATTTTCGTCTTCTCTTTGACATCTTTTTGAAAAATGTTTTCCACTTGATTTGCGCAATGAGAACTTTATTCCACAATCCCTTTTCTCTTCATAATTTTTCGAATTGCTCCGTTGCTTTTTTATTCAGACGAGATTTCTAATTTTTCCGAAAAATTCTAAATCAATCTCTGCTATTGGTGCAAGCGTCCGGTCGTGTTGCACAACTTATTTTCTAATTTCAAAAAAGGTATAAATGAATGATAATTTTTGGAAATGCGCTCCGCCCCGGACCTAACGGCAAATGGTCCATACAAACTTTACATCTCAGTATTCTATTTAAGAAAGTATTCGTGTCAATTTGAAAAAAATGTGTAATTACTTATGTAAAACAGAATCGTCTTTCCTATATATGAATGAAAAATACGCTAAACTTTTATTTGAAGTCCAGCTCATAATTCAACTGCCCATTTACAATTCTTGCAGGTCCGGTGTATGAATGCTGTTCTGCTTTCCCGATACCCATTATGTGCATTACATCCCAACCCTGCAACTTTAAATAATCAGAAATCATAGAACGATGACATCGCCACCACAGTGCTTCTGAACACATATAAGCAGTTCGTTGTTTTAATGCCCGATTTGTAAGGTCTATTATCCCGTCTTTAAAATTATTAGTCTCCATATAATCTGCATACCCGCGAAAGGCAGCATGCCTCCATCCAGTATTTTTGGAATCCGGATTTGCTTTTCTCCTTCCTCCAAGACTTTTCAAGTGGACATATTGAATGTTGTTTCGAGGTATAGAAACTTCCAGCGCTTCTTTATTGAACTGTGGAAATTTCCTGGATCCCGGATAGCTTCTGATATCAGCAATTAATTCAATACTAAACGAGTGCAACATATCAAGGAATTCTTCAAAAGAGCGGGTAGAATGGCCGATTGTCCATATAGTTTTACTTTCTCTCGTCATAATTTTCTTGCTGGAGTTGTTTGAGTTTTAATGCTTTTTCTTTTGATTTCATTTCATCTATTATTAACCGATTTGGGTGGCTACGGAAATGCGGGCCGAGGGTTTTATGTACATGCTGCATTATTTATTTGTTTGAATATATCTTTCCGCTATACTGATTTTTGCTAAGTATAATAATATGAGTAAGCTGTCTGGTTATTGTCTTCATGAATTGCATATTAAAACTACGCAATACCAATTTGCTTAATTAAGTACACATCCGGTATTGCATGTAAAAGCTCTGCACCTTCAGCGTAAGGCTATTGAAAGGATTTTCTTCTGGACA
>Ga0070661_100003063_pt1 | contig 11496 bp, 8 predicted proteins | sample KBSC43metaG_FD_64663 | JGI IMG/M metagenome (GOLD analysis project Ga0070661, IMG submission 64663) | Corn rhizosphere microbial communities from Kellogg Biological Station, Michigan, USA - KBS C4-3 metaG | ecosystem: Host-associated > Plants > Roots > Rhizosphere > Soil ...
GTCGCGTTCAATGCGCTCCACGGCCGCTATGGCGAGGATGGTACGATCCAGGGCGTGCTCGAGTTCCTGCGCATCCCCTACACGCATTCGGGCGTGCTCGCGTCGGCGCTGGCGATGGACAAGCATCAGGCCAAGATCATGTTCAAGGCCGCGGGTATTCCGGTCACCGACCATACCATCGCGTCGCGCGCCGAAGTCGGCCGCTCGCACGTCATGCCGCCGCCCTATGTGGTGAAGCCGGTGGCCGATGGCTCGTCCAACGGCATCTTCATCATCAAGGCGGGGCAGGAGCATCCGCCGCAGGAGATCCTCGGGCCGGACTGGAAGGGCGGGGAGGTGCTCATGGTCGAGCGCTACATTCCCGGCCGCGAGCTCACCTGCGCCGTGATGGGCGACGTGGCGCTTGGCGTCACCGAGATTGTTACCGACCTCGCCTTCTATAATTACGAGGCGAAATACTCGACTGGCGGCTCCCGCCACATCGTTCCTGCGCAAGTGCAACCGAAAATTTACGACAAAGTGCAGAAGATGGCCCTCAAGGCGCATGCTGCGCTTGGGTGCCGGGGCGTATCGCGGACGGATTTCCGCTTCAACGACAGGGCAGGCGAGGACGGCGAGCTCGTCTGCCTCGAGATCAACACCCAGCCAGGTATGACCGAAGTTTCGTTGGTCCCCGAACAGGCCCGCGCAGCGGGCCATTCGTTCGAGGAATTGGTCACCTGGATGGTGGAGGACGCGAGTTGCAACAGGTAGGCGCACAGGGCTTCGCCGATGCCCAGCTTGTCGACCCGCGCCAGCTTCCCGTTCCAATCCAGTCGATAACCCGGCGGACCCGGCTCAGTTTCACCAAAGCCTGGCTGCTCCATCGCAAGCTCATGCTGCGCGCCGCCGCGGCCGGGATCGTCCTCGTTGGCGCCGTCGGCGTTTACGAGGGACGTGACGGTGTCGGCGCGGGTGTTGCGGCGTTGACGCGCATGGCCCAGGGGCAATTTGCGCGCGCCGGCTTCGGCATCTCCAAGATTGATATTTCCGGTCAGACGCTCACCAGCGAGGCCGACATCCTCAAGGAGCTCGCGATCACCTCGCAGGACTCGACGCTGAACTTCGATGCCGCTGGTGCGCTTTCGCGTCTCGAGTCCATTCCATCGATCAAGTCGGCCAATATCCGCAAGATTTATCCCAACGAGCTGGCTGTCTCGGTGGTCGAGAAAGAGCCGATGGCGCGCTGGCGGATCGATGGGGTCACGCAGGTCGTCGACGAGAACGGCAGTCCAATCGTCACCGACGACGGCAGCTTCCGTTCGCTTCCGCTGGTGGTGGGCGAGGGTGCGGCGGACGATGCCAAAATCATGATCCGGCTGCTCGACCAGTACCCCTCGCTCACCGGCGATCTCGCCGCGCTGAGCCGCATCGGCGAGCGCCGCTGGGACCTGATCTTCTATTCGGGCCTCCGCGTCGAGCTGCCAGAGACCGGCGTGGCGCAGGCATTGCAGCAGCTCGATATGTACGAGGAGACCAGCCAGCTTCTCGATCGCGACGTGAACGTCATTGATATGCGCGTGCCCGGCATGCTGTCGCTCAAACTCGGCGATCTCGCCGCCCAGGCGCGGGCGGCCGACGCCAAGAAGAACAAGCACGTCGTCGCGGGCGACGCCGAATACGAAACGGCTGCCGAGCGCGCCGCGGAGAAATCGCAATGATGACCGAAATGATGACCGCCCGCCTGAAGCCGGTGCAGCCCGGCCGCGCGTCGCTGATCAGCGTGCTCGATATCGGCTCGACCAAGATTTGCTGCGCGATCGCGCGGTTGACGCCAAAGCCCGAAGGCAAGGCACTGCCGGGCCGTACCCATACGATTGAAGTCATCGGCTTCGGCTATGGAGCATCGGCGGGCATCAAGAGCGGTGTCATCACCGATCTCGCGCAGGCCGAGCAGGCCATTCGCGGCGTCGTGGGCATGGCCGAGCGCGCTGCTGGACTCACCGTGCAGTCGGTGATCGTCAATGTCACCGCCGGCCGGCTCGGTTCTGAGACGTTCTCTGCCGCCGTCAATCTCGGGGGGCAGGAGGTCGAGAAGGCCGATGTCCAGCGCGTCCTTCGGGCGGTCAATGATCGGTCCGTGCGTCCGGAGCGTTCGATCGTTCATGCGCTCCCGATCGGCTATGCGATCGACGGTCAGAAGGGCGTCAAGGATCCACGCGGCCTCGTCGGTGAAGCGCTGTCCGTGGACGTCGCGGTGATCAGCGCTGAGACACTGGCGATGCGCAACATCGAGCTCGTCCTCAATCGCTGCCATTTGCAGATCGAGGCGTTGATGGCGACGCCCTATGCGGCCGGCATTTCGACGCTGGTCGACGACGAAGGGCAACTGGGTGTCGCAGTCCTCGATTTCGGCGGCGCGACAACGACGGTCGCGGTCTTCTCCGACGGCCATCCCGTTTATTGCGACGCCATCGCGATCGGCGGTCATCATCTGACCCTCGACATCGCGCGCCAGCTTTCGGTGTCAGTGGCCGATGCCGAGCGGCTCAAGACCGTCTATGGCTCGGTGCTTCCGGGTCAGGCCGACGAGCGCGAGATGATCGCGATCGTGCCCGTCGGGGCAGGGGCCGATGAGGCGCCCGGTATGATCCCACGCTCACACCTCACGCGCATCCTCCGCCCGCGAGTCGAGGAGATACTCACCGCCATCCGCGACCGCATGCAAGCGACCGGCATGATGGATATCTGCGGGCGCCGGTTCGTCCTCACCGGGGGCGGCAGCGAGCTCACCGGCCTGCCCGAGGTCGCCCGCCGCATTCTCGGGCGCAATGTCCGCAATGGCCGCCCGATGGGAATCGCCGGCCTTCCTGAAATGGCACGTGGGCCCGCCTTTGCCACGGTCGGCGGCATGCTCATCTACCCCCAGATCTGCGGCCAGGAATTCGCCGACCCCGCGCCCGCGGTAAAGCTCACCGGCACCGACGGCTATTTTGCTCGTGTTGGCAATTGGTTACGCACCAGCTTCTGAGCCGATGAGTCATGGTTAACGGACGCTTACAGATCGGCGACGCCAGTCTTGCAAAATGCGTTTGCCGTTAACGGATTGGCGCCAATTGTTAGGGTCCGGTTAACGAATTGGCGACTAACAATGGCCCTATCGCTCATCCACGGGGCCACCCATGCCGATCAATCTCGCCATTCCCGATATCCAGGAGCTTAAGCCCCGCATCACCGTTTTCGGCGTGGGCGGCGCGGGTGGTAACGCCGTCAACAACATGATTTCGTCGGGGCTCGATGGCGTCGATTTTGTCTGTGCCAACACCGACGCCCAGGCACTGGCCCTGAGCAAATCCCCGCGGATCATCCAGCTTGGCGTTTCAGTCACCGAAGGCCTCGGCGCTGGATCGCATCCCGAAGTCGGGCGTGCGGCGGCGGAAGAGAGCTTCGATGAGATCAACGATCATCTGAGCGGCGCGCACATGGTGTTCATCACCGCCGGCATGGGCGGCGGTACCGGCACCGGCGCGGCGCCGGTCATTGCGCGCGCGGCGCGCGAGCAGGGCATCCTCACCGTCGGCGTCGTGACCAAGCCCTTCACCTTCGAGGGCAACCGCCGCATGCGGCTTGCCGAAGACGGCATCGACGAGCTGCATCGCCACGTCGATACGCTCATCGTTATTCCGAACCAGAATCTCTTCCGCGTCGCCAATGAGAAGACGACGTTCGCGGATGCCTTCAAGATGGCGGACCAGGTCCTCTATTCGGGCGTCTCATGCATCACCGACCTCATGGTCAAGGAAGGCCTCATCAATCTCGACTTTGCCGACGTGCGCGCTGTGATGCGTGGCATGGGCAAGGCGATGATGGGGACCGGTGAGGCGTCCGGCGAAGATCGTGCGCGTCACGCCGCCGAGGCCGCGATTGCCAATCCGCTGCTCGACGATGTGTCGATGCATGGGGCGAGGGGGCTGCTCATCTCGATCACCGGCGGCCCCGACCTCACGCTCTACGAAGTCGACGAAGCAGCCAGCCGCATTCGCGAAGAGGTCGATCCCGAAGCCAACATCATCCTCGGCGCGACCTACGATCCGAACATGTCGGGCACCATCCGCGTCGCCGTCGTCGCGACCGGCACCGATGCCACAATGGTCCAGGCGCTCGAGCCGATGAAGGCGAGCAGCAACCGTCCGCCGCTCAATGCGCAGGCGGCTCGGCAGGCTGCGCCGCAGTTCGCGCAGGCACCCGCCCAGGCCCACGTCCCCCAACTCGAAGCGGACGTTCGTCAGGCCGTTGCCGAGGCGATCATCCAGCACCAGCCGCTCCATCCGCAGCAGGCGGAGGACGATGGCATCACGGTCGAGCCGTACATTCCGGCCGCGTCGCACGACATCTATGACGAACCGATTCGGGTGCAGGAACCGGCGGTTCCCAGTGCCTACGTACCTTCCCATGCGGAACGTCCCGAACCGCAGCGCCGCATGCCCCGCACGGAGGAGCTTCCGGCTGTTGCGCGGAAGACACTGGCAGCGCAAGAACGACAAGATCCTGAGCCGCGGAATGCCCGCGCTTTGTTCCGCCGTCTCGCGTCCAATGTCGGTTTCGGACTCCGCTCACAGCATCCGGTCGAGGCCGACGAGACCACCTATTCGGCTTCCGACGACGCCGCGGCGCGCTCTGCAATCGAAGCTGGAGCGGCCCGGAATTCCGGGGCTTCCAGCGCGCCTCAGGGTGCGGCCGGACGCCTCGACCAGCATGGTCGTCCGCAGGCGCTCAAGGACCATCTCGAAATTCCGTCCTTCCTCAGAAAGCACGGTTAGGGGCTGTTGATAGAAGAGTTGAAGTAGAAACCGGCGCGCTTCCGCGCCGGTTTGTTTTTGGTTAAGACTGCTTCGGGTCTAGGGGTTGGAGACGTAGTTCATGCAGAACCTGTCGGCGCGGCAGCGCACCGTTGGCGGTGCGCTGGAGTTCAGTGGGTTCGGCGTCCATTCGGGCCTCCCCGTCACCCTGACCATCGAGCCGGCACCCGCCGATAGCGGGTTCACCATCCAGCGCCGCTTCGAGAACGGAACCATCGTCGGTCCGGTTCCCGTCCATTTTGCGCGCGTTACCCGTACGACCCTCTGCACCACGATCGATCTTGGCGACAGCGTCTCGGTCGCGACCGTCGAGCACGTGACTTCCGCACTGTCCGGCCTCGGCGTCGACAACGCGCTCCTCACCGTCACCGGCCCGGAATGTCCGATCCTCGATGGTAGTGCCTCCCCCTTCGCCGAAGCGATCATGCGCGTCGGCCTCGAGATTCAGGGCAAGTCGCGCCGCTACCTCAAGATCATGCGCCAAGTGCTGGTGCGCAACAATGAAGCCTCGGCTGCCCTCGAGCCCTACAATGGACGCCTCCTCGATCTTGAGATCGATTTCGACTCCAAGGTCATCGGCCGCCAGCGGATGATCTTCGACTGGACGCCGCGAAAATACTTCAACGATGTCGCCCGCGCCCGCACCTTCGGCTTCGTGCGCGACGCGAAGATCCTCCGCCAGGCCGGTTATGCGCTTGGCTCTTCCATGGACAATTCCATCACCGTTCACGAAGACCGCATTCTCAATCCGGGTGGCCTTCGCTTCGAGGACGAGTTCGTCCGCCACAAGCTGCTCGACGCGATTGGCGACCTCGCGCTCTGCGGTCTGCCGATCTATGGCCGGTTCCGCTCCTACAAGGGCGGTCATGCGCTTAATGCGTTGGTCCTTCACGGCCTGTTCGCGAGCGAGGCCAATTACGAGATCGTCCACGCCGAGGATCTGCCGCTCGGTTACGATGCGCTCAGCGATACCCCCGATGGGCTCGAAGTCCGCCCCTACATCCGCGCCGTCGGCTGACCCTGTCACAGTTTTGATGGATTTGATGCTTAGGCCGCCGGGCGGTGCTAAGGTGTTGCAGACATTGACGCGGGGCGTTTCGTGACCAACAGGGATTTTGCTGCGCTGACGGCGCGCGTCGGCCGCATTGCGATGGTGGCCAGCGTCGGTCTGTTCCTGGGCGCCTGCTCGATGTTCGGGCCCACCAAGATCAAGCCCGAAGAGATCATCCCGCCCGATACCCTCTACCAGCAGGCCCTCAAGGACATGGACGGCCAGCGGTACAACACCGCGGTCGCCGACCTCCAGAAGCTCGAGCGGCAGCACCCCTATTCGGATTACAACGAGAAGGCCAAGCTGATGGAGACCTATGCGAATTACCGCATGGGCCATTTCGACTCCGCCATTCTCGCTGCGGACCGCTATCTGGCGCTCTATCCGGACTCCGATCAGGTCGCCTATGTGCTCTTCCTCAAGGGCACTGCCTATTTTGGGCAGATGACCGACATCACGCGCGACCAGCAGACGACGCAGAACGCGATCGATACCTACACGCTGCTGATCCACAACTATCCCAAGTCCGATTATGCCAAGGACGCCTCCGACAAGATGGCGATCGCCATCGATCAGCTCGCGGGCAAGGAAATGTCGGTCGGCCGCTATTACGAGGGCAACGGCCAGTACACGGCTGCCATCAATCGCTTCCGCAACGTCGTCGACCACTACCAGACCTCGAGCCAGATCGAGGAAGCGCTGTACCGCCTGACCGAAGCCAATCTCGCGCTCGGTCTTCTCGCCGAAGCGCAGACGGCTGCGGCGGTGCTCGGCCACAACTATCCGTCGAGCTCCTGGTACCAGGAGGCGTACGACCTTCTCGCCAAACAGGGCCTGAAGCCGGAGATCAACTCGGGTAGCACACTCGCCGCCGCGATCGCCCCCGCAAAGTCGACCTCGAACAAGCCTGCGACGGGCAACGTCCAGGCCACGGTCCCGCCGCCGGTCATCTGACCCCTCGAATCGCGCCAACGGGCTGGATTTTCTGCCCCGTTGTTGCTATTTTGTTCTGGTGCTCGTTCCGGAGTCGTGACGCGTGCTGAACTCCATTTCTGTTCGCAATATCGTGCTGATCGACCAGCTCGATATCGGCCTCGAAGCCGGCCTCACCACGCTCACCGGTGAAACCGGCGCGGGCAAGTCGATCCTGCTCGACGCACTGACTCTGGCCCTTGGCGGACGCGGCGATGCCTCGCTTGTCCGCCACGGCCAGGAGAGCGGTCAGGTCATCGCGGTCCTGCAATTGCCGGAGGATCATCCGGCGCGCGTCGCGATCCGTGAGCAGGGCATCGCCGACGATGCCGAGCTCATCATGCGCCGCGTCCAATACGCCGACGGCAAGACGCGGGCGTTCATCAACGATCAGCCCGTCGGAGCCGGCTTGATGCAGTCGATCGGCCGCCAGCTCATCGAAATCCATGGCCAGCATGACGATCGCGCGCTGATCGACGCCGCGACCCACCGCTCGTTGCTCGATGCCTATGGCGCGCTCGATTCCGAGACTGAGACCACGCGGTCGGCGCATGCCGCACTCACGGAAGCCGAGGGGCAGCTGGCCACTCAGCGTGCGCTCATCGCGGAGGCGCAGGCGCGGGAGGATTATGCCCGCCACGTGGTCGACGAGCTTGCCGCGCTCGCCCCCGAAGCCGGCGAGGAGAATGCGCTGGCCGACAAGCGCGCCCGCCTCATGCAACTGGAGAAGGCCGCCGACGAAGTCCGCGACGCAGATGAGATTCTCTCTGGTCCGGCCGCTCCCGGTCCGGCGCTGGCTGGCCTGATGCGACGGCTGGGCCGCAAGGTCGACTCGGGTGCGACCGTTTTTGCGCCGCTGGTCGAGGCACTCGACGCCGCGCTCGCCTCCCTCGATCGCACCGAGGAAGCCGTCGATGCCCTCAAGCGCGACATGGCGTTCGATCCCAACGAGCTCGAGGACGTCGAGGCCCGCCTCTTTGCCCTCCGCGCTGCCTCCCGAAAGCATCACGTATCGGTGGACGATCTGCCAGAAGTGCTGGCCAGATATCGTGCTGAGCTCGAAACGCTGAGCAGCGGCGAGGCCGCGCTCGCCCGTCTCGACTCCGCGGCAGTCGCCGCACGCGAGGCGTATCTCAAGGCGGCGAAGAAGCTCAGCTCCGCCCGGAGCAAGGCAGCCAAGTCGCTGAGCAAAGCCGTCGAGGCCGAGCTGCCCGACCTCAAGCTTGGGTCTGCGAAATTCATCGTCGACCAGCAGACGGACGAAACGCGCATCGCGGCCCCCGGCTTCGATCAGATCGCGTTCCATGTGCAGACCAATCCGGGCACGCTGCCTGGCCCCTTGATGAAAGTCGCATCCGGTGGCGAGCTCAGCCGCTTCCTTCTCGCGCTCAAGGTCGTCCTCGCCGATCGCGGGTCGGCGCCGGTGCTGATCTTCGACGAAATCGACACGGGCGTCGGTGGCGCCGTCGCCGACGCCATCGGCCGCCGCCTCAAGCGCCTGTCGCAGAAGGTGCAAGTGCTGACCGTCACGCATGCCCCGCAGGTTGCCGCGCGCGCCGACGCGCATCTGTTCATCGAGAAGCAGGCGATCGCCGAAGGCGCATTCGTGCGCACCCATCTGCGGCCCCTCGACGGTAAGACTCGCCAGGAGGAAATCGCGCGCATGCTGGCCGGCGCGACGATCACGCCGGAGGCGCGCGCCGCGGCCGGAAAGCTGCTATCTGACGTCGCATGACGGACGCACACGAAGTCGAGAGTTTCAGCGAAGCCGAGGCCCGGGCCGAGCTCGACCGCCTGCACGATGTGCTGAGCAAGGCGGACCGGCTCTATTTCGAGAATGACGCGCCGGAGATCACCGACGCCGCTTACGACGCGCTGAAGCGCCGCTATCAGGCGATCGAGAGCGCGTTCCCCGAGCTCAAGCGCCCCGACAGCCTCAGCGAAAAGGTCGCCGGCGCGCCGGTCGAGGGCTTCGCGAAGATCAGGCACGAAGTGCCGATGCTGTCGCTCGCGAAGGCGTACACCGACCAGGACGTGATCGATTTCGCCGAGCGTGCGAAACGTTTCTTCGAGCGCGACAAGGATCTCGAGCTGGTCTTCACCGCCGAGCCCAAGATTGACGGGCTCTCGGCCTCGCTCCGCTATGAGAACGGCGTTCTGGTCAAGGGCGCGACACGCGGTGACGGCACCATCGGCGAAGACATCACCGCAAACCTCAGGACCATTGCCGACATCCCGCACAAGCTCAGGGGCAGGGGCTGGCCGGACGTGATCGAAATCCGTGGCGAGGTCTATATGACCTATGCCGAGTTCCAGGCACTTAAGGCGCGCTCGGCCGCGACCGGCGGCCAGGATTACGTCAATCCGCGCAACACGGCGGCCGGCTCTCTCCGGCAGAAGGACCCGAGCGTCACCGCCTCGCGCAATCTCAAATTCTTTGCCTATGCCTGGGGTGCGGCGTCGTCCGATCCCGCCGCAACGCAATATGATGCGGTTCAGAAATTCGCCTCATGGGGCTTCAAGGTCAGCCCGCTTATGGTGCGGGCGCATTCAATCGACGAGCTGCTCGCGCAATATCGGTTGATCGAGGCGCAGCGCTCCTCGCTCGGCTACGACATTGACGGTGTCGTCTACAAGATCGACCGGCTCGACCTGCAGCGCCGCTGGGGCGCCGCCAGCGGCGAGCCGCGCTGGGCGGTGGCGCATAAGTTCCCCGCTGAGCAAGCCACCACCGTGCTGCGCGGCATCGACATCCAGGTCGGGCGCACGGGCACGCTCGCGCCGGTCGGCCGTCTCGATCCGGTCTCGGTGGGCGGCGTGACCGTCGTCAACGTCACGCTCCACAATGAGGACTACATCGCCGGCCGCGACAGTTTCGGTCAGCCGATCCGCGGCGAGAGCGAGATCGACATCCGCATCGGCGACACGGTGGTCATCCAGCGGGCAGGGGATGTCATCCCGCAGGTCGTCCGTGTGGTGCTCGAGAAGCGACCGAAGACCGCGAAGCCTTATGTCTTTCCCGAGATCTGTCCGGTGTGCGGTTCCCCCGCGGAACGCGAGTTCAACGAAAAGACCGGCAAGATCGATGCGCGCCGCCGCTGCACGGGCGAGCTCATCTGCGCCGCGCAGGCGGTCGAGCAGCTCAAGCATTTCGTGTCGCGCGGGGCGCTCGATATCGAGGGCCTGGGGACCGAACAGATCGAGCTCTTCTTCGAGGAGGGCCTGCTCAAGACCTCCGCCGACATTTTCAGGCTTAAGGACAAGCGCGCGAAGGTCGAAGCCGCGATCCACAAGCGCCGCGAGGAGCAGGCGCGGCTGCGCGAAGAGACATCGGGGACGAAGCGCAAGAAAGTGCTGTCCGCCGAAGAGCGGACCTATGAGGGCCTCGACAAGCTCTTCGCCAATATCGATGCCCGCCGCGAGCCGGAGCTCGATCGCTTCATCTTCGGGCTCGGCATTCGCCATGTCGGTGACACCACCGCTGCGCTCCTCGCCAAGACTTTCGGCACCATCGAGCGCTTCCGCGAAGCCGGTGCCGGCCTCGCCGAGTTTCCCTCGATCAACGGCATTGGCGACACGGTCCGCGACGCGCTCACCTCGTTCTTCGCCAACGAGAAGAATGCGTCCGTGCTGGATGATTTGCTCACCCAGGTGACGCCGAAGGAATACGTCGTCACGGTGTCCGCCAATTCGCAGGTCGCCGGAAAGACTGTCGTGTTCACCGGCACCCTGGAAAAGATGACCCGCGGCGAAGCCAAGGCGATGGCAGAGCGTCTGGGCGCAAAGGTCGCGGGCTCCGTGTCCGCCAAGACCGACATCGTCATCGCCGGACCCGGCGCCGGATCGAAGCTCGCCGAAGCCGAAAAGCACGGCGTGCGCGTGGTCAACGAAGATGAGTGGCTCGAGCTGGTGAAGCAGTGACGCCGTTCATCCTGCGTTCGGGCAGCGCAGGCTAGAACCGCGGCAGCCTCATCTCAGTGGATATTTCCATGCGCCGCCTCCCACTCGCCCTTGCGCTCATCATCGCCGGTCTCTCGCCGGCTTTCGCCTTCGACACGCCCGAAGCGCTGATCAAGGCGGTCTATGCGCCATACGCCAAGCCGATCGATCAGTTCGACTGGGCCAGTTACGACGAGACGCCGTTGCGATCCAACGCGCTCAACGCCCTCTTTGCCAAGGACAAGGCGGAAACGCCGGAGGGTGACATCGGCCGGCTCGATTTCGATCCCTATGTCGACGGGCAGGACTACGAGCTCACCAAGTTCAAGATCGGCAAGCCGGTCATTACTGGAGACACGGCCACGATCGAGGTCACGTTCCGCAATTTGGCTTTCCCCGAAGATCTGACCTTCGACCTGGTGAGAGAGGCCGACGGCTGGAAGGTCGACGATGTCGTCTCGCATGCCAAGGACAGCGCCTATTCGCTGAAAGCCATCATGTCGGCCCCCATGCCAACGGACAATGGCAGCGACTGAGCCGCGAGGTCCCTCCACTACGGCGCGTTGTCCCTGCGAAGGCAGGGACCCAACTGTCCGCAGGCGCGAGTCCGCAGTCGATCTCCCTCCCCCGAGTGGGGAGGGTAGCGAAGCTAGGAGCGGAGCGACGTAGCGCAGCTGGGTGGGGGGAATCTCAGTC
>Ga0070661_100003065_pt1 | contig 11492 bp, 15 predicted proteins | sample KBSC43metaG_FD_64663 | JGI IMG/M metagenome (GOLD analysis project Ga0070661, IMG submission 64663) | Corn rhizosphere microbial communities from Kellogg Biological Station, Michigan, USA - KBS C4-3 metaG | ecosystem: Host-associated > Plants > Roots > Rhizosphere > Soil ...
AATATTCTGCAAACTGGATAGAACCCATTTTTCGAATCCTGAAAATTGGATAAAGACACAGGGCAACGCCACCGCAATCGGTGCAAACCACTGATTCTTCGTTTGGCTTCAGATCTGGCGGGCGGCCCAGCAGAACCTCCCACGAGAGCCGTACACGTTTTCGACCGGTAGAATTGCCGGGCTCGTCCCCCACATCTCCGATGACCCGGGGTACCACAGGTTGGATACATATGAGCTAACGGTCCGGCTTTCGTGTCGCCGAATCGGAGCTGAAGATATGCATCAGCTCCTGTGCGGGCACAATTTCCAACTGCTCGTAGGTGCACTCACTGGGCGGCTTGTCGGGACGCCACCGCCGGAACTGCGCCATATGCCGGAAACGGCCGCTCTGCATATGCTCATATGCGACTTCCACAACCAATTCAGGGCGCAGCGGTTCCCATGAGAGATCTTTACCCTGACTCCAGCGGCTCTGCGCGCCGGGAACACGGCCAGCGCTTGTGCCATCGCCCCACGGGTGGTTCTTGGTTGCATTCTTCCGATACGGCGCGAGAAATTCGACCAATTCCCGCCGTTTCGCCTGGGTAAAGCTGGCGCAGACGCCGACATGCTGCAGTTCACCCGCTGAATCGTACAAGCCCAGTAGCAAAGAACCCACCAGCTCGTTTTCACCGGCCTTATGCCAGCGGAAGCCTGCTACCACGCAATCGCAGTCGCGCTCGTGCTTTACCTTCAGCATGGTGCGCTTGTCGGGTTGATACGTGCCGTCCGCCTGCTTGGCCATGACTCCATCAAAGCCTGCGCCTTCAAACCGGCTGAACCAGTCCTCGGCGGTGGCACGATCCGTGGTTGCCGGCGTCACGTGGATCGGTTTGATGGCGTGGGAGAGAAGCTTCTCCAGCCGCTTTCGACGCTCCACAAATGGCCGGGACAGCAAAGACTCGTCATTCTGACAAAGCAGATCGAAGAAAACGATCGAGGACGGAGTCTGCTCCGCCAGCATCTTCACACGGGAAGCGGCAGGGTGAATGCGCAGTTGCAACGCGTCGAAGTCAAGCCCGCGCTTCGATGCGATCACAATCTCGCCATCCAGCACGCACCGCTCCGGCAGTTGTGCACGGAGCGGCGCGATGAGTTCGGGAAAGTATCGGTTCAGCGGTTTCGTGTCCCGGCTCTGCAGCAGCACCTCGTCTCCATTACGAAAGACGATAGCGCGAAAGCCGTCCCACTTCGGCTCGAAGATCCAGCCCGGACCCGACGGGATTGCTTCCACTCGTTTGGCGAGCATCGGCAGCACCGGCGGGTTGACGGACAGGTCCATCAATGGAACTCAGGCCGCCACTTTCATCGCAGCGGAGTTGACCTGTGCGGAGAGCGAATTGAGCTTCTCGTCAGTCGCCTTCTCCTCTTCGAGCGTTTCGTCCAGCAGATTGGCGATGTCTTTCTGACCAAGCATCTTGGCGTATTCGCGCACCGTGCCGTAGGCCGCGATCTCGTAGTGCTCCACGCGTTGCGCAGCCGAGATCAGAGCGGCATCCCGCACATCGCCCTTATCCAACTCCTGGATCATCTCGCTGCCCTCTTCCACCAGACCCTGCATGCCATGGCAGGTCTTGCCGGTAGCCTTTTTGCCCAGGGTTTCGAATATCTCGTCCAGCCGCTCAATCTGGCCCCTGGTCTCTTCCAGATGCGTCTCAAACGCCTGCTTCAGCTCAGGCGACTTCGCGGCCTTCGCCATCTTGGGCAGGGCGCGCGTAATCTGCTTCTCCGCGGAGTAGATGTCCTTCAGTTCGTCGATCAATAGCTGTTCCAGGTTTTGGACCGGCATTGCTTTACCTCATTTTGAGATTCGACCACCCACGTACGATGCAATGCCTATGCAGACGAGTTTTACGAAGTTATCGTTCTTTGCTGGAATCGAGCGGCGCGTCCGGTGATGCATCCGGAAGTGAATTCGCGCAGCCCGCCGAGGTCACATTCGAGCTCGCAGTCAAGGCTCCAGCCGGATTTTCCTCGAGTGGCAGCCGCATGAGCACTGCGTCTTCCACCGGGCCGCGATAATAGCCGGAGCGCCGTCCCACTGCCACGAATCCCAGTTTTGTGTACAGCCCGATCGCACCGGCGCTCGAGGCCCTCACCTCCAGCAGCAGTTCCGACGCCCCTTCTGCACGGCACCACCGCACAACCGCGGCGCAAAGAGACGCTCCAATGCCCTGCCGGCGCGCGTTCTCAGCCACGGCAACGCTCTCCAGCTCTGCGTCCCCCGCGGGGTGCACTACTCCGACGGCGAAGCCCTGGAGACCCGATTCGGCCGCCACCATGAGGCATCTTCGGGGTGAGAAGATATCCTCGGCAAGGATAGTGTCATACGCTCCCCGGGGCCAGTGCGGAGCAGCGGGAATGGAACGCTCGAGTGCGAACAGCTCCTGGAGGTCGGTTTGCCTCGCCGGCCGCACTTGAACGCCCGTCACCTGGCCGCTCCCGCCGCCTGCCTTGCGAATATCTCGGCATCGGTTCTCCTCAAATAGTTCGCGTCGAGCGTGCCGATATCGTCAAATCGCCCGGACGCGATGCGGCGGAGCGCGATGCCGAGGGCGGCCTCTCCAGTCGAGGCATCTACCAGAAGTGGCGAAAGGTCTCGAAGGGCTTCTGCGACTCTCGGCTCCGACACCACGACAGGGCCCCGCGCAGCTAATTCGAGCAGCTCAGCGCGCGTCCGCAGCGCCTCCTGAAGACAAATCCCATTCTCGTAGAGACCGCAGTAGAACTCACCTCGCCCGGCGTCCAGCGCAGCCACGAGTGGTCCGATGGGCGATGCGCCTTCCCGATCTGCTTTCTGACCTAGTTCTTCGCGTGCAGCTTCCGCGAGGACGGCGAGGCGCGAAATCGCCACGACCGGCAGTCCGAGTGCCTCACAGAGGCCCTTGGCCGCGCTCACGCCGACTCGAACGCCGGTGAACGATCCCGGCCCATGCACCACCGCAATGGCATCGAGATCCCTGAGCTTCGCTCCGCCTTGTGAGACCAGTTCCCTGACCGCCCCAATCAGCCGCTCGGACGCGCTTCTGCCGGGCAGAGCGATCGTCACAACTCGTGGTGGGAACTCACCCGTCTCAGCCAGCGCAACTGAGCCCAGCTCTCCGCAGGTGTCGATCAGAAGAACCTTCATGGGAGGACGTCCGTACTAGGGCTTTCGGATAGTCGATTGGCGTACGACCAACTCGGGCTCCAGGATATAGCTCTCCGGCGCAGGCTTTTTCTTGGCCGCCATCAATGAGAGCACCAGCTGTCCGGCCTGCTCTCCCAACTTCCGGCTATGCTGCTCGATGCTGGACAGCGGCACGCGAAGCATCTCGTCGTAGTGTAGATTTCCGCAGCCGATAATCGCGATGTCCTCGGGAATACGCAACCCCGCCTGGTGAACGGCCTTCATCGCGCCGACGGCGAGCGGGTCGTTGAAGCAAAAGACCCCGTCCGGCCGAGGATCGCGTTCCAGCAATGTCTTCATCGCTTCTGATCCCTGCTCGGTACTGCCGACATCCACGCTACTGCGGCTCACCACCAGATTTTCGTCGTACTCCAGTCCGTGAGCCGCGAGCGCATCCCGGTAACCTTCGTACCGCTTCAGCGCAGGGCTGGTATCGCGGCCGCGGATATGCGCAATTCTCCGGCAGCCTGCTTCGATCAGGTGCTCCGTGGCGATACGTCCGGCGGCTTTGTCATCCACGCCGAGGAAGTGCGCGTGCGCGTTGGGAACCATTCGGTCAATCAGTATGAAGACCGAATCCTGCTCTGGCTGTTCCAATTCAGGTAGACTGGTGCGCGTGGAAGCAACCACCAGTGCATCGAGTCTGCGAGCCTGAAGCTGGCGAATCTCGCGTGCCTCAAGGTCTCCATCTTCCTCTGATGCCGAGACGATGAGCGAATACCCCTTGGCGCGAATTACCGCCGACAAAGCCTTCGCAATTTCAGCGAAAAATGGGTGGATCAGATCGGGAACGATCAGCCCTACCAGGAAGCTGCGTCCGGTTACCAGGCTACGTGCCAGGATGTTCGGCTGATAGTTCAGCTCCTTAACCCGCCGCAGGACGCGTTCGCGCGTCTCCTCACCGATATCGGGGTGCTCTCGTAGTACCTTCGAGACCGTAACTACTGAAAGCCCAAGATCATCGGCGATATCTTTCATCCGAATCGCCATACCTGACTATACAGCCGGACGATAGGAGCGAGGAGTAACTTTGACGCTTACTCTCGGGCTTGATCGCAGGGTTGATGACCGGCTATTTCTCCTATTCCGGTTCGTCGCTCCAGCCGCCCACTCCGGCCGAAGCCGCAGCGGCGGCAGCCTTATTTTTGCGAACCTATCTTCGCACCCTTTTGGACGACCTTGCCTTCGCGGTTATACACGGCAAGCTGCACAGTTCCCGCAGCATCCTTGGAGAAGACGTACGTCGAACTCGCGTCGTCGGTATCGAAAAAGTGGGTCTCGTTCTCTGGTGCAAGCGAAGCGATGTTCATACTGACACCTTGCACAAGTACGGCGAGCTCCTTACCCAAGTCCGGAAGCGCCATTGGCATGTCGAGCCTCAAGCCGTCGTTGTACCGCTCAATTGTCAGTACCCGGTTACCTTGGAACTGATAGCGGCCGCTGTAGCTGTCCAGAACTTCTTTGGATAGTTTCACGCTCTTCCGCTTTGGCTGTGCAGGCTTGAGATCGGGGATGTAGAAGGCCGCCACGCCCAGTGCGATCTTCTCAGGTGTAGCCTGGGTCGCATTCGTTAGAACGACCACTGTCAGCCGGTCATCAGGAAATCGCAGCACCTGTGAGCGGAACCCCAACATGGTTCCGGCATGCTTCACCTGCGTGTGTTTGCCCAGCTTTGCGACTTCCCAGCCGAAGCCATAGGGCTTTTCCGAACCATCGCTAAGCTTGACCGGCGTCCACATAAGTTCGCGCTGCTGGTGCGAGAGGATTTTGTCGAAATACAAAGCGGCATCCCATTTGGCCAGATCGGTCACCGTCGAGAGAAATGCTCCGCTGGGCCGTATGCCAGGTAGCATGGGCGCGTTCTGATATTTGTTGCTATCGATCCATTGGTACCCGTTGGCACGGTGCGGAATCAATTCTTCGCTCGTCGTCGTACGCGTCGAGTTCATTCCCAGCGGCGCGAAGATGTGCTCTTGCACATATTGTGGCCACGGAACTCGTGCGGCCCTGCTGATGATTTCCGCGAGCACCGAGTAGCCCAGATTGCTGTACTGCCATTTGGTGCCCGGCGTAAAGGCCAGCGGCGCCGGATAACTGGCCCTAATTGTGTCCACGTCGCTCTGTGCCTTCAGCTGGAAACCTGGCGTCTCTCTCTCCAGCCCGGACGTGTGGGTCAACAGATGGCGCACGGTAATCGGTTGCCAGGTTTCCGGCGCATCACTGATGTACTTTCTGACGGAATCATCGAGTCCGACCTTTCCCTCTGCGTTCAAGAGCAGGATGGCAGCCGCAATAAACTGCTTACTGGCCGAGCCGATCTGATACACCGACTCCGGCGTTGCGGGTGTGGGGAGCTCCAAATTGGCGAACCCATAGCCCCTCATCTTCATCGGCTTGCCGTCTTTCAAGACTGCCAGGGACACACCCGGAATATGCTGGCGGGCCATTTGCGCGGTGACGTAATCATCCACATTGTCGGCGCGAGCTACCTTGACGGCACCTAAAACCATCAAGTTCAGTGCCAGAGAGCACGTGATCCAAGATCGGTTACGCCAATTCTGAGTCAGTTTCGCTTCCCAGGTACTTCCAGGCATCGCCGGCGGCGTCATCGAACGCATTGTTTCGTCCCCTTCTGAATCCTTGATCCGTTATTTTCGGAAGGACACCGCGTCAGACTGGAGTTTGAGCGCCAGCAGAGGTCGCACACACAACAGAATCTCGCGTCAGAATGGCAATACGAAAGGGGCGAAACGGAAGTTCGCTCGGAACTCAGGAATTCCACGACTCCTCCAGCGAAGCTGGAGGCAGGGAGTGAGACATTCGTTAAGAACTCAAGAATGCGAGTCGGTCGGAAAAGTCAGAGCTGACTTATATGGTGCGCCCGGAGAGATTCGAACTCCCGACCCTTTGGTTCGAAGCCAAATGCTCTATCCAGCTGAGCTACGGGCGCACTTCCAAAACATCCTACAACCCCGCCTTCGCAACGGAAGGCTGAACTGGCGCTGCAGGAGGAACATCTTCCGGCTGCTGGATCAACGACACTGTCTCCACAATATCCAGCCCGGCACGGCGCAACAACTGATGCACAACCGGCCCGGAGAGCCGGCTGGCGTCATACTCCACGCGCACCGTCTTTCCCGCCTCATCGAATCGCAATCCCCGGATCCCATAAACGTCACGCACTTTGGAGAGCGCAAGCATCGCCTGTTCCGATGGAGATGTGCCGTACCGAAACAGCACGTCCAGCTGAGTCATATGGATGATTCTACCAGCGCCGCGACCCGCCATCCATCCAGCAATCTCGCCTCACAGTTTGCTTAGGTAATCGAGGATTTCGGGGCTGGTCCAGTCTTGCGCGGACACGAACTTTCTGCGCAGGATGCCGTTCCTGTCGATGACGTAGGTCTCAGGGATTTTCACTGTGCCATACATATGCGGCGCCCGGTACGAGGGGTCGCGGACGGAGACGAAGTTCACGCTGTGTGCTGAGAGGAACTGGCGGTACGCAGCGTCGTCCTCGTCCGCGCTAACCGAAACCACGGCGATCTGCGGCATGCGGCGTTGCATCTCGACCAGCGTCGGAATCTCTTCGACGCACGGCGCACACCAGGTTGCCCAAAAATTCAATACGACAACCCGTCCCCGCAGCTTATCGATATCCAGCGACTGCTTGCCGTCGGAGATCTTGAACTCCGGGGCCTGGCTGCCGATGCGCCCCGGATGATCGCCGCGATCGCAGCCTACTGCCGACAGCGCAAGCGCCGCCAGCAGTAGCCAGACCGAGCGCGGGCGAAACCTCCGCGTCCCTACCCTGTTTGTCTCTTGCCGTCCCCGCACGCGCACTCCCTATCTTCCTATAATACGAACCTGTGACCGAACAGCCACATGCAGTCGACTCCGCGCCCCCATTGCGGCTCTCTGTCATCGTTCCGGCGCGCAACGAGGCTCGCCTGCTGCCCGGCTGCCTCCAGTCGCTGCTCTCGCAGTCAGAGCGCGGTTTCGAGCTCGGCCAGCAATGGGAGCTCCTGGTCGTGGACGATGATTCCGCCGACGGGACTGGCGAACTCGCCCGGCAAACCGCTGCCGCATATTCAGGGGTCTCGGTGCTCCGGGCGCCAGTACTCGACCTATCGGACCGGGGCGGCTTCACCGGCAAAAACAACGCCTGCTGGGAGGGCGCACAGCACTCGCGCGGCGCATGGCTGCTCTTCACAGACGCGGATACGGTGCACGAGCCCGGCAACCTCTCGCGCGCCCTGCACGAGGCCGAGAAGTACAAGGCCGCATTGCTCTCGTATTCGCCGCGCCAGATCCTCACCGGCTTCTGGCAGCATGCCCTCATGCCGCTGGTGTTCTCGGAGCTCGCGTCGGTATATCCGCCCAAACAGGTCTCGAATCCGGCCTCTCCGCTCGCCGCCGCCAATGGTCAGTTTCTCCTCATCCGGCGGGATGTCTATTTTGATCTCGGCGGCCATCGTCTGGTGGGCAAACAAGTTCTTGAGGACGTCGCCCTCGCCCGGGCCGTCAAACGCGTCAATCACGCCATTCGTTTCCGTTATGCCCCCGAAGCGCTCTCCACGCGAATGTACTCCACGGTCGAGGAAATGATTCAAGGGTGGACTAAAAACCTCGCGCTGCTCTTCCCCCGCCCGATCTTCCTCGCGGCCATGCGCATGCTGCAGTTCCTGCTCTTCTTCCTGCTGCCGCCCATCGCGCTGGGCATGGCAGGCCTTCTGTTTTGGCAACGCGCAGCTATCCTGCTGGTGTGGCTGCGTGCCTGCTGGGGCTTTTACGGCCGGGTTGCGCGCGCACACTTCCCCGCCGCAGATACCGCAGTCTCAATCCTCGGTGTTCCGCTCTTCGCATGGCTCCTTATCCGCAGTGCAGCCAGCAAAACCGTGGACTGGAAGGGCCGGCGCTACAGCAGTCGCACTTAGCCTCATCGTTTCAGCGTTCTGTAACCATTTGTGACGTACAACATCTAATTCATTGAGGCGACTCCGAAACCGCATGGTCCTTCTCACCCGCAAAGCCGAGTTCTCCTCTGCCCATTACTACTGGAACGATGCCTGGTCCTCAGAGGAAAACCAACGTGTATTTGGCCGCTGCGCGAATCGCAACGGCCACGGCCATAACTACACGCTGGAGGTGACCGTTGCGGGCGATGTTGACCCTATCACCGGATTTGTCGTCGATTTGAAGCAGCTCAAAGACATCCTGGAGCGCGAGGTCATTCAGGTGTACGACCACCGCCATCTCAACCTCGAAGTGCCTGAGTTCGCCACACGCATTCCAACCACCGAAAACATCGCTGTGTCGATCTGGGAACGGCTGGACGGCAAGATCCCAAACGCGAAGCTCCAACGCGTCCGCGTTTACGAGATGCCGGACCTGTTCGCCGACTACTACGGGGAGCGATGACCCACACGTTGTCCAGTACCGCTTCCAGTTCGCCGGCGCCTCGCGCTTATCTCTCACGCCGCTATCGCCTCAGCGCGTCGCACCGGCTGCATACTGACGCCTTTTCCGCCGAGGAGAACCGCGTCGCGTACGGCAAGTGCAACAACCCTCACGGGCACGGCCATAACTACACCATCGAGGTCACCCTCGGCGGGCCGGTGAATCCCCTCACCGGCATGGTATGCGACCTGGTCGCGCTGGACGCCTTCGCCCGGGAACATCTGCTCGACCGCTTCGATCACCAGAACCTCAACACGTTACCCGAGTTCCGATCCAGCGTGTCGACGACTGAAAATTTTACGCGCGAGGTCTACCGCATCTTCTCCGCATTTCCCCACGCACAACTGAGTCGCGTGCGCATCGAGGAGACCAGCAACAATTCCTTCGAGTACAGCGGACCGGACTCCAACAGAAAGGCTGAAGGTATATGAGCCCACAGACAGCGCCTGAAACAGCATCCCTCGCTTCCGCCTCTACCCAGGATCTTTATCGCGAACTCCTCATACGCATTGGCGAGGACCCAGGCCGCGATGGATTGCTGGATACGCCCAAGCGCATGGATCAGGCTATGCGTTTCCTGACGCGCGGCTACACACAGGACCTCAACACCGTCCTCCATGACGCTCTCTTCGATGTCGACTACGACGAGATGGTCATCGTCAAGGACATCGAGTTCTTTTCGATGTGCGAGCACCACCTGCTGCCGTTCTTCGGCAAAGCCCACGTTGCGTATGTGCCCAACGGCAAAGTCATCGGACTCTCCAAGATCCCGCGCCTGGTTGACGTCTTCGCCCGCCGCCTGCAGGTGCAGGAGCGTCTTACGACCGAGATCGCCGATGCCATCGACGAAGCGATACACCCGCAGGGTGTCGGCATCATCCTTGAGGCGCAACACCTCTGCATGATGATGCGCGGCGTGGAAAAGCAGCACTCCGCCACCGTTACCTCTGCTATGCGCGGCGTATTCAAGAGTCAGCAGCAGACCCGAAGCGAGTTCCTCTCACTCGTTCGCAAAACCGAGCGCTTCTAAGATGCGCTCAAGGAAAAGCCTCACTCATGTCGAGTAGGGCTTTGCGTTTTAACTGCTGGATGAGATGAACCTACGCCGGCTGCAGCTCCCGCTGGAACAGTGATCTCTCATCCGCGCTTGGTCCCCAGCTGGAAGGCACCGGCACATCCAGCATCCGCAGATACACGCTGAACTGCCCGCGATGTTGATACCAGTGGTTCAGCATAATATTGCGCAGGAAGGCCACCCGCGGCATCGCCGCTACTTCTTCGGTTCCAGCCTTAATCCGCCATATTCCGTTGATTGCGGCGTCATCAAACCCGCCCATCACCTCGCGTACCGTCAGGATGCTTTGGTCAAACGCATCCAGGATCTCCTTCTTGCTCGTCGGCTGGGGATGCTCAAAGGCCGGGACCTGAATCTCCTCCTGCTGGCTGCCGCGCGACACACCGCCGGGCACGACTGCGAGATGGTAGGCGAGCTGTCCGGCTGTCATCGACTTCTGGTGAGGCTTCCAGGTCAGCTTGTCTTCCGGAAGCCGTTCTAGAAACTTCCGGGTGACAGGAACCTGTGACTCGAACTCTGCAAGTAACTGCTGCGCGATAGACATCGTCTCTCTCCTTTGGTTTCTGGAACACATTCGTGTCTGCAATTGACAGCACGGCGGCGACGAACTCGCCGCATGCCGCGTTACGCGCGTGGCTACTTACGTGTCGACTCCGCCCGCTTTTTCACCTTCTCGTGGATGTAGTTCCATCCCCCGGTCACGCCTTTTTTGTGGGCCTCCTCAAGGAGTCCAAACCCCGAGTGGCAGAACTTGATCACCGTCTCGCCTGCCTCTTCGCTCAGCCGGTACTGCACGTTGTTCGTCGCTGGATAAGACATGAATAACGGCCCGTTGAGTTCGAGCAATGTGTCCCGCTTGATCGCTTGCACGTTCCCCCAAAAGTGGCCATTTCCGTCGCCCAGATCGCGGAACCAGCGCCCGCCGGGCCATGCTTCCAGCTTCATGGGCATCGGCGTGCCGTCCGGATGCTCATTACCTTGGCCAAGCTGCTCCAGCAGCGCGGCAAAGGTTGTCGCCAACGGCGCTTTCACGCGTATCTCCTGCGTGATCTTCAAGGTCATCTCTTCCATGCTTACGGGTGCCTCGACCATTGCTTTCTCCTTTGTGGTGCAGATGAATTCGTGCGTATTCTCGCCTAAGTTCACTGCTATTTCACTTCCGTTCGGCAGATGCAGCCGCTTCGGCCCGCTGCTTGATGCGATTCAACTGATGGCCCCAGTACCGTTCGAACGTCGACGCCCAGGCGTGCAGCGGCCGAATCGCGTCAGCGTTCGTCCTGTAGAACTTCTGCCTTCCCTGGCAACGCATGTGCACCAGTCCGGTCTGTCGCAGCACTCTGAGGTGCTTCGACACGGATGGCTGGTCCAGACTCAGCGATTCGACTATTTCGCCGACCGGCCGCTCTCGCCGCGCGAGAAAGGTCAAAATATCGCGCCGGCGCGGTTCGGCGACTGCATTGAAAACGTCGGTTGTAGTAGCAGCTCTCGCCATGTCTCAAACATATATTCCCATATGAGTATAGGTCAAGCCATCCCGATGCAAAATTGATCCAAAAAAAGAATTGCCTCGTTCGGCCGCGCTCAGCCTTGGCTCGCCACTACCGTTCCCTGGTGGTACACAATCTTCCACCCCGCCTCTGTCCGACGCCAGATGGTCGCGCGTCGTGTCAGTCTTCCGCTGTCCTGCAGCAGCATGTAGGTGAGTAGGTACAGCTCCGCTGCCAGACGCTGGCACCAAAAGTTTGAGGT
>Ga0070661_100003069_pt1 | contig 11488 bp, 11 predicted proteins | sample KBSC43metaG_FD_64663 | JGI IMG/M metagenome (GOLD analysis project Ga0070661, IMG submission 64663) | Corn rhizosphere microbial communities from Kellogg Biological Station, Michigan, USA - KBS C4-3 metaG | ecosystem: Host-associated > Plants > Roots > Rhizosphere > Soil ...
GTCGGCGGATGAACCAGATGGTGGCCGATCTGCTGGACTTCTCGCGGACGCGGCTCGGCGACACGATCCCGATCGCGCGTGCGGAGATGGACGTGACGAGAATGCTCGACGACGTGGTCGCCGAGGTTGCCTCTTCGTATCCGGACTGCAAGCTCGAGGTCGAAGCGAGCGGTGAACTGCACGGTGTATGGGACTGTGCCCGGTTGACGCAGGCGATGACCAATCTCATCGGGAATGCGGCGCAGCACGGTTCGGATGGAACGCCGATCAGGGTTACGGCGCGCGGGGAGGCACACGAGGTAATCATCGCGGTGCACAACGACGGTACGGCCATTCCTGACGAACTCGTGGGTCGGATCTTTCAGCCGATGCAGCGCAGTCGAAGCAATCCCGGCAACCGACGTCACCTGGGACTTGGGCTCTACATCGTCGACCGGATCGTGGCTGCACATGAGGGTCGGATCGACGTGGCGTCGTCCGAGGGACATGGTACGACGTTCACGGTTCGACTGCCGCGTCACGTATCGAGCTGAATAATTCACGTCTTGCGCGCTCTTACTCGGCTACTTGCGATCTCGGCGAGTCGAGCGGTGTCTCTGCCGAAGACGCGTGGATCGTTCTGGGGCGACGTGAAGTACTCGTTCAAGAACGACGGCGCTTTCTGATCAACGAACGCGGACGTGCGTTTGGAGGCGTTAGCCGGCATCGCTCGACAGCGCGCTACGCCCGAGACGACATCGCGCTCACCGCGACGCCGCCGAAGATCGAGCCCGAAGGCCTGATCGGGGGGCCGAGCGAACGGTCCTATTTCGGATCGACGACTCCTGGTCGCTCGTCCCGCTCAGTCGGGAGCGCGGGAACAGCTCTCCGATGTGGGCCTGCATCAATCTGCGCGAAACGCCCGGCGGTTCTCGCCACGTCGCCGACCAGCTGAGCGAACTCGGCGTCCGTCATGCCGCCACGCACTCGGTCGAGGCGAGCCGCTATTGCGGCCAGAAGCTGTTGGTCCCGCTCGTTATTCCCGTCATGCAGAAAGCCTTGCCTGCGCTGCGAGGGCGTTCATGTCTCCGTCCAGGTTCCATTGTCCAATCATGGCACTTATCGGTCCGTCCGACCTTGAGGTCGGACTGCTTTAGCAATCGCCCCGCCTCGACCTCGAGTTCCGAAAGCGTGAGGTCCGCCCGCGAGATCACCTCGGCCATCTGCCGCACGGCAGCCACGAGCGCGCCCAAACCGGTCGTGGTCAGCACGTAGACGCCATTCGTTGGCAGCCCCTCGTCGGCCTCGCTCGACGGATGCACCATCACGAGCACTTGCTTGAGCTGGGGATGGTGCTCCTCGATCCATTTCGCGTCGATGTACAGTTGCGAGAGGTCCTTCTTGTGCAGCAGCGACGTCGGCTTCTTCTCATTCTTGCACGAGAGTACAAAGATCCGCTCGTCGTCGGTGCGCCACGCGTTGTCTGGCCCTCGCCGTCGTGGTCGAGGCGCTCCGACGCGAAGCCCAGCTGCCGGCGGCGCCTGAGGACGGCGTCGAGCTCCTGGGCGTCTTCGTTAGGCGGCGGCCGGCGCACGCTGGTGCTGCCTTCGGTCGCGTCTATTGAAGGACGCGCCAATTCTCCTCTGAGAACGCGATGCTTAGCGCGGTGCGCGCGAACTATTTCCCGCGGAATTTGGCATCGAACGGGTCCCGGAACGCGAGCCGCTAGTCGAGGTGGCCGCGCTCAGTCACAGTCATCGCAATGCGGCTCGAGCCGAAGGCCGTCAAACCCCTCCCGCGCGATGATCGGCACCATCGCGAGTGCTGCGACAGGATCGGCCCACCACCAGCCGGCAACGGCGTTGAGCGCGAGGCCGGCGAGCAGGATGACCGACAGGTACGCGCAGAGCGACGTCTGCTTGGCCTCCGCCGCGAGCGCTCCGCTCTCCAACTGGAGCGCCACGCGCCGCTTGGCTTTCGCCAGCAACGGCATCACGGCCACCGACAGCGCGGCCAGGATAATGCCGATGACGCTTTCGCTTGGCGCTTCGCGCCTAACGAGCGCGCGGCCGGCGTCGATGGCAACGTACCCCGCCAGGGCCAGGAACAGCCCGCCGATCACGCGGCGAGCCATGTGCTCGGCCCGTTCGCGCCGCCCAGGGTCGTCGGCGCTTAGGCGCCAGAGCGCCGTGACGCTTGCCGCGAGCTCGATCACGCTGTCGAGGCCGAAACCGACGAGAGCTACGCTGCCAGCCATGAGCCCCGCCGCCATCGCGACAACCCCCTCGAGCGAGTTGTACGCGAGCGTCGCAACGTTGAGGCGCTTGCTCCGGCGGACGAGGCGTTCGCGCGCCGCGTCGACCTGGACCACGGATGCTGTCATCGCCATCATCTGCGTCCCACGCTACCGTGAGCTCTGTCGCGTAGCACGAGAGCGAGCAAGAACATGCTGAGCGGCGCAGTGACTGCCCACGGCGAGCCGAGTAAGAGGAGGTTCGAGGAGAATCTCGGATAAAAGTAGACGACGCCGGCGAGCGCGGTCGCTATGAGATTGGCAATGCAGGCCCACCGAGCGCCTCGTTCGACTCCCGCGTGTCCGAGCGCTGGAATGCCTAGCAACAGTGCGACGCCCATCGAGATGTACGCCAGCGCATCGAAGTCCCACAATAGCGAGTGAGGCGTCTGTTCAAGAACCTGAACGGCCGCGAGTGTTCCACGGAGCTTTGCAGGGATTACGGTCGTGAGCTGAACGACATAGTTCGCGCTGCCGAACACGGCATACGCAGTAGTGAAGATCAGAGCACCATGCGTCCAGAACCTATTGTCGTCGCTCGTTGAATGGTGTAGCGCGAGCATTTCCAGAACGAATGGGACGATGATGCAGAGCGACGTACCGAATATCAGAATCTCGTCGAGCGGGAAGCGAAGCATGCCCGCCATCTGAAGGAGTTGGACGACGTCGTAACCGAGTGCCGCCGACGCCGCGGCAACCCCCGACCAGAGCCCGATGCGCGCCACGGATGACGTGGTCATGGAGTCACGAGAGTGTCCGCGGGCGCGAGTGTCCGCTCCAGTCGCATGCTACGCAGTCGCTGTGCGATGTTCGACTTCGTCGCCCTCTTCAGAGGTAAGGCACGAGTCCCGTGTTCCACCCGCCACAGCAGCGTCGCGGACAGCACGGCGACCCAGAGCAGCCAGGCTACGATGTTGACCCGCTCCCACACACCCATCCACGGAGTGGGAAAGTTGGCCTGGAGCTTCGGGGCGTCCATCGACGTCACGGCGCCGGCTGCAAGAAGGATCACCATGGTCGCGATAGAGTAGACGCGGAATCGTCGGCCGAGTGCCGCCGCAGCGAAGCCCGCCGCAAGGAGCGTGAGCATGCCGTTGGCGACAGTCCAAGCGATGTGCAGTGTGTCGGTCAGAGTTGCGCCGCCCGCCGCCAGGACTTCACGCAGGTGCATCGGCGGCCAGAAGATCCCTGCGACTGCGGCGACGAGGATCGACGCTCCGGTGATGCGCAGGCCTCTGCTCGAATCGGCGGATTTCCACACGGCCCAGCCGAAAGCGCCATAGAGCAGCGCCCACACAATCCCGAGCGGGACCCACAACGTTCTCGTCGGCGCGTCGACGGCCGACAGCTCGCTCACGGTCTGCGAAGCGGACGAGTACCCGCTCCATGCCAATGGAATGAAGACGAGCATCGATGCGTAAAGCACCGCCGAGATAAGTCCGCACGCGAGCGCGAACGGGTTCAGGTCAGTCCGTATCGGCACCAAACGCCGGCCGTTCGCCGACCTCCAGATGCCCATGGCAAAGAGAAGGAGCAGCGTGCTCGAGATGCTGGATATCGGCACCACGAGCCCGCTAGTTGGCGCGCCGATCGCAAACAGTTCATGCTGTTTCTTGGTTGACGTAGCCGTCAGATGGTGCTGCGTGGTTGCGGTCCTCATCGTTCCCTTCCGGACTTTTTCCAATAGGAACGATGCCGCAGCCGACAAGGATGGTCTGTCGGTTGATAACCGTCGCCGAGTGAGGCTTTGCCGTACGGGCGCGCTGAAGACTATCGCGGCGCGGTGTGGTCGTATTGAGCGGCTGATATCGCGATCGAGGCCATCGACTACTACGGAAAGGACATGCCATATACAACCCGCAAAATGGCGAGCGGTCTATGGCAGATCCTTCCCCAGTTGAGCCAAATGCGCTCGCGCATCAAAATCAGTCAGATCGTACTCTCGGCGATGACGACAACGCGGATTTGGAGAAGACATTAGCGCGCGCGACAGAGCCGTTTCCCGTGGTGGTGAACCTCGCGGCGGCACTGAGCGCGTCTGGTGCCGACTCAGCGGCCATTGCGGCGGTCGTTCGCCTGCCGTCGGAGGATCTCGCGCGTCCCGAGCTTCAGACCGCGCTGGCGATCGCAAACTGGCACCTCGGCAACCGCGACTCGGCGCAATCCATTGTTCGCCACCTCGCCCGAAGCGGCGCGACGCGAGCGAACGCGATGCTCATGGCGACCGTATATGCACAGACCGGCGAAGTGGACTCCGCGTTCGCCTCGCTCTCGCGTGCCGAGTGGCGGACGGATGAGCTATTGAACCTGCGCGCCGAAGCAATGCTCGACCCGATCCGTCGGGACCCGCGATTCGTCCACCTTCTCGAGCGGGTGACGTCGCGGTGATATGGCATACGTGGTTTCCGGGTCGATTCTCGTGGTATGACGAGGGGGATGAATTCCACCACGAATTCGTACGTTCACGGATCGTACGATTCGTGCTCGACACTCAAACCAAGCACGCGACCCGCGTTCCGTCACAGGCTGCGGAGCCCTTGAGCGATGCCGAAGTTGCCGCCGCTCGCAACTCGCCCTGCCATGTTGCTCGGAATCCTGAGTACGAGGACCGCGAAGATTACGCTGATCGCCACGACCTGCGTCATTTCCTGCGGCGTCGTCACTCGAAGGTTGGGCGGGATGTACGTCGCGATGATCGTGGTGGCGACGCTCAACAAGAGGTAGAACACGGATAGCCTAACGCCGAGGTGGACCAGGTAATTCGGGTAGTTCTCTACTCGCGGACGGCGCTGCGGCGATTACCGACAAGTAGGCACACAACGCGGTCTGCGTCGCGTCCGCCTCGAGCGCGGCACCATAGTGACGTTAGGCTATCGATGGCGACGTATCCGGCGAGCGCTAGGAACGACCACCCGATTCCGCGCAGGGTCACTCGCTCGACCCCCTCCCGCCGCCCGTGGTCGAGGTCCGAAAACGCAGCCTCCACTGCGCGGCCAAACTCGCGGTTACCTCGATCACGCTGTCGATGCCGACGCCGACGAGCGAGACGCTGCCCGCGACTACGCCGGCGACGAGGGACACCACGGACTCGAGGCAGTTGTACGCGAGCGTGGCATAGTTGAGCCAGAGCTCACGCCGTACGAGCGCCTCGCGCGGATCAACGAGCGAATCCCTGCCAGCCGCTCGATCATCAGCGCACCAGCTCGAAGTGTCCCATCATCCCGCCGGCGTGATGCTCGAGAATGTGGCAGTGATACATCCACTCTCCGGGACGATCGTCGGGCATCCAAGCGATCCGTACGCGGCCCTTCGGCGGGACGTTTACGGTGTCCTCCCACGAGCGGAATGACGGCGGCTCGCCATTCACTTCCACCACCTGGAAGAAGAAGCCGTGCAGGTGGAACGGATGATCCATGAGCGTGTCGTTAATGATGTCCCACACTTGCAACTCGCCGACCTTGACGGGTCGGTCGCGGTGGTGTGACTCGTCATTCACGACGAAATCGACGCCATGCTTGAGGCTCATCTTGACGCCAAGATGCACTTCACGCGTGGGGGCCGCGGTCGAGGTCACGAGCGGCGCGATGTCGCGGAGCTTCGTCGGAACGCGGGCACGCGATGGCAGCGCGGGCCCCACGCGCAACGTCGCGAAGCGCTCGTTATGCGCTCTGGCAACGGTTCGACGATCATATCGGAGTGCGTCGATGCTCAGGACGTCGCCTTCGGCGAACGGTCCGACGGCGAGCTCCACCCGGTCTGCGGGCGCAAGGAGCACCTCGCTCATCGTCACAGGTGTATCGACCAATCCGCCATCGGTGCCGATGACGGTGAATGGCTTTCCGCCGATTGAGAGCCGCACATAGCGCGCGCTCGACGCGTTGACGATCCGCCAGCGCTCGACCTGGCCCGCAGCGATGGCGAGCTCCGGTTCGCGCCGCCCGTTGATGAGTCGCGTGCTTCCCTGACGGCCGTCGTGCTGCTCGATCCACCAGCCAGGCGGTTTGATCTCGCCCTTGCGGTTCAGCGCGACATCGTCGAGCACCAGGACGCGCTCGGCGTCGAGCACCGGCTCGTTAGGTCCGCGCACGACGATCGCGCCGTACAGGCCGCGCTCGAGCTGCACCGTCTCATTCGTGTGGGGGTGGTACCAGAACGTGCCGGCGTCCGGGAGCTTGAAGCGGTAGGTGAACGTCTCGCCCGGCAGGATCGGATGCTGGACCATGTCGGTACCGTCCATTGCGGCGGGGATCTGAAGCCCATGCCAATGGATCGTGGTAGGCTCGGGAAGGTCGTTCTTGAAGCGGACCTCCAGGACGTCACCCACGCGCGCCTCGATGGTGGGCCCCGGCACTTGGCCGTTGAACCCCCACGCGCGAGTCCCCTGGCCCGGCACGAATTCCCAGTTGAGCTCGCGCGCTTCGAGGTCGACCCTGACGACAGAACAACCATGGTCGGGGACGGCGGCTTCGACCGCACGGGTGTAGGCAACGGCGGCATCGGCGGGCGCACCGTGGTGGACGGCGCCGTGGCCGCCATGCGCCTGTCCGTGCATGCTGTGATCGTCGGTACCGTGGTGATTGCCGTGGTGATTGCCGTGGTGATTGTGCGACTCACGCGACATGTGAACCTCCTTAGCCCGATCTACGATTAGATGGTCGGTTGCTCGTTGTCTCGTCAAGAGACTCGACTGGTGACGAGCGAATCGTTAGGCGTGCGGACTTCCCGTCGCGCCACAGTCGAGCACGCAGCAAAAGATTGCCGTGCGGAATGAGCGGGCGCTTGAATGAAAGGGCTGATGTGGGGCGTTAGGCACGGTCGGCGGTCACCGAGCTCAGCCCAGCGGCGGGGGCTTCGGCCCACGCGTCCACCAGCCGACGACGACCAGCCAGATCATCCACGCTGCGCTCAAAGCCCATCCCAGCACGATTGCGGTTGTTTCCGCTTGCGAGAAGCCGTCGGAACCGACCACCCAGCCCTGGAACAGGTAAGCGAGCCCGGACAGCCCCATCAGGTAAGGGACCGGCCGCGGAACCCAGCTGGTACGCGCGACGGAAGCCGCGAACAGGAGCAAGGCCAGGCCGAGCGTGAAGTCTTGGTAACTCCTGATCCCCCACTCGATCCAGCGAATCGCCTCGGCGCTCGCGAACCGTGCCGCCTTCTCGGCGTTCGGTGCCGTCACCCACGCGATGTCGGCCTGTTTATTGGCGACCCCGTCCACCGCCTGAAGGACGCCGTACAGGGCGAGAGCGGCCACCGCCAAAGCGGCGCCGAATCGGCCCGCCCATCTCGCCGTCGCACCCTGAGTGGCCAACGCGAAGGACAAGGCGAACAGCCCTCCGAGCAAGATCGCCATGCTCACGAACTGCGCGACGTGCACGGCCGTCCATCTGCCGCTCGCGGCGTACTCGGCGAACACAGCCGGGTGGTTATTGGCTTGCCCGTCGGCGTGGAACAGGGTGGCCACAATGTACAGGAACTGTCCTACGACCAGCAGCGTGGCGGATAGGCGCAGGGATGTGCGATCGTAAGTTCTGCTCATGGGAGTCTTCACCGATGAGTGCTTTCAGCGGCTATGGCCTCGCCGCCAATCTCACAGCGTGCGAACGATGAGGCTAGCCTCCGGGTTGTTGAGCTCATCCGCAGGGTCCGGTGCAACCGGGCGCCAGATTCCGCCGAACGGCGGTGCGTGGCATCCCGAGATACATTGGCATGAGCGCCCTCCTCGATCGTGTCATACGTGCCAGATCACGATGGAATCGACAAACGCGCGGCCGCGTCTTGAAACCGATCGCTTGATTCTGCGCGTGCCTTCGCTCGATGATCTCGATCGTTGGGCCGAGATGATGGCGGACGAGAATGCGGCGCGGTTCATCGGCGGTGTCGCGCCGAAGGCCATCGTCTGGCGCATGATCATGCAGATGGTCGGCGCGTGGGAGCTGACGGGTATCTCTATGTTCTCCATCATCGAGAAGGCGAGCGGCAAGTGGGTGGGCCGCGCCGGACCATGGCAACCGTTCGCGTGGCCGGGCACTGAGGTTGGTTGGGGTTTGCATCCCGACGCGTGGGGCAAGGGCTATGCACTCGAGGCCGCGGTTGCGTCGCTGAATTACGCGTTCGACGTGCTGGGTTGGTCGACGGTGATTCACCTCGTCAATCCCCTGAACGTTCGCTCTCGACGTGTTGCCGAACGGCTGGGAGCGACGCTGCGTGGAGAGGCGCGCATGCCGCCGCCGATGGATCAGGAATTAGTGGACGTGTGGGGTCAGACTCGCGATGAGTGGCAAGCCAACCGTCGGCGATTCGTGCCGCCTAACGAACGCTGACGCTGACAAGCGCTTGGCCCGAGAACTCGGCGGAGGGGAGCATGATGCGTAGGTTCTTGAACGCAGGCTCGATGGTCTGCCTGCTCGCGACGGGAATGGTGGTGACACAGGCGGCCCGCACGCGGCAAGGGAGCTCGGTCGACCTTCTCATCAGCCGCGCGCGCGTAGTGGATACACGATCCGGTGCCATCGCGCCGGGTCGCGTCATCGCCATCCGAGCGGACACGATCGTTGCCATCGGCGATTCCACTGGGATGTCTCACTTTCGCGCTCGGCGGGTTGTCGATGTCTCGGGGCGATATGTCATCCCCGGGCTCTGGGACATGCACATGCACTTCGGCGGCGGCGACACACTGATCCAGGAGAACCGCCTGCTGCTACCGTTGTATCTTGCGCACGGCGTGACGGCGGTTCGCGATGCGGCCGGAGACCTGTCGTCGACCGTGCTGGCGCGGCGTGACTCCGTCGCCCGAGGGTCGCTGGAGGGCCCGATGATCTTCACGTCGGGCCCCAAGATCGAGGGAAAGAACTCGATCTGGCCTGGCGACACCGAGGTGGAGACGCAAGCCGGCGTGGACAGCGCGCTCGACAACCTGCAGCGCTTGCGCGTCGACTTCGTGAAGCTGACGGACAACACGCTCAAGCCCGACCTGTTCCGGTACGCGTTAGGCGAGATCCGGCGGCGGGGGATGAAGAGCTCAGCGCACATTCCTGCTGGCGTCCCTGTCAGGGACGCCGTTCAACTCGGGCTCGGATCGATCGAGCATCTGTCGTACGCGATCCGCGGTGCCAGCGAGGGAATCCCAAAGGCGCCGGGCGCCGACAATCAACCACCATCATTCGACTCGGCAAATGCGCTAGCGCTGTTTCGGTTCATGGCCGAGCGCGGCACCGCCATTACGCCGACGCTCAACATCAGTCGCACGTTGGCTTGGCTCGACAGCGAGGACCACACGAAGGATGAGTACCTGAAGTACATCGGACCCGGATTGCGGGCGACATATGCGTGGCGTGTCGAGCGACAGGCCGGCTCGACGCCAGACGCTATCGCGAGACGACATGCGAACTACGAATTCAGCAGCTCGAAGCTTCCACTGCTGCAGCAGTCGGGCGTGCTGATTCTGGCTGGCACCGATGCCGGATTCCTGAACTCGTACGACTATCCCGGCATTGGACTGCACGATGAACTCGGTTTGCTTGTCAAAGCCGGGTTAACACCGCTCCAGGCGCTGCAGGCATCGACGGTCAACGGGTCGCGCTGGCTCGGCAGGGCGTCGCGGCACGGCGTGCTCGCGCCAGGATTTGCATCGGATCTGGTGATCCTCGATGGCAACCCGATCGTGGACATCAGCGCGACGAGGCGCATCCACGGTGTCGTGACGCGCGGGCGCTACCTCGATCGCGCGAAACTCGACTCGATGTTGGACGGCGTGGCTCGCGACGTGTCGCGAATGAAGGGGCCAACATTTCGCTAGCTGAGCCTAACGACATGGGACTGTTGACTTTCAGCATCAATGTCACTCTGGACGGATGCGTCGACCATCGGGAGGGGATCGCCGACGACGAGACGCATGCCTTCTTCACCCAGCTGATGGACCGGAGCGGGGCCATGCTATGGGGTCGCGTCACGTACGAAATGATGGAGGGCTACTGGCCGGCGGTCGCCCGCGGTGACGAGGCGGCGCCGCCCGCGATGCGCGAGTGGGCGGTCAAGCTGGAAGCCAAGCCAAAGTACGTGGCGTCTTCGACGCGAACCGACTTCCCGTGGACCAACAGCCACCACATCGCCGGCGACCTCGCCACTGGTGTGCAGAAGATCAAGGACGCGACGCCAGCCGGCGTGCTCCTTGGGAGCGGCAAGCTTGCGACTGAACTGGACAGGCTGGATCTCATCGACGAGTACAAGTTCCTCGTTCATCCAAGGATTGCCGGCCACGGCCCAACCCTTTACGAGAGCGGACTACTCAGCACGCGGCGGCTCGAGCTCGTCTCGGCAATGCCGCTCCAATGCGGCGCGGTCGCCGTGCACTACCGGCGCGCTCGCTGAGCCGAGCCGATTGCACGCGGTCTCCAAGGCACACGGTACACATAGCGGGACGCGGGCCGCCCTCTGGCGTAGAAGTCGATGAAGCTGTCAGGAGCTGTCCGCGCGAGATCGAAGCCCATGCCGGGAACGCTCACGGGCAGGACGCCGCCCTGAACCACGGTGGTGAATACCGACGAGCTCTGGGCCAAACCGCTTGTCATACCGGATGCCGGCCAGGCGTGGATCCTGGCATGGAGCAATCGACGGCGAAAGCGCCAACACGAGCACGAAGGCCGATCGAAGCAGGCACGTCTCCGTCAAGCGTGTCGCGTGGTATAGCCATAGTGGCTATATTGTCAACACACCAACGAGAGAGCATTCATATAACCACTATGGCTATACAGCCAGCAGCCCCCGGCGTGCGGCGGGATTCACGCGGTGACCGGACGAGACAAACCCCGAACAAAATGCGGTGACGATGCGTTATTGACAGTATAGCCACAGTGGCTATACTACACCCATCGCCTAACGGCGAATGGCCCTTCCGACGTCGATGCCGAAATAGGCAGGTTCACTGGACCTTCCGGTGCGCGCACCACGAGACGTCTTCTCCACACGACGGCTCGCGGGTGATCCAAACTGCAACTCAGCCAAGGTCGATATGACTCGTTTACTCGTTGCATGCGGCGCGGCCACGCTGCTCGCGGCGTCGCCTCTGCCCGCGCAGTCTGCGGCCGATACCGGCGCGATCAAAGCCACGGCTCTCGACTACATCGAGGGGTGGTATGAGGGAAACGCGGAGCGCATGGAGCGCGCCGTACATCCCGACCTTGCCAAGAGGATCGTCAACACTGACCAGCGCGGCCG
>Ga0070661_100003073_pt1 | contig 11482 bp, 11 predicted proteins | sample KBSC43metaG_FD_64663 | JGI IMG/M metagenome (GOLD analysis project Ga0070661, IMG submission 64663) | Corn rhizosphere microbial communities from Kellogg Biological Station, Michigan, USA - KBS C4-3 metaG | ecosystem: Host-associated > Plants > Roots > Rhizosphere > Soil ...
AGCTGGCGAAGATGAAGGCCGAGCTGGGCGAGGGCGGCGGCGGAGATGCCCCGGCACTCGAGGAGGGCGAGAAGCAGGCGGAGCAGTCATGATCGTCCGCATCTCGGGCGAGGGGCAGTACGAGCTGCCCGACGCCGACGCGCAACGTCTGAACGACCTGGACAACCAGGCCGTTGCCGCCGTGGAGGCCGGCGACGAACCGAAGTTCCACGAGCTCTGGAACCAGATGCTCGACCTCGTGACGAGCGACGGCACGGAACTCGCGGACGACGAGCTGGTCGAGTCAGACGTGATCTTGCCGCCGAGAGACTCCACGTTCGAGGACGCGAAGATGGAGTGGTCGGGCGAAGGGCTGATACCGGATTGAGGCCTGAGGCCACAGGCCACAGGCCACAGGCTGTGTGTCGTTCCTGTGGCCTGTCGCCTGTGGCCTGTGGCCTCGCTTCTGGACACCTTTAGATTCCGCGCTCAAGCGTCCTTGACGCGGCATCTACCTTGGAGACATGGACCGTCGTCTGGTGGCCTGCCGCTATCCCACCGCTGAAGCTGCCGTGGATTCGTGGGAGCGGCTGTCTGACCACTTCGCCACCGAGCGTGCCGCCGGCATCGCGACCATGCGCTGCATCGGCACGAGCGACCACGGCGAGACGCACATGGTCGTGGCCGCCGCGCTCAGCGACACCGACGCCTACGTTGCCGAGCTCGGGCCCTGGGGATTCGACGGCGTGCGCTGCGAGGACGAGATCCCCGAGCTGATCGCCGAGCGCCTGTATGCGCGAGCGGCCCGCAACGCCGCGGCGCTCGCCCGCGAAGGCCGCTCCGGCACCTTCACCACCCGCCGGCCCGAGGGCTCCCGCCTCGTGTTCGACTCGGCCGGCGGCTACGGGCCAGAGCGCCGCCTCTACGGCTAAGTCGGGGGCTGGACGCTCGAGTCGGCGGAGCCGGTGGTGGACGCCGGGCTCTGAGTCTGCGTGCCGCTGCCGGACGGAGTGCTCGGCGCGGTCTCCGGAGTCGCCGTGGGCAGCTTGGCGTGGGCCTTCGGGGAGACCGGCGTGGCGGCCGGCTTCTTGACGGCCTGCTTCTTCGTCGTGGAGCCGGCGCCGTTCGACGGGCTCGTGGCCACCGGCGCGCTGTACACGCTCTGGGCCGGCACCTCCTGGCGGACGGTGCGCACCTTCACCACGCGCTCCACACGCACCGGCTTGACCACACGCACCACGCGCGTGACCTGGGTGACCTTGGGCGGCGTGGCGGCGTGGCTCGTGGGGATGTGCTTGCTCACGCCGAGTCCGATCAGCGCAAGCGGAAGGGCCAGCGCGCCGAGCGCGAGCGCGGCACGCCGGCCCAACCGGCGCTTGGGGGATTCGTGATCGAGCAGCGACCTCTTGGACGCGACCCGCTGTGAGATGCGCTCACCGCGGGTCGTGTTCCAGAGAGCGAGCTCGAAGGGGGAGAGGGCGACTAGGAGCAGCTCAAAGCTGAGGGTCCACACAATGCCTCGGCCGAGCCACGTGGCCACCGAGTCCGTGGGGAAGAACAGGGGCCACCAGAGCAGGACCACACCTGCCGAGAGACCGCCTGCCAAGAGCTTTGAGCCGAGCTGCCGCACCTCCGAGTTCTCGGCATGTCCTCACGAATCCTTAGTGGGCTTGATGTTCTGGTTCAGCTGGAACAGATTCGTGGGGTCGTAGCGGTCCTTGAGGGCCACCAGACGCTCGTACTTCTCGCTGCCGTACGCCTCCTTCAGGCGGTCGTCGCCCTGGCTCATGAAGTTGGTGTACGTGCCGCCCGCGGTGTAGGGCTCGAGCGCCTGGTAGGCGCCGCGTCCCCAGTCCACGACGGCCTCGAAGCCGTTCGAGTCGGGTGTGCGGGCGATGATGTTGAGCACGTACTCGGAGCTGCGGTTGCCGAACGCCGTAGCGTCGTCGGCCACCTCGGCCACCGCGCCACCGAAGTGGTGCACGTGGATCTCGTTGGCCGGCGAGTTGACAGTGCCGTACTGCTCCACGAACGTGTCGATCGCCTGGTCGGAGATCTCGTCCATGAAGCCGGCCTTGAAGTAGTTGCTCATGCCCGCGGGGTAGAGGGCGTCGAGCAGGCTCTGCATGGCCACGTACGGGATCGGCCCCATCAGGTCCGCGATCGGGTCGCCCAGGTCGCGCATCGGCTGGAGCACGCGCTCGCCCTCGGCCACCGGCCCGGCGTACACGCCGACAAGCACGACGATCGGCTTGCCGTGGACCTCCTCCGGCAGGAACGGCGCCGGGGGCGCGGTCGCGAGGTTGAGCAGGGTGGTCGCCTCGTTCGGCAGGTCCTGGGTGAACTCGCGGTAGAAGCGCAGCATCTCCGCCGCGCGGTCGCCGCTGTAGAACACCGGCCCGGCCAGGACCACGGGACCCACCGGGTGGAGCTGGTACTCGAAGTTCGTGACCACGCCGAAGTTGCCGCCGCCTCCGCGGAGGCCCCAAAACAGCTCCGGGTTCTGGTCGGCGCTCGCGTGCACGAGCTCTCCCTCGGCCGTCACTACGTCGGCCGAGATCAGGTTGTCGCAGGTGAGCCCGTGGGCCCGCATGAGCCAGCCGATGCCGCCGCCGAGCGTGAAGCCGGCGATGCCGGTGGTGGAAATGAGTCCGCCGGTGGTGGCGAGCCCGAAGGCCTGCGCCTCATGGTCGAACTCCGACCACGTGAGGCCGCCCTCGGCCTGCGCGGTGCGCGCGGCCGGGTCGACCCGCATGCCCTTCATGTTCGAGAGGTCGATCACGATGCCGCCGTCGACCGTGGAGAAGCCGGGCAGGCTGTGCTTGCCGCCACGCACCGCCACGAGCAGATCCTGGCTGCGGGCGAACTCGACAGCGTGACGAACGTCGGCCACGCCGGCGCAGCGCACGATTGCAGCGGGGCGCTTGTCGATCGCGCCGTTCCAGACGGCGCGGGCCTCGTCATAGCCGGCGTCCGCGGGCCGGATCAGCTCACCGCGCAGGGACTCCTCGAGCTCCTGCAGCGAGGCGTCGCCGACCACGGTGTGTGTTCCTGAGTCCTGGATTGCCATGTGGGAGTCCTCCTTCGGGGATTGCGGAGGCCAAGCTACGGAGGGGCGCTTAGCTCGCTCTTAGCGGCCCCTTAATCCGCTCCAGACCGGTGAAATCGCCGAGTTCCTCGAACAACATGCGCGCGGTCTCGCGCCTGCGCGCCGCCTCGGACGGCTGATCCAGCTCGTCCAGGGTGTCGGCCAGCATGAGGCCGATCCAGGAGCAGGCGCGGATCAGGCTCTGACGCTCCCAGAAGGGCAGCGAGGCCTCGAGCTGGCGGCGTCCCTCCTCCAGATTGCCGGCGGCGAGCTCGAGGTTGGCGCTGTTCAGCAACGCGCCGCCCTGCCCGGGCCCGTCATCGGTGCGCTCGAACAGGCCGTGACTCTCCGACAGGCGCAGCCGGCCCTCCTCGAGGTCACCCGCGGCCGCGGCCAGCAGGCCCAGGTTGCCGAGCGTGACGCCGATCCCGCGGCGGTCTCCCAGCTCGCGCCGGATCGCCAGGGCTTCCTCCAGCAGCTCGCGCGCCAGCGCGTGGTCGCCCGCGATCCGGCCGAGGTTGCCGAGCTGGTTGAGCGCCAGCGCGATGCCGGGCTGGTCACCGCGCTCGCGAAACAGGGCCAGCGCGCGGTCGAGCTTCTCGCGCGCTGCATCCACGTTGTTCAGGCTGCGGTGGGCGTAGGCGTGGTTGCACAGCACGTAACCGACTGCCAGGCGCGCCGGCACGGGGCGAAACAGCAGCAGCGTCTCCTCGAAGAACATGCGCGGGTGCCCGCCGGGCTCGTCGTGCACCCAGAGACCGAGTGTGGTGGCGGGGAACGCGCCGCCGCTGCCGCGCTCCACCTGCTCGAGCAGGTCGGCGGCTTGGGCGAGCAGCGCCTCGGCGGAGCTGTAGCGGCTGCGCACCGAGTCGAGCAGCGCCTGAGCGTGCGCGAGCGACGCGGAGAGGAAGCGATCGCTCGTCTTCGTGGCGATCACGAGCGCCTCGTCGAAGTTGGCCTGCGAGGCGTCGGGGTCCATCGTGTAGAGGTAGTAGCCCATCTGCACCAGCGCTTCGGCGGCCATGCGGTGGTCGCCAAGCTCGCGGCGGACCTGGATCGCCTCCTCGCCGCGCTCGCGGTAGCCCGGGGCGTCGCCGAGCCGCACGTGCAGAGCCACGAGCGCGAGCAGCCCCTCCGCTCGCAGCGCGTCCTGCTCGCGGTAGCTGTCCAGCGCCGCCTCGAGCAGGCGGGCGCCCTCGGCGAAGTGCGAGCGCGCGAGCCACCAGGGCCAGAGCGTGACCGCCAGCCGCAGCGCCAGCTCCGGGTAGCCGCGCACCGCCGTGGCCAGCGCGGCGCGCAGGTTGTCGTGCTCGGCATCGAGGCGTGGCGGCGTGCCGCCCGTGGCGGCCCGGCCCAGGGGCGGCACCTGCACCGACGCGAAGTCCTCGTACCACTCCAGATGCCGGCGCTCGAGGGCGGCGCGCTCCCCGGCCTCGTCCATGCACTCGGCGCCGAACTGGCGAACCGTCTCGAGCAGGCGGTAGCGCGCCTCGCCGGCGTGGTGATCCACCGCCACGAGCGACTTGTCCACCAGGCGATCGAGCAGGTCGAGCACCTGGTAGCGGTCCAGGTCGTCGGATTCGCAGATGCCCTCCGCGGCGTCCAGCGCGAAGCTGCCGGAGAAGACGGCCAGGCGCCGGAAGAGAACCCGCTCCTCCTCGGTGAGCAGGTCGTGGCTCCAGGCGAGCGTGGCGCGCAGGGTCTGCTGGCGGGTGAGCGCGGTGCGGGTGCCCGCCGCCAGCAGCTGCAGCGAGTCGCCCAGGCGCTCGGCGATCTGCACAGGCGAGAGCACGCGCGCTCGCGCGGCCGCCAGCTCCAGCGCCAGCGGCATGCCGTCCAGCCGCACGCAGATCTCGGCGATCGCGCGGACGTTGGCGCCGCCCGGATCGAAGTACGGGGCGCTCTCCGCCGCGCGCTCGCAGAACAGCCGGCCGGCCTCGCAGCGCAGCAATTCCTCCTCGGTCAGCTCGTCGCTCGGCTCGGGCAGCGACAGCGACGGCACGCGCCACGCCAGCTCGCCCGGCACGTGCAGCGGCTCCCGGCTCGTGGCCAGGATGCTCAGCTCTGGGCACGAGCGCAGCAGCTCGAGCGACACGCGCGCGCACGAGTCGATCACGTGCTCGCAGTTGTCGAGCACGAGCAGCAGCTTGCGCGCGCCTAGCTGCGTGGCGAGCGCGGTGGCCGGCGATTGCCCGGCGCGCAGCTGGATCCCCACCGCCTGGGCGATCGTGTCAGGCACGAGCGACTGGTCCCCAACCGGCGCCAGGTCCACCAGCCACACGCCGTCCGGGAAGCCGCGCAGCCGGCCGGACGCCGCCTCGATCGCCAGGCGCGTCTTGCCGCAGCCGCCGGGACCCGTGAGCGTGACGAGGCGGCTGCGGTCGAGCAGCCGCCACACCTCGGTGAGCTCGCGCTCGCGGCCAACGAAGCTCGTGAGCCGGAGCGGCAGGTTGTGCGGCCCGCGTGCCGGGGCGGACTCGCGCGGCGCGCGCTCCTCGGCCTCCTCCTCGGCGGACGTCTCCGGCGCGCTGAAGCTGCCGCTCAGGATCGACTGGTAGAGCTGGCGCGTCTCAGAGTCGGGTACGTCCTCGAACTCGCGCCGCAGCGCCTGGCGCAGGCGCTGGTACTGCGACAGCGCCTGCTGGCGGCGGCCGCTCAGCGCGAACAGCGTCATCAGCCGGCGGTGTGCCTCCTCGTGCAGCGGGTCCTCCACGAGCGCGCCCTGGAGCCAGCGGATGGCGGCCGCGGAGTCACCCGCGTCGCGCTCGAGGGTGGACAGTTCGAGCAGCAGCGCCACGCACTGCTCGCGCAGGGACTCGCGCCGGGCGGTGCTCCAGTCCACGTAGCGATCCTCGGGCAGGAGCTCGCCCCCGTAGAGCTCGATCGCCTGCTCGAGCAGCTCGTGATCGCCCGAGCCGCGCGCCTGGCCGGCCGCGCGCTCGAACTCCTCCACGTCCACGACCGCGGGGCCGAGCACCAGCGTGTCCTCACGGAGCTCGATCGCCGCGGCACCGTCCAGCTCGGCGGTCTCGAGCGCGCGGCGCGCCACGTACAGCGCCTGGTGGAGGTTGTTGGCCGCTGCCGCCGGGTCGCGGTCGGGCCACAGCAGCTCGCTCGCGCGCTCGCGGTGCAGCCGGTGTTCCGGCGCCAGCGCCAGCAGCTTGACCAGGCTCTTCGACTTGCGCAGGCGCCAGGCGCCCTCGGTCACCGCGGTCTCGCCCGCTGCTGCGGAGAAACCGCCGAGCAGCGAGATCCTGAGCGACGCCGGCATGGCAGCCCGAGCCTAAACCGGCCCTCTGGCGATGTGCAAGCGGGCGGCTAGAGCGGGATTTCCCACAGCGGGAACCAGCGGTCCAGCTCCTGCTCCATCGGCAGCTCCCCGCCGATCCCCGCCTTGAGCCTGAGCGCCTCTTCCACGTCCTGCGACTTCTCACCCGTCGGAACGAACGGGTAGTAGCTCCCGCGCTTGAAGTTGTAGATGAAGTAGAGCGGCTTGCCGTTCGACTCAAACGAGAACACCGCGCACAGCAGCCGGTCGCCGTAGCCGCCGCCCTCGAGGTTGCTCGACACCACGTTGAGCGACACCACGAGGTCCTCGAAGTCCGAGTCGCGCAGCACGATCCAGCTGTAGCCGTATTCGTCGTCGCTCGACTCCACGGTGGTGCCGGTGTCCTGCGCGGCGCTGCGCAGCAGCTCGTCGGTGTCCTTGACGATCGAGGCGAAGTCGGCGTTGGCGAGCGGCTGGAACACGATGCCCGCCGCGTTGCGGTGCTTCAGCCCCATCGAGGTCTCGAGCGTGATGTAGGCCGTGCTCATCGCGAACAGCCGGTCGCGAGCGGGCTGCTTGATCTTCGTGCGCCCGAGGATCGAGTCGAACAGTCCCAAGGGGGATTTAGGCGGCGGCTGCCGTCGTGCCCTGGAGCTGAGCCTCGTACTGCTGGAGGCGGGCGATGCGCGCCTCCATCGGCGGGTGGGTCATGAACAGCGTCTTGGCGGAGTTCTTGACGCTCGTCGGAACGATGAAGAACGCGTTCATCCCAGAGGCCTGGCGCAGGTCCTGGTCGGGCACGCGCTGCATCGCGCCCGAGAGCTTCATCAGCGCGGACGCGAGGGCGCTGGGGCGGCCGGTGATGATGGCCGCGCCGCGGTCGGCGCCGTACTCCCGGTAGCGCGAGAGGGCGAGCATCAGGAAGAACGAGATCACGTAGACCGCGAACGACACGAGCAGCACGACCGCGAAGCCGGGGCCCTCGTCGTCGTCGCCGCCGCCGAAGCCACCGCCGAAGAAGAAGCCGAACTGCGTGATCATCGCCGCGATGGAGGCGAAGAAGCTGGCGAGCGTCATGACCATCACGTCGCGGTTCTTGACGTGGGTGAGCTCGTGCGCCATCACGCCCTCGAGCTCGTGCGGCTCGAGGATGTTCATGATCCCGGTGGTGGCGCAGACCACGGCGTTCTTCTGCGAGCGGCCCATCGCGAAGGCGTTCGGCATGTCGGTATCGGCGACAGCGATCCTGGGCTTGGGCAGGTCGGCCTGGATGCAGAGGCGCTCGATCATCGCGTGCAGGCCGGGGGCCTGCTCGGGCGTGACGATCTTGGCGCCCATCGCCGACATCGCCAGCTTGTCCGAGAAGAACAGCTGGGCGAGCGAAAGCGCGCCGATGACGACGACCATCGTGACGACGCCCGCGCCGGCGGCAAGCAGCACGCCGATGAAGACGACGTAGAGGGCGCCTAGCAGGAACATGGTGAGGAGCATCCGGGCCTGCAGGCCGGGATCGCGTCCGAAAGACGTGTGAGTACGAGCCATTGGTCTGTTCGATTCTAGACAGGGGTTACGCGCGCGAGCCCCAGCCTTAGAGGACGCTTAAGAAGCGGGTCTGCAAGACCCGTTGCAGCAAGCAGGAATTCGGGCCCAGACGGTCTTCACCCTCGGTCGCCCGTGATAGGGTCGCCGCCGTTCCCGTAGACGAAATCCCTGCATAACAGGGGTAAACGGGGACCGTTCTGGATGAGAAAGAGCTTTTGGATTCCTCTGGCCCTGACGCTTGGGGCGTTTCTCCTGCTGCCCATGCCTGGGCTGTCTGAGTCCCTGTCCAACAAGATCCAGAACCAGCGCAACAAGATCGCGTCGAAGCTCCACCACGAGGGCGTCCTCACCACGACGATCACGACGTTCAACAACCGCATCCGCGGTTTGCAGGGCGAGATCCGCAGCCTCCAGGCGCGGCAGGAGAACATCCAGGCCACGCTCGACCAGAAGCGCGCCGAGCTGGCCGAGGTGCAGAACAAGCTTCAGGTGGCGCGCGACCGGCTCGCCCGGCTGCGCGCGCGGCTTGCCCTGGCGATGAAGCAGCTTGCCGCGCGGCTCGTGGACGAGTACGAGTCGGACCAGCCCGACATGGTCACCGTGATCCTCGAGTCGCACGGCTTCGACGATCTCCTGACCAAGGCCGACTTCCTGCAGCGCATCTCGCGCCAGGACCAGCAGGTCGTGGGGGTGGTGAAGGTGCTCAAGGCGCAGACCGCCAAGCAGGCCGCGCAGCTCGCCTCGCTCGAGCAGAAGGAGCAGGCGGCAGCGGATGCGATCGCCGCCCAGCGCAACGCCATCGCGGCCTCGAAGGATCGCCTGGTGACGAGTCGCACCTCGCTTCAGAGCGCGCGCGACGGGCGGCGCACCGTGCTCGCGCGCGTGCGCTCGAGCCGCGTGCACGCGCAGGAGGACCTGAAGACCATGCTCGCGCAGCAGACCTCGATCCAGAACCAGCTGTCGGCGCCCACGGGTCCGTTCCACCACGGCTCGGGCCAGCTGATCTGGCCGGTGAACGGGCCGATCACCTCGCCGTTCTGCGAGCGCCGCGCATGGGAAGCCTGCCATCCCGGCATCGACATCGGCGTGCCGAGCGGCACCCCGATCCACGCCGCGGACTCGGGCCGCGTGAGCATCGCGGGCTGGGTGTCGGGCTACGGCAACTACACCTGCATCCAGCACACCGCCACGCTTTCGACGTGCTACGGACACCAGTCGCGAATCATGGTGAGCGTTGGGCAGTCTGTCTCGCAGGGCCAGGTGATCGGGCTCTCCGGCTGCACCGGGCTCTGCTTCGGGCCGCACCTGCACTTCGAGGTGCGCATCAACGGCGCGGTCACGAACCCGCTGAATTACCTCTAGTCATGGCCGACCTCGTCGGTCCGGAGATCTTCGACGAGGACTACCTGTGGTTCATGGAGCCGGTGCTCGAGCCGCGGAGCGATGACGAGGTTGCGCTGATCCTGCGGCTCCTCGAGTTGCCGCCGGGCGCCGAGGTTCTTGATGCGCCGTGTGGCCATGGGCGGATCGCCAATCGGGTATCGAGTCTCGGGTATCGAGTGGTTGGGCTCGATGCCACTCCGCTGTTCCTCGACGTGGCTCGTTCTGCGGGTAGCGCTGTCGAGTACGTCGAGGGCGATTTGCGGGCGATGCCGTTTGAGGGGCGCTTCGATGCCGCCATCAACTGGTTCTCGTCGTTCGGCTACTTCGACGACGAGGGGAACCGGGCCGTGCTCGAGGGGTTCCGGCGGGCGCTCAAGCCGGGCGGCAAGCTGCTGATCGAGCAGGCGAGCCGCGACTTCCTGCTGGCCAACCTGCCGGCGAGCGGCCACGCGGTCTGGCTCGGTGAGCGCGGCGACGACCTGTTGATCGACAAGGTCAGCTATGACCCTGCCGCCGGGCGCTCGACCACCGAGCGGATCGTGGTGCGCGATGGGAAGGTGCGCCGGATGCACTTCTCGCTCGCGCAGCCGACGGCGTCCGAGCTCGCGCGGATGCTGCGCGAGGCCGGCTTCGACGACGTGCGGGCGCTGAATGAGAACGGCGACGAGTTCACCACGAGGAGCCGAAGGCTGCTTATGCTCGCCCGCTAGTGCACCCTGAGCTGCACATCGGCGGCGCCACAGTCCAGACGTTCGGCATCTGCTTCGCGTTCGCCTTCATTGCGGCCGGGGCGGTCATCGGGCGGCGCTTCCATGAGCTGGGCGATCCGGTCGACTGGTCGTACGAGCTGGCCTTCAGCGCGCTCTTCGGCGGCCTGGTTGGCGCGCGCCTCGACTACATCGTGGAGAACTGGAGCAGCGCCTCGCACGACCTGTTCGGGAGCCTGTTCTCCGGCGGCGGGCTGGTCTGGTACGGCGGCTTCGTGGGCGGGACGATCGGCGTGGTGCTGTGGGCGCGCTGGCGCGGCTGGCTCGGACTGCGTCTGCTCGACCTGTGCGCGCCCGCGCTCGCGGTGGGGTACGCGATCGGCCGGATCGGCTGCCAGGTGGCCGGCGACGGCGACTACGGCAAGCCGTCGCACCTGCCGTGGGCGATGTCGTATCCACACGGCACGCGGCCCACGACGCTCACGGTCCAGCCCACGCCGATCTACGAGACGCTGGCGATGGGCATCGTCGCGCTGGTGCTCTGGCGGCTGCGAGATCGCTACCGGCCAGGCGTGCTGTTCGCCATCTATCTGGTGCTAGCGGGCGCGGAACGGCTGCTCGTGGAGTTCGTGCGGCGCAACGACCGTGTTTTCGTCGGCCTGACCGTGCCCCAGCTGATCAGCGTCGCGATGATCGCCGCCGGCGGGATCTGGCTGTGGGACAGGCATAGAAATCCCCGGAATGGGGGATTGGGAGCAGTACAGGCACCGTCGCGAACCCCAACGCGTTGAGAGCCACCAGGGCTTACATCACCGGACTCAGTACGAGCGGGCTGCTGATAGCGGCAGCTTTCATGACGCTTTTCGTGATGAGCGCGTTCGTGGCGTTCAACGGCTTCCCGGGGCAGGACGTGCAGAGCCCGATCGGCAACCTGGTGGTGCAGGAGCGGCCCGCGCCGGTCAGCGTGCCCGATGTGACGGTTGCGGCACCCACGCGCAACGCCGCCACCACCCAGGCGGCAGACCGCCACCGCACGGACGCGCGCGGCGCGGCGGGCCCGACGGCCAGCACCGGCCTGATCAAGCACCGGCGCGCGTCGGCGCCGACGACCCAGGCCCCCGCCGCTCAGGCGCCCGCCACAAGCAGCGACCAGAGCCGGCAGGCGCTGCCGGTGCAGCAGACCACGCCGCAGCTTCCCAGCACTCAGGTGCTGCCCGGCGCTCCGCAGATCCAGCTGCCGGTGATCCAGAGCCCGGCCGACTCGCAGCAGCCGGTGATCGATACGCAGAAGGTCGTCGGCCTGCTGACCGGCGGCGGGTAGCCCTCAGCCCAGCTCGCCGCGAACCGCGCGGGTGATGAACCTGATCGACTCGGCCTGGATCTCCGGGTCGTGCTGCAGCGAGCGATGGTGGCCGCCCGGCAGGAGCAGCAGGCGCTTGGGCCTGCCCGCCGCCTCGTACAACTCCTGGGACACCGTGTAGGGCACCTGCTCGTCGCCCTCGGCGTGCATGAGCA
>Ga0070661_100003078_pt1 | contig 11477 bp, 8 predicted proteins | sample KBSC43metaG_FD_64663 | JGI IMG/M metagenome (GOLD analysis project Ga0070661, IMG submission 64663) | Corn rhizosphere microbial communities from Kellogg Biological Station, Michigan, USA - KBS C4-3 metaG | ecosystem: Host-associated > Plants > Roots > Rhizosphere > Soil ...
GAGAGCGGCGTGATCGAGAGCACGACCTGCAGGTCGATGATGAACGACGCACCCTCGGTCACGATCGCGTCGTACACGCGCCTGGCATCCGGGCTCATGGCGTCCAGCGGAGCCTCGGCGGGGAGCCAGACCGCCCCGGTCCCCCGCTCCACGAACCGGAGCTTGGTCAGCGAGGGCGGCGCGCCATCCTCGCCGATGGTCCCGTCGCCGACCCACACCGGCTCCCCGCCGGCCATCCACTCGGTGAGCTCGCCAGGATCGTAGCCGGCAATCCGGGTCTTGAAGTAGTCCCGCTCCCAGCCAAGCGCGGGACGGGAGATGCCGTATAACTGGCGCACTGCTGTCTCTATTCCGCCACCAGAAGAGAGCCGCTCTCTCGGGTCTGCGTGTTGCCAGCGCGCCAGGAACGCTGCGAACGACGGCATCTCCACCGCTTCGATCTGGCGCCGGAGCGCGGCCAGCGCTCGGCGCCTCGCGAGCTCCGCGGTCTTCCGCGAGAGGTACTCGGTCCCGCTGACTTCCGGCCGGAAGCGCCCGATGACCACGCGCCCGCGCTTGCGCCACTCCTCCATCCTCTCGCCGATCCAGCGCGTGCTCCAGCCATACCGCTCGTGGATCTCGTCCACGGTCACAGGCCCGGCGAGGGCGACGTACTTGGCGAGGAGCCCGCGCCTCCCGCCCTCGCCGCCGCCGAAATCGGCCGCACGCGCCGGATCGGTCTCGCGCTCGAGCACCGGACGCCGGCGCGCGACGATCTCGTCGAGCGCCCGCAGCGTCTCGTCGTCGTGCTCGACGTTCCCCATCACCTCGTCGAGCAGCGCGCGATCGAGCGAGAGGAGCGCCGCACGCTGCTCCGCACGCGGCGTGTCGTCGCCGTACAGCCAGTCCATCACGAAGCCGAACTGGAGCGACGCCGCGAAGGGTGACGGGACGTCGGTCTGCACCACATGGATCGCGATGTGGCGCGATTCGATCTCGACGAGCACCTCCTTCAACGCCTCGACGTCGAAGGCGTCCTGCAGCACCTCACGATATGTCTCGACCAGAATCGGGAAGCTCGGGAACTCGCGCACCGTCTGCAGCAGGTCGAGCGCCTTGAGTCGCTGCAGCCAGAGCGGCATCCGCTTGGTCGGCATGCCGCGTGGGAGGAGCAGTGCGCGTCCTGCGTTCATGCGGAAGCGCGCACCGAAGAGCGACGATGCGCCCACTTCCTCCATCACGAGCTGCTCCGCCTCCGCGGGCGTGAGCGACATCAGCGACGTCACCGGCGGGAGCGAGCCCAGCTCCGGCATCCGCAGCATGATTCCGTCGTCGGTCGTCTGCACCTGCACCTCGACGCCGCCCAGCGCTTCGCGAGCGCGGTGCGCGAGCGCCATCCCCCACGGTGCGTTCACGCGTCCACCGAAGGCCGCATGGATCACGACGCGCACGGAGCCGGTCTCGTCGCGGAAGTGCTCGACCACGATGTTCCGATCGTCGGGGACGATGCCGGTCGCGACACGCTGCGTGTCGATGTAGCGCCTGAGCGCGCCGATGGTCATCTCGTCGCACGCGTATTCCTTGCGCAGCACGTCGTCGGGGACGCCTTCGGCCAGCTCGCGACGGAGCTGCCCCACGCGCGACGAGAGTGCGACGGCGCGCGCGGAATACTCACCATGCCAGAAGGGCATCCGCGCCGGCGCGCCCGGCGCGGGGATCACCGTCACGCGGTCGTGGCCGATCTCCTGGATGCGCCACGTGCTGGAGCCGAGCTGGAAGACGTCGCCGATGCGCGACTCGTGCACGAATTCCTCATCCAGCTCGCCCAGGCGCGTGCGATCCGCGAGCGCGACGGTGTACATCCCGCGGTCGGGGATCGTTCCGCCCGAGATCACCGCCGTCATGCGACTCGCGCGCGAGCCGCTCAGCACGTTCGTCGCGCGATCGAACGAGATGCGCGCTTCGAGCTCCGCCGCGACTTCCGACGGATACTTTCCCGACAGCATCGCGACGGTCTCGTCGTAGGCGCTGCGTGGGAGTGCGTGATACGGATACGCACGGCGGATGAGCGCGTACAGTGCGTCCGCGTCCCAGTCGTCCACCGACACCATCGCGACGATCACCTGCGCGAGAACGTCGAGCGCGTTCTGGATGATGCGCGTCGGCTCGACCTCGCCCTTCCACATCGCCGCGACGATCGCTGCGATCTCGACGGCGTCGTCGCGAAACGTCGGCACGAACACGCCGCGACTCGGCACGCCGAGCGTGTGACCGGCGCGTCCGACGCGCTGCAGCGCCGCTGCGACGCGCTTGGGCGACTGCAGCTGGATGACGAGATCGACCGATCCGATGTCGATCCCGAGCTCGAGCGAGCTCGTGGTGATGAGCGCGCGAATCTCGCCCGCTTTCAGTCGTCGCTCGAGCGTGAGCCGTCGCTCGCGCGCGATGGAGCCGTGATACGGGAGCGCGATCTCCTCGCCTTCCGCAAGCTCGTTCACGCGCGCCGCGATGCGCTCCGCCTGCGCGCGATTGTTGACGAAGACGAGCGTCGTGCGCCAGTTCTGCAGCTCCTGGTACACCAGCTTCGCGACCGACGGCCACACCGTCCCACCGACGTTGCCCAGGTCCGGGACCGGCGAGCGGACCGCAAGCTCGAGCGGCTTGGTGAGTCCGCAGTCCACCACTTCCACGTGGCGATCGGTGCCACCCAGGAAGCGCGCGATCTCGTCGAGCGGACGCTGCGTCGCCGAGAGGCCGATGCGCTGCGGGCCACCATCGGCGGGCGCGAGCTCGACGAGGCGCTCGAGCGTCGTCGCCAGATGTGCGCCGCGCTTCGTTCCGGCGACGGCGTGGATCTCGTCCACGATCACCGTGCGCGCGCTCGCGAACATCCCGCGTCCGCGCAGCGACGTCAGCATGATGTTGAGCGACTCGGGCGTGGTGATGAGGATGTGCGGCGACTTGCGGATCATCTTCTGCCGCTGGCTCGATGGCGTGTCGCCCGTGCGCACGGCGACGCGGATCTCGGGGAAACCGAGCCCCGCGTCGTCGAAGCGCGCGCGCAGCTCCGCGAGCGGGCGCTCGAGGTTGCGCTGGATGTCGTTGTTGAGCGCCTTGAGTGGCGAGACGTACACCAGGTGCACGCCGTTGGCGAGCGGCGCCTCGAGCCCCTCGATGATCAGCTTGTTCAGCTCCCACAGGAACGCGGTGAGCGTCTTCCCGGTTCCCGTGGGCGCGAGGATCAGCGTGTGCGCGCCGCTCGCGATGACGGGCCATCCCTGCTCCTGCGGCGGCGACGGCGGCCCGAGCTCATCGGCGAACCACTCGCGCACGATCGGGTGGAACAGCGCGAGCGGCGGTGCACCGCCGTCACGCTTGCGACCAGTCGTCGTTCCTACAGCACGCGCCACAACTTCTCCGCCCCCCACTCGATCGTCTTCTCGAAGACGCTTCGGCGACGCCACGCGGGGAGCGTGATCTCCTTGGAGTAGGTGAGATCATCCATGAACACCGAGTCCATCTGTGCGCCGAACGCGGGATCGAGCACGTCGAGGTTGGATTCGTTGTTGAACGCCATCGAGCGATTGTCGAAGTTCATCGAGCCCACCGACGACCACACGCCGTCGACGACCAGCGTCTTCGCGTGCATCATCGTGGGCCGGTACTCGTAGATCTTCACGCCCGCCTTCAGCAGCTCCTCGTAGTACCGACGGCCGGCATATACCGTCGTCTTCACGTCGCTCTTGTCGCCGGCGGTCAGGACGCGCACGTCCACCCCGCGCTTCGATGCATCCTTGAGCAGGTTGCGAAACTCCTGATCGGGGACGAAGTACGAGTTGGTGATGTACAGCGTCTTGGTGGCCCCGGCGATCGAGAGCGCGAGGAAGCGCTCGGCGGGCGTGCTCCCCATCGACGGAACGGTGAACATCAATCCCGCGACCATGTTCCCCGCGGGCTCGAAGATCTGATCGGGGAAGAACGTCTCGCCCGTGAGCAGTCCGCCGGTTGCTTCGGCCCATCCCGCGGCGAAGCCCGCCTGCAGCTCCGCGACGGCCGGCCCCTCGAAGCGCACGTTCGACTCGCGCCACTGCTCGTCGTGATGGCCGTCGCCGAGCCAGTAGTCGGCGAGACCGAATCCCCCCGTCCACCCCACACGACCATCGATGACGACGGCGCGCGCGTGCGAGCGCGTCGCGGCGCGGTTGAGCGCCCACCAGCGGAGCGGACGCAGCCACGCGACCTTGGCGCCGGCCTTGGTCAGCACTTCCTCGAAGTTCGTCTTGCGCAGCGGCCCGGATCCGAACGCATCGAGCAGGACGAGGACGCGCACGCCGGAGCGCGCACGCTCGGCGAGCGCATCACGCATCCGGTCGGCGACGACGCCCGGCTCGCAGTAGTACATCTGCACGGTGAGCGTGTGCTTCGCCGACGCGATGTCCTTCCAGAGCTGCGGATAGCTCCCGTCACCGTTCAGCATCAGCTGCACGGCGTTGCCGCCGCCCAGGTGGACGCCGGTGTACAGCTCCATCGTCTGCGCGAAGAGCGAGTCGCTGACGGATGGCGGCGCGTCGTCACGGCCGGGCGCGATGACGTTGCGAACGGGGGTCCCGTGCGTGACCGTGAGCACGCCGATCACGAACATGACCACGACGATCGCGAGGACGGTGAACTCGGCGGCGTACTTGACGATGCTCATCTGCTCTCGAAGGTGACGTGCGAAAGTCCACCGCCCGTCGCGCCGGAACGATTCCGGCATGACGATCGGGCGATGTCTCTATTCATGAGTCGTTCCACACCGGGCTCGGCACTTCCCCACCCGCTGGCACAGCCTATTCTATAGATATGGCCCTCGCCGCACCCGCCCGACGCGCAGGCACGAGAACGGTCGTTCTCGACCGGGCGCTCGAGGGCCTCCCGCTCTTCCGACTCAGCGATTCCGCCGAGGAGGGAGCGATCAGCTACGCCCCGGAAGGCGGCGGACGGTGGCGCGTCCTTCCCGCGCCGGGCGATCGGCTCCCCGGGACGTTCGATCAGGACGTCTACATCGAGCTCCTGCACAGGTACCACGATGCGGGGATGCCCGCGGACGGTGTGGTTCGCTTCACGCTGCATGCCTTCCTGCGCTCGATCGGCCGCCGGGTGGACGGCCGCACCTACGAGCAGCTCCGCTCCGCGCTGACCCGGCTCGAGCGCACCACTCTCGAGTCCTCGGGAGCGTATTCCGCTGTCGAACAGTCGTTCGAAGGGAGTTTCACCGTCCTGACCTCGGTCACGATCGAGCGGCGGCGGAGCACGGATCGGGATCAGCTTGCGCTCTTCTCGTCGCTTGCGGCGTTCGAGCCAGGTGACGCGCGCGTCGTGATCTCGCCGATGATCCGGGCGAACATCGCCGCGGGCCAGACCGTCTCGCTTCCACTCCAGCCGTATCAGGCGCTCTCGAACCCCGTCGCACGACGGCTGTACCGGCTGCTCGCGCTCGCCCGAACGGAGGACCGCGTGACGTGGCGCGTCCCGCTCGAGTCCCTGGCTGCGCGCCTGCCACTCACGCAGCGGTACCCGTCTCACCTGCAGCGGGTATTACAGCCGGCCCACGAGATGCTTATCGCCGGAGGGATCCTGCGGGACGCGACGTTCCTGCAGGTCGACCGGGAGTGGCACGTGGACTACGTCCTTGCAACGCGGAACCCTCCGGCTCCGTAACTTTACAACTCATATGCGTCTCACTCGCGTTCAGCTCAGTCGCCGAAAGCGCGCCGCTCTGATCGGCGCCGTCGCCGTGCTTCCCGTCGTCGGGGGAGCTTTTCTCTATCAGCAGCAGACCACCGTCGCGAGCGCACAGCTCCTCGACGAGGTGCTGCGCATCACCGCGGCGCGCTACGTCGACAGCGTTCCGGCCAACGATCTGTACGAGAAGGCCGCCAAGGGGCTCGTGCGCGAGCTGAACGATCCGTACTCGGTGCTCTTCTCGCCGAAGGAGTTCGCGGCGTTCAACCAGCAGACCGGCGGCAAGTACGGCGGACTCGGCATGGAGATCGCCGAGACGCAGGGCTTCGTGACGGTGCAGCGCGTCTTCCCGCACACGCCGGCATCGGCGGGTGGCGTGCAGGAAGGTGATCGCATCCTGCAGATCGACACCGCGAACGCGCGTGGCTGGACGACGGCGCAGGTGTCGGACAAGCTGAAGGGTGATCCGGGGACGCAGGTGAGCGTGAAGTTCGGGCGCCCCGGCGTGACGGAGCCGATTCCGCTCACGTTCACGCGCGCGATCGTGCACATCCCCGCGGTGCCGTTCACGCTGGTGTTCGGCAACGTCGGCTACGTTCCGCTGCAGCAGTTCACGGAGACCGCGACGCAGGAGCTGGACGACGCGATCTCCACCGTCGAGAAGCAGGGCGCGACGCGACTCATCGTGGATCTGCGCGGGAATCCCGGCGGCTACCTCGATCAGGCAATCTCGTCGAGCAATCTCTTCCTGCAGCAGGGGCAGTCGATCCTGAGCGTGCGCGGCCGCACCGGCGAGGTGCAGGCATACAGCGCGACGGACGAGCCGCGCCAGCCGAAGATTCCGCTCGTGATGCTCGTCGACGGACACAGCGCGAGCGCGTCGGAGATTCTCGCGGGCTCCGTGCAGGATCACGATCGCTCGCTCATCATCGGCACGACGTCGTTCGGCAAGGGACTGGTGCAGAGTCTCTTCCAGCTCGAGGGCGGCTACGCGCTCAAGATGACGACGGCCAAGTGGTACACGCCGAGTGGGCGGTCCATCCAGAAGGAGCGGAAGCTCCTCCCCGATGGCGAGTTCGTCGAGGTGATGCCGGACTCGATGGAGAGCGATTCGGTGAAGAAGGCGCGTCCCAAGTATCACAGCGACGCGGGTCGCATCGTGTACGGCGGTGGGGGCATCACGCCGGACATCATCGTGAAGCCGGACACGCTGTCGACGCCGGAGCAGCGTCTTCTCCAGTCGCTCGCGCCCAAGCAGCAGATCTTCGCGTCGGTGCTGCAGGACTACGCGAGCGAGATGAAGGGGAAGGTTCCGGTGAGCTTCACCGTGACGCCGCAGATGCGCGCCGAGCTCGTCTCGCGGCTGCGCGCCAAGGGTGTGACGGTGGATCCGACGCTGCTGGCGACGGGCGGGAGCGAGCTGGATCGGATCATCGGCATGCGCATCACGAGCATCGCGTTCGGTGACTCGACGACCAAGCGCAAGTATCTGAGCGACGACAACCAGCTCGAGAAGGCGATCGCGGTGCTGAAGAGCGCGACGAACCAGCAGTCGCTCTTCGCGCTCGCGCAGCGAGAGCAGCCCACGCTCTCGAGCCGGTAACCGCAGCCGATGGCCGGCGCCGTGATGGAGGCGACATCAACAGCGCCTGTCACGGCGCCCGGCGGTGGCCTCTCGGGGCCGCGTCGGCACCACCCGGGCATCACGGTGCTCGCGGTGCTGGCGGTGATGTACACGCTGTACTTCGGGCACGCGTTCTTCGTCCCGGTCTGCTTCGCACTCGTCCTCAACTTCCTGCTGAGCCCCGCGGTGCGCTGGGCGAGGAAGCAGCTGCACCTGCCGGCGGCGCTCACCGCGGCGGTGCTCATTCTTTCGCTCACGGGCGCGGTCGGCGGCGCGGTGTACGAGCTCGCCGGTCCCGCGCGCGGCTGGCTCGCGAGCGCGCCGCAGACGCTCTCCCGCGCCGGCGCCAAGCTGCACACCATCCTCAAGCCGATGGAGCAGGTGTCGCGCACGGCCGAGCAGATGGAGAAGGTGAGCAACGTCACCGGCGCGCCGTCGCCGAAGCAGCAGGTGGTGGTCGCGGGGCCGAGCCTGGGCGCGCGCGTCTTCGGCACCACGCAAAGTCTGGTCGGCGCACTGCTCGAGATCCTGGTGCTCGCGTTCTTCCTTCTCTCCGCGGGCGATCTCTTCCTGCAGAAGACCATCAAGGTCGCGCACGGCCCATCCGGCGAGCGCACCGCGGTGGAGATCGCCCGCGCGGTCGAGCACTCCATCTCGCGCTATCTCGTCACGTCGGCGATGATGAACATCATGGAGGGCGCGGTGGTCGGGCTCATCATGCTCGTCCTCGGCATGCCGAATCCCTTCCTGTGGGGAGCGCTCGTGACGGTGATGGAGTTCGTCCCGTACATCGGCGCGATGACGATCATCGCCGTGCTCACGATCGCGTCGCTCACCGTGTTCGATCACGTGGGCCACGCGCTCCTCGTCCCAGGAAGCTTCATCGTCGTCAACCTGCTGCAGGGCAACCTCATCGGGCCGCTCGTGATGGGACATCGCCTGTCGCTCAATCCGGTCGCGATCTTCCTCACGGTGGCGCTGTGGTGGGAGCTGTGGGGGATCGCGGGCGCCTTTCTCGCGGTGCCGATGCTCGCGACGTTCAAGATCCTGTGCGATCACATCCCGTCGCTCAGCGCGATCGGCGAGTTCCTGGGGGAGCGCGACGAGAGCGAGCGGCGTCTCGCGGTGCGCGTCACGGCGTGAGCACGAAGAGATGGTGAAAGCGACAGCGAAAAAGACGGCGAAGACGCGAGTGAGGCCGAGCGCGAAGACCACAGCGGCGGGCATCGAGCCGTTCACCGGCTTTCGACCGGCCGCGCTCACCTTCCTTCGTGCGCTCGCTCGCAACAACAACCGCGAGTGGTTCGAGACGAATCGCGAGCGATACGAGCGCGAGGTCAGGCGTCCGCTGCAGCTGCTGGTCGAGGAAGTGGACGTGCGCCTCGCGACCCTGGCACCGGAGATCACGGGCGATCCCAAGCGCTCGATCTTCCGCATCCACCGCGACGTGCGCTTCTCGAACGACAAGTCGCCGTACAAGACCAACGCGGCCGCGTGGTTCCGGCATCGCGACGCAGGACACAGCGTGGGCACGCGTGCGGTGCACGGTGGTGCCGGCTTCTACTTCCACATCGCGCCCGACGAATGCATCGTCGCGGGCGGCATCTGGATGCCGCCGACGGAGGCGCTGAAGGAGCTGCGCGAGGCGATCGCCGAGGATCACGAGACGCTGCGCGAGATCATCACGGAGCGTGGATTCCGCCGCGCATTCGGCGACCTCGATCCCGAAGCGCGGTTGACGCGTCCACCGCGCGGCTTTGCGCCGGACCACGAAGCGGCCGACCTGCTGCGCTACAAATCCTTCACGGTGAGCGCGCCACTCACTGAAGCCGAGATACTGAGTCCGAAGCTCCCCGATCTGCTCGCGAAGCGGTACGTGTCGATGCTCCCCTTCGTGCGCTGGCTGAACGGCGCGCTCGGGCTCCGGGCGCACGAACGGCGGTGACCGCCGCGGCGGCTCCCACGAGTGATGCGCGCGCCGCGCGCGACCGGGCGAGAGATCTCGTACTCGCGTACGGCTGGAACACCACTGCATACCAGATCCTCAACCCGGGCTTCCGGCTCTGGTTCTCGACGTCACATCCCGCGGTCGTCGGCTACGTGCGCAACGCGCACCGCCGCGTCGTTGGCGGTGCGCCGGTGTGCGCCGCGGAAGATCTCGCCGCCGTCGTGGAGGAGTTCGAGCGTGACGCGACGCATTGCGGGGAGCACGTGGTGTACTTCGGCGCCGAGGCGCGCCTCGAGGCAGTGACGCGCGGTGACGGCCGTCACGCCGCGGTGCAGCTCGGTGCGCAACCGGCGTGGAACCCCGGCGACTGGCCCGCGATTGCCGCATCGCACGCGTCGCTGCGCGCTCAGCTCAACCGTGCGCGCAACAAGGGGGTGACCGTGACCCGCTGGGCGAGCGAGACCGCGGAGCGGAATCCCGCACTCGAGCGCGTGCTCGGCGAGTGGCTCGGAACGCGCGGACTGCCGCCGCTTCACTTCCTCGTCGAGCCGGAGACACTCGGCGACCTGCGCGACCGACGCGTCTTCGTCGCGGAGCGCGATGGCGCCCCCGTGGGATTCCTCGTCGCGTCGCCGATTCCCGCGCGGAACGGCTGGCTCACCGAGCAGTTCGTGCGCGGCCACGGCGCGCCGAACGGAACGGCCGAGCTGATGATCGACGCCGCCGTGCGCTGGATGATCGACGAGCATGCCGACTACGTCACGCTCGGCCTCGCACCGTTGTCACGGCGCGCAGGCGAGGACGTGCATGCATCGTGGTGGAACCGTCTCGCGTTCGGGTGGGCGCGCGCGCACGGGCGACGCTTCTACAACTTCGAAGGGCTCGACGCGTTCAAGGCGAAGTTCTGCCCCGACCACTGGGAAGCCGTCTACGCCGTCTCGAACGAGCGCGCCTTCTCACTGCTGTCGCTCTACGCGATCGGTGCGGCGTTCACGAACGGGCATCCGGTGCTGACGGTCCTGCGCGGGATGTGGCAGGCGATGCGTCAGGAGCTGCGCTGGGTGGGGCGCAGGATCACGGGGCAGTAGCGGGAACGCAGCTCTCGAGCGGTGCTACGGCGACGACCGGTGCTCCGTCGCCATCTCGGCGTTGAACGCGCCCGACTTCCCGCGCGCGATGCTGAGCGTCTCCCACCGTTCACCCGCGTAGTGTTTCGCGAGCAGCACGATCTGTCCCGCGTGATACGAGTGGTGCGCGAGCTGGCGATCGAGGGCGCTCACGACCGGGTGCGCTTCGCCGCGAATCGTGACCGTGTTCGTGAGCTGCTCGGGGGTGAGCGTCTCGAGCACGCCGAGCAGCGTGACCCAGCCGGCGTCCCAGCCGCGCATGATCTCGTCGCGCGTGTCGCCAGCGCGTACTTCGAACTCGCCGTCGCGGTCGCGATCGGGCTTCTCGCCGTCGCTCGTGAGGAAGTCGGTGAAGCGCGAGCGGAGATTTCCGGCCATGTGCTTCAGGATGATCGCGATCGAGTTGTCTTCCGCGCCGCCCAGTGGGCGGAAGAATGCGTCGTCGCTCGTCTGCTTCAGCGCGCGCTCTACCATACCTCGGGTGCCTTCGAATCGCGCGCGCATGTCGGCGAGATATGTCTCGGAAATCGGTCGGACGTCGGCCACGTGTCGTGCTCCGCGGTGATCAGCTGAGGAATCGCTCCGCCAGCTGCTCCATCCGATCGTCGCCCTCGTCGATCGCGCGGTCGAGGATCTCGCGAACGTAGGGATGCAGCCTGCGCTCACCCCAATAATATCCCGTCGCCTGCTCGGCGCTCGCCGTCTCGCCCGCGCGCGCACCTTCGAGCAGCGCCTGCGCCGCCGCGCGATCGAAGTCGGGATCGTCGCGCGGTGGAAGACCGTAGTAGCGGCGCGGCGTCGCGCCGTCCGCATCCTCGTTGACGAATGCGCGTGACATGTCAGGCGTCGTGCGTCAGCGCGTCACTGTCCCGGATTCGCGGACGCGCTCTGGAACGTGTCGCACGCGTCCGGCCGGCCCGACTGGTAGCCGCGCTTGAACCAGCCGGAGCGCTGCGCCGCGGTGCCGTGCGTGAACGATTCCGGATGGACCGCACCGGTTTCCGCCTTCTGGATGCGGTCGTCACCGACCGCGGCCGCGGCGGTCAGCGCCTCGTCGATGTCGCCGGGATCGAGC
>Ga0070661_100003082_pt1 | contig 11466 bp, 7 predicted proteins | sample KBSC43metaG_FD_64663 | JGI IMG/M metagenome (GOLD analysis project Ga0070661, IMG submission 64663) | Corn rhizosphere microbial communities from Kellogg Biological Station, Michigan, USA - KBS C4-3 metaG | ecosystem: Host-associated > Plants > Roots > Rhizosphere > Soil ...
TCCGGGACGCTCCCCTGGGAGCGGCGCAGCGGCCCGGAGATGCGCACCCCCGGTGCCTGGCCGAGCTCGGTCATGCCGCCGAGCTCGGTGAGCCCGGGGCCGGATCCCTGGCCGGCCAGCTCGCCCGGGATGGCGGGCATCGAAGGCATCGGCGGGACGGCGTGGTTGCCGTTGGCGGTGAGCTGAGCCATCACGGGTTCGCCGGGCAGCCCGGTCCGGAACGCCTCCTCGGTCACCACCAGGTGCTGCGGTATCAGCACGATGGCGGCCGTGCCGCCGTAGGGCGAGGCCTTCAGCGTGACCCGGATCCCGTGCCGCTTGGCCAGCTGGCTGACCACGAACAGGCCGAGCTGCTCACTGTCGGACGGGTTGAACTCGGGCGGGTTGGCCAGCCGGTCGTTCAGCTCGGCCAGCCGGGCCGGGCTCATCCCGAGCCCGCGGTCCTCGACCTCGATCACGAACCCGTTGGCGACCGTGTCCCCGGACACTCGTACCGAGGTATAAGGCGGCGACAGCGTGGTGGCGTTCTCGATCAGCTCGGCCAGCAGGTGGATGACGTCCGCGACGGCCGAACCAGCCAGCGCGGCCTGGCTCCGGGTCGCGACAGAAACCCGCGCGTAGTCCTCGACCTCGGCGATGGCACCGCGCATGACGTCGACCATCCGGACCGGGGAGCTCCAGCCCCGGCCTGGCGGCGCGCCGGCCAGGATGACCAGGCCTTCCGCGTGACGGCGCATGCGCGTGGTCAGGTGGTCGAGGCGGAACAGGTCGTCCAGCGCCTCCGGGTCGGTGGCCCGCCGCTCCATCTGGTCCAGCAGGGCGAGCTGCCGGTGCAGCAGCGACTGGCTGCGGCGGGCCAGGCTGCGGAACACGTCGTTGAGCCCCTGCCGCAGCCGGGCCTCTTCCACCGCGGCCCGGATGGCGGTCTGCCGGACCAGGTCGAACGCCTGCCCCACCCGGCCGATCTCGTCACGGCCGATCCGCAACGCCGGCGCCTCGGCGTTCACGTCGACGTTCTCGCCGCGCCTGAGCCTGCCGACCACGTCCGGCAGCTGGTTCTCGGCGAGCTGGAGGGCATTGCGCTCCAGGCCACCGAGGCGGCGGATGATGCTGCGCGCGACCAGGATGGTCACCGTGATGGTGAGGAGCAGTCCGATCAGGCCGATGGCGCTGGTGACCGCGACCTTGGTCCAGGCCGAATGGCTGATCCGGTGGTCGGCGTCCAGGATGGCGCCCGCGACCGCGACGCCCCCGTTGTACTCGTCCTGCAGCAGCGTGCCGGCCAGGTGCTGCCACTGGGCCTGGTTGATGGGCAGCTTGGCGACCGGAGTGCCCGCGACGATGGCCTGCTCGATGCCGGCCAGATCCTGCGGCATGGTGCCGGACCCGGCCAGCTTCCCGTTGTACGTGGCCAGGTACGCCGGGGTCAGGATGTAGTTCGCGTAGGCCATGTCGGCCTGCCTGGTGGCGGCCATGTTCGTGAACGCGACGCGGTCCTTCTGCGTCATCCTCTGCCCGGCCAGCATCCCGGCGAGCAGCGCGTCCTCCTGCGCGAGCTGCTCCCTGGCCTGGACGGTGGCGATCAGCCCGATGGCCTGGCTCTGCTGGTCGTTGGTGACCACGCTCACGGTCTGGGTGAGGAACAGCTTGACCTGATCCCCGAAGCCCGAGCTGTAGAAGCCCAATGCGTCGATCGGCGTGATGGCCCGCCCCTTGACCGCGTCGCGGAGCTTGGGGAGCTGGTTCATGCCGGTGACGATGCCGTGGACTATCTTGGCCGCGTCGGCGGTCTCGGTCTTGACCGTGGCCTCGGAGGTCATCGCGGCCGTGAAGGCCGGCTTGGCCTTGTCGGTCGCCGCGATCGCCGCCTGGTACGCCTGCAGGTTAGCCGGGCTGGGCTGGAAGAGGTAGACGACGGCGGCGGTGCGCTCGGCCTCCACGAAGGTGCCGAACTTGGCGGCCGGTACCGCGGTCGCGTTGACCAGGTTGGGCGCGCGGTCGAGGCTGACGGCGCTGTCCACGGTCGTGGTGACCACGTACCCGAGCAGCCCGACCATGGCGATGAGCGGGATCGCCACCAGAAAATATATTCGGAGCCTTATGGATCGACCACGCGATCCCATGGATCCCTCACTATTCAGACGCGTGGACGCGCGTGGCCCCCCCGCCGCATCCAACTAACGGTCAAGACGGCCAGAATAGCCCATAACAGGCATCGTCCGGTGCCAAAAGAAGATATGTCCGTTGATAGCCCGGCGCATCCTCATAAGCGTCAATATGTACGCGTTATCGCAGGTAGTGGCGAGTGACTACTCGCGGTGCCGCGGACGCGGCGCTCCGCGTCCGGAGCTTTTGTCGGCGCGACCGCCTACCCTATTGACGTGGCCGCCCTCGCGATAGATGCCCTCCTCGACGGACTCAATCCGGAGCAGCGTGCTGCCGTCGTGCACGAGGGCAGCCCGCTGCTCATCGTGGCCGGCGCGGGCTCGGGGAAGACCCGGGTGCTCACCCACCGGATCGCGTACCTGCTCGCCGCGCGCGACGTCGCGCCGCACGAGATCCTGGCCATCACCTTCACCAACAAGGCGGCCGGCGAGATGGCCGCCCGCGTCGCCGCGCTGGTCGGCCCGCGGGCGCGGTCCATGTGGGTCATGACGTTCCATTCGGCCTGCGTGCGCATCCTGCGCCGGGAGGCGAAGAGGTTCGGCTACCCGTCCTCGTTCTCCATCTACGACCAGGCCGACTCGCAGCGGCTGATGGCGCTCACCTGCCGCGAGCTCGAGCTCGACGCCAAGCAGTACCCGCCGAAGGCGATGGCCGCCCAGGTGTCGAACCTGAAGAACGAGCTGATCGACTACGAGACGTTCGCCTCCCGCGCGCAGACCGCCCGGGAGAAGGCCCTGGCCGAGGCCTACGCCGAATACCAGCGCCGGCTGGTCGCGGCCGGCGCGATGGACTTCGACGACCTGATCATGGTCACGGTCAACCTCTTCCAGGCCCTGCCCGAGGTGGCCGAGCAGTACCGCCGCCGGTTCAGGCAGGTGCTGGTGGACGAGTACCAGGACACCAACCACGCGCAGTACATCCTGATCAGGGAACTGGTCTCGGGTGGTGCCCCGCTCTTTTCCTCCCGAACGGCCGGGGCTGATCGCCCCGGTGACTCTATCCCGCCGGCCGAACTGTGCGTGGTCGGCGACGCGGACCAGTCCATCTACGCTTTCCGCGGTGCCACCATCCGCAACATCGAGGAGTTCGAGCAGGACTACCCGGACGCGAAGGTCATCCTGCTCGAGCAGAACTACCGCTCCACCCAGAACATCCTGGCCGCGGCCAACGCGGTGGTCTCGCAGAACCGGGGCCGCAAGCCCAAGAACCTGTGGTCCGACCAGGGCGCGGGGCCGCCCATCATCGGCTACGTGGCCGACAACGAGCACGACGAGGCCGCGTTCGTGGCCGAGGAGGTGGACCGGCTCACCGACGCGGGCCAGGCCACGCCGGGTCAGGTGGCGGTGTTCTACCGGACCAACGCGCAGTCCCGTGTCTTCGAGGAAGTGTTCATCCGGGTCGGGCTGCCCTACCGGGTGGTCGGCGGGGTGCGGTTCTACGAGCGGCGCGAGGTCCGTGACCTGCTCGCCTACCTCCGGCTGATCGCCAACCCGGCGGACGAGGTGTCGCTGCGGCGGGTGCTGAACGTGCCCAAGCGCGGCATCGGCGACCGGGCGGAGGACTACGTGGCGGCGTTCGCGCAGCGGGAGCGCAGCACGTTCGCCGAGGCGCTGGCCCGCCCGGCCGACGTGCCGGGCCTGGCGGCCCGGTCGGCCCGCGCGATCGAGGGGTTCAACAGGCTCATCACCGGGCTGCGGGAACTCTCGCAGACCGTGCCCGTCGCCGACCTCACCGAGGCCGTGCTCGACCGCACCGGGTACATCGAAGCGCTGGAGGAGTCGTCCGACCTGCAGGATGCCAGCCGGGTCGAGAACCTGGAAGAGCTGGTGTCGGTGGCCCGCGAATACGACGGGATTCACGAGGACGGGACGCTAGCCGACTTCCTCGAGCAGGTGTCCCTGGTCGCCGACGCCGACCAGATCCCCGACGGGGAGGAGCACGGCGGCCTGGTCACGATGATGACCCTGCACACCGCCAAGGGCCTGGAGTTCCCCGTGGTGTTCCTCACCGGGATGGAAGAAGAGGTGTTCCCGCACCAGCGCTCGCTGACCAACGCGAAGGAACTGGAGGAGGAGCGCCGGCTGGCCTACGTCGGGATCACCCGGGCCGAGCAGCGTCTCTACCTGACCCGGGCGCTGGCGAGGAACTGGTGGGGCCGCCCCTCCTTCCACAAGCAGTCGAGGTTCCTCACCGAGATCCCGGCCGGCCTGATCGAGTGGCGCCGGGACGTCTCCGCCGCCCAGTCGTCGGTCATGCCCGCCCAGGAGCGGATGGCGCAGCGGGCGGGGACCCGGTCACCGGGGAACCGCCAGGTGCCCGCGCTGTCACCGGGGGACATGGTGACCCACGACAAGTTCGGCCTGGGTACGGTGGTATCGACGGACGGCTACGGAGACCAGGCCGAGGCGAAGATCGATTTCGGTGCCGAGTACGGCGTCAAGCACCTGGTGCTCCGCTACGCCCCTCTGGAGAAGTTGTAGGGACCGGTTCCCGGCCGCGGCCCTGGCTGGGTCCTTCCCTGGCGCCCGCCACCGCGGGGGTCCGCGTCGTCCCAGGAGTCCCGTGCCTCCCAGTCGGTCCGTGACCGCCGCACCTGACGTGCTGGCGGCCTGCTCCGGCGCCAGAGGAACCAGCGGACGGCGACGATCGCGACCGCCAGCACGGTGGCCAGCGCCATCGCGAAGAAGCCGTTGGCGACCCACTGCGCCGCGCCGATGGCCAGCGCCGTCTTCGACGTGCCGGACCGGTTGAACACGAACCCGCTGATCAGCGCGCCCACTAGATAGGAGAGCACCGGGACGGGGAAGATCATCCGGCCGGCCCGGGGCCGGACCGCCAGCGCCGCGACCACCGTCCCGGCCTCCACGAAGAGCCCGAGCAGGAAACCTGGTGCGCTCCTGGTCACCATCGTCGCGATGGTGCCGACGGCCGCGCTGGCGACGATGATGCAGACCCCGAGGCCGCCCTGCAGCGCACCCCACCGGCCCGCCCCTGGCGATCGCCGGGGGCTCCGCCCCCCGCGGACCTCGCGCGGGCCCGTAGCCTGCCGCGTCCTGGCTAGCTGGGGCTCGCCGGGCTGGGCCGGCATCTGCCGGGTCGGCGGTCCGTCAGCCGCGGCGCGCCCGGTGGCACCCCGCCCGTTCGGCCCGCCGCCACCCGGCCCGTTCGGCCCGCTGACGCCGCGCCCGCCGGGGGCACGGCCGTCCCAGCCGGCCTCACGTCCGCGCGGTCCGGGGTCCCGCGGGTCGGGCACGCCCCGGCCGGCCTCACGCCGGGGCGCCCGGCTGGCCCCTTCTCCGGGGGGACCCATCCCCCCGGACCCCCCTCGGGGAGGGACGACCCTACTGCCCTGGCCGCCCGCGGCGGCGGGGCTGCCCTGGCCGCCTGCGGCGGGGCGGCTGTTCTGGCCGCCTGCGGCAGGCCCGGTTCTGGGGGGGACGGCGCCCGGGGGTCTGCCCGGGACACGCCCGGGCGTCGGAGGCGGCCCGGGAACTCGGCCGCGCGGCCTGGCTCCAGGCTCGCCGCCGTTCGGCCTGTTCGGGCGTGTTTCGCGCCATCGTGGGTCGCTCATAGGTGCTTCGGATGTTAGTCGTTGCGGCCTGGTAACGGGAACGCGACGGTAGGCTTCATCGGACGGTAACGATCCAGAGCTGGGACTGCTGAGGAAAGGTGCCATGGTTAGGCCGGGCTCTCCGACCCCGTTGTGGGGCGCTGCCGGTAAGGCCGGGTATGCCCTGAGCTGCGTGGCCGCTGCCCTGGTCCTGGCGGTGAGCGGTTTCTCCTACTTTGTCGTGCGCGACGTGAGCAGCATCGGCGGCTCGCACGCGATCAACAGCGGCCCGTCCATCGGCGCGCAGAACATCCTGCTGATGGGGCTGGAAAGCCGCACCGACTGGAACGGCAACGTACTGCCGAACGACATCCTGAACGCCCTGCACGCCGGGAGCAGACAGGGCGTCCTGTACGAGGGCGTCGGCGGGAACGCCACGAACACCCTGATCCTGATCCACATCCCGGCCGGCGGCAAGAAGGCGATCGGGTTCTCGATTCCGCGCGACGACTGGGTCACGTTCCCGGAGACCTACGACGGGCAGCACACGGGCAAGATCGACCAGGCCTACGGAGACGCCCTCGCCGAGAAGGAGTCCGAGGTCCGCCAGCAGCACCCGAAGATGAGCCAGAACCAGGTGGCCTTCCAGGGCAACGAGGCGGGCCGGGCGGCCACGGTGGCCACGGTGGAGTCCTTCACCGGGGTGCACATCGACCACTTCGCCGAGATCAACCTGGACGGGTTCTACGAGCTGGCCAAGGTGCTCGGCGGCGTGCAGGTCTGCCTCAAGCACCCGGTCGCGCTCGACACCTACTCGGGCTTCTACGCCAAGAGGGCCGGCTACCAGCACCTGAACGCCAAGATGGCGCTGGCCTTCGTCCGCCAGCGGCATGGCCTGCTCAACGGTGACCTCGACCGTACCCACCGCCAGCAGGCCTTCCTCGCCTCGGTCATGCAGCAGCTGCGCACCGAGGGCGTGCTCGGCGACCTGACCAAGATCAACTCGCTGCTGTCGGTGGCCAAGCAGTACGTGATCACCGACTCGGGCTGGAACCTGCTCGACTTCGCCACCCAGATGCGCAGCCTGACCAGCGGCAGCCTGAGCTTCAACACGCTGCCGATCCAGAGTTACATCACCATCGAGGGCCAGTCCGCCAACCAGGTCGACGTCCCGTACATCCAGCAATTGGTGCACAACACCTTCTACCCCGCCCCCCGTCCCTCCGGTTCGTCCGGGCCGCGCCCCAAGGCCACGGCCACGGTCAGCGCGTCCGAGGCCGCCGCGACCACGGTCGACGTGTACAACGGGGGCAGCACCCCGGGGCTGGCCGGAGACGTCTCGGCCGCCCTGGTCAAGGACGGATTCAAGGCCGGGCAGGTCTCGAACACCACGGCGCTGCCCGCGACCCAGGTGCTCTACGGCACCGGCGCGGCGGCGAGCGGCGCCAAGATCGCGTCGCTGTTCGGCGTCTCCGCGACGGTGAGCGCAACGGTGGCGCCCGGGCACGTCCAGGTGAACCTGGGCGCGACCGCCCGCGTCCCCGGCGCGTCGGCGTCGGCGTCCCCCTCGAACTCCGCGACCGCCCTGCCCACCACGGGCGCTCAGGGCGGCGCGGTCATCGCCAAGAACGGCATCCCCTGCGTGGACTAACCGGTCCGCCGGTCCGCGCGACGTTCCGGATACGCTTACGGTCATGGGCAAGATCCGGGTGATCGTCGCGAAGGCCGGGCTTGACGGCCATGACCGCGGAGCCAAGGTCGTGGCCCGCGCGCTGCGCGACGCCGGCGTGGAGGTCATCTACACCGGGCTGCACCAGACGCCGGAGCAGATCGTGGCGGCCGCCATCCAGGAGGACGTGGACGCGGTCGGCCTCTCCATTCTCTCCGGCGCGCATATGACGCTGTTCGGCCGCGTGATCGAGTTGCTCAAGGAGCGGGACGCGGCCGACATCGTGGTGTTCGGCGGCGGCATCATCCCGGACGAGGACATCGAGGAACTGACCCGGATGGGGGTGGCCAGGATCTTCACGCCGGGCGCGCCCACCACCGAGATCGTCGCCTGGGTCCGGGAAAAGTTCGGCCACGAGGTAACCCCGACCCAGGCCTAAGGCATCGTTCAGGCCTAGGCGCCAACTCAGGCACTGAACGGTAATTTCTCGATTACGCCGGGAAGTAAACGCTGTGTTACGCCGATATGGCGCGGCCAGCTTTTCTCATAGCACACATGTATCGCTACTGCTCAGAAACTTTCCTATACCTCGTCTGAACAGCGTTCCGGTGCGGCTGCGTGCTCGTGCCGCTGGAATTGCCTACGATTGGTTCCATCAGTACGAGAAATGGAGCATCCGTGGCGCAGAAAGTGCAGACCCTGTTTGTTGACGACATCGATGGCAGCGCTGCCGAAGGGACCATCCGCTTCGGCCTTGACGGCACCGACTACGAGATCGACCTGAACACCGAACACGCACAGGCATTGCGGGACGCACTCGCGCCCTACATTGGCAGTGCCCGCCGGGCCAGCGGCGCGGCCCGGCGGCCGGCCCGCGGCGGGCGCAAGGCATCGGCGAACGGGGTGAATACGACTGAGGTCCGCGAGTGGGCTAAGGCCCAGGGTATGGACGTAAAGGACCGCGGCCGGGTACCCGCCGAGCTGGTCGTCAAGTTCAAAGCGGCGACCGGAAACTAGCCCCGAACCCTCCGTCAAAATCTCCAGCTCAGGCCGAAATGAATTAACGGCACGGAGCCGCCAGCGCCCCCGGCGGTTACCTGGCCCGGGAACGTACGCTACGGTCCGTTCGGAAGACTTATTACCGAACGGACCGGGGTCTCTCGCTTTCCGCGCCAAGGAGTGCCGACGATGGAATACCTGGTCACCATGACCACGCACGTTCCGGACGGAACACCGGCCGAGGCTGTCGACGACATCCGCGCTCGCGAGGCCGCCCGGTCGCGCGAGCTCGCGGCGCAGGGGCACCTGCTGCGACTGTGGCGCCCGCCGCTGCAGCCCGGTGAATGGCGAACCCTGGGACTGTTCGCCGCCGCCGACGACGGTCAGCTCGAGGAGGTCCTGGCCTCGATGCCGCTGCGGATATGGCGCACCGATGAGGTCACTCCGCTATCGCCGCACCCGAACGACCCGGCGCGCCCGGCGTGAGCGAGGCTAGTCGCCGCCGGCGCGGCTGAGCGCCTGTCCGGTGCGCGCCGACACAAGGGCGATCCGTCGAGACAATACGATGCTGATCATGAAAGACGGCCGTATGGTGATGAGCCCTGATAACCCCGCGCCGTCGGCATGGGAACGGCCTAGCGACCAGAGCGGGCGTGGCCATGTCGGCCAAGGATCGCCGACGGTCCTTAAACCGGTCTCTTACGTGCGGGCTGTTGGCGAGTCAGCAAGGTCTTGCTGTTCCTGCGGATCGAATGGAGACGCGATGGACGAGTATCCGGGCGACGTTCAGCTGTTCATTAACGGGTCCTACGTCGACGGCGCGAGCGAAGAGCGCCAGCAGGTGCGTAGTCCGGTCATTGGCGACGTGATCGGATCGGTACCGGTTCCGAGCCGAGCTGACATCGACGCCGCGGTCGCGGCAGCCACCGCGGCGCAAGGGCGCTGGGGCCGGGTCGGAGTGTGGGAACGGGCGAAGGTCTGCCATGCGATCGGCGACGCGCTCATGGCGCGGTGCGAGCAGCTTGCCCGTCTGCAGACCCTGGAGCAGGGCAAGCCTCTGCAGGAGTCGCGTGATGACATCGCTGAGGCGGCGACGCTGTTCCACCTGCATGCCGAGGACGCGGTGCGCCTGACCGGCGAGACGATTCCCTCAACCGACGCTAACAAGCGGATGTGGACGTTCTACCGACCGGTCGGCACCTGGGCGATCATCACTCCGTGGAACTACCCGCTGTTGATGTTCGCTGAGTTCGTCGCTCCCGGCCTGGCCACGGGCAATGCCCATGTCGTCAAGCCACCGACGCACACGGCGTTCACCGTGCTGGCGGCGATGGAGGTGATGCGAGAAGCCGGATTGCCCGAGGGCCTGGTGAATATCCTGCCCGGCGAGGGTGCCACCGGCGAAGCCCTGATCACGCACCCGGGCATTGACGCGATCGGTTTCATCGGCTCCTCGGCCACAGGCGCAAAGATCCAGGCCAAGGCCGGTCTCAAGCGCTCGATCATGGAATGCTCGGGCAACGGACCGCTGATCGTACTGCCCGATGCCGACCTCCAGGCCGCGGCCGAGGCCGCCGTATACGGGGCAGCGCTGTGCTCTGGTCAGGTCTGCTGCGCTACCGAACGAGTGCTGGTCGAGCACGGCGCACACGATGCATTCGTGGATGCTGTGCTCACCGCAACCGACGCTGTACGTCTCGGCGACCCGTTTGACGCGCGGACCACGCTCGGTCCGCTGAACAACGAAGCGGTCGCCGCGAAGATGGACCGGCACGTGGCGGACGGTCACCACCGCGGGGCTGACCTTCTTCGAGGCGGCCAGCGCCGGGCCGGGCAGCCGACGGACCTGTACTACGAGTTCACCGTCGCCGACCAGGTCCCGCTCGACAGCCTGTTCGCGACCGAAGAGTCGTTCGGCCCCGTCATACCGATCATCACCGCTGACACCGAGGAAGAGTTGCTGGCTATCGCCAACAGCGACCCGCTCGGCTTGCAGGCAGCAGTGTTCACCCGAGACATCAGCAAGGCCTACCGGTTCGTCGAGGAACTCGCCGTGGGACAGGTGGTCGTCAACGCCAGCACCTGCTGGTGGGACATCAACATGCCGTTCGGCGGCGCCGGCGGGCGTGGCACTGGCTGGGGCCGGATCGGTGGCAAGCACACCCTGCTGGGCATGTCGGACTTGCGCACCGCCGCGGTTCAGCTGTGACGTGAGCAGCGCCGTTATCCAGTTCAGACCGGTAGGACGGTCGCATCCTGGGGGCCAACGCGCACCCGGCTACGGCGCAGCACCACCCCGGTGCCTATCACCGCCGCCAGGGTGATGCCGAGCATGATTGTGGCCAGGGCGTTGACCGCGGGGGTGAGGCCGAAGCGGACGGCCGAGTACAGCACGATCGGCCAGGTGTTGGTGGTGCCGTTCGTGAACGCCGGCACGACGTAATCGTCGAAGGAGAAGGTGAACGACAGCAGGGCCGCGGCCACGATCGCGGGCATGAGCCGGGGCAGGGTGACCTGGCGGAAGGTGGCCAGCGGCCCCGAACCGAGATCGTAGGCGGCTTCCTCGAGCACGTCGCCCATCCCCACGAACCTGGCCCGGATGATCAGCATCGACACGGACGCGTTGAACACCACCTGCCCGATCAGGATGGTCACCTTCCCGAGGGACGGGAACGCGTGGAAGTAGTTGCGGGCCTGCACGAAGAAAATGAGCGAGGCCACCGCGATGACGATCTCCGGCACCACGAGGGTCAGGTAGACGAGCGCGTCGAAGGGCGCGCGCAGCCGCGGCTTCATCCGCGCCAGGGCCAGGGCTGCGCACAGGCCGAGCACGGTGGAGATGATCGCCGCCACCGCGGCGATCTGCAGGCTGGTGACGATCGCCGGGATGTAGGTGGGATCGTGCAGGCCCGCGCTGAACCAGCAGGCGGTGAAGCCGTTCCAGACGGTGATGTTCCCGATCTGCGCGGGCGGGATGCCGCAGATGTTCGACCCGTGGAAGCCGGCCAGGGCGGCGGGCGACGGTTTGTTGAAGGCGAAGACCGCCATGACCAGGATCGGCAGGAACAGGAACGCGTACACC
>Ga0070661_100003098_pt1 | contig 11440 bp, 9 predicted proteins | sample KBSC43metaG_FD_64663 | JGI IMG/M metagenome (GOLD analysis project Ga0070661, IMG submission 64663) | Corn rhizosphere microbial communities from Kellogg Biological Station, Michigan, USA - KBS C4-3 metaG | ecosystem: Host-associated > Plants > Roots > Rhizosphere > Soil ...
CTGCAATATTACGGCTACGTGGTCGGTATCTATTACAACGGCGAGTTGCAGGATCAGCGCGCGGAACCCGTCTCGCTGCTCGATAAATTCCCGCCGCCGATTCACAAGGCCCTGCCCGCGGAATGAAAATCCTGATCGTGGACGACGATCCCGGTGCCGCCGAGCGGCTGGCCGCGGAAGTTGCCGCGGCGGGATTCGGGCCGGCCTTCGCGGCGACGAGCGCCGAGGAAGCGGCGCAGGTAGTGAACGCCGAGCACGGCATCGACGTGCTCGTGACGGAGGTTTTTCTCGAGGGAATCGACGGCTTCACGCTGCGGGAATCCATCCGCGAGCAACTGCCCGACGTGCACACGATTTTCCTCTCCGAATACGATCTCTCGGAGCACGCCGCGCGCGTCGATGGCTGCCCGGTGCTTGCCCGGCCGGCCGATGCCTCCGCGCTGGTCGCCACGATTCAGGGATTCGTCCCGCCGCCGGAACCGGCCGCCGCACCACCGGCCGCGCCGGATCTCACAACAACGATCATCGGCACCTACCGCATCGAGAGATTGCTCGGTGAAGATCTCGATGGCCCGATTTATGAGGCCGTGCAGACCACGATCGGTCGCTCGGTGGAGTTTCACATTCTGGCGACGGAGCGCGCCGGCGACGCCGGGACCGTCGAGCGGTTCCTCGCGAATGCGCGCGCCAAGGCCAACGTGCATCACCCGGCGTTGCTCTCCGTCTTCGAGGCGGGCGAGAGCGACGGCGTCTATTTCTACACCTCGGAGTTGCGGCAGGGCTCCTCGTTGTGGGAACTGGCCCGGCAGCAGGCGAAACTCTCGCCGGCCGTGCTGCTCCAGCTCCTGCACACCGTCGCGGAGGCGATGGTGCATCTCGGCCAGGTGAAAACGGCGCACGAACCGCTCCACGCCATTCACATCATCGTCGATCAGCGGAACCGGGCGCGGCTGGTGAACATCGCGACGAGCGAGGCGATGGGGAACACCGCCCGCACGGACATGCAGAGCCTCGCCGCGGCCATCGAGCCGCTCGTCATTTCGCATCCTTCCTCCGCGGCACTCCATCAATTGCTTGCCGACATCGAAGGCGGTTCGTTGACCGTTCGCTCGTGGACGGCGCTCATTTACGAGGTGAAACGCTGCTCCGCGACGGGTTCGCAGCCCGCCTATCATCTCGATGCCGGCGGCCGGGCCGAGATCGAGGCCGTTGGTGCAGCCCGTCGCCGCCATCGTCGCGGTCGCAAGCTGATGACGCTCGCCATCGTCGTCGTTTTGCTCGCCGCCGGCGCGGGCGCGTGGTTTTACCTGCACGGCGGCGCGCTGCCGTGGTCCAAATAACGCGAACGCCGAAACGTCACGACGCAAAGCTGGATATTCCCCGCGCCTTCACCGATGGTCCCCTTCGCTAACCTCTCCCCGATGATTCCTCGACTTCCCATTTTTCGCACCGGACTGGCGCTGGCCATCGCGCTCGGCCTGTTTGGCGCCCTCGCCGACGCCGGCGCGCAAGTGCGCGTCGATCTCTCGCTGCGCCGCTCGCTCTTCATTCGCTACGAACCGCTCGTGGCCATTGTCTCGATCACGAACCTCAGCGGGCGAGATCTCAACCTCGCCGACCAGGAGAACCACAAGTGGTTCAGCTTTCACATCGAGAGTTCCGCCGGCGCGTTGATTCCGCCCTACAATCCCGATTACTCGCTCACGCCGGTCCAAATTCCGGCCGGGCAGTCAATCAAGCGCGCGGTGAACATTACGCCGCTCTATCCGCTCACCGAGTATGGCATCTACCGCGTGCGAGCCACGGTATTCGACTCTGAGACGAAGCATTTCTACAGCTCGAATCCACCGCTGAACGTCGAGATCACCGAGGGCCGCATGCTGTGGCAGCAGACGATCGGCGTGCCGGACGACGGCAAGAACGAAGGCGGCCAGATGCGCACCGCGACGCTGCTTTCCCACCGCCTGCCCGACGAAACGCAGCTCTATCTGCGCATCGAGGACAAGGACAACGGCCTCGTTTTTTGCACGCATCAGCTCGGCCGGCTCGTTTCCTTCGACAAGCCGCAGATCGAAATCGACGCGCGCAATCAGATCAACATTTTGCAGAACACCGCGCCGCGCATGTTCCTCTACACGAAGGTGGGCCTGGATGGACAAATCCTCGATCGCAAGCAATACGCCGGCACGACGGAGTCGCGGCCGACGTTGCGCCGCGACACCGCGGGCGGCTATCAAATCGTTGGCGGGATGTTTCTCGATCCGGCGAAAGTGGCGCAGGATCAGACCGCGCCGCCGCCGCCGTCGGTTTCGGACCGGCCGGTGGCGTTGCCAAAGCCGCAGTAGGCGAACCGTCGTTCCTACGGGTGCGCCGCGGGCGCGGCGACCATGGGTCCGCCTTGTTTCCACTCGATTGGAGTGCCCGGCGGCAGAAGACGCACGACGCGGGTGATATCCCAGTTTGCCATGCGCAGACCGCCGAAGCTTTGATGGGTGGCCATTTCGTCGGGAATGCTCGTGCCGTGGAGACCGTAGGGCAACGGGGTCGTCTCGCCGGCTTTCGCGAGATTGATCCAGAGCACGCCGACGGGGTTTCTCGGACCGGTGGCGAGGGTGCGTTCCTGCGGAATTGGCGTAGGGGTGGGCGTGGCGTTGGTTGGCGTTTCGCGACCGTAGATGCGGGTGGGCGTGGGCGCGGCGTTGGCGAAGTCCTGCCGGATGAGCAGGCGGGGATGCGGGATCGCGTCGAGCACGATCCAGCTGCCTTCGCCGCGCAGGCCGGGCCGGGCGATGGAAACGGGCAGAACGGCGATGAGCCTACCGCCGCGGGAGATTTCCAGCCGCGTGCGGTCCATGAGGGCGGCGGAGATCGGTGCGCCGGGATTGGCGACGGGCTGCAGGGGCGGAGTGAGCGGGGCCTCGATCTCGAAGGGGATGACGGCTGGCACGCGGAACTCCGTGCCGGCAGCGGGCTGGCCCTTGATCTCGGGATTCAGCTTGCGCAGCGTTTCCTCGTTGCAGTGGAAGCGCTCAGCGACGAATTCCCACGGGCTGCGATAGGCGAGCATGCGCCCCGAGGTGAGGTCGGCGAAAGTGGGCTTCGGCGGACGTTCCTCCGCGGGCTTGGCGGGTTTCTTTTTCTTCGTCGAGGGCGTTGCGGCGGGCGTCTTCGCGCTCACGGCCACGGCTTTCGGTGGCGCGATAAAGCGGAAGTCTTCTGGTCGCAGCGTGTAATGAGTGAAGGGATCGGCGGCGGCGGCGCGGGCTTTTGCGAGCAGCGTGTTGGTGTCGGGCACGTCGGGGTGGGCGCTGAGAAAAAGAGCGACGAGCTTTTGAAAGGCGGGCGTGTTGGCGCCGTCGATGGGGCCGGCGGAGAAGCCGGCGCGGTCGAGACAGACTTGGAGCGTGAGCGTCTCGAGTTCCTGGGCGTCCTTCGTTGCGGGATCGGCCGCGTGCCCGGCGGTGGGAGGTTTCGCGAGAGGGACGATGTCGGCGGGAGGAATGCTGAGGACCTGGCCGATGTGAATCAGGTTCGTGGTGAGGCCATTCGCGGCCTTGAGCCGATCGACGGAGACTCGGAAGCGTTTGCCGATGACGAAGAGCGCGTCGCCGCGTTTCACGACGTAGGTGTCGGGGCGGCCGGAGGGCGAGAGATGAATCGCGGCGGTCGGCGGTGCGTTGGGCGCGAGCGCCGGCGCGACGGGAATGAACACGGGCAGGCCCCAGTCCGCCGGCGACGACGGTTCGACCTGCCATTTCCAGCGAATGGCCGGCTCGAGACCGGGTTCAATCTTTGTGAGGGCCGGTGGCGGGACTTGCGCGAAGGTGACGCCGGAAAAGGCGCTCGCAAGCACCAGCATGGCGAAGCGTTTTTCGAAGATGCAGCGCGTCATGGAAGATCGGTAGAGCCCTTGGCGATCCGCGCAAGTTACTTTTTGCCCGTCGCGGTGAGGAACGGCTGAATGCGGGCGACGAGATCGCGGAACCCGTCGAAGGTGACCTGTTGCTGGCCGTCGCTCCAAGCCTCGGCGGGATTCGGATGCACCTCGATGAGGAGGCCGTCCGCGCCCATGGCGATCGCGCCGCAACAGAGGGCGATCACGAGATCCGCGCGGCCGCAGCCCTGGCTGGGATCGACGATCACGGGGAGGTGCGATTCCTTTTTTGCGATGGCGACGGCACTGAGATCGAGCGTGTTCCGCGTGTAGGTCTCGAATGTGCGGATGCCGCGCTCGCAGAGCATGACGTTGGGGTTCCCGTGGGCGAGGAGATACTCCGAGGCGAGCAGCCATTCCTCGATGCGCTCGCTCAGGCCGCGCTTGAGGAGCACGGGCTTCTGCGTGCGGGCGCATTCGATGAGAAGCTGGAAATTCTGGGCGTTGCGGGCGCCGATTTGGAGAATGTCGGCCGTCTCGGCAACGTGCTCGACGTCGCGTTCGCTCAGGACTTCGGTGATGATTTTCAAGCCGGTGCGGTCGCGGGCCTCGCGGAGCAGGCGCAGGCCTTCCTTGCCGAGGCCCTGAAATTCGTAGGGCGACGTGCGGGGCTTGTAGGCGCCGCCGCGCAGGATGGTGGCGCCGGCGGCTTTCACGGCATCCGCGGTGGCGAAGAGCTGCTCGGCGCTTTCGACCGAGCATGGGCCGGCCATGAGAGTGAAGCCGGGGCCACCCACCGGGACGCCATCGACGTTCACGACGGAATCCGCCGGATGCGACTCGCGGCTCGCGAGCTTGTAGCGCTTTTGCACGCGGAGGACGCTCTCGACCTGCGGGAGCACGCTGAGTGACTCGAGCGTGTGGTGCGTGCGTTCGTCGCCGATTGCGGCGATGACGGTCTGCGCGACGCCGGTGATGGGGGAGGGTTCGTAGCCGAGGGCTTTCACCTCGGCGATGACTTCGTCGATTTGTTCACGCGAAGCCGCGGGGCGGAGAACGATTATCATGGTGGGTTCGGCCCAAAGAATGCTCTACTCTGCGGCCGAAAAGAAGAAACAACTCGCGTCGTCATTCGGACGGCGCACCAAAGAAAGATCGTAGTATGAAAGAGAAAGTGACCGACCCCCGGATCAAATCCCTCGCCGCGGAGGTCGCGGAGGGCCGCCAGGCCGAGTTCGTGGAAGAACTCATCGACACCGCGCTGCGCCTCGGCCGGGACAAGGCCGGCCTCGGCGACCTGAAATTGTTCAACCGGGCGATGCGCGAGATGCGCTATGCCGCGGCGACGTTCGCGAAATACCAGGGGCGGCGAAAGGTCGCGGTTTTTGGCTCGGCGCGCACGCGATCCGACGCCCCCGAGTTCATCCAGGCGCGGGAATTTGCCCGCCGCATCGTGCAGGAGGGTTTCATGGTCATCACGGGCGGCGGCGACGGCATCATGGGCGCCGCCCAGCAGGGCGCGGGCGCGGAAAACAGCTTTGGCCTGAACATTCGCCTGCCCTTCGAGCAGAGCGCGAACGAGACGATCCTCGGCGACAAAAAGCTGATCAACTTCAATTACTTCTTCACGCGAAAGTTGAACTTCATGAAGGAGACGCACGCCTTCGTGCTCTGCCCCGGCGGCTTTGGCACGCAGGACGAGGGCTTCGAGGCGCTCACCCTCATGCAGACGGGCAAGTCGCAGATCGTGCCGGTGATCCTGCTCGACAAGCCGAACGGCCACTACTGGGAGACGTGGCGGCGCTTCATCGTGAACGATCTGCTCGGCGCGCACCTCGTCTCCGAGACGGATTTCAACCTCTTCAAGGTCGTGCACAACGTGGAGGAGGCCGTCGCGGAAGTGCTGAAATTCTACCGCGTGTTCCATTCCTACCGTTGGGTGCGCGAGCGCATGGTCATCCGCCTGAATCGCCGTCTCACGGAGACGGCCGTCGCGACGTTGAACGCGCGCTTCGATGCCTTGATCGCCGCCGATGCCATCGTGCAAACCACGGCGCTGCCCGAGGAACGCGACGAGACGAAGCTCGCCGCGTTGCCGCGACTGGTGCTCACGCCGCACAAGCGCGACTTCGGGATGATCCGCGTGCTGCTCGACGCGATCAACGACGCGGAGACCGAGACGGATGAGGATGCGCCCGGCGCGGAAGCCGCGACGGCGGTGCGTCAAAGCGAAGGCCCGCCCTCGGACGTGGCGCCCAACGCCTGAGCGGCTAGCCGCCCCAGCGGCCGTTCACGCGCGGGAGCACGCCGGGGACGATGAGCACGGAGTAATCGGTCTTGCCGATGGCGCCGATCATCTTCTTGCCCGTGGCGCGCTTCCAGTAGGCGCTCATCGTTTCGCCGGTGTGGCAGCCCCAGCTTTTGACGAAGGCGTCGCGCGTGAAGAGGCCGCGATGGATTTGCTTGAGGTCGTCCTGGTGGAGCCAGGCCTTCGAGCCGCTGTCGATCTCGTTGCTGTAGTCGAACATGAAGCAACGGCTGTTCGAGTGGCCGAAGTATTCGAAGTCCGCGATCTTCACCTGGTCGCGGGGAAGGCCGCCATTGAGGTAATTGATCACGTCGCCGCCACCGCCGATCCAGACGAGATTTACGCCGTATTTGTCGCGAACGGAGAGGATGTTGCCGATCACGTCGGTCTGGTCGTGATCCTTCATGTGCTCGGCGCGGCGCATGTAGCCGGGCTTGTAAACGAGCCAGGTGATGCGGGCGGTGGGGCCGAATTGCTGGCGGATCTGCTCGATGCGCACGCGGGAGGCGCGCACGAAATTACCCCAGAAATTGTCGTGCGGCGTGGCCTTGTATTTTTCCCACTCGATGAGCGACGGCCCGCCGGTGAGGACGATGTATTCGCGATCGCTCTGCGCGCGGAGCGCGGGAGCGGCGAAGACAACGAGCAGCAGCGCGAGGAAGAGAGAACGGTTCACGCGGCTAAACTCTCGCGATTGCGGCGGCTTTCAAGCCGAAATGCCGGCCGGGCGCTTCCGGCGGGCGAACCCTAGGAGAGAAATCCGGCTCCCCGCAGCCAGTAGCGCGCCTCCGCCGGGCGGTTGGTCGTCAGGCCGTAGAGGCCGAGGCGCGCGGCATCGATGACCGCGACGCGGGTGTTGACCGTGTAGGTGTAGATCGTGCGCCCGTCGTCGCGCAGCGGCGAGAGCAGCTTTGCCGAGAGCCGACGTGTGTAGCGGAGATCGATGCCGTCCACGCCCAGCTCGCGCACGCGCGCGGCCAATCGGCGCCCCACGCTGGCGTGGAAAATGAAGCGATCCCCGAAGAGCCAGAGCGCGCGGCACGCGGGGAGTGCGTGCTTCGTCGCGGCGATCAAGTCGGCGTCGAAGGCGATGAGAGTGATGCGTTCCGGCGGGATGTCCGCCAACGCGGCGGCGAGGGCGGGGCCGAGCGGTTCCTTGAGTTCCAGCACGAGGTCGATTTCCGTGGGCACGGTCGCAAGCACTTCGCCCAGCGACGGCACGTCCGGCGCGAGGGCGCGGAGTTCCGCCCGCGAGAGATCGCAGATTCGCCGCGCATCGCCGAAGATGCGGCGGCCGTCCTCATCGTGGAAGGCCACGATCTCGCCGTCCGCGGTGAGGCGGAGGTCCGTCTCGATGGCGTCCGCGCCCTGCTCGCAAGCCAGGCGAAAGGCGGCGAGAGTATTCTCCGGCGCATCATGCGAAGCGCCGCGGTGGGCGATGATTTTTGGGAAGTTGATGGTCGAGAAATTGAGGGATGAGAGGGAGCGATATCGTCGCGCTTCCTCCTATCAACCATCAACTCTCAACTAAAAACTGCATCTACGAACTGTATCCAAACAGTTTGCGCTCGCGAATGAGCTCCGCCACCTCGGCGGGCACCATCTTCTCCCAGCTCGCGTCCTTGGCGCCGATCTTCGCCAGCACCTGGGCGGACGTGATGCCGAGATATTCACGGTGGAATTTTTCCATCGGGCGGATGAACTGGTTGTCGAGCAGATGGCGGTAGAGGTGCTGGATGTTTGGTGCGACCTGGTAATCCGCCGCGCTTACGAGCGTGCCGTCGGGCTTGAGGAAGGGATAGACGTAGAGCTTCACGCCCGTCTTGAAGAGCCGGCCGAGCCCCTCGAGAATACCGCCCTCGAGGCCCTGGTAGTATTTTTCCTCGAAGATTTCCTGCAGGCTCGGGAGGCCGAGCGGCAGGCCGATCATGCGGTCGGTGTAGCGCGTGAGGTAGTTGATGAGGCGGTAGTATTCACCGTAGTTCGAGATGAGGACGGTGCGGCCGAGCGCGGCGAGCATGTCCACGCGGTCGAGGAAATCGAGGAGGTCCAGCTCGCCGCTGCGCAGGAGATTCTGCATCGTGATTTCCATCAGCACCTCGGGCTGGCCGTCACCGAGCGCCTCTTCGGCAAGGAACATCTGCCGCGCGCAGTCGAGCATGTCGTTCGTCACGAGGGTGACCGGGCGGAAGCTGCCGCGCTCGACCAGCAGCGGCTGCTTGTAGAACGCGTCGGCCGCGTTCACGACCTCCCCGTCGGCGCGGAAGAGCGCCGCCTTCGTGAGGCCCTGGGTGACGAGCTGGAGCGCGAGGATGCGATTATCCACCTGCGCGAAGCTCGGACCCGAGAAGCGGATCATGTCCACCTCGATGCGCTCGGCCGTGAGGTCGTCGAGCAGCGAACCGATGAACGCGTCGGGCCGGTTCGTGAGGTGAAAGGCGCCGTAGATGAGGTTCACGCCGATGATGCCCAGCGCCTCCTGCTGCGCGAGATTTTCCTCATCCAGCATGCGGACGTGCATGATGATCTCGTGCATCGGCCCGCGCGGTGCGAGCTGGAAGCGAATGCCGAGCCAGCCGTGCGACTCGTCGTGTCGACGGAAGCTCCGCGCGGCCACCGTGTCCGCAAACGCAAAGAACCGCCGCTCCGCGCCGATCTTGGCGTCGAGCCGCTCGACGAGCAGGTCGAACTCATGGTCGAGCATCGTGCCGAGCCGCTTGCGGCTGACGTAGCGACCGGCCGCGCCGTAGATTGCGTCGCTGAACGTCATGTCGTAGGCCGAGATCGTCTTCGCAATGGTGCCCGAGGCCCCGCCGACGTGGAAAAATCGCCGCGCGACTTCCTGCCCGGCCCCGATCTCCGCGAACGTGCCGTAGATGCGGCCGTCCATGTTGATCTGAAACGCCTTCTTGTTGACCTGCTTCTCGTGTTTCCCGTCCATGGAGGCCCACAATGTCGGATGGCCCGGCGTGGATGAAGAGCGAAATGCGCGGCGCCCCTATTCGAGCGATCTCGGGGATTGTGACGTTCCCGTCACATTGGCATCCTCGCAATTCGACGGGCGCGGGCTAGTTCCCTGCATAACCCGCACCGCTATGGAAACCCTCCTTGCCGCCGCCGCGCCCTACACCTCGCCGACGGCGATGACGTTCATCTTCCTCGCTCTTGCCATCGGCCTCGCCCTCGCCTTCGAGTTCGTGAATGGCTTTCACGACACCGCGAACGCCGTCGCCACCGTCATCTACACGAATACGCTACCCGCCACGCCCGCCGTCGTCTGGTCCGGCATCTGGAATCTCATCGGCGTGCTCACTTCCTCCGGCGCCGTCGCCTTCGGCATCGTCGCGCTGCTGCCCGTCGAGCTCGTCATCAATATCGGCAGTTCCGCCGGCTTCGCGATGGTTTTCGCCCTCCTGCTCGCCGCCATCATCTGGAATCTCGGCACGTGGTTCCTTGGCCTGCCCGCCTCCAGCTCCCACTCGCTCATCGGCTCCATCATGGGCGTCGGCCTGGCGAATTCCCTCATGCAGGGCGGGATCGGCGCCATCGGCGCGGGTGTAAATTGGACGAAGGCCAAGGATGTCGGCCTGGCCCTGCTCGTTTCGCCGGTCGTCGGCTTCGTCTGCGCCGCTCTCATTCTGCTGCTCGCGAAGGCCCTCATCAAAAACCCCGCCCTCTTCAAAGCCCCCGAGGGCAAAAAGGCCCCGCCGTGGTGGATTCGCGGCGTCCTTCTCTTCACCTGCACTGGCGTCAGCTATGCCCACGGCTCGAACGACGGCCAGAAAGGCATGGGCCTCATCGTCCTCATCCTCGTCGGCATCCTCCCCGGCATGTATGCCCTCAAGATGGACGCCCCGCCCGCCACCGTGCATCAGATCGCCGTCTCCGCCCGCCAGCTCTCCGACCTCTTCGAGAAAGACGCCGCCGGCGCTCCCATCCCCGCCAGCGAAGCCGCCACGAAGACCCTCTCAAAATTCCTCAAGCCCAAGGGCACCCTCACTCCCGAGGTCTCCGCGGCCCTCGCACAGAAAGCCGACGAAATCGCCGACAAGCTCGAGCCCGCGAAGACGTTCAACGACCTCCCCGAGGCCGTTCGCCGCAACGTCCGCACCGAGTTCTACCTCGTCTCCGGCGCCATTAAGAAGCTCGACAAAGCCGGACAGCTCACCGCCCCCGCCACGAAGTCCGCCGGCGTCGCCTTCAGCAAAAACGTGGACGCCCTTACGAACTACATTCCCGCCTGGGTCAAATACGCCGTCGCCCTCGCCCTCGGCCTCGGCACCATGATCGGCTACAAACGCATCGTCGTCACCGTCGGCGAAAAGATCGGCAAGAGCCACCTCACCTATGCCCAGGGCGCCTCCGCCGAGATTGTCGCGATGGGCACCATCCTCGCGGCCGACCACCTTGGCCTGCCCGTCAGCACCACGCACGTCCTCTCCTCCGGCATTGCCGGCACCATGGCGGCAAACCACTCCGGCCTCCAGATGGAGACCCTTCGCAACCTCCTCCTCGCCTGGGTGCTCACCCTCCCGGTCTGCATCTTCCTCGGCGCGATGCTCTTCGCCCTCGGCCTGAACCTCGTCTTTGCCCTCGGCCTGCATTAGCGGCCGCCAACCACCACCATGACGATGTTGCCGGGGTTGCCAAAGACGGCGGAGCGGGGTTGAGTGGGGGCTTGCCGACCATGAATGCCGCTTCCTCCAGCGCGAAGGCCGAGATCGATTCGTTTCAATCGCTTTGGGCCGGCGGGTATTACGAGGGCGATCCGCTGGATCCCTATCGGGCGGGATCGACGTATCCCGGGACGGGGTTTGTCAGCACGCTCTACGCAACCTATCTGGCCTGCATCAAGCCCTACGTTGGCCCGGAGACGGTGGCGCTCGAGATCGGGCCGGGGCGCGGGGCGTGGACCCGGCCGCTGCTCGCGGCGAAGGAGGTATGGGCGCTCGACGCGCTATCGGCGGAGCACAACGGCATCCGCGAATATCTCGGGGATCCGCCGAACCTTCGGTATATCCAGGTGAAGGATTTTTCATGCGCGATGCTGCCGGACGCGCATTTCGATTACATGTTTTCGTTTGGCTGCCTGTGCCATGTCTCGTTCGAGGGGATCACGGAATACGCGGCGAACCTGCGGGCGAAACTGCGGCCGGGGGCGCATTGCTTCTGGATGGTGGGCGACGCGGAGAAGTTCAACGCCTCGCATCGAAAGGCCCAACCGGAGCGGCTGTGGGAGAATTTGATCCCGGAGCGCT
>Ga0070661_100003099_pt1 | contig 11440 bp, 10 predicted proteins | sample KBSC43metaG_FD_64663 | JGI IMG/M metagenome (GOLD analysis project Ga0070661, IMG submission 64663) | Corn rhizosphere microbial communities from Kellogg Biological Station, Michigan, USA - KBS C4-3 metaG | ecosystem: Host-associated > Plants > Roots > Rhizosphere > Soil ...
GAAGCGCTGACCGCGGGTGCAGAAATCCGCTTGATGATGCATTTCGCGCGTGCCGATGACGACGATGGAATCGGCGAGCCGCTGGCCTGGTTCGAACGCGAATGCGCGGGACTTCCATATCCGCGCTCGCTCGCCAACTCGGCTGGTGTGGTTCGCTACGACGAAGTTGGCGGCGATGTCGTACGACCTGGGATCATGCTCTACGGAGCCACACCGTTTGCGCATCGAAGCGCCGCCGCGTTGGGACTCGAGCCGGCGATGACGCTGCGATCGAAGATCGTGGCCCTCCAGTCCCTTGCAAGCGGTGACACCGTCGGTTATGGAGCGTCGTTTCGCGCACCGCACGCGATGCGCATCGGCGTCATCGCGTGCGGATATGCCGACGGTTACCCGCGAATTGCGCCAAACGGCACCCCGGTATTGGTTTGCGGAAAGCGCGTGCCGATGGCGGGGCGCGTATCGATGGACATGGTGACGGTCGATCTGTCCGCTGTGCCGGAGGCGCGCGATGGAAGCGACGTCGTGTTGTGGGGCGATGGCTTGCCCGTCGACGAGGTTGCAGCGATGGCGTCGACGGTCGGATACGAGCTCCTATGCGCTGTTGCGCCAAGAGTTCCGTTCGCTGTGCGTGATTCGCGGGGGGAGGGATAGATCGTGTACATCGTCGTCACCGGCGCTGCAGGGTTCGTCGGCTCGAATATCGTCAAGGCGCTGAACGCGCGCGGCGAGACGGACATCATCGCCGTCGACGATCTGACACGTGGCGACAAATTCCGCAATCTCGCCGACTGCACGATCGCGGATTACCTCGACAAGGAAGAGTTCCTGTTCCGCACGGGCAACGGCGATCTCGACGACGACGTCGCTGCGATATTCCATCAAGGCGCGTGCTCGGACACGATGGCGACCGATGGCCGCTACATGCTGCGCAACAATTATCGCTATTCGGTAACGCTGCTCGATCACTGCCAGGACAACGACATTCCGTTTCTCTACGCATCGAGCGCGTCGGTTTATGGCAGCGGCACGACGTTCCGCGAGGACCGCGTGAACGAGCGGCCACTCAACGTCTACGGCTATTCGAAGTCACTGTTCGACGATTACGTTCGACGCGTGCTGGCCGAACGGACGGCGCAGATCGTCGGTTTCCGCTATTTCAACGTGTACGGTCCGCGCGAGACGCACAAGGGCCGCATGGCATCGGTTGCTTATCATTTCTTCAACCAGTACCGCGCGGAGGGGCGCGTGCGACTGTTCGCGGCCAGCGGTGGTTATGGCGATGGTGAGCAGAGACGTGACTTCATCCACGTCGACGATGTCGTCGCCGCGAACCTCGACTTCTATCGGCATCGCGAGCGATCGGGCATTTTCAATCTCGGCACTGGTACCGCGGCAACGTTCAATGCCGTCGCCGTCGCGACGATCAATGGATGCCGGCGCGCGAACGGGGATGCGCCGCGCACGCTCGATGATCTCGTCGCCGATGGATCGATCACGTACGCGCCGATGCCCGACGCGCTCGCTGGTAAATATCAGAGCTTCACGCAGGCCGACCTTGGCCGCTTGCGCGCGGCCGGTTATCACGCGCCGATGCTGAATGTCGACGACGGCGTGCAACGCTACGTCGAAAGTCTGATTTCGAGTTAGCGGTTCCCTTCGTACGCTGACGACTCGATCGCACGCGTTCAGCTTTTTCGCCAATGCGTCGCGACGAGTCCACTCACTACGAAGGAGTCATCATGTTCCGTTGTCTTCTCGCAATTGCATTGGCAATCGCCTCGCAATGGGCTTCGGCCGCGCTCAACCTCAACACGGCCAGCAAGGAGGAGCTTGTCGCGTTGTCGGGCATTGGTCCTGCGAAGGCTCAGGCGATCATCGACTACCGCGTCCAGCACGGCGGGTTCAAGACAGTCGATGAGCTCAAGGACGTCAAAGGAATCGGCGCCCGGCGCTTCGAGAAACTGAAGTCGGAACTGACCGTTTCCCCGGTCGCCGCAAAGCCGGCGGCGCGGACCGATGCCAAGGGCCAGGCGGTCGCCGCGCGCTCCGACTCAAAGCCGATCAAGTAGCCGCGGGGAATCGGCAGCCCTCCTTGCATCGATAGCCGCGCGAGCCCTGGTCCTGCCCGGGCTCCGTTCGCCCGCCGGATAGCATTCGAGGTCAACGGTGGGAGTGCGCAGCGCGTTAGTGGCCGGCACGAGTCGCACTGGCATGGCGCCAGACCGCGACCGGGCCCCCGACGCATGTCGCATCCCTACCGGAGACTTTTATGAAACGGCTGCTGCTTGGATTGGCGCTGTTGCTGGCTGCGAGCGTCGCGCTCGCTGCAACCAACATCAATACTGCAACGAAGGAAGAACTCGAGGCGCTTCCCGGCATCGGCCCGGTCAAGGCGCAGGCGATCATCGACTATCGGACGGCGAACGGCGCGTTCAAGTCGGCCGAGGACGTGATGAAGGTCAAGGGCATCAAGGAGGGTGAGTTCGGCAAGATCAAGGACCAGATCTCCGTGTCGGGCCGTACCGTCGCCCAGGCGGCGCCGGGCGGGGCAATGGCACCCGCGGCGCCGTCGAAGGCCGCAGCACCCGCGAAAGCCCCAGCGCCCGCGCCCGCCCCGGCGGCTGCACCCGCCGCAACCGCTGCCCCGGCCGCCGCGCCGGCCGCGCCTGCGAAGGACGCTGCCGCCGACAAGATGACGAAGGCCGATGAGAAGGCCGCGAAGGCTAAGACCAAGGAAGAGGAGAAGGCCGCCAAGGCAAAGGCGAAGGAAGAGAAGGCCGCCAAAGCGAAGGAGGAGAAGGCTGCCAAGGCGAAGGAGAAGGAGGAGAAGGCCGCAAAGGCGAAGGCCGATAAAGCGGCCAAGGCCGACGCGAAGAAGGAAGTCGCGGCGAAAGACACGGCGCCTGCCAAGGCGTCGACATCGATGGACAAGGCGGCTGCGAAAGATGCGCCGATGAAGTCCGCTGCCGACGAAAAAGCGAAGAAGTAACGTCGCGCACGCTGTGTTGAAGAACCCCGCCGAGTGTGGCGGGGTTCTTTTTTTGCAAACGATCGTGATGGGCCGCTCGGCTACAATCGGCCGATGAATTACCGCACGCTCTCCGATGTCGTTGGCAATACGCCACTCGTTCAATTGACGCGCCTGCCGGGTGCTACCAGCAACGTTCTGCTGGCGAAGCTCGAAGGCAACAATCCGGCGGGGTCGGTGAAGGATCGACCTGCGCTGTCGATGATCGTCGAAGCGGAAAAGCGCGGGACGATCAAGCGCGGCGACACGTTGATCGAGGCGACATCGGGCAACACCGGCATCGCCCTCGCGATGGTTGCGGCGATGCGCGGCTACCGGATGGTGCTCGTCATGCCGGAGAGCCAGACGGCCGAGCGCGTGCAAACGATGCGCGCGTACGGCGCCGAGCTGATCCTCACACCCAAAGCGGGCGGCATGGAGGCCGCGCGCGACATTGCCGAGCGGATGCGCGGCGAAGGCAAGGGCGTGATCCTCGATCAGTTCGCCAATCCGGACAACCCGCTCGCGCACTATCGCGGCACCGGCCCGGAGGTCTGGCGCGATACCGACGGCCGCATCACGCATTTCGTGTCGGCGATGGGCACGACGGGCACGATCATGGGCGTGTCGAAGTTCCTTAAGGAACGCAATCCGGCGATCCGGATCATCGGCGCGCAACCCGACGAAGGCTCGCAGATACCCGGCATTCGCAAGTGGCCGCCTGCGTATCTGCCGAAGATCTTCGACGCGTCGCGCGTCGATCAGATCGAGAACGTCTCTCAAGCCGATGCCGAGGACTTCGCACGACGGCTCGCGCGCGAGGAAGGCATCTTCGGCGGCATCAGCGCCGGCGGCGCGTGCGCCGTTGCAATGCGCGTGTGTCAGTCGGTCGAGAACGCGACGATCGTGTTCGTTGTTTGCGATCGCGGCGATCGGTATCTGTCGACCGGCGTGTTTCCTGCGTGACGCGGCTGGGCCGCGGATGCGCTTCTCGGCACGTGCGCGGTTGCGAGTGTCCCCACGTGCGCGAGTCTTTGCGTCACGGCGGTAGCGATTGACCGACGAGCCTGCACCGACGATGACGCCGCTCCTCGTTTTCGACATCGAGACGGTGCCCGATGTCGCCGGGATCCGCCGTATCAATGACATCGACGCTCGCGTCGACGACGCTGCCGTGCTCGCGTGGTTCATGCAGAAACGGCGTGCGGGGACCGGCAGCGATTTCGCGCCGCTCTACCTGCAACGGGTCGTTGCGATTGCGTGCGCCTTGCGCGATGCAGCCGGAATTCGGATCTGGTCGATCGGCGACCCGGCAGATCCCGAGCCCGAGCTCATACGCCGATTCTTCGACGGCATCGAGAAGTATTCGCCGCAGCTCGTATCGTGGAACGGCGGCGGGTTCGACTTGCCCGTGCTCAATCACCGCGCGCTGATACACGGCGTCACGGCCGCGCGCTACTGGGACTGGGGCGACGAGGATCGGGATTTTCGATTCAACAACTATCTCGCGCGCTTTCACACCCGGCACCTCGACGTGATGGACGTGGTTGCGCAGTATCAGCCGCGCGCGAGCGCAGGACTCGATGCGATCGCAAGGCTGTGCGGTTTTCCCGGCAAAGTCGGCATGCACGGCGCCGACGTCGGTAAGGCCATCGCAGCGGGACGTATCGGCGACGTCCGCGCTTACTGCGAATGCGACGTCGTCAATACGTATCTCGTCTACCAGCGCTTTCGGTTGATGCGCGGCGAGATCGACGCCGGCGAATACGCGCGCGAGCTGTCGCTCGTCCGCGAACGCATCGGCGCGTCCGAGGCGCCGCACTGGCGCGAATTCTCGATCGCGTGGACCGGCGACGCGAACGCTACAGCGTAATCGTTCCGCGGCCGATTTCGATGACGCGCCCCGATACGTGGATCGCGCGATCGGAATCGACGCGCAGACCCAGCCGACAGCGCCTGCCGACCGCTTCGCCCTGGTCGATGACGAGCTCGACGGGCAACGTTTCGTTCATCGCAAGCAGCCATCCGCCGAGATTCGCACACGCCGAGCCGGTGCCCGGGTCTTCGATGACGGCACCGTGCTTGGGGAAGAAGAAGCGTGCAAGCACGCGATTGCGCTCGCGCGCAAAAACGTAGGCCATCGCGCGCTGACCGTTGCTCGCGTGCTGCACGAGCTCGGTCGCCACCGGTTGTGCGCGGCGCACGGCATCGAACGACGCGAGCGGAACGACGAGTTGCTCGCTGCCCGTATCCACCCACAGCGGCTCGACGCCGGATGCCAGGTCCGCAGGCGTCAGCTTCAGCATGCGAGCCAGCGCCTCGCGCGACGCAGCCGGACGACGGTGTCGCGGCGCATTGGCCGTCAGCGTCCACACATCGCCCTTTGCATGCACGGGGATGACGCCTGCGCGCATTTCGAGCGTCACGTCATCGCCGGCTTGCAACAGATCGCGCACGACATGCGCGGTGCCAAGGGTTGGGTGCCCGGCAAAGGGCATCTCGAACGTTGGCGTGAAAATTCGCACGCGCGCGGATGCCGACTTCGACGGCATCACGAATGTCGTCTCCGAGAGGTTGAACTGCAACGCGAGCGCCTGCATCGCGACGTCGTCGAGCGGATCGCCGTCCTCGAACACGGCGAGCGGATTGCCGGCGAGCGGCGATTCAGCGAACACGTTGACGATTCGAAACGCATGAGCGGGCATCGCGGACACTCCTTACATCGGTCGCACGAGCGCCGTTTCACGCGCAGGCGCGAGTAGCGCGCCGGCGTAGCGCGCCATGGCCGTATCTGTCACGTCGTCGATATTGACCACCGTTGCGTTTCGATGGCGCGGGAAATTGCGCTGGATCGCGCGCGTGTACAACGGATCGTAATGCGTCGCCAATAGATCCGCCGCAAGCTCGGCCATTGCTCCGCTTTGCAGCCATTGCGTCCATCGCGCGACGGTTGCTTTGCCGTGCATTTTCGCGAGCGGTTCAAGTCGGGCGTGCAAGAGCTCGCGGTCGGCCGCGAGATGCGCGTAATCGTCTTCGAGCATCGCGACACGCAGCGCCAGTGGCGTCTCGAGTCGAATGCACGGTGACGTGCGCATTTCCGCGAGCAATGGCTCGGGAACCTGAAGCCGTCCAATTCGCTGGCTTTCCGATTCGACGAATACCGGTCGCGACACGTCGAACGCAGCCAGTGCCGCATAGAGATCGCTCTCGAACTGCTTCTGCGCCGGTTGCGGATCGTCGGGAAGGTCGCCGAGCAACGAGCCGCGATGCCGCGCGAGCTTTTCCAGGTCGAGCACCTGCGCACCAGCGGCGGTGAGGGCGCCGAGCAACCGTGATTTGCCTGATCCGGTGAGTCCGCAAATGACGCGAAAGCGCAGGTGCTGCGCATGGAATGGCAGCATCGCAACGACGTGCCTGCGGTACGCGCGATATCCGCCATCGAGTTGCACGGCGCGAAAGCCGATCTCGGTCAGGACATGAACGAGCGCGCGGCTGCGCTGGCCGCCGCGCCAGCAGTAGACGAGCGGCGCCCATTCGCGCGGCTTGTCGAATGCGTAGCGGTCGCAGATCGACGCGATGTTGCGCGCGACGAGCGCGGCACCGAGCTTGCGCGCGTCGAATGCCGACTGCCGCACGTACAGCGTGCCTACTCGTGCACGCTCGGCATCGTCGAGCACCGGAAGGTTGACGGCGCCGGGCAGATGATCTTCGGCGAACTCGGACGGCGAGCGGACGTCGATTCGATCAGCGTACGACGCCCACGCGTCGACGTCGGCCTTGATCGTCGTGCGAAGCGGCGGGCCCGGCGGCAGTGGCGTTTTCATTTACGCGCGAGCAGCGGCAAAAGCACCGGCCATACGTTGTCGAGGATCCTGACTTGCGCTGCGGTCGTCGGATGGATCCGATCGGCCTGGAACAGCGCAAGGTCATCGCCGAAGCCCTCGAAGACGTACGGAACGACGTTCGCGCGGCGCTTCTTCGCGACGTCGATGAACAGCGCATCGAACGTTCGCGCATACGCAGTGCCGTAGTTGGGCGGCACTTTCATGCCGACGATCAGCGGTTGTGCGTGCGCCGCTTGCACATCGGCAACCATCGCGTCGAGATTCGCGCGCGTCGCCGCGAGATCGCCGCCGCGCAGCGCATCGTTTCCGCCGAGCTCGACGATCACAATCGATGGCCGGTGCTCGCGCAGCAATGCCGGCAGACGCGCGCGCCCGCCGGCCGTCGTATCGCCGGAGATCGATGCATTGACGACGCGCTCGCGATGACCGGTTTCCTTGAGTCGTGCGGCCAAGAGGTCGACCCAGCCTTCGCCCTTTGCGAGACCATAGCCCGCCGAGATCGAGTCGCCAACGACGAGAACGATCGGCCCTGCAACCTGTGCGGTCGCAGACGCGCCGAACAACGACACGACCAGCAACAGCACGCACTGCCAGCGAATAATTGACATGCCTCGATTGTAACGGGGTCGCGCAGGCAATCGCCGGGTGGGCGATACTGATGAAACGCATGCGTGCGCGCGTTGTCTGATGAGCGCGCCATGGAACCGTTGATGCCAACCCTCATTCGCGCCGCTTCCCTGACGAAGATCGTCCAAAGCGGTGACGCGCCGCTGACGATCCTCGACGATGTGTCGTTCGAGGTCGCGGCGGGCGCAACGATCGCCATCGTCGGCGCGAGCGGTTCTGGCAAGACGACGCTGCTCGGATTGCTTGCCGGTCTCGATCGTCCGACGTCGGGCGACGTCATCATCGACGGCATCGCGTTATCGACGCTCGATCAGGACGGTTGTGCGGCGCTTCGTCAGCGCCTTCTTGGATTCGTCTTCCAGTCGTTTCAGCTTTTGCCCGCATTGACGGCGCTCGAGAACGTCATGTTGCCGCTCGAGCTCGCCGGCGACGCGGATGCGACTGATCGCGCACGGCAGTGGCTCGCGCGCGTCGGGCTGGCGCGCAGGGTGACGCACTATCCGCGACAGTTGTCGGGTGGCGAGCAACAACGTGTGGCGATCGCGCGTGCATTCGCTGGAGAACCGAAACTGCTGATGGCCGACGAGCCCACCGGCAATCTCGACGGCGCAACCGGCATCGAAGTCGCCGAGCTGATGTTCAGGCTCAATCGCGAGCACGGCACGACATTGCTGCTCGTGACGCACGATGTGACGCTCGCAAGCCGCTGCGAGCGGCGACTGTCGCTGTCGGCGGGGCGCCTCGTAAGTGATGAGCGCGTCGACCATCCGAAACGGTTGGCGAGCGCTGGTTAGGCCCTGAATGCAGACACTAAAACTCGCGCTACGCCTTGTCGCGCGTGACTGGCGCGCCGGCGAATTGCGTGTGCTGATCGCGGCGATATTCCTTGCCGTCGCAAGCGTTGGAACGGTCGCGTTTTTCGCCGATCGCGTGAAGGCAGGTCTCGCGCAACAGGCGAATCTGCTGCTCGGCGCCGATGTGATGATCTCCGGCGATCGTCCGTTGCCGCAGTCGTTCGCTGACGAAGCACGCACGCGCGGCCTCGCGACGTCGCCGGCGATTCGTTTCAACAGCATGGTGCAGGCGAGCGGCGGTGCGCCTGGGCCGGCCGTGCTGACCGACGTCAAGGCGGTGGCCAACGGGTACCCGTTGCGCGGCGCGATTGCGCTCGTCGAGCCTGGTTCGACCACGCGACACGACGCGCGTGGCATTCCGGCGCGCGGTGAGGTCTGGATCGACACGCGACTTGCCGATCGACTGGGCGTGAGCAAGGGCGCGAAACTCTCCGTTGGCGATGCCTCGTTGACGGTCACGGCGATCATCGCGCAGGACCCCGAGATTGCAGGGCTGACGTTCGCGCCAGGACCGAAGCTCCTGCTGAATCTCGACGACGTGCCGGCAACCAACCTGCTGCAGCCGGGCAATCGTGCAACGTGGCGCTTGCTCGTTGCGGAGCGCAAACCGGGTGACGTCGACCGGTTTCGCACGTGGCTCGCAACGGCGATTACACCCGGTCAGCGTGTCGAATCGGTCCGCGATCTTCGACCCGAAGTGCGGCAGACGCTCGAGCGCGCCGAGCGGTTCCTCGGCTTGTCGGCGCTCGTTGCCGTGCTGCTCGCCGCCGTCGCCGTCGCGCTCGCTGCGTCGCGCTACCTGCGACGACATCTCGATGCGGCGGCGATGTTCCGCTGCTTCGGCGCATCGGTTGCGCGAACGCTGACGCTGTTCGCCGTTCAGTTCACCGCACTTGGCATCGCGAGCAGCGCGGTTGGCGTCATCGGCGCGCTCATCGGCCAGCAGTTGCTGGCGACGATGCTCGCGACGGCATTCGTCGAAGCGCTGCCGTTGCCGACGCTGCTGCCGGCAGTGAAGGCGTTCGCGACCGGCGTGCTGTTGCTGTTCGGTTTCGCCTTGCCGCCGCTCGTCGCGCTTGCGAACGTGCCACCGTTACGCGTGCTGCGACGCGATCTGCCGCGACCACGCGTCGCGGGAATTCTCGCCTACGTGTGCGGCGCGGCTGTCGTCGCGGTGCTGATCGCGTGGCAAGCGCAGGAGGCACAAGCGGCGTCGATCATGCTGGGCGGCGTCGCCGGACTTCTGATCGCGGCGGCAGCGCTCGCTTGGCTGTTGCTGACATTGTTGAAACGCGTGCCGCAGCGCGGCGTCTCGTGGCGCTTCGGTCTTGCAAATTTGCGCCGTCGCGCACTGGCCTCGAGCCTGCAAATCGGCGCGCTCGCCCTGGGCCTGACGTCACTGCTGCTGTTGACCGTCGTTCGCGGCGATCTGTTGCGCGACTGGCGTGCGAGCCTGCCACCCGATGCGCCGAATCAGTTCCTCGTCAACGTGCTGCCGGAGCAGGTCGACGATGCGCGCGCGTTTCTCGACACGTCGATCCACGTCAAGCCTGAATTCCGGCCGATGGTTCGCGGAAGGCTCGTCGAATTGAACGGCAAGCCGCTCGACACCACGCAATACGAGACGCGCGCGCGGCGGCTCGCCGAGCGCGAGTTCAACCTGTCGTGGACCGATCGGATGCCGGAGGGTAATCGGACGGTCGGCGGCGCGTTCTGGACCACGCAGGGGCGGGGTGCTGCTGCGGGCATTTCGCTCGAGGACGGCATCGCGCAGACGCTCGGCGTCAAGCTCGGCGATCGGCTGACGTTCGATGCCGGCGGCATCCGCGTCACCGCGCCCGTGACGAGCCTGCGCAAAGTCGACTGGGACAGCTTCCGCGTGAATTTCTTTGCGCTCTTCGCGCCTGGCGCGCTCGACACGTTGCCGGCGACATACATCGCCGCGTTTCGTGCGCCGGAAGGTAACGCGGGATGGCTGTCCGGCCTCGTATCGCGCTATCCGAACATTCTTGCGATCGATGTCGCTGAGATCCTGCAACAGATCCAGGGCATCATCGATCGCGTTGCGCGCGCCGTCGAGTTCGTGTTCCTGTTTACGCTTGCCGGCGGCCTGCTCGTATTGCAGGCGGCGATCGCGTCTACGCAAGACGAGCGGAAGTTCGACGCGGCGATCGTGCGAACGCTCGGCGCGTCGCAGCGGCAACTGCAGAGCGCACAGGCCACCGAGTTCCTGCTGCTCGGATCGCTCGCCGGCCTCCTTGGCGCCGCCGGCGCAACGGCGATTGGCTACGCACTCGCCGAGCACGTGTTCAACATTCGCTTCACCGGCAACGCGCTCGTGTGGGTCTACGGCATCGTCGGCGGTGCGGCTGCCGTCACGCTCGCCGGCTGGCTCGGCACGCGCTCGACGGTGAACGAGCCACCCCTGACGGTGCTGCGCCAGCTCGGTTGATCGGCCTCGCTGTCGTAAGGATTGCATAAGAATGCAGTCCGACGGCACAATGTGCAGTCCCGATGAATACGATCGCCGAAAGTCTGTCGGTGGCGCTCGCCATGGTGACGCACCTCGATCCGCGCGTCACCGCGATCGTCGCCCTTTCGCTTGGCGTGAGCCTTACGTCGACGCTGTGCTCGGCCGCCATCGGTCTTCCCCTCGGTGCCGCCGTCGCCATCGGCCGCTTTCCAGGACGCGATGCATTGATCGTCGCGTTGAACTCCGCGATGGGCTTGCCGCCCGTCGTCGTCGGCCTCGTTGTCTACCTGTTGCTGTCGCGAGCGGGACCGCTCGGCCCGCTCGGCATCCTGTTCACGCCGCAGGCGATGGTCATCGCGCAGACCGTGCTGATCGTTCCGCTCGTTGCGGCGCTGACCCGGCAGATCGTCGACGATGCGTGGGTCGAGTATCGCGAACAGCTGCAGAGCCTCGAATCGTCGTGGCTGCAATCGACGCTGACGTTGTTGTGGGACACGCGCTGGTCGCTGTTGACGGTCCTGCTCGCGGCGTTCGGTCGCGCGGCGTCGGAGGTGGGTGCGGTGATCATCGTCGGCGGCAACATCGATGGCGTTACGCGCGTGATGACGACCGCGATCGCGCTCGAGACGAGCAA
>Ga0070661_100003108_pt1 | contig 11423 bp, 7 predicted proteins | sample KBSC43metaG_FD_64663 | JGI IMG/M metagenome (GOLD analysis project Ga0070661, IMG submission 64663) | Corn rhizosphere microbial communities from Kellogg Biological Station, Michigan, USA - KBS C4-3 metaG | ecosystem: Host-associated > Plants > Roots > Rhizosphere > Soil ...
ATGGCGATCGTGCACACTCACCCGAACGGCTCTCCCGGCACTCGCAGCGGAATCTGCGTCGTTGTTCCCGCGCGCAACGAGGAGAAGTTGGTCGGCCGTTGCATCGCAAGCGTGCTCGCCGCTGGCCTCGACCCGGCGCATGTCTATGCCATCGACGATGACTCCACTGATAGGACGGGTGAGGTCCTTCACAGCTTCGCCGGCGTGAATGTTTTGCGGAATGAGCCGCGCCGAGGCAAGGCCGGGAGTCTCCGCCACGCCATCGAACGCTTCGGACTGGCCGAACGTTATGCGTTCGTCGCCATCCTCGATGCCGACAGTCACGTGGCGGAAGGTTATTTCGACGCTGTCCTCGAGGCGTTCGCGGACGACCCGCACGCCGTCCTCGTGTGCGGCAGCCCGCGAGGTCAGGCTTACAACTTTCTGACGGCCTTCAGAACCCTGGAATACGAGCTGAGCCTGGTGCTGTACCGGAAAGGCCAGGACAGACTCGGAGTGATCACCGTTGCGCCAGGATGCGCGACCGTTTACCGATCCTCGATCCTGGGCGCGCTCGACTGGGACGGCGGCACGCTCGTCGAAGATATGGACCTGACGGTCCAGATCCATCGCAAGCATCTCGGCCGCATCAGATTCGCTCAGGATGCCGTCGTCTACACGCAGGATCCGCGACGGATTCGCGAGTACGTGGGGCAGCTCACACGCTGGTACTGCGGAACGTGGCAAGTGATGCGCCTTCATCGGCTGCCTTTCGGCCGCCAGCGGCTCGACGCAGAGTTCGCCGTGCTCATTGGAGAGGGCCTCGCGTACTCGCTGCTGGTTCTCGCGATTCCAATGCTGGCGTGGCTGTGGCCCACCGCGACGCTTCGGTGGCTCTTGTTCGATCAGTTGGTGTTTGCGCTGTCCGCCGTGTTGTGTGCGTGGCGTCTCCGCCGGTTGGATGTACTCCTCTGGTTTCCGACGTTCGTTCCGCTACGCGTGATCGGCTGCATCGTGTTGATCCGCACGTTCTGGCTCGAAGTGATTCGACGACGAACGCTGCGGACGTGGTTCTCAGTCGCGCGCTACGACACCGGGAGGTCCCTTGCGTAAAGTCATACCGTTCGCCTGCACACTGATGCTCCTGTTCGCCCGCACCGGCGGCGCACAGGAAGTTCCCGCATCCATCGCATATCCAGGTTCGTTCTGGATCTCGGCCGGCGAAGTCGTACCCGCTGAGCGCGGTAACGTCCTTGGCCAGGCCTCGTTCGAGCAGGGAATCACGGTATGGGAACGGGGATCCTGGTTCCTCGTTCCTCACGTCAACCTCTCGGCTATGGCCGATTCGTACGGCTACGCCTGGAACAATCGCCACCCTGCCCGTGCCGCCGTAAAGATCGTTCGCCGCCTGCCCGGCGGTATGGTGCAAGCGGGCGCCGGCATGATGTTCGAACCCAACGCCGATAGCGAGGAGCAATGGCACCCGACAGCCGCCGTGGACTATTGGACTGGTTGGGCGGCTGAAGGAGGTGCACAGCACGGAGCGAAGTTCGGCGGATATCCTGGTTACGCGTGGGCCAGTTCGGGCCTGATCGCCGGACGCGATCCGCAAAACTGGATTACGACCGCCGCCGCACAACAGGGGCTGGTGGTCTTCCGGAGCCAGATCTTCTCGGTCGTGCCCTACGCGGGCGCCGCAGCAAGCTTCGACACCAAGCGCCGCACCTGGGAGAACCGCGTCTCGTACGACGCCGGCGTCAAGCTGGTGCGTCCCATGGTGGGAGGCGTGGTCGAGACCGGCATCGCTGCGCGACGACAGCACGAAGTGCTGACCGGTCAGGTTCAATTTGCGCCCGTTGCTTACGTCAACCTGTGGATTGGCTGGAATCCTCGCTCCCTCTTCAACCGGTGAGTACAAACCATGTATCTCAACACTTACGGCGGCTCTGCTCTGTTGCATCTCCTGATTGGCTACCCCAGGCTGATCCTGGTGTTCGGTCTGGCTGGGACCGTCGCCATGACCACCGCTCCACACGGCCCCGGTCGATATCTCGGAACTGGGTCCTACATGGCGCAACTGGACGCTGCCTACAAACCGCGACTGGCCGATGCGGCCGCCGAGCAACAGGCGCGGCAGCGTGCGGTCGACATGCTCGAACGCTCCGACGGCAACGAGATTAGCGAGGCAGTGGCGCACACCCTGCGGCAATGCGGTCCTGGCTGCACCGACCTGGCGACTCCAATCGTGATCGAAGACCCGGAGCTGCTGCGACACGTGCTCGTGCTCTACCAGTTGGACCGCGCCGGCAGCGGAGTTCGTTCTGCTGCAGCCGGCCTCGATGCCGCCACAACCGCACAACAATGAGTGATCCATGTGATCGACCATTTGATCAGGCGGTTGCCGAGCGTTCGTAGTGAGGCGCCGCCAGCGGATCGCTGGCGCGCGCCGCGGGCTTGAACTCACGGGATTCGACGCGACACTCGTGCGCAGCCAGAAAGTTCAACAGCCGCTTGTAATCACTTTGATCCATGCCGAACAATTCGAGGAGACCTCGATAGCTGCCCGCGCTCGTCGCTAGTCCACGGCGAATGAGCTGTCGGAGGTCGGCGCGCGTGATGTCGCGATCGATGAAGAGGGTGTGAATGTCGTCCCAGAACCGCATGCCGCCGGACGTCAGCCCCTCGTAGAGATCTGCCGCAACCGATCGACGACGGTCGTGGATCACATGTTTGTAGTCACGGTGGCTGGCTACGATGGTCCGAGGCAGATCGGACGGCTCCACCGGTCTGCCACTGACCAGCGAGACCAGTTGCTCAACGACGTTCTGCAGTTCGCGGACATTGCCAGGCCAGCGATACGACTCCAGCAACTGCATGGCAGCGTCGCTGATGGTGAGTGACCCGCCACATTTCGTCATCAGGTGATTCACCAGGGCGGGGATGTCCTGCGAACGTTCGCGCAAGGGTGGAATCTCAATGCGGGTGACGTCGATGCGGAACAGGAGGTCATCCCGGAAGAGCCCCTTGTTCACCAACGCGCGAAGGTCGCGGTTGGTGGCCGACACGATGCGCACGTCGACACGCGCCGAATGCGAATCCGCACCGACGCGCCGCAGTTCACCTGTCTCGAGAAACCGCAGCAACAGGGCCTGCATTCTCAGCCCCATGTCGCCGATCTCGTCGAGGAAGATGGTTCCCTTGTGCGCCTGCTCGAAACAGCCAACCTTGTCGCGATACGCGCCGGTGAAGCTTCCTTTCACATGGCCGAACAGCTCGGACTCGAGCAGCGTTTCGGCGACGCCAGCACAGTTCAGGGCCACGAACCGCTCGGAACGCCGCGCTGAGCGGCTATGAATCAGACGGGCAAATACGTCCTTCCCAACACCGCTCTCTCCCGTTATCAGCACCTTGACGTTGCTCGCAGCGACACGAGTCGCCACGTTTATAGCGTGTTCCATTGCGGCACTCGAACCGACGACGGTCGGAGCGAGTGGATACGGGTCGACGAGGTTGCGAGATGATGTAGCCATCACAGTTCCGCATGTTCTCGTAGCTGCGACTCCAGGCTGTCGATAGCAGCGACCCCGGAATCGCGAACGCCCATGCTGGCTGAATCTTGAGCAAAGTGCCGGCCAAAGTAGAAGAGTTTGCCCGCGACTACGCAGACATCCAGATATGCACGGCGTTGCTTCGATCAATGACGCGCGGCTGCGCGCGCTGGCATCGATCTCAATTCTGGTTGGCGGTTGCGGAGGTTAATTCGGAATTCTGTGGGTTTCGAGATGAGACACTGACGTTCGCGCCTGACAAAAAACGGGACACCGCAGGCGACATTTTTTGGCGTTCAGGTACGCTGAAAATTGCCGGCGCCTTACCTCTTGACTGGCTTGCCGTAGACCTCGATGCGCGCCAGGTTGACGAACCCTCCCCACCCGTGGCCACTGCCAGGTAGCAGATCCGCGAAGCCGATTTCATCGACCTTGCTCAGATCCGGCTTCTCGATCCACGTCTGTCCTCGCGTGACCACGCGAGAGATATCGAGCGTGAGCCAACGAATCGATGACAGCGCGAACTCCGATTCGAGAAACAGTGTCGAGTTGCTCGACGGCGCGCCCTCACCGTAGTCACCCACGAGCCACGTCCCATCGGCGAGCTTCACTACGGGGCGGACGACATGAAAACCTGAGACGCGGGTCACCCACTTGATGCGTGCCAGCCCGGTCAGGTCGACGTAGTTGTTCTTATCGCGAAGCGTGGCTGCCACCGGCGTCTGACACACGCCAGTCCAGAGGTTTGCCGGATCCGTGCGGGCTCCGGCGGAGACTTCCTTCGGAGGAGGATTCTGGTTGTAACCCGCAAGTTGAATGCAGGCCGGGCCGCCCCAGTCTCGCGCGGTAGATCCGGCCGGCGGCTGCTTCTCGTAGCCGGCAATGCTCTTCGCGTTCGGATCGTACAGCTTCAACTCGAGATTTGGATTCGTGACGGCCGCGGCTGTCACGCCTGCCTCTGCAACAAAGTTCGCGGGCGCGTCCGGCGGGCGGTCGCGCTGCCGCCACTCTTCGCGAAGAAAGAGCGGGGGCAGAACTGGCGGCGCGGGTTGCTGGGCGAGCCCGACCGACGCGGACGACACGGTCAACCAGAGGATCACATGAAGCAACGTGCGCGCATGGGCCATCGGCCACCTCAGATTCGTTGGAAGTTCTTTTCGATCTCGCGCCGGGTCAGCCGCAGCATGACGGGCCGTCCATGAGGGCATATCGTCGAATACGCCGTGCGACGCAACTCTTCCAGGATGTGCGCCATCTTCTCCATCGTCAACGGGTAGTTCGCCTTGACGGCGGCATGACAGGCCATCGTCGCGGCGACGCGTTTCAGGGCATCCTCGACTTTCGATCCACGATCGAAACCTTCGAGATCCTCGGCGAGCGCGCGCAGGGCGATCTCGCAGTGCTCGCGGGTCAGCAGCGCGGGAAACGCCGATACGCGCAGCGAGTCGCCACCGAATTCTTCCACCTCGAACCCGAGTCGCTCGAGCTCGGATGTGTGCGCGGCGAGCGCCTGGCGCGCCGCCACCGACATCTCCACCAGCATCGGCTCGAGCAGGCGCTGACTCTCCAGCCGGCCACTCGTCAGCCGCTCGGTAATCCGCTCGAACAGCACGCGCTCGTGAGCGACGTGCTGATCGATGATGGCGATCCCATCTTCGTCGACAGCGATGATGAACGTGTCCCTGAACTGGCCTAACGGCATCAGAGGCTTGATGCTTGCTGGTGCGGCCTTCCCTTCGCTCGTCGGTGCGATCTCACTTACGCTGACCGGTGCACTCCAATCTTCACCTGCTGGTGCCAGCCCGCTTCCGCTTGTCGGTGCGGTCGCGCCAACAGTCCAACGGCTGGGAAATACAGCGGAGTAGGCGTGTGGCAACGGCAAGGTCGACGGCTGCGGCTCGTTGATCGAAGGCGAGATCAGTTGCAACGCAGGCGCAGGCCCGCGGCCGAGAGCGTCGCCAAGCGCGCGGCGAACGAGCTCGTGGATGAATGACTGGTCGCGAAAGCGCACTTCCGCTTTCGTCGGATGCACGTTCACGTCAACGGTGTCGGGGGGCATCTCGATGAACAGGTGCACCTCCGGGCTGCGTTCCTTGATCGACGCCACGCTGTAAGCATCGATGATGGCGTGCGCGATAGTGCGATCGCGCACGATGCGCCGGTTGATGAAGACGTTCTGCGGCCCCCGCGTCGGCCCCTGTTCTGCGAGGGCGGCGATATAACCCACGAGCGTGACGCCCCCGCCATCGCGACGCACATCAACGAGGTCGCTCCGATCTCCATACAGCTGGTACAAACGATCTCGAAGCGTCGCGACTGGCGGCACCTGCAGGACTTTTCGGCCCGCGCTCGTCAGCGTGAAGCCGACTTCGGGATAGCACAACGCCAGTTGGGTGACGATGCGGGAGACCTGCGCGGACTCGGCGCCGTCCGACTTCAGAAATTTGCGCCGAGCCGGCAGGTTGTAGAAGACATCGGCGACCTCGATCGAGGTGCCTTCCGGCATGCCCGTTTCCATGACGGACGCGATGGTCCCGCCGTTCACGCGAACGTCCGTCCCCGATTGAGCTCCTCGCGCCCGCGAGCGCAAGACGAAATGCGATACCGACGCGATGCTTGGCAGCGCTTCGCCACGAAATCCAAGCGTCGCGATACGCGCCAGATCGTCAGATCGGCGAATCTTGCTCGTCGCATGGCGCTCAATGGCAAGCCGCGCGTCCTCCGGCTCCATCCCTTCGCCATCGTCCTCGACACGAATCAGCTTCTTACCGCCATATTCGACCGTGATGGCAATGCGATGCGCACCGGCATCGAGCGAGTTCTCGACCAGCTCCTTGATGACCGACGCCGGGCGCTCGACGACTTCACCGGCGGCGATCTGGTTCGCGAGATCGTCAGGAAGGCGATGGATTTTCCCCATCAGACTCGTGAAACGTCAATTCCCAATCCCCAACCTCCAACTCCCAACTCGACCTCGCTTAGATCCATTTGTTCAGTCGAAAAACCACGAGCATTGCGACACTGACGACCGTCATGATCCCGCTGATCCACCAGAATTGCGCCCCGGCCCCGCCCGGCATATGCGGAAGGTCGATGTTCATCCCCCACATGCCGGTTAGGACGGTGAGCGGCAGGAAGATCGTCGACATCACCGTCAGCACCTTCATGACCTGATTCAGCCGATTCGAGACGCTCGCGAGATTCACCTCGAGGATGCTCGTCATCCGATCCTGGAACAGAATCACTTCCTCGGTCAGGCGCACGACGTGATCGTAGACGTCGCGAAAGCGGAAGGCCATCTCGTCGGAGATCATCGGAAACTCGCGACGCGCAAGACGGCCGATGGCATCCCGCTGGGGGATGAGCACCCGCCGCATGTGCGCGAGCTCACGCTTGATCTTGATCACTTGCGCAACCAGCTGGGAGCGGCCCGCGAGCGCCCGCTCCTCGAGCGTGTCGATGCGCTCTTCGACGGCTTCCGTGATCGGACGGTAGTTGTCGACCATGGAGTCGACGATCCGGTGCGTCAGCGCCACCGGGCCTTCGTTGAGCAAATGCTCGTACTGACCGCAGGCCTGTCGAAGCCGCTCGATGCTGCGCGAGGTTCCGTCGTGCACGGTGACCAGGAAGTTGCGTCCGAGGAAGAAGTCGACGTCGCGCGTCGGGAATCCACGCGACGAGTTGGCCTGGCTGTCGATTCCGTGAAGAACAAGATACAGGTAGTTCGGATACGGCTCTACCTTCGGGAACTGCAGGGCGCTTCGCGCATCCTCTACTGACAGGGGATGGAAGTGAAAGACGTCGTTGAGCAGCAGAAATTCATCGTCGGTGGGGGCGGCCAAGTCCACCCACAGCTTCGTCGTCGAGGACGGCTCGAGCCAGGCGGCATCGACATGGTCTGCCTGCCTCGTCGTGCCGCCCTCGTGAACGAAGACCGAAATCATCCTGTTTCTGTGTCGGGCCCATAGAACAAGACCCGGCCTACGGCAGTCAATTGCCGGACTTTGCTGACAGCGCGGCCTGTGCAGCCGCCAGCCTGGCGACGGGCACACGGTACGGCGAGCAGCTCACGTAGTTGAGCCCCACTTTCTCGAAGAATTGGATCGACGACGGATCCCCGCCGTGCTCGCCGCAGATCCCGAGCTTGATATCCGGCCGGGTCTTGCGGCCCTTCGTCACCGCGATGTCGACCAATTGACCAACGCCGGTCTGGTCGATCGTGGCGAAGGGGTTCTTCTTCATGATCTCGAGCTCGGTGTAGGCCGGCAGGAACGAGCCGGAGTCATCGCGTGACATGCCGAGACCGGTCTGCGTGAGGTCGTTGGTCCCGAAGCTGAAGAACTCGGCCGATTGCGCGATCTCGTCGGCAGTCAGCGCCCCGCGCGGGATCTCGATCATCGTTCCGACGAGGTACTTGAGCTTGACCTTCTGTTCTCTCTCTACGTCGCGCGCTGCCTGATGGACGACCTCGATTTGCAGATCGAGTTCCCTCTTGAATGCCACGAGCGGAATCATGATCTCGGGCTGGACCTTGGTGCCTTCCCTCTGGACGATGGCCGCCGCCTCGAACACCGCGCGCGCCTGCATCGCCGAGATTTCCGGATAGCCGATACCCAACCGGCAGCCGCGGAAGCCGAGCATCGGGTTGAACTCGTGAAGCTGCTCCACTCGCGAATGGATTCGTTCAACCGGCATCCCCAGCTTCTTGGCCAGATCCGCCTGCTGTTCCGGTGTGTGCGGCAGGAACTCGTGCAGAGGTGGATCCAGGAAGCGGATGGTGGCCGGGTACCCCTTCAAGGCGCGGAAGATGCCGGCGAAGTCCTCCCGCTGGTACGGCAGGAGCTTGGCAAGCGCCGCCTTCCGCTCGTCGAGCGACTCGGCGAGGATCATCTCGCGCATCGCGTCGATGCGATCGCCCTCGAAGAACATGTGCTCGGTCCGGCACAGGCCGATGCCGACCGCACCGAACGCGATCGCATTCTCCGTCTGCTCCGGTGTGTCGGCGTTGGTGCGAACATCCATGCGCGAGGCTTCGTCGCACCACTTCATGAGCTGTTGGAAGATCTTGAACTTCTCCGTCTTCTTCGCGGCCTCGTCTCCGTGAATGAGGCCGGCAACGATCTCTGATGGCGCAGTCTTCACCTTGCCCGCGTACACCTTGCCGGCGGTCCCGTCGATCGACATCCAGTCGCCTTCCCTGAATGTCTGACCATCGACGCTCACACTGCGTCCTTGATAATCGACCTCGACCGCGGCCGCGCCGCAAACGCAGACTTTTCCCATTTGCCGCGCCACCAATGCCGCGTGCGACGAGACACCCCCTCGCGCCGTCAGGATCCCTTCGGCGGCAATCATGCCGCGGAGATCTTCAGGCGACGTCTCTACGCGCACGAGCAGCACGGGCTCGCCTTTCTCCGCGGCAGTGACGGCTCGCTCGGCGTTCAAATAAATCTTTCCGGAGGCGGCGCCCGGCCCGGCGGGCAGCCCGGTTGCGATCGCTTTCGCCTTGTCGACTTCGGCCGTGTCGAATACAGGGGCAAGGAGCTGTTCGAACTGGTCGGCGGGATTACGCATGATCGCCGTCTTCCAGTCGATCAGCTTCTCCTTCTGCATGTCCATGGCGAACTTGAGCGCCGCCATAGCAGTGCGCTTGCCGTTGCGCGTCTGCAGCATGTAGACGACGCCGTCTTCGATGGTGAATTCGAAGTCCTGCACGTCCTTGAAGTGCTTCTCGAGCGTCTGCCGAATCCGCTCGAGCTCCTGGAACGCCTTCGGCAGGTGCTTTTTCAAGTCAGCAACCGGCTCCGGCGTGCGGACACCGGCGACCACATCTTCGCCTTGCGCGTTGATCAGGAACTCGCCGTAAAACTCCTTCGCACCATTGGCGGGATTGCGTGTGAACGCGACGCCAGACCCGGAGGTATCGCCGGTGTTCCCGTAGACCATCGCCTGGACGTTCACCGCGGTACCCCACTCGCTCGGAATGTTGTACTTGCGGCGATACACGATCGCACGGTCGTTCATCCACGACCCGAAGACGGCGCCGATGGCGCCCAGCAGCTGCTCCCAGGGCGAGGCCGGGAAGTTCTTGCCGGCGCGCTCCTTGACCAGCGCCTTGAAGCGGACCACGAGTTCCTTCAGATCGTCGACGGTGAGCTTGGTGTCTTCGATGTCCTGCTGGTAGCGCTCGTGCTTGAGGCTTTCGATGACGGTCTCGAACGGCTCGTGATCCTCATTGGGACGCTTCTGTACACCCAGAACGACATCCCCATACATCTGGACGAAGCGGCGATAGCAGTCCCACGCGAAGCGCGGGTTATTGGTCTTGTTCGCCAGCGCCTCGACCGTCTGATCGTTGAGTCCCAGATTGAGGATCGTGTCCATCATGCCGGGCATCGAATCGCGGGCGCCGGAGCGCACCGATACGAGCAGCGGATTCTTGAGATCGCCGAACGTCTTCTTCGTCTGCTTCTCGATGGCGGTGATGCCCGCCTTCATCTGCGCCTGCAACGCCGAGGGATAGCTGCGTTTGTGCGCGTAATAGTACGTGCATACTTCGGTCGTGATCGTGAAACCGGGAGGAACCGGCAGACCAATACGGCACATCTCGGCGAGATTGGCACCCTTGCCACCGAGCAGCGGCTTCATCGTGCCATTGCCATCCGTCTTCCTGCCAAACAAGTACACGTGTTTGCCAGCCGCCTTTGTGCCCGTGCTCTTCTTCGCCGCCGCGGTCTTCACTGCTTTCGCTGTCTTCTTCTTCGCCATTTCGAATACGGTCTCCACCTTGGACTCGAAGTCCTTACACCAACGGTAACCACGACACACCGAGGCGATGAGGCACGGAGCAGGCTTTCAGACCGCGGTGCCTCGGGGCCTCAGTGTGTCGTAATCATCAAACGCAGTGAGTGCACATTCACTCAGTGACGATCTCGGAAATGTCCGCAATGTCCAGGATCAACCCGCGCAATGTCGCAATCAGCCCCAACCTGGCGGCGCGAAGCCGCTCATCTTCGGCCATTACCAGCACGTCGTCGAAGAATTTCGCGACCGGCGGCTGCAACGCGGCGATTCCCGTGAAGGCATCCCGATAATCCCCGCGCGATGCCGCTGCACGGATATCGCCGGCTCCGCTCTGGAGGGCCGACACGAGCGTGCGCTCCGCCGGCTCTGTCAGCAGCGCGGTATCAAGCTCTGTCGGCGCAGCCACTCCCTTCGAGATGTTCTTCACCCGCTTCAGAAGCGTAGCAACACCGAGCAACGATTCTGATCCAGACATCTGCGCGAGTGCGTCGAGTTTGCGGAGCGCTTCGCGCGGGCTGACTGCCGCCGGCCCGCCATGCGTCACGGCGCGCACGCTGCGGATGTCGAAACCCCGCTGCTCGAGCAGGTACGACAACCGATCGCCCATGAATGACAGGAGCGCCGCCTCGGAATCCCCAAAATCGCCAAACGGCGACGACGCCTGCTGCAGCAATCGTCCAAGCGGCAGGCGATTCTCGATCCCGGCGAGGTCAGGCAGGTCCACCAGGATCTTCACGGCTCCCTGCGCCTGACGACGAAGGCCCAGCGGATCGCGGGAGCCGGTTGGCCGCTCGCCCGCCCAGAACATTCCGACGACTGAATCGAGCTTGTCGGCAAGCGATACCGCGGCCCACGTCACCGCAGCGGCGCCAAGCTGCTGGCGCGAAGGGAGTGCATCGGCTTCGACGCCTACCGGGAGGTAGTGGAAGTAGATCGCCTTCCACACCTCTTCGGGCAGCCCTTCCTCGCGCGCGTAGATTCCGCCCATGGTCCCCTGCAGCTCGGTGAGCTCACGGACCATGTCGGTGGCCAGATCAGCTTTGCAGAGCCGGGCGGCGCGTTCGGCGTGGGCGGCCGCGTCGGGACGACCGA
>Ga0070661_100003116_pt1 | contig 11414 bp, 12 predicted proteins | sample KBSC43metaG_FD_64663 | JGI IMG/M metagenome (GOLD analysis project Ga0070661, IMG submission 64663) | Corn rhizosphere microbial communities from Kellogg Biological Station, Michigan, USA - KBS C4-3 metaG | ecosystem: Host-associated > Plants > Roots > Rhizosphere > Soil ...
GAGTATCTGCTTCGGATGCTGCTTGATGTTCGGCAGGAACCGATAGATGAGGTAGAACGCCAGCACGATGAGCGCGATCGCGAAGGGATACTGCAGGATCGTCCACGCGATCACGAAGTATCGGTCGAGATGCAGCTTGGCGCCCACGGTGTGTGCGATCTCCGGTCCGGCGAGCATCACGATGCTCGCTATGCCGACCAGCAATCCCATCACGAGCACGGATGCGAGCTGGAGGAGCGCGCGCTTCCACCACGGACGTGTTTCGGTGACGTGGTACGCGGTGTTCAGAGTGCTGATGAGGGCGCCAAAGACCGCACCACCCGACCAGGCGGCGAGAACGGCGCCGACTGACACGAGGCCGGGCGCGTTCTTGGAGAAGACCACGTCCTTGACCACACTCTGGACGAGCGCGATCGCCTCGGCAGGGACGACCGATGCAAGCTGAGTCATCAGCCAGGAGAACGTCTTCTGCTTGTCGCCGAACAGCGAGATCATCGGTGCGGCGAACAGGAAGAACGGAAAGATCGAGAAGAACGCGTTGTACGCCGCCTGTGCGGCGAGTCCAAGCACGTTGTCGTTTAGAATCTCCTTTCCGGTGGTCTTGAGCAGTGGACCGACCCGGAATCCCTTGATGATCATCGCCAGCTCCGCAGCTTCATCCCCCCGTAAAAAGGCAAGGGATGGGCCAGCGGTCGCTGCGCTCGAGGGCTAATCGGAGATCAGGCGGCGTTCGAGGAGAAGGTGTCGCACGCCTTGGGATCTCCGCTATCGAAGCCGCGCTTGAACCACGACGCGCGCTGCGCCGAGGTGCCGTGCGTGAACGATTCGGGCGACACATGCCCCGTGGTCATCTTCTGCAGACGGTCATCCCCAACGGACGCGGCAGCCTGGAGCCCCGACTGGATGTCGCCCGGGTCGAGCAGCTGGCGTTGCTCCGTGGAATGCCCCCAGACGCCTGCGAAGCAGTCGGCCTGTAGCTCGAGCTTCACCGAGAGCTCGTTGGCCTGATCGGGGTGCTGTTGCTGGAGGCGTCGCATCCGCTCATCGATTCCTTCGAGGTGCTGCACGTGATGGCCGAGCTCGTGCGCGAGCACGTAGGCCTGCGCGAACTCGCCGGGCGCTCCGAATCGATCACGAAGCTCGTCGTAGAACCCCAGATCGATGTAGACCTTCTCATCGAGCGGGCAGTAGAACGGTCCCATCGCGGTCTCCGCCTGGCCGCACCCCGATTGCACGCCGTCGCGAAAGAGAACGAGCTTCGCGTCGTGCCACTGTTGTCCCTCCTGCGGGAGGATCTTCGCCCAGGTCTGCTGCGCATCATCGAGCACGAAGGACACGAACTGCACTTCGCGGTGCTCGGCCGGCGTCTCATTGGCAGGCGGCGCGGACGTGTCGCCTGCAGAGGTAGTGGTCGTCCCTCCGCTGTCGCCGAGCAGCGTGAAGAGATTGCGGTGGAAGAGAAGGCTCAACACCAGCACGATGATCGTGCCGCCAATGCCGAAATGGAGGCCGCCGAAACCACCACCGCCACTACTGCCGCGGCGATCCTCGATGTTCGAGCTCTCGTTTCCGGGGGTCCAGCGCATCGCAGCCTCGGTTCGTTCAGGAAGCGCGAGCAGGAAGCAAGAAGTTGGCCGCGCTCAGTCCTTCCAGACCACGTCGATGGAGGCGAGGGTCGCGCTGCCATCGATGGTGACATGGCGCTTCGTCTGCTCGTAACCCGTGCTGTACATCACACCATCGCGCTCAGTGAAGCCATCGGAATCGATATTCGCAATGCGCTTCGAAAGGCGCATGGCGATTCCGACGTCGCGCGGCACGCGAAGAGTGGCTGTGGCGAGTGCGACGCGCATGGTGAGCGGCATCTCCCCCGTCCAGTCGCCGCCGAGATCCAGGTCGACGCTGCCCACCGTGCTGGCAACGGTGGCGCGCTGCGCGCGCGCGTTCCCGAGCTGGTGAATGGTCACGCTGCCCACACCCGCATCGACGAAGAGGTCGCGCATCGGCTTCGGGTTCACGCTGCCGAAGGTGAGGTCGGCTTCGGTCGCACCGGAGGACACGCGCAACGCGCTCACCCAGAGCGCGCTCAGATCGAGACGCGCGCGCGTCGCGCCGAGATCGAGGTCGAGGTCGAGCGGGATGCCGGCGGCGAGCCCAAGATCGAGTCGTGCCTGGTTGCCGCTCGCGTTGCTCGAACGATGTCCGGAGGTCTGCATCGCCGAGCTGTCCAGGCCGATGCGGAGCGTGCCCGATACGGGATTGTAGCTGCGCGAGATGCGCTGCTCGCTCGCGTCGAAGCGGGCGCTCGCCTGATACAGCAGCGGAGCGGCGGCCGCGCCGAGCGTGACCGTGCCGGCATCGTACCGCAGCACCACGTGCAGACTGTCGGCGGCATCCCGCGGACGACTCGCGGTGAGCGAGCGCCAGGTGCGCGCGTCGGACCCGGGATCGCCGAACACGAACAGCGAGACGAGAACGAGGAGAAGTGACTTCATCGCTCGCTCGGCCGGGGTGCGGGAGTGGGTCTGCGTGCTGCCGCAACCCCGGATACGGGCGTGGGCGTCTGCCACGCGTACTCTTCCGTGATCGTGGGCGGGGCCGCGCGCGGCGGGACACTGGCCGCGCGCGTGCCGGCGCGCGTGAGGATCGTGGCGCCGAGGCCGACGGTTGCGGCGATCCAGGTGCTCAGGAAGGCGAGCAGCCGGAGCACGCTTCCCGCGAGTCCCATGTACGCTGCGCCGCCGGCGAGCAGCCAGAGCACCAGAAAGACCGTCAGCCCCGCCACCAGGTGCGCCACGATGGGCCGCGGCTCACGCGCCGAGCCCTCGCCCCGCAGCAGTGCATCGCCGGCGAGCAGCGACATCGCGAGGAAGCCGAGGTCGAGCGCGCCGAGCACCGCGAGCGCATACGCCACGGCCGCGAAGGGGATGAGCAGGATGCCGACAATCGTGATCGCGAGAGCGACCATCGAGAGCAGGAACAGCGGAACCGCCGCGACCTCACCGAGCAGTCCAACCAGGAACGAGCGCCAGAAATCGGTGCGAATGGTGGAGGCGATCGTCTCGAGGTGCGTGCGCGCGCCGATCACGACTGCGAGCGCCATCGCCACGAGGATCAGAAAGCACGCGACGGCGAGCGAGAGCGCGCGCTGGGTGGCCTGTGCAGGTGTGAGGCGAGCGCCGGCGATCGGGCCCACGCTGAACGCGCTGATCGTGCGCGTCTCGCCGTCGACGGTGCCGCCGGCCATGCGCACCTGTCCGCCCACGGAGAGCGCGTCGCCACGCACGTGACCGCCGGGCAGCACCACGACGTCGCTGCCGATCGCCACGGCATTCCCGTCGACCGTTCCGCGAATCTCGAGAGGTCCGTGCCACGTTGCGGCGTCGCCCGTGAGACGCTGTGCGCTCTCGATCGTGCGAGCCCCGGACGATATCGCGGCGCGGTCCAGCGCCACCCCGTTCGCGTCGCGATGCAGCGAGTCGAGCGCCGCCGCGATCGGATCTCGCGAAACAGCGCTGTCCGCCTTTGCCTGCGCGGAGAGCTGGTGTGCCGCGATCATGCCCAGCGCGAGCACGATCGCGAGCCGCGGCGCGCGCCGCACGCTAACGGCCGCGGGCACGGACGGCCGCCACTCGAATCATCGCGGCGGCAGCCGCGCCGGTGACGACCAGCAGGAGCGCGGCCATGGCCAGCCCCATCGTGCCGCCGGCGAGCAGGGGCCGCGCCGCATCTCCGAAGAGCGCCGACACTCCGCTCGCGAGCGCGTCGAAGGCCGCGGCGCGCATCCGATCGAGCACGAGATCGGCGGTGAACATCACCGCGTCGATGCGCGAGAACGCCCAGACCGAGACGATCGTGAGGACGATGGCGATGGAGGCGAACATGCCCGCGGCCGCCACGCGCAGTGCGCGCGATTGCGGAACGAGTCCGCGCACGCTGTCGAGCAGGGCGACGTGCCAGGGCACGAACAGCTGCACGCGCGACATCACGCGGCTCGCGAAGAGCGGCGAGGGCGCGATGTGCGGCAGATGCTCGAGCTGCCGGACGAGCGCTCGCGCGCTTTCCAGCTCACTGCTGCACGCGGCACAGCTCCGGACGTGCGCCTTCAGCGGCGGCGTCCCGAATCCGACCTCGCCGTCCAGCAGCAGGTCGATCTCTTCAGGCAACAGGTGTCGTTCCACTAGTCCTCCTCCACTGGGCTATACGGCAGGCGTCCGGGGCGGGTTTCAGAGCCGGCTCGGCAGGGCAACGGGCGGGTCGGGGTCATTCGCGCAGGTCCTCCAGCGCCTCGCGGAGCTCGTGCCGGGCGCGGTGGATGTAGGTCTTCACGGTGCCCAGGGGCAGGTCGAGGGTGGCCGCGATCTCCTCGTACGAGCGGCCTTCGACATGCCGGAGGAGGATGCAGGACCGGTATTCCGGCCGGAGCCTGCCGATCGCCCGCTCGATCGCGCTTCCGAGCTCGCGCGATTCGATGGCCTCGAGCGCGGACTCGCCCCTGGACTCCACATCGAGCGAGGTGGCCTGCGCCTCGGCCGCCGTCTGCGCGTGCGGGGAGCCGTCGAGACTCACCGTGGCGAGCTGGCGCTTCCGGAGATGGTCGATGGTGACGTTGTTGGCGATCTTGAACAGCCAGCTCGAGAGCTTGAACTCGGGCCGGTAGCGATCGATGTTGTTGAGCACCTTGATGAAGGTGTCCTGCGCCAGGTCTTCGGCCAGCTCCCGGTCGCGGACCATCCGGAAGATGAGCGAGAAGACGGGCCGCTCGTACCGCCGCACCAGCTCTCGAAATGCCGGCTCACGCCCTTCCTTCGCGAGCGCGGCCACGTCGGCATCGGGAAGATTGCGGAGATCGAGAGCGAGAGCCATTCAGTGGATGAAAGAGACGGCGCGCAACATCTCGCTCCTCTCGTGTAAGGTAAGGCGCGCTCTCGGGGTGAGCCAGCACGATGCGCAGCACGACGCTTGCGCGCGTCATCCGCCCCCGGCACTTTTCGCTGAATGTCCACCGTAACCGAGGAGGAAGAGGCACTCTCCGCGGCCGCTGGCGGACGCGCGAAGCGTGCGTACGTGCGGCGCATCTTCTCCGAGATCGCGCCCCGCTACGACTTTCTCAATCACGTGCTCAGCGCGAACATCGACCGCGGCTGGCGCAGGCGGGCCATCGCCGCGCTCGAGTGGCGGCGCAATCCGCGCGGCACGTACGTCGACCTCTGCGCCGGCACACTCGACATCGGCGCCGCCATCGCGCGAGACCCGTCGTTCGCGGGGCAGGTCATCGGGGCCGATTTTGCCGAGCCGATGCTGCGCGCGGGAGTCGCGAAGACGCGCGCGCTTCCCGTGCGCCCGGTCGTCGCCGACGCGCTGTGCCTTCCGCTCGCCGACGAGAGCTGCGCCGGCATCATCGTCGCCTTCGGCGCGCGCAACTTCGACGATCTCGATGCCGGGCTCCGCGAGATGCTCCGCGTCACGGCGCCCGGCGGCCGGATCGTGGTGCTCGACTGCTCGACTCCGCGCGCCGCGGCCGTGCGCATTCCCTACCACCTCTACTTCCACCACGTGCTCCCCGTGATCGGACGCGTCGTGAGCGGACACCGCACCGCGTACCAGTACCTGCCCGGCTCCGTCGACAATTTCCCGGATGGCGACTCGCTCGCGCGACGGATGCGCGACGCCGGCATCGCGAACGTGACGTGGGAGCCGCTCACCTTCGGGATCTCCGCGCTCCATTACGGCGAGCGCGCCGCATGAGCATCGACTCGATCCAGGACTTCATCGCGCAGCTCGACGACTTGGGCGAGCTCGTTCGCATCACGCAGCCAGTGCGCGCCGAGCTCGAGATCTGCGAGATCGCCGATCGCGTGATGAAGAGCGCGAACGGCGGCCCCGCACTCCTCTTCGAGCACGTGCTGCTGCGCGACGGCTCGCGGTCGGCGTATCCCGTTGCGATCAATCTCTTCGGCTCGATGAAGCGGATGGCGCTCTCGCTCGGCGTGCGCGATCTCGACGACATCGGGGCGCGCATCACGGAGCTCGTGCAGATGAAGGTGCCCGACGGGTTGATGGGCAAGCTCTCGATGCTGCCGAAGCTGCTCGAGATCGGGAAGTTTCCGCCCCGCGTGAGGAGCGGAGCTGCTCCCTCCCAGGCCATCGTGTGGAAGGGCGCCGACATCGATCTCTCGAAGCTCCCGATCATCACCTGCTGGCCGGAGGATGGCGGCCCGTACATCACGCTGCCGATGGTGATCTCGAAGGATCCCGCGCGCGGCATCCGCAACGTGGGGATGTACCGGGTGCAGCAGATGGGGCGCGACACGCTCGCGATGCACTGGCAACGGCACAAGGTGGGCGCCGCGCACTGGCGCGAGATGGCGGAGCGCGGCGAGAAGATGCCGGTGTGCATCGCGATCGGCGCGGATCCGGCGAGCGTCTACTCCGCGTCCGCACCGCTGCCGCCCACGATCGACGAGTTCCTGTTCGCGGGATTTCTGCGCAAGGAGCCGGTGAAGCTCGTGAAGGCGCTCACGTGCGACCTCGAGGTGCCCGCGGATGCCGAGTTCGTGATCGAGGGGTACATCGATCCGTCGGAACCGCTCGTGACCGAAGGGCCGTTCGGCGATCACACGGGATTCTACTCGCTCGCGGACCTGTATCCGCTGGTGCACGTCACCGCGATCACCATGCGTGAGAAGCCGGTCTACGCGACGACGATCGTCGGCCGGCCGCCGATGGAGGATTTCTATCTCGGGCACGCGACGGAGCGGATCTTTCTTCCGCTGCTCAAGCTCACCGTGCCGGAGATCGTCGACTATCACATGCCGGCCGAGGGGATCTTTCACAATCTCGTGTTCGTCTCGATCGACAAGCAGTATCCCGGCCAGGCGTACAAGGTGATGAACGCGATGTGGGGGCAGGGGCTGATGTCGCTCGCCAAGGTGCTGGTGATCGTCGACAAGTGGGTGAACGTGCGCGACACGCGCGAGGCGTGGTGGGTGGCGCTCAACAACATCGATCCCGAGCGCGACACGCGCTTCACGATGGGTCCGATGGATGTGCTGGACCATTCGAGCCGCGCGTTCACGTACGGCTCGAAGATGGGCATCGACGCGACGAAGAAATGGCCGGAGGAGGGGTTCACGCGCGAGTGGCCGACCGTCATCGAGATGGATGCGGCGACGCGGGCGCGCGTGGATGCGATGTGGCCGCAGCTCGGACTCTCGAGATGAGCAGGCCGGCGGCGGTGGGGCCGCGGGAAGGGCAGACGTTCGGCGGGACGTCGCGGCTCGTGCGCTACGCGAATTTCGTGAAGCTGCCGCACACGTTGTTCGCGCTACCCTTTGCACTGGTTGGAGTTACGATCGCCAGTTATGTCAAGAAGGTAACGCTCCTCGATGTCCTGTGGGTCGCGATCGCCTTCACCGCCGCCCGCTTTGCAGCCATGGGCTTCAACCGCATCGCCGACCGCCACATCGACGCGCTCAATCCGCGCACCGCAGCGCGCGAGCTGCCGAGCGGCGCGATGAGCGTGCGCGAGGCATCGCTCGCGGTGCTCTGCGCCTCCGCGATCTTCCTCGCCGCCGCGTGGATGCTCAACCCGCTCTGCTTCGCGCTCTCGCCCATCGCGCTCGGCTGGGTGCTCTTCTACAGCTACACCAAGCGCTTCACCCGCTTCGCGCACCTCGCGCTCGGCGTCGGCATGTCGATCGCTCCCGTGGGCGGCTATCTCGCCGTCACGGGCGCGTGGAGCAGGCCGTGGTGGGTGCTCGTGGCGCTCGCGGCCGCAGTGATGAGCTGGGGAGGCGGCTTCGACATCTTCTACGCGCTCCAGGACATCGAGTTCGACCGCGCACAGGGACTGCACTCGCTCCCCGCACGCCACGGCACCGCCCCCGCGATCGCGATCGCGCGCGTGCTGCACCTGGGCACGGTGCTCATGCTCACGCTCGCCGGGATCGGGATCGGCGCCGGCGCATTCTACTGGGCGGGCGTGTGCGTCGTCGCGCTGCTGCTCATCTACGAGCACTCCCTCGTGCGCCCGGCGGATCTCTCGCGACTCGATGCCGCGTTCTTCACGATGAACGGCGTGCTGAGCCTCACCTTCTTCGCCTTCGTGCTCGCGGGCCGGGTGCTCGCGCGATGAGCGAGCGCGCACCGGTCGTCGTCGCGATCACGGGAGCGTCGGGCGCGCCGTACGCCGTGCGCCTGCTCGAGGCGCTCGTGCGCGCGGAGGAGCGCGTCTGGCTGATGATCTCCTCGCATGGCTGGCGCCTGCTGCAGATGGAGTCGGGCATCGGGTCGCTCGAGGAGCTGCGCCAGCGCACGCATGCCGACGGCTGGGATGCATTCGTCAGCTTGTACGACGCCGAAGACCGTGGGGCGGCTCCGGCTTCCGGCTCCGCACGCACGCGAGGCATGGTGATCTGTCCATGCTCGATGGGCACGCTCGCCGCACTCGCCGCTGGCACCTCGCGCTCGCTCGTCGAGCGCGCGGGCGATGTGACGCTGAAGGAGCGGCGCCCTCTGATTCTCGTCGCGCGCGAGACGCCCCTGTCGGTGATTCATCTCGAGAACATGCTGCGGGTCACGCGTGCCGGTGCCGTGGTGCTCCCCGCCGCTCCGGGCTTCTACAACCATCCGCGCGGCATTCCCGATCTCGTCGATTTCGTCGTGGCGCGCGTGCTGGACCACCTCGGAGTCGAGCACTCGCTGGGGAAGCGCTGGGGAACGGAGCCGGATGCCGAAGGCTGACGATGTACACGTCATCGGACTGATCTCCGACACGCACGGGCTTCTGCGCGCCGGCGTGCACGAGGCCTTCTTCGGTGTCGATCTGATTCTCCACGCGGGCGACGTGGGCGGCGACGAGATTCTCGATGAGCTTTCTCTAATCGCGCCCGTGGAAGCGGTGTGTGGGAATACCGATCCGCCGGGCAATCCGCGGCTCGAGACCTCCATCGTGCGCGAGATCGGCGGCGTCACGATCCACGTGCAGCACGGCCACGAGTCAGGACGACTCACCGCCGACGCGTTGCTGGAACGCTTTGCAGCAGATGTCCTCGTCTACGGCCACACGCACAAGCAATCGGTTACGCGCCGGGAGGGTCGACTCGTCATCAACCCGGGCGCGGCGGGTCCGCGCCGCTTCCATCTGATGCCGAGCGTCGCGCGGTTGACGATTCGCGATGGACAGGCCGAGGTGGAGATCGTGTCACTGCCCGTGTAGCTCGAGGGCGGATCTCTCAATCAAGAGGACTCCATGCGGCGAGCTCTCGTGCTCTTCGCCCTGTCGTCGTGCATCATCTCCGCGCGAGCCGATTCGCAGCAGGCGCTCGGCCAGAAGGTGATGCTGCCGAACGGCGTGACGGTCGCGCGCGCGTGCGACCAGCTCGTCTCCGAGGGTGTGCAGGTGGCCTCGATCGATGATCGCGCACTGCCGAGCGAGGGCGCCGGCTATCTCGCGGCACTCTCGCAGACCATCGCGCGCCGCGTGGGGCTTCGCGTGGGAGACCCGCCGCGCACGGCGATGTACGGCGCCGTCCTGATGCGCGACGGCACATTCGCGCATCAGATTCCCATCATGCGATCCGAGCGGCGCCAGCTCGACACGCGCATCGATGAGGCGCTCGCGCTCTCGAGCAGCGATCCCGACCGCGTTGCGGCGCCGGCCGGAATGCCGGACACGCTGCGCGTGCTGGTGACGGTCGGACTGCACGAAGATGGATCGCCCTTCGTCGCGTCGCACGTGCGCTGTCCGGTGGTTGCGTTCCCGGACAATCCGAAGCGAGCGGATGCGCCGTGGGCCGCGGGTCATCCGCGCACCGTCGTGATTCGCGGCGTCGTGATGTCCGGCGGCCGCGTGGACACCGCGACGGCACAGCTGGATGATCCGAGCGACGAGCGCTACACGGAGGCGGCGATGCGATCCGTCGCGCAGATGCGCTTCGTTCCGGCGGAGTTCGACGGCGTGAAGGTTCCCGCTCCGATCGAGATCGTGCTGCCGTTCGGCGCCGCCGATAGCGAGGAGCCCTCGGCCACTCCGTGACCCGAGGGCGAGACCTCAGGCGCTGATCGCGGTGCGCAGGTCGGAGAGCAGGGGAGCGACGGATTTCGCACGCGCCCGCGCACGTGCGCCCGTCACGGGCTCGAGGCCGGCGTCGGTGGCGCGCACGGTGCGCGCGAGCTCGCCCGGAAAGCGACGGAACCAGGACGAGAGCAGCAGCAGCTCGTCGATCTCGTGCGTCGGAATCTGCGTGGTCTCGCGCTCCACCGTGCCGTACACGGCCTGGGCGAGATGCGCGAGTCGCCTGTGGTCTCGCTCCGCCTGCGGCGGAATGTCCTCGGCCCGTACGCGCCCGCGGCGAATGAGGTAGACGCGATCCTCACCGCCGTAGCCCGGAACCGTGTAGATGAAGGAGAGCGTCTCGACGGCGAAGCGGAAGCGCAGGAACTGCTGCTTGAGCGCTTCGAGCCGCTGCAGCTTGTCGCGCATCGATGCTGCGCGCTCGAACTCGAGCCTGTCGCTCGCGACTTCCATCTCGTGGCGCAGCGTCGCGATCGGCCCGTCGTCGTGCCCATCGAGAAAGGAGCGGGCGAGCGCGACACGCTCGTGATATTCCTTCTGCGTGCACCCGCCGACGCACGGCCCGAGACACTTCTTCACCTCGTAGCGGATGCAGCCGGGTGTGCGGGCGATCTGGAAGAGCTCGCGCTGATCCGCGAAGTGCATGCGGGTATCGAGCGAGCAGTCGCGCATGGAGAGCACGTCGTGCAGCTCGCGCACGGCCTCGTTCACCGCCTGTGCGCCCTGGAAGGGACCGTAGTGCGGCGCGCTGTCGTCGCTCGCGCCGCGCACGACCATGAGCTTGGGCGCGGGGCTCTTGACGAGCTTGATGAACACGAAGTTCCGGTCGTCGCGCTTCATCGCGACGTTGAAGCGCGGGCGGAGACGCTTGATCTGCTGCAGCTCGAGCAGCAGCGCCGCGAACTCGCTCGGCGTGTACTCCCAGTCGATGCGCACCGCGTCGCGGAGAATCCGCGCGCCCTTGTCCTCGGGAAAGGAGCAGCGGAAATAGCTCAGCAGCCGCGTGCGGATCTTCTTGGACTTGCCCACGTACACGACTTCGCCGTCCGCCGAGTGCATGCGGTAGATGCCCGGCCGGTCCTTGCAGTCGGCGCGCACGCTCGCGCGCATGATCGCGAGCTGATCGTCGGACGTCTTGGGGCGGCGCAGCGACTTCCTGCTCACCGCTGGCACCACGCGCAGAAGACGGTGGTGCGGCCGTCGATCGCGCTCGTGTCGACGAGCGTGGCGCCGCAGCGCGGGCAGGGAAGTCCGCCGCGGCCGTATGCGGACAGCAGCTCGGAGAATCCACCGCGCGCGCCGGATGCATCGCGGTAGTCGCGGAAGCTGGTGCCCC
>Ga0070661_100003127_pt1 | contig 11387 bp, 9 predicted proteins | sample KBSC43metaG_FD_64663 | JGI IMG/M metagenome (GOLD analysis project Ga0070661, IMG submission 64663) | Corn rhizosphere microbial communities from Kellogg Biological Station, Michigan, USA - KBS C4-3 metaG | ecosystem: Host-associated > Plants > Roots > Rhizosphere > Soil ...
CTCAGCATGCAACGTCAGCTCAGCGGTTCGTCGTCGTTCACCTTCGGTTACGTCGGATCACTTACCGGACGACTATCGTGGAACCAGCCCATCGATCAGCCGACTCCGGGACCAGGTACGATTCAGACCCGTCGCCCCTACAACGCGCAACTGCCGAATGTCACCGCCATCGCTTACTACCAATCTGTAGGCGTAGGGCTATACAACTCGCTGCAAACGACATTCCAACAGCGGCTAAGACACGGGTTCTTCTTCACGACCAACTACGTCTGGGCTCACGCGAAGGACGATGCTCCGTACGACGGAGGCGCAGACGGTCCCATTCCACAGAATCCGCTCCTGCGTGCTGCAGACTATGCCGACTCGAGCAACGATATTCGGAGCCGCCTGAACGTATATGGGTCATACGAACTTCCTTTTGGCGCGGGCAAGGCTCTGCTCAACGGTGACTCGTTCTGGGCACGTGAGGTCGCGGGCGGCTGGCGGGTCAACCTGATCGTTGTCGCACAGTCCGGACTACCGTTTACGGTTACGATGAACGGCACCTCCACAAATACTGGTGCGAGTTCCAGCCGGGTCAATCGCATTCCGGGAGCGGCAGTTTATCCAGCAAATAAGACCGTCAAGCAGTGGTTCAACTCGAGCGCGTTTGTCGCCCCGCCCGCTTTCCAATATGGGTCCGAGCCACGTAACTCCCTGCGCGGACCGCGTGAAACAAATGTGGATACGTCCATTGAGAAAGAGACTCACCTGAGTGGCGAGAGGGCCTTGCTCTTCCGCGTCGAGGCCTTCAACGTCTTTAATCATCCGCAATTCGTCATTCCGGCGGCAGTTATCAACGCTGGCGGTGTAGGTTCTATCACGGCAACTTCGAACACGGCCCGCCAACTCCAGGGTGCGCTTAGGTTCACATTCTAGTTCAACCATTGTCGTACGGAGAGCGGGAGCAAGTGCGCAGACGGTTTCTGTTCTGCGACGAGCTGCTCTTTAGTGCAGTGCTGGTGAGATTACTTTTCAGAGGATTAATGATGACCGAAAGCAGAATACTGATTGCAGTTGCGGCATTTGCGTTATTGGGCCCACGATTTGCCTATTCGCAGCGCGCAGCTTCCACGCCTGGTGACATCGAACATCGTATAGCCCGTGCCGATGACAAGAAATATCAGCATCTCACCGCCGTGCATGACGGAGCGGGATCCATGGATTTCCGGGTCATGCTGGGCACCGACGCTGTGGAATCAAATTTGATTTTCTTCCATCGTGGCGTGATCATGCCGCACAGTGGTATCGGCCAGCACTTTCACAATAAGTGCGAAGAGATGTTCGTAATTCTGGATGGCGAGGCACAGTTCACGGTCAATGGTCGCACCTCGCTGATCAAAGGACCCGCAGGCGTGCCCGACCAAATAGGGCATTCACATGGCATCTATAATCCCACGGATCAGCCCCTGCAATGGTTGAACATCAATGTCGGCATTACGAAGACTTACGACACTTTCAACCTGGGTGATTCTCTCGAGCATCAGAATCTAGACCCGATCCCGCAGTTTGTGAATTATCGACTGGATAAGAGTCTCCTAAAGCCGGTAAGCGCGATGGATGGCGGCACTGGCATAGTGCAATATCGGCGTGTGCTGCAGCCGGCAGTATTCTTTACGGCATGGGCCTACCTGGATCACCTGCTTATCCCGCCGGGCGCATCTGTGGGTTCACGTGCGCTGCCCGAGGTGGCTGAAGCTTACTACGTGATCAGCGGGGAAGGCACGGTAACCCTCGGTTCCGAGAAGGCGCAGATCCATTCCGGAGATGTTATTCCAGTCCGGCTGAACGAGGCCCGTGGGCTGATTAACACCGGCAGCGCACCTCTAGAGTTTCTCGTGGTCGGTGTCGCAAAAGATATGGCAGCCAAAGACGCCATGCTGGCGCGACCGCCTGGCAGGCCGTAGCACGAGGCAGGCTCAAGTAGCCTCAGGAATTTTACGAGACGGCATCATGACAGCTTGGGATCGCCGTATGTTTGTTTCAGCTTCGGCCGCCATTCTAGCGGCAAAATTATGGGCCGATGAATCTGCGGCACGGCCCAGGGGAAACGATGTGTGGATATATATAGGGTCGACTGCAACGGGTGAAGGCGAAGGTATTCACGTTGGTCGTTGGGACGCTAAGAGAGATGCGATTGAGGACCTACGATTGGCGTATGCATGTACGCAGCCAAGCTTTCAGGTGACGGCGATCACTCCCAACGGACCCCTCCTTTTCTCCGGTCATCAGCCTCAAGAAAATAAAGCTGCGCTAAGCTCGTTCCGTGTGATGTCAAACGGTGATTTACAGCTGGTGAATACGATTGATGTGGAAGATGAGCCGGAGAGTTTCGTTCAAATCGCTCTGGACGAGACGCATCGTGTGCTCGTGTCGGCTAGTTATCGGAGCAGCAAAGTACGATCGTTCAAAATCGATCCGGATGGACACCTTTCTAAACCCGTATCGGAGTTCATCCTAAACGGTAGCGGCCCGAACCCAGAGCGGCAGGCAACGTCCCATACACATGGGACGGTGGTGTCTCCCGACAATAAATTCGTCCTAATCAATGATCTTGGAACCGACAAGATCATGATCTATAAGTTGGATCCGGAGACCGGAACAATGGAGCCGAGTAATCCAGCCTATTATCAAGCCAGACCCGGCTCAGGCCCACGGCATACAACTTTTCATCCCAACGGTAGGTTCGCGTATTGCATCAATGAACTGGATTCCACCATCACCACTATGTCGTGGGATTCGCGAACTGGTGCGTTGCACACCCTTGACAATACTCGTACGACCACTCCCGAGGTAGATATCTCAAAAAATCGTGCGGGTGAGGTCATCCTCGATAAAGCAGGAAAATTTCTGTATGCATGCAATCGCGGCGGCGTGGAAGAACTGCTTGTTTACAGCGTATCCCCAGATGGCAAGTTGAAGCTCGCGAGCAGGACTCCCTTGGCGGGGAAGGAGGCGCGCCATTTCGCGATCTCGCCGGAGGGCGGTTATCTCGTGGTAGCCGAGCAAAGCACGAACGTCACCAGTCTTTTTAGGCGCAATGAACTCACAGGAACATTGACGCGCACTGAGAGCAAGTATCCCGTAAACAAGGCGTCTTGCATCTCCTTTGCTTAGCACGTCGCGCTGCTTATTGAAGGTCTCAGGAGGGAACACCGGGTGCACCGTCGAGAGCTGTTCAAGGCCATGGCCAGCATGGGTATATGGGGTATCGCAGGGCCTGCTCTAACCTCGGAGGCGCAGGTCGCACGCGCCACGCGCGGCATGCCGTCGCCGAAAATCCAAGACATCAGTGTCATAGAGTGTGAACCTGCAGGCGTACGACTTACCGTCGTCAAAATCACGACTGACCAGGACGGGCTGTATGGTTATGGCTGCGCCACCTTCACACAACGGGCTGACCTGGTCCGACCTGCGGTGGAGAAGTACCTGAAGCCATTCCTGGTCGGCAAGACTACGGATCGTATCGAGGATGTCTGGCAATCCTGCTATGACAGTTCCTATTGGAAGAATGGTCCCGTACTCAACAATGCGATAAGCGGAGTCGACCAAGCGCTGTGGGATATCAAAGGCCGACAGGCTGGCATGCCTGTTTATCAACTGCTTGGCGGCAAGTGCCGTGAAGCGGCTGATACCTACGGTCACGCAGCTGGCCCTAACTATCAAGACGTCGTGGCTTCAGCTAAGCAGTACATTCAGCAGGGATTCCGTAACGTCCGCATTCAGGTCGGGATACCCGGTATGGCCGGCTATAGCGCCGGAAGCGCAGGTTCATCGAAATACAAACCTCTCCACGACAAGCCATTCTTTGAACCGCTCGAACAGTATCGGCGTTCACTAAAGCTATTTGAAGTCTGCCGTCAGGAGCTAGGTCCTGAAGTTGGTCTGCTTCACGATGTCCACGAACGCCTGACACCGAACGAAGCCGTGCGCTTCTGCAAAGAAGCTGAGAAATATGATCCCTTCTTTATCGAGGACCCGCTGTCGCCGGAGGACATCGAGTACTTCAGGCAAATCCGCCAAAGCTGTGCGACGCCTATAGCAATGGGTGAGCTGTTCAATAACCCGCATGAGTGGCGTCCACTAATAGGAGAACGGCTGATCGATTACATCCGTTGCCATTTGTCGCAGGTCGGGGGCCTTACTCCCGCCCGGAAAATCGCGATCCTATCGGAGAATTACGGGGTAAAGACAGCTTGGCACGGGCCCGGCGACGTATCTCCCGTCGGTCACATGGCCCAGATTACGCTTGATATCGTCAGCCCAAATTTTGGTATTCAGGAGTACACGCCGTTCAATGAACGCACGCGGCAAATCTTTCATGGTTGCCCACAACTCAAAGATGGCTATCTGTGGGTCAATGAAACAGCTGGATGGGGTATTGAGATAGACGAGAAGGAGGCGGCGAAGGCCCCATTCACACCGGGACGCAATAACTTAAACGGCGGATGGGGAGAAGTTCGCCTGCTCGACGGAACTGTAATCAAGCAGTAGCTAATCACGGAGGTCTGACCCGCGCAGGACTCTCTGCTACTGAGTTGTAACATCGCTTGCTAATTGGCAAAGGATGCGCGCATTAGTGTATGGTGTTCTTCACTTTTCGAGTAAGTTGATTCTGCGAGTAACCCTCAAAGTACAGGACAGAAAATGACCGCAAAGATCCAGAGAAGGGAAGGCCTGAAGAGTTGGATGGCTGCTCAGGCGGCGACGAGATCGAGCACCAGTCCTCATACGATCTCGCGAATCCAGGCGTTTGCATCTGCGCCCGGTCCAAATACCAGCTCCTACACGTTGCTGCAGGTTGATACGCGTTCTGGCGTTACAGGCTACGGAGAGTGCAGATCGCTCTCGCGCGCCGATGTCCAAGCTCTCGACCAGCTTGTCGGCAGACCCGCGTACGCATACGAGGCGCTTACCCCGCTGGCTCCATTGCCCGCCCGGGGTGGCCTCAACATGGCGCTGCTCGACATCGTAGGCAAGACGACGAATGCTCCCGTATATCGGGTGCTCGGCGGTCCAACGCGGTTTAAGGCGCGTGCGATCGCGCGTCTGGCCGGAACGACTGACAGCGAGTTGCAGCAGGATTTGCAGAGACAGAGTGGGTTAGGTATACGCGCATTTCTCATCCCGGTGGACAAGCCACCCGCGCCAAACCAAGGCAGTCATTTCGTCAAGACTCACGTACAGCGCATGAAGGCCCTGAAGATCGCTGCGCCCCAGGCGGATTTCGCCTTCGAAGCGACGGACCAGCTTAGTTCGGGTGATGCATCGAGCTTGGCGGCGGCGCTTGAACCGATGCGTCCGCTCTGGTTTGATGAGCCATGCCCGGTGACAAACCTCGAAACCATTCGCAAAATCGCCGATGAAACCGTGGTGCCTCTCGGCTTTGGCAGGACCATTGCGGAACCAAGCACGTTTCAGGACCTGCTGCGAGAGGGGCTAATCGATCTCGTGAGACCGGACCTGCAAATCTACGGCATCTCAGGCGTATGCCGGATTGCCTCCATGGCGGAGACGTACTACACGGCTGTTGCGCCATGGCATGAAGCGGGGCCCATATCTACCGCCGCAGCGCTGCACGCAGCGGCTTCCATGCCAAACTTCTTCATACTGCAAATACCCAAAGCGGGAGTAGGCTCCTCCGTCATCCGTGAAGGCTTCTTCGAGCTACCCAAAGGGCCGGGATTGGGAGTCCATGTAGACATAAAGGATTGGGAGAGGAATCGAATCGCATGAACAGGCGACATTTTCTTGGAGGAGCAGCAGCGGCCGCGGCTTTCGCAGGTTCGAAACCTCTGAATGCAGCGCGGGAATCAATTTCTATTGAGACGGAGACCTGCGGGTGCAGCCCTTTTTTTGCCCAGAACTTACGACGTCAGAGTGACCTCGATCTGTTCAAAGAGGTCAACACCAATCTGCGCGTGACGGATATGAAAGTCTTCGGGGTCTCGCTGACGCCCGACTCAGATCGGCCTTACGTCTTCGTAAAGCTTGAGACGAATCAGGGCCTCGTCGGCTGGGGAGAAGCCACCCTTGAGGGCAAGGCGAGCGCAGCCATGGCCTGCGTACAGGATTTTCGGGAGTTGATCGTCGGGTCTGATCCTATGCAGGTTGAGCATCACTGGGAATCAATGTACGTGCACAGCTTCTATCGTGCCGGCCCGGTCATTGGCTCGGCCATTTCGGGGATTGATCAGGCACTGTGGGACATTCGCGGCAAAGCGCTCGGGGTGCCCGTGTATCAACTGTTGGGTGGTCCTCATGACGACCGCGGCGTTCGGGGCTACTACCATGCTGAAAACGCCAGGACTGACGAGGATCTCGCGAAATTGCGCGAGACGGCGCTCTCGACTGGCGTCTCCTGCTTCAAGGTGGGCCTTCCCGATCAAGCCTACGAGTGGATCGAGACTTCCGCAAAGATCGATAAGTCGGTCAAGCACATGGCCCGATATCGCGAAAAACTCGGCGATGAGATCGACATCGCTGTCGACTTTCACGCAAAGACGAGCCCAAGTGTCGCAACCATCCTCGTCAAAGAGGTCGAGCCGTTGAACCTGCTTTGGGTGGAAGAGCCATGCCCACCGGAGAACGCTGCTGCGATGCAGCGCATCTCCCGGCGTTCCACCACTCCGATTGCGACCGGTGAGCGTCTTGTAGCAGCATTTGGCTGCCGCGAACTGATTGAGAAGGGGATCGTCGACATACTGCAGACGGATATCAATCATACGGGGGGAATCACGGGCTTGCGGAAGGTGGCCTCGATGGCCCACTTCTCGGGCATCTCCATGGCGCCACACGCGTGCGAAGGGCCCATCGGCGGTATCGCAACACTTCACGTGGACTCTTCAATGCCTAACTTCCTCGTACAGGAAATTTGCAGCTTCGTCGAACCTGGAGACAAGGAAAAGGTCTGGGCAGATTGGTTCGGATTCGCACCCATGCGTATGGTGGACGGCAAGTTCCCGTTGCCTCAGAAGCCCGGCCTTGGATTTGAGCTCACCGAGGCAGCGCTGGCCAAATATCCTTTCGGGGGCTCCAAGCCAATGGCACGGGTCTTCCAGACCGATGGCTCGGTCGGAGAGTGGTAATATCCTCCGGCGAAATCGCTATGCAGACGATGTAATCTGCAAATATGGAGCCGCTCGCAATTGCCGAGACGGATCGCGTCTTCGTCCTGACCGGTGCGGGCGTGAGCGCGGAGAGTGGACTGCCGACCTTTAGGGCTTCCGACGGGCTGTGGGAAGGCCACCGCATTGAGGATGTCTGCACTCCCGAGGCGCTCGCCCGTAACCCCGCGCTGGTATGGGAGTTTTACTCAATGCGCCGCGAGGCTGCGAAACGGGCTCAGCCGAACCCGGCCCACTTTGCCCTGGCTGAGTTAGAAGCGCGCATTGGCGACCGGTTCTTCGTCTGCACGCAAAATGTCGATGACCTTCATGAACGCGCGGGTTCGCAGAGACTTGTTCATATGCACGGCGAACTGGCGAAGTCCCGCTGCGAGGAGAACTGCGGTCGTCCTCCCGTTGAGGATTTCGCCGTTTACAGTACGCTGAACGATGTTCCTCGCTGTGAGTGTGGCGCTCTCCTGCGTCCCCATATCGTGTTCTTCGGAGAGATGCCGCTGCAGCTTGGGCTGATACAGCAGCAGATTGAGAAATCCAGCATCATGCTTGTGGTAGGCACTTCTGGCTCTGTCTATCCGGCGGCCAACTTCGTGAATTGGGCGCGTATGGCCGGTGCGCGCACCGTCTATGTCGGCCCGGAGCGTCCACTCAATGCCTCAGCTTTTATGCAAGTCATTGAGGGATCAGCAGGGATAATCCTTCCGGAACTCCTCGGTCCCTTCTGACGCCCGGCTCGCCACATAGACATCGCACAGTATCATGGTGCAAGAGGCACAGAAGGGTGCGATTAACGTTCGGACTAGCAGTGTTTTTGATTCTCCTGCCCATATTTGTTGGCGGTTGCAGGAAATCAGCAGAGATCAACTCCGTCGCCCAGCCCGCGGGCGACATCAAGACCTTTCCCATTCGCGGTAAGGTGGTTAGCGTCGACGCCGCAAAGGGAAGCGTAACGCTCGATCATGAGGCGATTCCCGGCTTCATGGATGCTATGACGATGCCCTACCCGCTCAAAGACAAGTCCCTAACCAGTGAACTCCACGCTGGCGATCACATTGTCGCCACCCTGCTCGTCCGTAAGACGGCGGATGGCTGGGAAGACCCGAAGCTTGACAAGATCGTCGTGACCGCTCAGGGCAAGCCGGACTACAAACCCATGGTCCAATACCACGTTCCGGCCGAGGGTGATGCTGTGCCGGATTTCAAGTTCACCAATCAAGCCGGCAAAAAGATCCACTTCGATCAGCTCAGGGGCAAAGTGGTCCTGGTCACGTTTATTTACACGCGCTGCCCCTTGCCGGACTTCTGCCCGAAGATGAATCACAATTTCTCCGAAATCGATAAGGCGCTCGCCGCCAACCCCGGAGTTTACTCACGTACACATTTACTCACTATCAGCTTCGATCCGAAAAGCGACACACCATCGGTGCTGAAACAATACGGTCAGAGATACGTAGGGACTGGAGGGAGGTTCACCCATTGGGAATTTGTGGTCCCTCCCGCTTCGGAACTCAACCAAGTCACAGAGTGGTTCGACGTTGGCGTTTCAGCTGCACAGGACGGCAGCATTACTCATTCGCTCTCGACTGTGCTTGTCGACAAGGAAGGTAAGGTTGCAGCGTTCTACCCTGACAACGAGTGGACGGCGGCCGAAGTCATCCAGAAGATTGAAAGCATAGCCTGACGACCTTATAAGGACCTGAAATTATGGCAAGAGTTACCATCGCATTCGGCGCCGCACTGATTGTGCTTGGCGCTGTCAGCTTCTTTGCAACCGGAGGCACCCATCCAACGGCGCTCATCCCGGTGTATTTTGGCATCGGCCTTTTGGTTTGCGGCTTCCTTGCCAATTCACCTAGTGATAAGCGCCGAATGATTGTCATGCACATTGCGGTGACGGTCGGCGTCCTCGGTTTTCTAGGCTCCGGCGTTATGGCCATCCTGGAGACCGTGCGGGCTCATGGTGGTCCTCTGGCCCATCCGGCAGCAGTGGAGTCGCAGGCCGCAATGGCAATAATCTGCGTTGTCTATGTCGGGCTTTGTATCCGGTCATTCATAGCTGCGCGACGCAGCCGCAGCGCTGCCGCATAGAAGAGAGGACAGCAGAGCAGCTCATTCCGCCATGCGAGCGGCGCACTCTCCGGCGTACACTGGATTGATATGGCTCCAGGGTTTGGTGGGGGTATGCATTCGGCAGACAGGCCAAGCCGTGGGACCGGCAGGGCGGTTACGGCGGAGCTTTCTGCTAAAAAATCAAAACCCCCATTGAAGAAGATGCTTCCGGAAATCTGGAAGTTGGTAAAGCCAAGGTGGATGTTGCTCGCCGTCAGTTTCCTCCTGATGGTGATCAACCGCCTTTCTGGTCTGGTCCTCCCCGCCTCCACCAAAACCCTCATTGATAAGGTCATGGTCGGGCACCAGCTCGGCCTTCTACCTTGGGTCGTCGGTATCGTGGCCGCGGCTACGTTGCTGCAGGGCATTACGTCCTACTCGCTGACCCAGCTATTGTCGAAGGCAGGCCAGCGGCTCATCGCAGACCTTCGCATGCAAGTCCAGCAGCATGTCGGGCGGCTGCCGGTTGCCTACTACGACGCGAATCGGACTGGGACGCTAGTCGCTCGCATCATGAATGACGTTGAAGGCGTCCGCAATATCATTGGCACGGGCGTTGTCGATTTCCTCGGCGGCCTGATGACCGCAATATTCGCTTTCCTTTATCTGATCAAGCTGAGTGTGCAGATGACGATTGCTGCCTTCGGCATCCTTGTGATCTTCGCGCTCATTCTCCAGCGGGCTTTCAAGATTATCCGGCCGATCTTCCGCGAGCGTTCCAAGATCAATGCCGAGGTCACCGGCCGGCTCACGGAGTCCCTCGGCGGAGTGCGCGTCGTGAAGGGCTACCATGCCGAAGACAGCGAGGCTAAAGTCTTTGCCTCTGGCGTCCATCGGCTGCTCGCAAATGTCATCAGCTCTCTCACAGCACAGTCGCTCATGAGTCTTGCCTCAACGGCCGTTCTTGGCGTAGTTGGTGCGCTCATCATGTATCTGGGGGCTCACCAGGTCGTTTCTGGCAAGTTGACTACTGGCGGATATGTGACCTACGTGATGTTCCTTGCGTTTATGGTCGCGCCGATCATGCAACTCGTTTCAATCGGCACGCAGCTCACAGAGGCGATGGCCGGTCTTGATCGCACGAACGAGATTATGAATGAAGGGGAGGAGGACTCTGAACCACAGCGCACGATTCCGCTCGGAATTTTGCGCGGTCAGGTCGAGTTCCAGGACGTGGAGTTTGAGTACGAGCCTGGCAAACCCGTTCTCCACGGAATTAGCTTTGAGTCTCGGCCCGGTACGGTCACTGCACTGGTTGGCTCTTCGGGATCTGGCAAGTCCACCATCATCTCGCTTATTTGTGGTTTTCACACCGCAACTCAAGGCCGCATTCTGGTGGATAACCTTGATCTCGCAACTGTGCGCCTCAGCAGCTTTCGTCAGCAGCTCGGGGTTGTTTTGCAGGAGACATTCCTTTTCGACGGCACGATTCAGGAGAACGTCGTATTCTCTCGGCCTGGCGCGACAGAAGAGCAATGGCGCGAGGCGTGCCGCATCGCTCGCGTAGATGAGTTTGCGGAGAAATTTCCTGAGCGCTACCAAACCATCGTCGGCGAACGCGGAGTCAAGCTGTCTGGCGGCCAGCGTCAACGAATTTCCATCGCACGGGCGATCCTGGCCGACCCTCGGATTCTTATTCTCGATGAAGCGACGAGCTCGCTCGATTCCGAATCAGAGGCTATGATTCAGGCCGGTCTTGCCTTCCTTATGAAGGGCCGCACAACATTCGTCATCGCGCACAGGCTTTCAACTATTCGCCGCGCCGACCAGATCCTCGTCATTGAGGGCGGCCTAATCGTTGAGCGCGGCAATCACGAGCAGCTCTACAATCTAGGCGGCCGATACTATGATCTGTATACGCGCCAGCACGGGCTGGAGAGCAATCTCTTTCTCGCTCCTGGCGAGGGCGACAAGGTTGAAGAAGAGGAGCAGGTCGGATAAGAATCTGACGCTATTTAGGCTTCAGACCTGCTCCACTCCAAGCTGGGTGAGGATGAACGCATAGTCGAAGGCGATCTCCTTCAGGTAGTCATATCGGCCCGAAGCTCCGCCATGACCCGCGTCCATGTTGACGTGTAGCAGCAGAGGCATCTCGGGATTAGTTTTCAGAGTCCT
>Ga0070661_100003146_pt1 | contig 11354 bp, 14 predicted proteins | sample KBSC43metaG_FD_64663 | JGI IMG/M metagenome (GOLD analysis project Ga0070661, IMG submission 64663) | Corn rhizosphere microbial communities from Kellogg Biological Station, Michigan, USA - KBS C4-3 metaG | ecosystem: Host-associated > Plants > Roots > Rhizosphere > Soil ...
GTTGAGGCTGGCGGCCTCGAACATCGTGCCCGGCAGGAAGCGGCGCGAGAACCAGGGGATCAGCGCTCCGACGAACAAGGCCCCCGCAAATTGGAAGCGTTTGCGGATCAGCAGCGACGCTTGGGAAGCGCGGACCTCGTCGTGCCGCATGGGTCAGCGCCTCACAGGGTCCACCGGTCGAGTCCCGGATCGAGGTGGCGATCGCGCCACATGCCCTTGAGATCGGCTAGTGTTCCATCGGGCGCGACCAGCGCCTGCAGCTGCTCGTCAGAAAGTTGCCGGTAATGGTCGTGAGCGACCGCCCCAACTACGAGATCGTAGTGGCGGCCATCGGGTTTGGTCAGCTTGAGCCCATGTTCGCGCTCGATCTCTTCGGACGGCGCGAGCGGGTCGGCGACTTCGACGTCGTGGCCAAGCCATTTCAAGCGCCGGACCAGGTCGAAGCTTCGGCTGTTCCTCAAGTCCGGTACATTCTCCTTGAATGTCAGGCCGAGGATCAGCGCAGTGCCTGCCCTGCGGCGGCGGTCGTGAAGCGCATCGGCGATCCACGCACCCATGCCGTCATTGGTCGTGCGGCCGGCGAGGATGACGTGCGGATCGTGCCCGACCTGCTGCGCAAGATGGCTCAGATAATAAGGATCGACGCCGATGCAGTGGCCGCCGACGAGACCCGGCTCGAAGCCGAGGAAGTTCCATTTCGTGCCGGCGGCAGCAAGCACGTCCCACACCGAAACGCCGATCTTCGAGAAGATCTGCGTGACCTCGTTGATGAAAGCAATGTTGATGTCGCGCTGCGCGTTTTCGATCGCCTTCGCGGCCTCCGCGGCCTTGATCGAGGCAGCCCGGAATACCCCGCCGGTGGTGATGGCGCCGTAAACCTGCGCGAGCTGTTCAACCACCTCGGCGTCCTCTCCGGCGATCACCTTGGTGATCTTGTCGATGCTGTGCAGCCTGTCGCCGGGATTGATTCGCTCCGGACTGTAGCCAAGACGGAAGTCACGCCCGCGTTCGAGGCCGCCGACGCGCTCGATCTCGGGCCCGCAGACCTGCTCGGTCACGCCGGGATAAACGGTACTCTCATAGACGATGGTCGGCCGGCGCGCGGGATCGATCAGGGTTGCGAGGGTACGCGTCGCCGACATGACGGCCCCGAGATCGGGCCGGTTGGCTTCATCGACCGGGGTTGGAACGGTGACGACGTAGATATCGGCGCCGCGGCAATCTTCCGCCGCGGCAGTGAATTTCAGGGAACTCGCGCGAAGCTCCTCCGTGTCCACCTCGTTGGTTCGGTCGCGGCCCTCGCGCAGCTCGGCGATGCGATTGGAGTCGATGTCAAACCCGGTGGCATCGAACTTGCGCGCGAGCGCCACCGCCAGCGGCAGCCCGACATACCCAAGTCCGATGACGACAATATGCGGCTTAGCTGACATCGGGCCGGACTATTAGATCGCGGTCACGAAAAATCGAGCCGTCCGCGGCCGACTCCGTAATAAGCGAGGCCCGCCTCCTCGGCTTCTTCGCGGTCGTAGACATTGCGCAGATCGACGAGAACCTTGCCCTTGAGCAATGCGGCGATGCGTTCGAGGTCGAGGGCGCGGAATTCGTCCCACTCGGTGACGATCACCAGCGCATCTGCGCCCTCCGCCGCCTCGTACGCATCATTTGCAAATTCCACGCCCGTGAAGACTTTTTCGGCCTGCTCGCGCGCGACCGGGTCGAACGCCGTCACGTTCGCACCGCGCTGGACGAGACCATTCACCAGCGGAATCGAGGGCGCATCTCGCATGTCGTCGGTATTCGGCTTGAAGGCTAGCCCCAGCACGCCGACGCGTTTGCGCGAGACCTGTCCCCCGAGCGCCCTCTCGACTCGCTCCACCATCTGCTCCTTGCGCTCATCGTTGACCTGCACCGTCGTGCGCACGATCCGCTGATCGACGCCGGCGAGGTCGGCGGTCTTGAGCAGCGCCAGCGTGTCCTTGGGGAAGCAGCTGCCGCCATAGCCCGGGCCTGCGTGAAGGAACTTCGCACCGATCCGGTTATCGAGACCGATCCCGCGCGCGACGTCCTGGACATCGGCGTCGACCGCTTCGCAAAGGTCCGCGATCTCGTTGATGAAGCTGATCTTGACGGCGAGGAAGGCGTTCGCCGCATATTTGGTGAGCTCGGCCGTCCGCCGGCCGGTGATCAGGATCGGTGCCCGGTTGAGGAAGAGCGGGCGGTAGATTTCCCGAAGCACTTCCTGCGCATGGTCGTCCTCGGCACCCACCACGATCCGGTCGGGATGCTTAAAATCGGCGATGGCAGCGCCTTCGCGCAGGAATTCGGGATTGGATGCGACCGAGACGCCGGTGACGCCTTCATCCTTGAGGATCTGCTCGATCTGGTCGCCCGTACCTACCGGCACCGTCGACTTGGTGACCACCACCGTGCCGGGAGAGATCACCTTCGCGATCTCGCGCACCGCATCGAAGACGAACGTCAGGTCGGCATGGCCGTCGCCGCGGCGCGCGGGCGTACCGACGGCGATGAACACCGCCTCCGCTTCCTTGACCGCCGACTGGAGGTCGGCCGTGAATGTCAGCCGCCCGCGCTCCGCGTTGGATTTCACCAACGCTTCCAGACCGGGTTCCCAGATCGGCATCCGGCCGCCATTGAGCCCGTCGATCTTCGACGAGTCCTTGTCGACGCAACACACACGATGGCCGAAGTCGGCGAAGCAGGCGCCCGAAACGAGACCCACATAGCCGGTGCCGATCATGGCGATACGCATGGATACTCCCCTGTTGAAGGCCGGGGGGGTCTTACCCGCCGCTCAGGGTGATGCAAGCGTGGCGACCGAGCGGCGCAACGCAGTGGCAACTCTGGCCATTGCGGACATTTGACCGCCACTCCAGCTGCTACAGAGCTATCGACAGCCCCGAAGTGCGAACCGGTCGACGTCGCGCCTCGGCCGCGTCGATGTCGTTACAAAACAGCCCACCGCTGAAACATGATCGAGCCGGCCTTGTTTACCAGCTCCGCCCTATCCGCTTGGCCGCTATCGAGCGCCGAGCAAGCCAAGCCCTTGGCTTGGTCCAGAGAGACCTCGACCAACTCGGTACTGATCAACTTGGCGTTGCAATAGAGGTTCAGGCGATAGGTCATTTGGCCTTCTAGCAGGGAGTGGTTAACAGCGACCGCCGCGGCGCAGTGATCAGCCTTCCAGGTGCCTCGCGATCCCAGAAAGTGCTGCGCGGTTTCGGTCGCGGGGTGTTGCGGCGGATGAAGTCTTCGGCCTCCCGCATGGTGGCAAAGGAAGATTCTGTCTCGGCGCGCTGGTCGTGGGTCGGGATGGCCGTGTACGGCCGTCGTGGGTGCGACGTGCGCACGATGCGTCCGAATCTTGAACTCATGTGCCCGCCTTCTTGCGGGAAATTGTCGCCAGTGTTGCTGATTTTAGCCCTTCCAAGTGGTCATAGCCGGCGAGCCAGGCCCTGGCCGATCTGGTCGAGCAAGCCTTCGACACGCAACAAGCCTTCGTCGCTCCCGATCGCGACATGGAGCGGCTGGCCGCCCAGGCGGTCGTTATGGCTATTCAGAAAAGCAATCACCGGTCCTGATTCGCGCAGATTTCGCCAGGCTGACCGAAGCACTGCATCCTGCCGCCGCAACTGCTCCGGCGTCGGGAGCGTCGAACGAGCTTTTCGCCGGAACTGCTTGGTCCATGGAACGGCGGGCCGATCCGCTTGCGGCTCGGCGATCCCCTCGTCGCTCATGCCGAAAATCCGCAATTGGCGTCCGGAGCACCGCTCTTGGTCCGCCTCATCGCGATTTGCACGGCATAGTCGCGAGCAAATTGGGAATAGGCTCGCCGCTCTTCGGCGTCGGCGGACCTCTCCTGAAGCATGAGTGCGACCTGATGCCGGTGAAGCAATAGGTTGAGATCCATAAGACCGAACTCCTTGCTGTAAGCGGGAGCTCAATGGTCTCTCAGCCGCCGGCGCTTACGAAAGCGATTGCCAGCGATACGCGTCATATGGGGATTGCGCCGCTTATTACGAGGTCAAAAGACGGATGCGGTGCCGGGCTCGATCCGGGGCGCGCATTCCGCCTACCCATGGTATTGCTCTCCAGAACACATCGAGGAGAGCGGCTTGACCTATTTCAGCAAGGGTATCGAGAAAACCCAGCTTAAGCGCGACCACAAGGCAACATTGCTTGAATCGGTCCGAGCCGGCCGCTCGGCTCCCTCCCATGGCATGACTCAAAAGGAAGCGATTACGATGTTGATCCAGGACATCGCCGATTACGACGAAATCCTGACGCGCCTACGGAGCCATGATGGCAGCTAGCGGTCCGGGGCGGGAAGCATGGAGGTTATTGTGAGCGTGGAAAATTGGCACGAGGAGCGAGACCGGCTGGTTCAACTCCTGCGAGGCATCGAGTCGGGCGAAATTACGCACATCGACGAGGACGATTTGCGCGAACTCCAGGCCACTAGCCCGGAGAATGTCGCCATTCTGAGAGAGCGTCTAACGCAACTGAACGCCCGCCTCGGCTGACATTTCCTGTGAGCGAACGTCCGCTTTCCACCCATCGCTTACCGCCCAGTCCTGCCCGTCGATCCATGATGAGCGCCTAGTTTTTGCCCCAAAATCACTATATTGGCGCGGCCCTTCCGATGAACGTCACAACTCTTCCCAAGCCCCCGCGCGTCGGGCTGGTCTCCCTCGGCTGTCCCAAGGCCCTCGTCGACAGCGAACGGATCATGACCAAGCTGCGCGCCGAAGGGTACGACATGTCGCCCGATTACGCGGGCGCGGACGTGGTGCTGGTCAACACCTGCGGCTTTCTCGATTCCGCCAAGGAGGAGAGTTTGGAAGCGATCGGCGAGGCCATTGCCGAGAACGGGCGCGTCGTCGTCACCGGCTGCATGGGCAAGGAAGCCGACGTTATCCGGGAGCGCTTCCCCGATGTCCTCGCCGTGACCGGGCCGCAGCAGTACGAGGAAGTCGTTGCGGCGGTGCACGATGCGGCGCCACCCGTGCCCTCGCCGTTCATCGACCTGGTGCCGGAAGCCGGTTTGAAGCTGACGCCGCGCCACTACAGCTATTTGAAGATTTCCGAGGGCTGCAACCACCGCTGCGCCTTCTGCATCATTCCGCACCTGCGCGGCGACCTGGTCAGCCGCCGCCCCGACGCGATCCTTCGCGAAGCGGAAAAGCTGGTTGCTGCGGGGACGAAGGAGCTGCTGGTCATCAGCCAGGACACCAGTGCGTACGGCGTCGATATCCGCCATAAGGCGTGGCCGTGGAAGGCCAAGAATAGCGAGCAAGGACTCGAAGTCCGCGCCCACATGACCGACCTCAGCCGCGAGCTCGGCAAGCTCGGAGCCTGGGTCCGCCTCCATTACGTGTACCCCTACCCGCATGTGAACGACGTGATCCCGCTGATGGCGGACGGCCTGGTCCTCCCCTACCTCGACATCCCGTTCCAGCATGCGAGCCCGAACGTGCTTCGCCGCATGCGCCGCCCCGCGAACGACGCCAAGGTGCTGGAGCGCATCCGCAACTGGCGCGCTCAAGTACCCGAGCTCGCCATCCGCTCGAGCTTCGTCGTCGGCTTCCCCGGAGAGACTGAGGAGGATTTCGCTTACCTCCTCGCCTGGCTCGAAGAAGCACAGCTCGACCGCGTCGGCGCTTTCAAGTTCGAAGCCGTGGAAGGCGCGCCTGCGACCACGATGGACGACCAGGTGCCCGAGGACGTGAAGCAGGAGCGCTACGACACCGTCATGGCGCTATCCGCCCGCATCTCCGAGGAAAAATTGGCAGCGAAGGTCGGTTCGGCGATCGACGTTCTCATCGATGCGGTCGACGCGGACACTGGCGGCGCAACCGGCCGCTCAAAGGCGGATGCTCCCGAGATCGACGGCGAGGTGCATTTGCGCGACGCGGGCGGTCTCCAGCCGGGCGACATGGTCAAGGCGCGCATCGAAGACAGCGACGAGCACGACCTCTACGGCGTCCGCCTTTAACGGCTTCGTCACCATCCTATTCTAATGACCAAAATGGATTAATGCCGGTCAACGCCGGCACGTGCTAAATTCACGACCGAATTGGTTCGATATTGGTCCAAAAGTCGAGTAGCGTCGGGCCGCCGAAGGAGTGACTGAGATGCGCTCACTGCCGAAGACGCTCGCCGCCGTCGCAGCTTCGACCGCGCTGGTCGTTTCTTCCACGGCAGCAGCCGCGGCCGCGCCCGCCGCTCCTGTCCAGCAGGTTGCCGCGCCGAATGCGTGGATGGTTCTCTCGACGTTGAGCCCAACCACTGACGTGGCCCTCGGAGCTGCGGCAACCGCAGCGCAGCCGACGGATGTTCCGCCTCCTCCACCCGGGCCTCCGCCGCCGCTGCCCGCCGCCGCTCACCCGGTCCTTACCGGCGAGCTGCTGACGGTCATCCTGTGGTTCGGACTGATCGCGATTGCGCTCGGGACGCACGAGCCTACCGGCCGCCCGAACAGCCCAGCCTAAGCGGCACTCCAAAAAGCCGAGCCTCGCAGGTGCACAAATCCTGCGCGGGCGATGACGAGCCGGACTCGACAGCCGGTCTACTGCAGCTAGGGTGCCGGGCATGCTGAAGCCCATGTTTGCGCTGCTTGCGCTTGTCGCGTCGCCGGCCCTCGCCCAGGCCCTCACGCCCGCGGAGACGAGCAAGGTCGACGCCATCGCCACCCAGAACCTTGCCGCCGACCAGGTCCCTGCCGCCGAGGTCGCGATCGTCCGCGACGGCAAGATCGTCTTCAACAAGGCCTATGGCCGCGCCAACGACCACATGGCGGCGCGAACCGACGAGCCGTTCCAGATCGCGTCCAACTCCAAGCAGTTCACGGCCATGGCGATCCTGCTGCTCGAGGACCAGGGCAAGCTCAGCCTCAACGACCATGTGTCGAAGTTCATCCCGGGCATCACGGAGGGCGACAAGATCACCATCCGCCAGCTCCTCTCCCACACCTCGGGCATCCAGGACTTCTGGCCGCAGGACTACAGCTTCGAAGCCATGTCGCACCCGACGACTCCCCAGGGGATCGTCGATAAGTGGGCGAAGAAGCCGCTCGACTTCCAGCCCGGAGACCAGTGGCAATATTCGAACACCGGCTATGTCGTTGCCGGGATGATCGTCGAGAAGGTCAGCGGCGAGCCGCTGATGAAGTTCCTCCAGGAGCGCATCTTCAAGCCGCTCGGGATGACCAGCGTCATCGACCAGGACAAGACCTACACGCCCGCCTTTCCCGCCGGCTACGGCCGCTATGCGCTTGGGCCGGTGCGGCAGGTGACCCCGCCCGCTCCGGGCTGGCTCTACGCGGCGGGCGAATTGTCGATGACCGCCGGGGATCTCGCCAAGTGGGACATTGCGCGAATCGACCGCGCGGTGATCCCCGCCGACGACTGGCAGGTCCAGGAAACGCCGGTCAAGCTCAACGACGGCAAGGACACCGGCTACGGCCTCGGCGTGTCGATCCGGCCCGGACCGCCGCGCGCGATCACCCACACCGGCGAAGCGGTCGGCTTCCTCTCGGCCAACGCGGTCTACCCGGACCAGAAGGCGGCTGTGGTCGTCCTCACCAACAGCTGGGCCGGCGGCGCCTACGCCCGCATCGCCCGGGACATCGCCAAGGTGATCCTGCCTCCTCCGCCACAGGATGCGGTCCAGGCCGCCCAGGCGGCGAGGGCCCGCACCGTTTACGACGAGCTTCGCCGCGGCCAGCTCGACCGCTCGCAACTGACGGCCAACGCCAATTTCTATTTCACGCCGCAGGCGATCGCCGACTTCGGGTCGAGCCTGGGTCCGCTGGGGGAGCCCACCGCCTTCGATCCGGACGGCAAGCCGGTGCTTCGCGGCGGCTTCGTGATCCAGGGCTACACGATCAAATATCCGCAGCGGACGCTGAAGCTCTCGACCTTCTACGAGCCGGGCGCGAACGGCCGGATCGAGCAGTTTTTGGTGACGCCTGGGGAATAGTGTCGAGCGCTACATTTCGCGACATTCGAAACCTCTGTCCTACAGCCTCCCTCCTGTGGTTCATCATTACGGATGAGTGCCCTGCCTCGATTCCTCGCGTCTCCGTGTGAATCCAGACCCTCGCGCGCGCGTAGGCTTGTGACCTTTGGGACTTTTCGAGCTCGTCGGCTAAGGGGCGCCCATGACCGATTTCCCTTCGCTTATCGTGCCGGACCGGGGCCAGAAGGCCCGTCCGATCCACCTCGTCGACAAGGCGGGCTTCGATGCGTGGCTGAAGAAGCGGCCGGCGGACGATCGGAGGCTGCTCGAGGCGCTTCGTTTCGACGGCAAGGCGGCGCACGCTTTCGCGATCCTGCCGCGCGGCAGCGATTTCGAGGTGGTCGGGGCAGTGAAGAAGGTCGACGCGCTCTCGCCCTGGTGCCTCGCCGCGCTTTCCGAAAAGCTGCCAGAAGGGACTTACAAGCTCATCGATGGCGAGCCGGGCATTGCCGCGCTCGGCTGGCTGCTCGCGCAGCACCAGTTCGACGCCTACCGCTCGAAGAAGGACGAACCCGAGCGCGGCCCGCGAGTGCTGCTCACCGGCGATCCAGCGAAAATCGACACGTTCGTTCGGCTCGCCGAGGCGACGGCGCTCGTCCGCGACCTGGTCAACACACCGGCTGCCGATCTCGGTCCCGGAGAGCTCGAGCAGGCCGTGCGCGACGTCGCCAACGACCTGGGGGCGCAGGTGCGCGTAACCAGCGGCAAGGAGCTGGCGGAGGGCTATCCGCTCATAGCCGCGGTCGGCGGCGCGGCTGCGGAGGATCGCGCCCCGCGGCTGATCGAGCTCGAATGGGGCAAAGCCGAAGATCCGCGCGTGGCCATCGTCGGGAAGGGCGTGTGCTTCGACAGCGGCGGGCTGGACCTCAAGAGCGCCGCCGGCATGCGCCTGATGAAGAAGGACATGGGCGGTGCTGCCCACGCGCTGGCGCTCGCCCGGCTCGTGATCGCGGGCAAGCTGCCGGTCCGCCTGCACCTGCTCATCCCGGCCGTCGAAAACGCCGTTTCGGGGACCGCCTACCGGCCCGGTGACATCGTAAAATCCCGAAAAGGGACATTCGTCGAGATCGACAATACGGACGCCGAGGGTCGGCTCATCCTTGCCGACGCCTTGGCCAAGGCGGTCGAGGACAAGCCCAGGCTGATCCTCGATTTCGCGACCCTGACCGGAGCAGCGCGGATCGCACTCGGCCCCGACCTCCCCGCTTTTTTCGCCAATGACGACGTGCTCGCCACCGGAGCTGAGCAGGCGTCTCGCGATGTGAATGACCCTCTGTGGCGGATGCCGCTTTGGGATCCCTATGACGAAATGCTCAAGAGCGACGTCGCGGATTTCGCCAATGCGGCCAACTCGCCGATGGCGGGATCGATCGTGGCGGCGATGTTCCTGAAGAAGTTCGTTCCCGACGAGATCGCCTGGGCGCACCTCGATACTTATGCCTGGCGCGACCAGGGCAAGCCGGGTCGTCCCAAAGGCGGCGAAGCACTCGGCTTGCGTGCGATGCTGGCGCTGCTGGAGAGCCGTTACTTACACAAGTGAAACAGCATTTTGCCGAAAAAGTCCCAAATTACTGATCATCGCGCTGCAACATTTCGCGGCCTTACCGGTTTATCCGGCACTACACGGCACGAGGAGTCAGGCAGCTATGAGCGAGGTTTCGCTTACCGGCTGGATGAAGGCGCTGATCGCCTACGTCCGATCTGGCGAACCCGACCTGACGAACCGGCAGATGGCATTGCTGATGCTGGTTTACCTGACGCCGGGTCCGCACACCGTGCGCGGTCTCGCGCGGGTGCTCGGAGTGTCCAAGCCGGTCGTCACGCGCGCCTTGAATACGCTGGGCGCGCTCGGCTATCTCCGCCGCGAGAGAGATCAGGACGACCGGCGCAATGTCTTCGTCGTCCGAACGAGCAGCGGGGCTGAATTTCTTGAAGGGTTCAAGCGCAACCTCCGCGAGGGCGACAGCGGCTCCGCGGCCCACCGGCCAATCATCGGCCAGGCGCCAGCCTACGCGCACCAGCGCTGAATCGTTCGCGCTGACCGGCCCATCGAACCCGCCAGACCCAAAATATAACGCTTACCGCAAGGATCTCGCGGACCTCGCGATCGCGAGCGAGATTATCGCGTCGCATTATGCCGAGCGTGTCGAACGGCGCATCGGCAGCGCGACCGCTTTGCGCGACGGACCGTCGGAGGATGCGCCATTGATCCGCATGCTCGGAGCTGGCGAGCCCTTCGCCGCCCTCGATGACAGCGCGGGATGGGCCTGGGGCTATGGCGGCGAAGAACGGCGCGTCGGCTATGTTCGAAGCGAAGCCCTGGTCGCCTAGGAGACGACCGAGCGCAGCCAGACGAGCTGGTAAAGGCTGCTCGCGACCATGATCCCGATCAAGCCGATCAGGGCCCAGTCCCGTGCCGGCCATTTCGGGCGCCGTGCAGGAAAGAGCAGCCATGCCGAAAGGGCGCACAGGAGCAGGGTCCCGATCGCGCTATTGCGGACGAACACGACGATCGACATTCGGACGTGCTCGGTACCCTGAACGACGGCCTCGCCGTGCGGGCTCATCATCAAAGTGGTGAACCATGCGATCACTGTCGCGAACAGGAGCAGGCCGCCCATGAACATTCGGCCGCGGCCGATACCGCGGTTCCTCACATCTGCCCCCGTTGGCGGCGGATCGCATACCATTTCGCGACATTCGCATTCTGCTCGGCGAGCGTGTTGGCGAAGACGTGACCTCCGGTGCCGTCCGCCACGAAATAGAGCGCCTTCGTCTGCGCCGGATGAAGGACCGCTTCGATGCTCGCCTTGCCGGGATTCGCGATCGGTCCCTCGGGCAGTCCCGGCCGCTCATAGGTGTTGTACCCGTTCTGCGCATGAAGCTCGGACTTCAAAATACGCCGGCCGAGCGGCTTTCCCTTGGTCACGGGGTAGATAACGGTCGGATCGGCATCGAGCTTCATGCCGATGCGTAGCCGGTTGCAATAAACGCCGGCGATCATCGGCCTCTCGCCCGGCTTGCCGGTCTCTTTCTCGACGATCGAGGCGAGAATGATCGCCTCGTCGGGCGTGGCCACAGGGCAATCGTTGCTGCGGTTTGTCCACAGCGCGTCAATCGTGCGGGTCATCGCTTTTTGCATTCGGCCGACTAGCGCCGCGCGGGATTCGCCGCGCTGATAGCCGTAGCTGTCAGGAAGAAGCGAGCCCTCAGAGATGTCCGGTGTCGGCCCTGCCAGGTAGGGGTTGGACGCGAGCTTCTCCTCGACAACGATCGAGGGCATGCCCTCGGTGACGGTGACCAGCCGCTGCAGCGGT
>Ga0070661_100003159_pt1 | contig 11339 bp, 11 predicted proteins | sample KBSC43metaG_FD_64663 | JGI IMG/M metagenome (GOLD analysis project Ga0070661, IMG submission 64663) | Corn rhizosphere microbial communities from Kellogg Biological Station, Michigan, USA - KBS C4-3 metaG | ecosystem: Host-associated > Plants > Roots > Rhizosphere > Soil ...
GTTGCCAGCTCGGTGGCGACTGGCTGCTCATCGGCGTCCGTGAACACGGTTTCCACGACGATGATGTACAGCAATCCGCTCCGCCCCTGCTTTGTATACACATCCTTCAGGGTCGATTTGATTTCGATCACTTCCCCTGCTCGTACCAGGCGATGAATCGTGTATTCGCTTCCACCCCCCACTGTTCGCACCGCCGGGACAGGGACGGAGATTTCCCGCGGGGATCCGTCCGCAAGCAGTTGCTCCGGTGGAACGTCTTCATACGTGAGCGCCTGGCAGAAGAGTGGCGGCGCGACGATCCCGCCGTACCTGCTGTTGCGCGCACGATCTTGGTCGCGGTGAATGGGGTTGGTCTCACCGATGGCTTGTGCGAACCGATGGATGTCCCGCGCGGTTACCTCGAATCGACGCTTCCTTGTGACTCCGATGGCGCGTTGAACAGCCTCTGGAAGCGCAGCATTCATGATGACAACCTCTGTGCGTCATGCGACTCGTGATTGAGCGACGGAGTCCACGCCGGCGCGACCTGTGCGGTCGCAGCCCTGTATGCAGCAGCCCGTCCCCTTCTTGATGTTGAAACCATCATCAAGGGCCGAACCGTAATTCAGTTTAGGAGCGATCCACCTTTGCCGACGCCCCCAGACTGAGTGCTTCAGAGGTGCTTGGTCAGGGGGGTTAAAGACGTGGGGCGGAGTGGCTCATCTGCTCGGGTTCAAGGTCTGCCCTCCGGACCAGCGGAGGAAATCACTGGTCCCCAGCAGACGCAAGCAGTGGCCGAACCCGGTCGTGGATCTCGTGCAATGCAACACCGCTTGCCAGCTGGCACGCCGCGACAGCGGCCAGGTCCGGCCTGGTGTGGGGCAGCAGGTGCCCCGCGTCCGCAGCAACGGGCAACAGCCGACTGTCCCTGATGGTGGCAGCGACGTCCGACGCCGCGTGGAACGATGTGTCCCCTCGCGACCAGATGAGCAGCACCGGCGATGAGATCTTTTGCAGCGCCTTCGCCCAGGGGCTTCCATACGAGGCGGTGACCGTGGTGGCCTGCAGCGCGCGGCTTTCGGGAAAGAGCGCTGCGTAGAGACGGGTTCGCGCGATCCACGTGCCGATGCGATTTGTCAATCCAGGTTGGACGAGCAGGCCAAACAGGCCGCGATAGTGCAACGAGTCCGGGTAGCCCGAGGGGGCCAACAGCAGGACGTTCTTCACGCGCGCGGGATGCTCCGATGCGATCCACGCTGCCAGCGAGCCGCCCATGGACGTACCTACCAGCGTGACGCGTTCGATGCCCAACATGTCGAGCAGTGCGACGATCCGATGCGCTTGTGCTGAAAGCGCGAAGTCAGTGGAATGCCATGTGGAGCCCCCGAAGCCCGGGACGTCCAGGCGAACGGCGCGTCCGCAGCTTTCCATCTTGTCCCATACCTTGTTCCAGTCACCGAGTTGACCGTTGAATCCATGGAGGAGGATCACAGCCTCAGCCCCTTCGCCACGATTCTCGAAACGAATGGTCCCATCGGGAAATTCGACGGTTTGCTCTCCCGGGACGCGGACGAGGCTCGGCGCCCGCGGGCTCACCCAGTTCAGGAGCACCATCGGTGTGGCAGCAGCAAGTGCAACGGCAGCCAGGCAGATCAACGCCATGGGCAGTGTCGATGGCAGTTTCATGGCGCTTCCTTGGGGCGCGCTGAGGGGCAAACAGCGCGCGGATTTCAAGAGGATCTTCCATCTTCAGGTCCCGGCCGCTCACATCCCCGGAACGGGGTTCCCTCTCCCCCGCGGTCACGGTGAGACAACGGCGGAGTTCGAGCCAACAATGACCTCGCGCATTGGCTACACGGCGATTCATTCCCCGTGGGCTGGCACAGCAGTCCTTCTAGCAAATTGATGGAGATCCAACCCGATGAAGAGCATCACCAGCGTCGGCATCAGTGGCATGTCTGCCTTCGTGCCGCCTTACCGCGTATCGCTCGAGTCCTGGTGCACATGGACCGGGAACTCCTGGGACAAGACGCGCGCAGTGATCGGGCGCAGTTTTCGCCTGACGGGCCCCGAGCACAGCGTGTACACCATGGCGGCCAATGCGGCGCTCAAACTCATTCTGGATCATCGCATCGATCCGCGAAGAGTGGGCTACCTCGCCGTGGGGACGGAATCGGGAACAGACAACGCCACGTCGGCAGCCGTGGTGGTGCGAGGACTCCTCGACGAGGCATTGGCTGCACGTCGCATGCCATCGCTCGCACGCGATATCGAGGTTCCTGAGTTCAAGCAGGCCTGTCTCGGCGGCATGTACGGCATCAAGGGCGCATTGCGCTATCTCTCGTCGGACGGGGCGGGGCGGCAGGCGATCGTTGTCGCCGCCGATATCGCCGAGTACGCGCTGGGGAGTTCCGGTGAACCGACACAGGGCGCCGGCTCGGTAGCGATGCTTCTAGAGGCTGAGCCGCGCCTGTTGGCCATCGACTTGCATGGCGGGGCCAGCGCGAGCGCCTACCGCGCTTTTGACTTCCGCAAGCCATTCCTGCGCTACTGTCACCAGAACCCGGGCCGGGATGGTCGCCCCCGCGACTTCCCCGTCTTCAACGGCAAGTACTCAACAGCCTGCTATATCGACGCGACGCTCAGTTCGCTCAACCACTTCTTCGCCAAGCGCGGTGGCACCCGCGCCGACCATCTTCGCCAGCTCGGCGCGGTGTTCATGCACCGGCCGTACCACCGCATGCCAGCCGCGGCGTGGACGCTCGGGTACTTGTTTGCGCTGGGTGCCGACGGTGGTGCGGGTCATGATGAGCTGGCGCTCTATTGCTCGGCGTGCGGGGTGGATATCGATGACGTCCTTGCCGAGATGTGCTCTTCGCCAGACCTCACCCGTCGCGCGCTTTCCGGTGAGCTCGTGGACGATCCATTTCCACTGACTGCGCGCCTGGTCAAGCCATTCAAGGAGACCGACAGTTATCGCGAAGTGGTCGATCAGAAGATGCGGCTCGGCTCCTCGGTGGCCAAGGACCTGGGAAACCTGTACTGCGCCTCGCTTCCGGCTTGGCTTGCGGCGGGGCTGGAAGAAGCTGCGATCAGCGGCACCGCACTCGACCGGCAGGACATCCTTCTCATCGGCTACGGAAGCGGCGACGCGTCTGAGGTTCTGCCTGCGCAGGTCGTGCCCGACTGGCAGGCCGCCGCATCCAGGATCCAGATGCATGCAGCCCTCGAAGGTGCAGTGGACGTGACCCGGGAGCAGTACGAAGCCCTGCACGAGGGCCTTGAATGTGATGCTCAGAGCGCGCCCCCGCGTTCAGGATTCGTGGTGCACCGCATTGGCGACTCGGACGCGCCGCACTTTCAGGATCGGGGTGTCGAGTACTACCGCTACTGCGGCTGACCCGCACCACGGAAAGAAGTGATTCGTATGGGCAACATGCAAATGGGTGAAGGGCTGACGGTGACGCTGGGCGAATGCCCCGATTTGTCTGAACTGGAGGCGCAGTGGCAGAGCCTGGAGAGCGAATCCGCGCCCTCCTTCTTCACCTCGTGGCGTTGGATCGGACCTTGGCTGCGGCGGCTGGAGCCCTATCGGCGGCCGCATTTGCTGCGTGCCACCAGCAATCGGGGTGTCGTCGGCATGGGGTTCTTCGTGCCGAAACGTTCCTTCCGGCTGAAACTCTTGCCTTCGCGATGCTTGCATCTTCACGCCACCGGCGATGCGCGTCACGACGACATTTGCGTTGAACACAACGGGTTGCTCGTGAGACAACCCGGTGCCGCGCAGATCGAGGCCGCGATGTTCTCTTTTCTTTGTTCCCAGCACGGCTGGGATCAGATTCACTTCCCGCGCCTGTCGGTGGTTCCGTCGCTGCAGCACTTGCCGGTGGGGGACATGGTCATTCGACAAGAATCAGTGGTCGCATATTTTGTGGATTTGGCTGCGCTCCGTCACAGTGGTGGAAATTATTTGAGTCAACGCAGTCAAAACACACGTTCGCAGATTCGGCGCTGCAATAAAGAATATGCGGCGCTCGGCGCCCTCACCTTGACGGCTGCGACGGATACGCAGCAGGCGATGCAGTTCTTCGATCGCCTCAAAAAATATCATCAGCGTTCCTGGGCAGCCCGGGGCGAGCCGGGTGCGTTCGCGAACACACTGTTCGAGGATTATCATGCGCAGTTGATTGGCCGCGGATTTCCATGCGGTGAGGTGCAATTGCTGCGCATTCATGCGGGCGAGCACGATATCGGTTATTTGTATAATTTCGTTTATCGCGGCCGTGTGCTGTGCTATCAATCCGGCTTCAATTACGATCTTATTCAAAAGAATAATCATCCCGGATTGGCTGCGCATGCGCTCGCAATCCAGTATTACGCTGAGTCAGGGCTGGACATCTACGATTTCCTCGCCGGCGACGCCCGCTATAAGCAGCAGTTGGCCTCGAACAGTTATTCGATGACATCGGTGTCCATTCACCGGAATTCGATCTCGCTTCGCCTGGAAGGAGAGTGGCGACGGTTCAAGAAGAAAGTTGTTCCCGCACCCGTCATGGCCCGGCCCTGTGAAAACTGAATGGCGTGACGCCGGCCCGTGGTCGGCGCGTAGGCAGGCGGCGTTCGTGGGCGCAGAATCAACTGCAGAACGCACTGGCCTTGCGTGCGGCATTCCATGCAGAAACCCGATCTCAATGCCCTGCGACGCGCTGCAGCGACATGCCGCGATTGCCCGCTCGGCGCACTGGCGACGCAAACGGTGTGGGGAGACGGTCCGCCGCATGCGGCCTGCATGCTCGTCGGCGAGCAGCCGGGCGATCGTGAGGATCGCGAGGGCCGTCCGTTCGTCGGCCCGGCCGGACACCTGCTGGCGCGCGCCATGGCTGATCTGGGCTGGCAGCGAAGCGCGATCTACATCACTAACGCGGTGAAACACTTCAAGTTCGAATGGAAAGGCAAGGTGCGCAAACACAAGACGCCCGCGCAGCTCGAGATCCTCGCGTGCCGCCATTGGCTGGAGTCGGAGATCGCGGCGGTTCAGCCGCTGCGCATCGTTGCATTGGGTGCGACCGCTGCGCGTGCGCTCCTGGGTCGACCGATCAAAGTTCTGGCCAATCGAGGCCACTGGCTGCAGCGCGAGGACGGCCTGCAGGTCCTGATCACCGTTCACCCATCGGCGCTTCTTCGCGGCGATCCAGCGGAGAGAAAACTCGCCTACGAAGCCTGGCTCGCGGACCTTCGTCGAGCCGGCGAGGTGGAATCCGAAGACGACGCGTAGGCAGGGAGCCCGTGATCCAGGCCCAAAGAGAGAAAGGTCGTTCGTCAGTGCACTGGCGCGGGACGCAATCCTTCAGGTATCGCGTTTGCCACGCGCATGAAGCGTCGTCTTCCGGGAAAGAAATCCCATGGCCCACGAACGGTATCAGTCGCGCGTGGGCGCCACACCGGGGACGGTGCGTGACGACGTTGTCCGTGCCTTCGGAACGCTGGCGCTTGCCTTGTTTTTCCATGGACTCGACAACGCCCGCCAAGTCACGGGCCAATGGTTCGATCTCGCGGGGCTGGGCCCTGTGCAAACGCCCAGCACCATGGTGCTCGATGGACCGGGCTGGAGGCTGCGAAGGTATCGCACAGGCGGGCAACAGGGGCCGCTGCTGCTGATCGTTCCCGCGCCGATCAAGCGTCACTACATCTGGGATCTGATGCCTTCGTGCAGCGTGGTTCGCCGGGCGGCGGCCGATGGGTGCCTCGTCTACCTCCTCGAATGGACGCAGGCACCTTCGGACCTGGGGCTGGATGCGTACATTCAGGCCATTGACCGCTGCGCAGGATGGATCGCACAGCGCACCGCGCGCCGGCCCCACCTGCTGGGCCACTCCCTCGGGGGCACGCTCGCAGCATTGCATGTGGCTCGACACGCCTCGCATTCAGCGTCACTGGTCATGGTGGAGTCGCCGTTGAGCTTCGGGCGAAACGCCGGCGCCCTCGCTCCCTTGCTGGCCATCGGGCCCAAAGGGGCGGCCATTCAAGCCGCGTTTTCCAACGTTCCGGGAACCATCCTGGGCCTCGGTGCGGCACTCGCTTCTCCAAAGGAGTTCCTCTGGGAGCGGTATGCCGATGCAGTGGCAACCGCCATGGCAGGCAGCGCGCTCATGAAGAAACATCTCCTGGCCATCCGCTGGACATTGGATGAACTCCCCATGCCTGGAAAGCTGCTGGCGCAATTGATCGACCAGCTGTACCTGGACGATCGGCTCATGCGCCGAAAGCTCATCGTCCAGGGGCGACGCGTGGCACCCCTGGATGTGTCCGTTCCGATCGCGGCCGTGGTGGACCCGCGGAGCCGCATCCTGCCGTCGGCATCGACGATCGACTTCCTGCGAGCGGCTCCACGCCGGGAGCAACTGCTGCTTCACTATGCGGGCGATGTTGGAGTCGCCTTGCAGCACGTGGGCGTGCTGATCGGCGATACCGCCCACCGGGAGATCTGGCCTCGCATCCTGCGATGGCTGCGCCAGCTCGAAACGGGTTCGTCGAACCCAGAGGCTCGACCGTTGCCCGCGTCCAAATGATCGTCCGAATCCGCCTTTCCATGTGGGCAGCGCCGTGGGCGGAATGCCCATTGCTCATGATGGACAGGGGAGCATCGCCCGCGCTTTCAGCGGTCCCTCCGGGGCCGCCTCGTGGGCCCTGGAGGACATCTGATGGAAGCGGACCTGCACATCATCGGTGCATTCGAGACGTTGCCTGGTGACCAGGTAACGGACGATGAATTCAAGGAGGAACTCCTCCGTCGTGGTCTCAACCCTGCTGATGCGGCATTGTTGCTTGAACGCGGCCTGTTGCTCGGGCTGCTGGAGCGCACTCCAGACGGCTTGCTGCGCAGGGGACTGAAGAAGATTGAGCAGGAGCGCACATCCGGTGAACCGCCTGCCACTCAGTAAGAGGGAAGGGCGGATGCACAGGCCGGCCGGGGGCAGCTGTCGAGGACATGAATGGCGCAGGACGCTGCAGGGGCGGATGGGCTGGGCGCAACCCTCTTGAGTTCTTCGGAATACACATTGCCGGTACAGCCCAAGCCGACCAGTTGTGTCCGCCGGGCGTGCCCAGTGCCACGTCGCTTTCCTGCATGCCCAGCTTGCCGGCTGGCCGATCCGGCTCTTTCCAGGAGGAGCATTGCATGGCACATCGCGATTCCCACCGTGCTCCCTCCGCGCGTGATCAGCGCGCGCCAGTCGGCCTGACGTCCGGCGGCCTTATCCACGACCGCGGATGGCCCAGCGCGGAACAGGTCGATCAATTGCAATGGGCTTCCTTTCAGGATGCGCCAGAGGAGCCGTCGTTCACCGGTTCGTCCCGTGACGTGAGCGACCTGTTCGCCATGATCCGGGCCAACCATGCGTGGAATCGCGTCTTGTGGAGGGAGGAAGACCTGGCACGCCGTACCGATGCCGCGGACAGCGAGATCGCGGGCAACAAGCGTGCGATCGATCGCTACAACCAACAGCGCAATGATGCGGTCGAGGTGATCGATGAATGGCTGCTGGCAGCCGGCGCGCCCATCAGAGATGACGGCTGGCTCAACAGCGAGACCGCCGGCTCCATCATTGACCGGCTGTCGATCAATGCGTTGAAGATTCACCACATGACGCAACAAGCCGAACGCCACGAGGCAGGTGCGGAGCATGTCGACCGCTGCCGGGCCAAGCTCGCTGTGATGCACCGCCAGCGCAAGGACCTGCTCGATTGCCTGCAGCGCCTTCTGAATGGCCTGCGCGACGGCAGCTGTGGGTATCGGCTCTATCGACAGTTCAAGATGTACAACGATCCCAGCCTCAACCCCTGCCTCTACGAGGCGCCCCATGGCTGAACCGCCGCCTCGGGACGACGGGTTGCCGCGCATTGACGTGCTGGTTCCCACGTGCGAACGGCCAACGGCGTTGGCTGCGACGTTGGCCACGCTGATCGGCCAGACCTGCCGGACGTTCGATGTGGTGGTGGCCGACCAGTCGGATGGCGAGGCCAGCTTCGGCACAGGCGAGACCGCCGCCATCGCGCGGCTGCTGCGGGCGCGCGGCAACCGCGTCACGCTGCTGCGCAATCTGCCCCGACGGGGTCTGGCGCAGCAGCGCCAGTTCCTGCTGGACCAGTCGCGAGAGCCGCTGGTGCTGTTCGTCGACGATGACGTGTTGCTGGAACCGGACCTGATCGAACGGTTGCGTCGCGCGTTGATGCGCAGCGGCGCTGGCTTTGTCGGCAGCGCGGTCATCGGGCTCAGTTTCCAGGCCGACGAAAGGCCCCATCAGCAAGCGATCGAGTACTGGGACGGCCCGGTACAGCCCGAGTGCGTCGCGCCAGACAGACCTGCCTGGCAACGCCACCATCTTCACAGCGCCGCCAACCTCTGGCATGTGCAGCAACGGTGTCGGGACCCTGGTGATCGGCTCTACAAGGTGGCCTGGGTGGGCGGTTGCGTGCTGTACGACGCGGCCAAGCTGCGAGAGTGCGGCGGCTTCGGCTTTTGGCGTGAGCTTCCGATCGATCACTGCGGCGAGGACGTGATGGCGCAGCTGCGTGTGATGGAGCGCTTCGGCGGTTGCGGGCTTCTGCCGTCCGGCGCTTATCACCAGGAGCTGGCCACGACAGTCGCCGACCGCCGCATCGACGCACCCCGCGTGTTGCTGCCGGCATGGGAGAAGATGAGCCATGTCGCCCGAGGATGAGGCCCTCGCACGCCGCGGTGGCGAAAGCATGTACGCGCGCCTCGGCGCGCGGGTGAGCGACGCGCGTCATCTCGCGGTCCTGCGTGCCAATGCGATGGGCGATCTGGTGGTGGCGTTGCCCGCGCTGGCCGCGCTTCGATGCGCTTATCCGGAGGCGCGCATCACCCTGATCGCTCGGGATTGGCATGCAGACTTCCTGCGAACCCGGCCGTCGCCGATCGACGATGTGCTCGTGTTGCCCTCGATGTTGCGCCTGGACGCCGGGGATGATCCCTCCCTGATTGAACGGACGCAGGCTGCGCTTCGCACATGCGCCATTGACCTGGCGCTGCAGCTGCATGGGGGTGGCCGCTACAGCAACCCGTTCATCAGCCAGCTCGGCGCGCGGGTTACCGCCGGATTGCGCACCCCTGATGCGCGGCCGCTGGACCGTGAACTGCCGTACCGCGAGGCGCATCCGGAGGTGTTGCGGCTGCTGGAGGTGGTCGCGCTGGTCGGCGCCCGTGGCCGGGATGTGGAGCCGCATGTGGCCGTGACCAGGGCCGATCTGGCCGCTTCACTCGAGGTGTTGCCCGAGGAGGGGCGGCCGCTGCTGGTGCTGCAGCCCGGTTGCAGAGATCCGCGCCGGGCCTGGCCGCCGGAGAGCTTCGCGGCGGTGGCCGACGCCTTCGCGGCGCGCGATGCCCATGTCGTGCTGCAGGGCACGGCCGACGAAGCCGCGAGGCTGGCGGAAGTGCGACGGTGCATGAGGTACGGCTGCACCGACCTCGCGGGCGCCGTGCCGCTCGGCGCGCTGGTGGGGCTGCTGTCGCGCGCGCGCTTGCTGATCTCCAACGACACCGGGCCCGCGCATCTCGCGCGCGCGCTCGGCACACGCACGGTCACGGTCTGCTGGATCGGCAATCATGCGGCCTACGGGCCGATGAGCAGCCGCCGGCATGCCGTCGCGCTGTCCTGGCAGCTGGACTGTCCGCGGTGCGGCCAATGCAATGTCGAAGCCCGCTGCGAGCACGATGTTTCGTTCATGGGATCCGTCTCACCGGCCAAGGTGCTCTCTCTGGCGGAGCCACTCTGGGAAGAGGCGTGAGCCCTTGTGTGGTTCACCCGGTTCGGTGCGGCAAGAGATGGAGGGCTGCATTGAGCACCGCGCGGACAGGTGGCGGTCCGTCGGCCTGGATCACCGCATGGTGGCGGCAGTCCAGCGGCCCCCATCGGCATGGATCGGTGGCGAAAAACACCACCACGCTTGGCAGGCCCAATGCTGCAGCAATATGGGCCACGCCGGTGTCGTTGGAGATCAGCAACCGCGCACGTGATAGCAGTACGGACAATGCGCCGATCGAGATGTCACACGCTGCGTGCAGCGCACGATGATGCATCGCCGAGATCACCCGGGCAGCCAAGTCCTGCTCGGTCTCGCTGCCCGTGATGACAACGACCCAGCCGCATGAGGCGAGCGCGTCGCCGATCGCTGCGAAACATGCGACCGGCCACCGCTTGGCAGCGTCCCGGGCTCCGGGATGGAGGCAGACATAGCCGCCCGGGGGCAAGCGATGCAGATCAAGTCGACGTTGCAGCAATTCCGTTTGATCGCGCTGCATCAGCGGAAAGGTGACGCGATCGTCATCGTGGATTGCACCAAGCCGTCCGATCAGGTGCAGGTTGCGATGAATCTCGTGCAGTTGTTCAGGATAGGGCCACAGGCCTTCGGTGGCGCTCAGCATGATGCGCTTTTGCGGATGATGCGCCGCGATGCGACGTGCGCCGAACGCCCGCACCACATCGTTGCTCAGGCGGCCGCTGCCTTGCAGCTGGATCGCCAGATCGAACTCGCTGTCGCGCATCCGTTGCAGGAAGGCCGCCCGGGCGGCATCGTCCACCGGGCACTCCGGCAGGCCGGGCCAACCGGGGAATTCGACATGCTCGTCAATGAAAGGATGCATGCGCTGAACGAAGTCTGCACTCCAGCGCAGGCCCACCAGCGTGATGTGCGCATGGGGAAAGCGCCTGCGCAGCGCCCGCAAGGCCGGGCCGGCACAAATGAGATCGCCCAGTTGCAGCGCGCGCAGCACGCAGATGCGGCGCGGCTCCAGCCGCTGCCAGTCAACAGGGTGGGGGGTGGAGGTGGACATTCGACAGGCGGAACATCGCCGAGAGTGCTCCTTGCCTGCAATGCGAACGGCAAATCCTATTCCCGGAGAACGATGATCACGAGGGCCTGCACACGAGTTGGTTCCATCGTTGCCATGCGTGATTGAATCTGAACGCGAGGCGCGGACCCGTGTCACGCTCTCGTGTCATCTGGCTTGTCGATGCACGCCCGTCGCTCTTTTGAGCACACTGCGGGCATCACGAACCCGGGAGAACGCATGCCACTGGCCGTCCTATGGATCGAAGGCAGGATGAGCGAACCGCTCGCGGGGTTCCTGACCGGCATCGTCGACCGCGGCAATCGATATTGTCGGCGATGACTGGCGTGACCTCGGGGGCGTCCCCAGCGCAGGGCAGACCGGCGCGTCCCGGGCGGTTGCGATTGCATGTCCAGCCGCTGTGGGCACTGCTGGGTGTGTTGCTGGTGCTGGTCTCCTGGACGCTGGCTTCGATGCAGGCGCCGCATCCGAACCCGCTCACGCCCCTGTC
>Ga0070661_100003160_pt1 | contig 11338 bp, 12 predicted proteins | sample KBSC43metaG_FD_64663 | JGI IMG/M metagenome (GOLD analysis project Ga0070661, IMG submission 64663) | Corn rhizosphere microbial communities from Kellogg Biological Station, Michigan, USA - KBS C4-3 metaG | ecosystem: Host-associated > Plants > Roots > Rhizosphere > Soil ...
TAACGCCGCGGGGTTCCTCGACTTCGCTCGGAATGACGGTGATCTTAATTTTCGGCTTCGCAGGTGCTGTCTTCGGTCTTACCCCCGGCGATCTCAGCCGTGTAACGATTGAACAGCATCCGGGCCTTCAACTCTCGCACGATTTAATTTTCCGCGACGAAAATGGTCAGCAGTTTCGTTTCGGCAATTCGGCCACAAAACAACCGACCGTTCTTGTCCCGGGGTACTATCGTTGCCCGATGCTTTGCCCGCTGATCAACGACGGTTTGATCCAGGCGCTGCAAGACCTGCGAGCGAACGTGGGACGCGATTTTCAAGTTGTCGATTTTAGTATCGATCCGGCGGACACGCCGGCAGATGCGCTACGAAAAAAATCCGAATACTTACGGCGCTACGGCCGGCCGGGTGCGTCGGAAGGCTGGCATTGCATTGTGGGGGATCAACGATCGATTACGGAACTGGCCGATGAAGTCGGATACCGGTACGCGTACGATCCAGAAACAAAACAGTATGCGCATCCGAGCGGCGTGATTGTGCTCACACCAGAGGGCAAAATCTCGCGTTACATTTTTGGCGCTACTTTCGACGCGCGCGAATTGCACGACGCGCTGGTCGCGGCACGAGAGGGCGAATCGACATCGACGCTCTCGAAACTTTTCCTGATCTGTTATCACTACAATCCGATCACAGGGAAATATGGCACGCTGATCATGTCGATCGTGCGCATCGCCGGAGTTGTCACGCTACTGGCGGTCATCGGATTCGTCGCCTTGATGGTAGGGCGCGATCGCCGAGCGCGCCGAACTTTCTACGAAACAAGTTCTTCGCCGGACGGCCCAGCGGTCCGTCCCTATCAGTAACGACTTGCCATGGATCAATTCCGTCTCTTTCCGCCGCAAGGCTCGACGATGTCGCACGAGGTTGATGCGCTCTTTTTCGCGCTGATCGGCATATCGCTTTTTTTTCTGGCTATCATTTTTCTGCCGATCATTTTTTTTTCCGTTAAATACCGGCGCGGATCGAAAGCGGACCGTTCTCATCCAAGCACCGGATCATTTTTACTGGAGGGCGGCTGGACACTGGGCGCGATCGTTCTGGGGCTTGGATTGTTCTCGTGGGGCGCGCTCACTTATTTCCGAATGGAACGCCGCCCGGCCAACGCACTCGACGTGCAGGTAGTCGGCAAACAATGGATGTGGAAGTTGCAACACGCGGAGGGCAAACGCGAGATCAACGAGCTGCATGTGCCCGTCAATCGCACCGTAGTGCTGACCATGACATCGCAGGACGTGATCCACAGTTTTTTCGTTCCAGCCTTTCGTGTGAAACAGGATGTCGTACCCGGCAGATACACCAGCGAGTGGTTCAAACCTATCAAGTCCGGGGAGTATCATTTGTTCTGTGCAGAGTATTGCGGGACGCAGCATTCGGGAATGATCGGCCGCGTGGTGGTTATGGAGCCGCGCGCGTACGAAGAGTGGCTAAAGACGGGAGAACAAACCGAATCGATCGTGCTTGCCGGCCAGCGACTTTTTTACGATCGCGGATGCAGCGGTTGTCATTCGCTAAATTCGAAATTTCATGCGCCGTTGCTGGAGGGACTTTATCGAAACCCCGTCCCACTTGCCGATGGCACGATGGTCAGAGCCGACGATCAATATTTGCGCGATTCAATTTTGCAGCCGGCGAAACAAATCACCGCCGGGTACGAAAACATCATGCCGAGTTTCGCAGGGCACTTGAGCGAAGAAGAAATCATGCAGCTGATCGCTTATCTGAAAGCGATCGGCCAACAGGAACGGCCGGCTAGATGATCAGCGCGAGATACAGTTGCTGTAGGGTGCGCTGTCCTCAGCGCATCAATCTGGCCGCTGCCAAAGAGTCTCCGCTGAGGACAGCGGACGCTACAGCAGCCTGTCATGTTGAGCGAAGCGAAACATCTTTGGCCATTGCATTTGGTCTGCTGCGCGAAAATCACAGATTCTTCTCCCGCGACTGCGGGATCAGAATGATAATCTTATGATTAGTGCCACTGAGATTGACGTTCGCACCGAGGGCCAGATTGCGCCGCAGAATTATCTCAGCGATCACTCGGAGCGCTCGTGGCTGCTCACGACCGATCACAAACGGATCGGGATTCTCTATCTTTGCACGATCATTGTTTTCTTTTTCATCGCCAGCGTGGCGGCGGCGTTGATGCGCATCGAGTTACTTACGCCGCAGGGCGATCTGGTGACGTCAGAAACGTACAACAAACTTTTCACCATTCACGGCGTACTGATGGTTTGGTTTTTCCTGATTCCGTCGATCCCCACGGTGCTGGGCAATTTTATTCTGCCACTGATGATCGGGGCACGCGATGTGGCGTTTCCTAAACTGAATTTGACGAGTTGGTACATCTTCATCGTCGGCAGCGCGGTAGCGCTCTGGTCGCTTTTTCGCGGAGGCGTTGATACCGGCTGGACGTTTTACACGCCTTACAGCACCACCTATGCAAACTCGCATGTGATCTCGATGGCGGCGGGCGTTTTCATCGTCGGCTTCTCCAGCATCATCACGGGGATGAATTTCATGGTCACTATCCACAAAATGCGCGCACCGGGGCTGACGTGGTTCCGGCTGCCGCTTTTTGTTTGGTCGCTGTATGCCACGAGCCTGATCCTGGTGCTGGCGACGCCCGTGCTCGCGATCACGCTTGCGCTTATGTCGGTGGAACGTTTCTGGGGCGTCGGCATTTTCGATCCGAAACTCGGCGGCGACCCCATTCTTTTTCAGCACCTGTTCTGGTTCTATTCGCATCCAGCTGTTTACATCATGATCTTGCCGGGCATGGGCGTGATCAGCGAATTGATCACCTGCTTTTCGCGAAAACAGGTCTTCGGTTACGGCTGGATCGCCTGCTCGAGCATGGCCATCGCCGTGCTCGGCTTCATGGTTTGGGGTCATCACATGTTTGTGTCCAGTCAATCGATCTACGCCGGGATGATTTTCTCGATTCTAAGTTTCCTCGTGGCTGTTCCGTCGGGAATCAAAGTTTTCAATTGGACGGCAACGATGCACAAGGGCTCGATCCATTTCACTACGCCGATGCTGTATGCGCTCGGTTTTATCGGGCTGTTTACCATCGGCGGATTAACCGGATTATTTCTCGCGGCTCTCTCGGTGGATGTGCACGTGACCGACACCTACTTCGTGGTGGCGCACTTCCATTACATTATGGTGGGGGGAATGGTGACGGCCTTCATGGGCGGCCTGCATTATTGGTGGCCGAAGATCACGGGCCGTTTATACCCCGAGATCTGGGGAAAGCTCGCCGCATTGGCCACTTTTCTTGGATTCAATCTGACGTTCTTCCCGCAGTTCGTGATGGGCTATCTCGGAATGCCACGGCGTTATCATGCGTATCCGCCGGAATTTCAGGTTTTCAATGTTCTCTCAACGGCGGGCGCGTCCATCTTAGGCGTCGGATATTTGCTGCCGTTCATTTATTTTATTTGGTCGATCAAACGCGGACGCGCCGCAGGACCGAACCCGTGGCGTGCGACCGGTCTGGAATGGCAAACACCTTCGCCGCCGCCAAAGCACAATTTCATAAAAACCCCGGTGGTGACCGGGCCACCGTACATGTATTCAGCTGAAAAAGATGCCGATCTTGATCTTGCCGCTATTTGAGGTGCCAACCGACCTTGGTAGGGCGCGACCGCCGGGCGCGCCGCAACGTTTCGGACGGCCCGGCGGTCCGTCCCTACCACTGGGAATGCAATGAGTACTGCCGCCACACCGTTCGTTCACGAGCAGTTCGAGGATATCGAGCAACAGCGCGGCGCTGCACAGCTCGGGATGTGGATTTTTCTCGCGACCGAAGTTTTGTTTTTCGGTGGGTTATTTCTCGCCTACACGGTTTATCGCAGTCTTTACCCGCAAACATTTGCCGCTGCGAGTCATCACACCGAAGTCATTCTGGGCGGCGCCAACACCGCAATTCTATTATTCAGCAGCACGTTGATGGCGTTTGCTGTTCGCGCGGCAGAACTGAGAAACTGCAAACAACTCGTGTGGCTACTCCTGGGCACGGCATTACTGGGCGTCGTCTTCATGTGTGTCAAAGGTTTCGAATACCACAAGGATTTTGTGGAGCACCTCGTTCCTGGATCGCACTTTGAATGGCACGAAGCCAATCGATCGCACGCCGAAATTTTCTTTTGGCTGTACTTCGCGATGACCGGTTTGCATGCCATTCACGTTATCGTTGGCATTTTCGTCCTGCTGACGCTGGCTGTTTTGGCGCGGCTTGGAAAATTTACCGCTGGACATCACACGCCCGTAGAAGTGGCAGGGCTTTACTGGCACTTCGTGGACATCGTCTGGATCTTTCTTTTTCCGCTGATGTATCTGGCAGGACACAGATGATGGAAACGACCACCCATTCACCCAGCGTGTACTGGAAAACATGCGCGGCGCTGATGGCACTGTTGGCACTGACTTGGGGCTTTGGTTACGTCAACATGGGCCCATTCAATCTGGTAGTGGCTTTGGCAATTTCGATTTCAAAAGCCTTGCTCGTGGCGCTCTTCTTCATGCACATCAAGGGAAGCAGTCGTCTTCTGCATCTGGCGGCTACTGCTGGAGTCATCTGGCTGTTGATTCTCTTCACCTTTACGCTTGGCGATTATTTCAGCCGCAATTTCCTCCAGCCAACCTCGAACCACAAAGTCCCGCCCGAACAATTCCACGGCGCGCCTTGACTTAACTCCCTGAGATTTTAGCGCGCAGTCGAGCTTCGGCGACCGATCTACATACAGAACGCGCCGGGACAAATGATCGATTCGCAGTTTCAACGGCAGCTTGGCCGCATGGAGGAGTTAATCCATGCATTGGATGAGACGGCGGATTCTCCAATATGCCGCAAGGCACGCGAACTGGTGCAGATCGTGTTGAAGATGCATGCCGACGCTCTTGAACACGTGTTAGACTCAATTCACGACAACGCGCTTACGGGACAGCAACTCATCGATCGTCTGGCCGAGGATCCGTTGATTTCAAATCTTTTGGTGCTTCACGGATTGCATCCGCTCGATCTGGAAACGCGGGTGCGCCACGCGCTTGAATCCGTCAAGCCACGTCTCGGTTTGCATGGCGGCGATGTCGACCTCATCGGCGTGACGCCAGACGGCGTGGTCAAATTGCGGCTGGAAGGAAACTGCCATGGTTGTCCCTCATCCCGGATTACTCTCAAATCTTCAATCGAAGAAGCGATCTACGCGGCAGCGCCCGATATTACTGCGCTTGAAGTGGAAGGGGCAATTGATCGCGCTTCTGTTCCGGTCGGATTCGTCTCGAAATTCGCGGACTGCCCGGAATCGAGCCTCAATTCTGAAATAACATCAGCAGGAGTAAATGTATGAGCGAACCACCTAAACCGGTTCACGTCCCTGGCATGAAAAGAGGGGAAGAAGAAGCGCTGGAAGGGCACGAGCCTGGTCGCGCAGAAGATCGCAGGTACTATCGAACGGCGCGCGATTCCACCGGGATCAATCCGGAGCTTCACGGCCCGATTCACCCTGACATGCCAAGCATCCCGCCGGCGTGATGCCGCGGACATCTGAATCTTCGTTAGGCGCGCTGCGGAAATTTGCCAGCGCCGCGGGCGAGAGGACTGTTGTCGAAGCAGAACGATGCGAGCTGTGCAGCCTTTCGCTTCCTTCGGAGCATCGGCATTTGCTCGAAACGCTGTCGCGGAAAATCGTTTGCGCGTGCGACCCATGCGCGTTGCGCTTCCAAAACGTCGTTGACGGGCGGTTCAAGCTGGTTCCGCGCGACGCTCGCGCGCTCCCTAATTTCCAAATCAGCGACGCAGAGTGGGAGGCGCTCGCGTTGCCAATCAATCTCGCCTTCTTTTTTTATTCGACGCCTTCCGAAAAAATGATCGCGATGTATCCGAGCCCAGCAGGCGCGACCGAATCGCTCTTGTCGTTGGCTGCGTGGGAGACGCTCGCCGCGAACAACCCAGATTTGGGCCAAATGCAACCGGATGTCGAAGCTTTGCTGGCGCACCGGGTCGGTGACGCGCGCGCATATTTCATCGCACCGATCGACAAATGTTACGAACTGGTCGGAACGATTCGCAAACACTGGAAAGGCCTCTCTGGCGGCGAAGAAGTCTGGCGCGAGATCGACGGATTTTTCGCTGCGCTCAAAGAATGACGAAGCTCGAATGACGAATGACGAAATAATGACGAAGCACGAGGCCCGAACGCCAACTTGTCATCCTGAGCGAAGCAAAGCGAAGTCGAAGGATCCCGTGAAATTACTGTTGGCCGCCAGCGGATCCCTCTACTTCGCTCGGAATGACAAACATCTTATTCGTCATTCTCCTCATGCCTGATCTTGATTTCAAAGTGCTTGGCATAGATGCCGCCGCGCGTGGGTTGGCGCCATTGCTGCATTTCAAGATCGAGATCGTTAACCAGACGCCCGGAGAAAAAGTTCAAAGCGTCATGTTGCACGCGCAGATACAGATCCAATCGGCACAGCGCGCTTATACCACAGACGAGAAAGAGAAACTTCGCGAGTTGTTCGGCAGACCAGAAGATTGGGGGCAGACGTTGCGTAACAAACTGTTGGCGCAGGCGAATTGCATAGTGCCTGGCTTCGTCGACCGGACCGAAGCCGTGCTGATTGTCCCTTGCACGTTCGATCTGAATGTCGCGGCCACGAAATACTTTTACGCGCTTGAAGACGGCGAAGTGCCCTTGCTGTTTCTGTTCAGCGGCACCGTCTTTTATTCCGATGGAGGCGGCCGACTGCAAATCCAGCAAATTTCCTGGGAAAAGGAAGCTGCATGGCGAATGCCGATTGATGCGTGGCGCGAAATGATGGATCGCCATTATCCGAATACCGCTTTCATGTGGCTCGAACGCGGCGTGTTTGACCGGCTCTACGAATTCAAACGCCACCACGGTTTCGCTACGTGGGAACAGGCGATAGAACGGCTGCTGGAAAATGGATGCTAGCGAAGCGCGTCATTCCGAGCGAAGCGCAGCGGAGTCGAGGAACCCCGCGGCTTCACCGATCGGTATTGCTGCGGGATCCCTCGACTTCGCTCGGGATGACCATAAGACGCTCTCATTCATGAACCGGGAACTCGTTGATAAAATCGTTAACGCTGTTCTCTACGAGGGTTACATCCTTTATCCGTATCGAGCGTCGTCGAAAAAGAACCAACGCGAGCGGTTCACGTTCGGCCGAATTTATCCGCAGGAATACAGCAATGCGCAAAAAGGGCGCGAGCCCTGTCTCATGCAAACCGAATGCCTCGTGCGTAACGAATCGCACGACGCCGCACTGGAAATTACCGTGCGATTTCTCCAACCGCTGGCGCGGAAAACTGGCGGAGAGGTTTGGCTGGAGGCAATCGAGCGCGAAGTGAAACTGGCGCCGGTCCCACTGAATGCGCCTGTCAAACAGGTCCATGAGTTCACGTTTCCCGCCGCACGTTCAGCTGACAAAGAAGTCACGCGAAGCAACGAAATGATCTGCGGCCGTATCGAACTGGAGACGCACGCTATTGAACAGCCCATTGTGAAAATCACCGCTCGCGTCTTAAACGAAACGTCCCTGACCGGAGAGATGGACAATCAGGATGCGGTGTTGATGCAAACGTTTGCGTCCACGCACATGATTTTACATGCGCCCGGCGGCAAATTCGTTTCGTTGCTCGATCCTGATCCGGATTGCATCGAACCAGCTGGAGCGTGCCGCAACATCGGCACGTGGCCGGTGCTCGTAGGTGACAAAGAAAAGCACGAGGACGACACGATGCTGTCGTCGCCGATCATCCTTTACGATTATCCACGGATTGCGCCGGAGAGCGCCGGTGAATTGTTCGACAACACCGAAATCGACGAGCTGCTGACGCTCCGTGTGCAAACGCTCACCGATACAGAAAAAATCGAGATGCAGCGGGTAGACGAGCACGCGCGCCAGATTCTTGAACGGGCCGAGAATGTGAGGCCGGAACAGTTTTTGAAAATGCACGGAACCCTTCGGGAAGTGCGGAAAACGAATGAGGAATTCTTCAATCCCGCGCAGCGACGTGATAGCGCTGTTGTGAATGGTGTCACGTTAAAAGCCGGCGACCGCGTGCGCATTCGTCCGAAGCGGCGCGCCGATGTGATGGACATCGCGATCGAGGGAAAGATCGCGATTATCGAGGCAGTCGAGGAAGACATGGACAAAAATGTGCACTTTGCCGTGGTCTTGGAAGATGATCCGGGGAGGGATATTGGCATGATGCGGTATATCGCTCATCGATTCTTTTACTCAGCCGACGAAGTCGAGCCCGTTTAAATAACAAGAGCCGCAGCGCGGTTAACAAAACACCCCGCCCAAGCGCGCGAGAGTCGTTCAGTAACGGTTTTCGACGCGACCGAAGAACACCGCGCGCACTTTTCACCTGATTCTACACAGTAGCGGGCGCTCTCGAAGTGGCGCTCCCAGTGGCAACGAGCGCGATGACGATACCCAGGATGATATTGTTCCAAAGTATCGCTGCGGTCATGACGCCAAGAGCAAAGGGCGAGATGATCATCCAGATTCCGAGAATCACGTTAGCCCAACTCCAAGCTGTTTGGCTCCGTACGCTCGTGCGAATGATCGCCAACACCGCAACCACAATGCCAACGATTACGTTATTCCACATTGCTGCGGGCAACTGCGAAAATTGGACTATAAAGGGTGAGATGATCACCCAAATGCCCAACGCTATGTTGAGCCAGCTAGGTCCTGCGGTGTTCGCCTGAAATGAGCCGGCCCTGGTGTATTGCCGATTGTCCATTTTACCCTCCTTCCCAAGAATGCGACTTAGGGCGACCTCTTTCAGCCATCCCTGTCGCTGAACACAAAATCCGGCCATAATGCTCTCCATGCAAAATGATGCGCCTATTATTTTTGCATCAGGGAATCCCCGATCGGGCACCTTTCCCAGCCTTATCCGATATTTAAAATGAAACGCTTCCTCGTCGCCGGAATCGGGAACATCTTTTTTGGCGACGACGCGTTTGGCTGTGAAGTGGCGGCGGAGTTGTTGAAGCGATCGTGGCCGGAGGGCGTGAACATCGTTGACTTCGGGATTCGCGCTTACGATCTCGCTTACGCGATCATGGATGGTTACGATGCGACGCTCCTCGTCGACGCAGCGCCGCGTGGCGAAAAACCGGGAACCGTTTATCTGCTCGAGCTCGACCCGGAGAAGGTTGACCCCTGCGGAGATGAAATTGTCGATGCGCATGCCCTGACGCCAGTGCGTGTGTTGCAGATGATTCGAGCGCTTGGTGGCCATGCGAGAAATTTGTATCTCGTCGGCTGCGAGCCGGCGCGATTGGATGGAGACGGCGTGATGGGTCTCAGCGAGGACGTTCGTGAAGCGGTTCCAACCGCAGTGAAGATGATCGAAAAATTCATAGCGGATTGGACGAGCGGCCGCGGAATCTAAAAAATTTTCCAAACTGTCCGACGGCTGTCGTGCGATCCGCTTAAGATGAGTGGTCATTCGCGCAGCACTCTTCTTTCGCCGTCCACATTTTCAGTTCGCGGCAAAAACGTATCTCAACTGATAACAGGCTTATGAGGAATTTGTTTTGTTCAAAACCGACCGATTCTATCCGCCGATTTGCCGGTTCGACAACGCAGTACAGGTCTACTGGCGACGTCGCCTGGATGTTCGTTGGGGGCGCAATCCTGCTGGCCGTGCTGGTTCTAACCGTGCGCGAGATCCCGGCGATGGTCCGGGAAGCGCGAATCATGCGCATGTAAACCGGAGCAAATACTATGGAATCGCCAAAAATCGTTGCCGATCATCAGCCAGCAGTTCCAGAAATCCATGTTCTTTGGATGACAACCGGCCTCGGGTGCGACGGGGATTCCGTTTCAGTAACGGCAGCCACGTTGCCCAGCATCGAGGACGTTGTGATGGGTGCTATTCCAGGATTGCCGAAGGTGCATCTCCACAATCCGGTCCTCGCTTACGAAGTCGGCGATGATTTTATGAAGTTCTGGCACGAAGCAGCTGAAGGGCGGCTGGAGCCATTCGTGCTTGTCCTCGAAGGCTCAGTGCCGAATGAAAAAATAAAGAAGGAAGGTTACTGGGCGGCGATGGGGACGGATCCAGACACCGGCCAGCCGATCACGACCAATGAGTGGATCGACAGACTCGCGCCGAAAGCGACGGCGGTAATCGCTGCTGGCACGTGTGCGACATACGGCGGCATTCACGCAATGGAGGGCAATCCGACAGGTGCAATGGGTTTGGCGGATTATCTCGGCTGGAACTGGCGCAGCAAAGCGGGATTGCCAATCGTGAACGTCCCCGGTTGTCCGGTGCAGCCCGATAACATGATGGAGACGTTGCTTTATCTCCTGTATCAAGTCGCAGGACTCGCGCCGCTCATCCCGCTCGACAATGAACTTCGTCCGACGTGGCTGTTTGGGAAAACGGTGCACGAAGGCTGCGATCGCGGCTCCTATTACGAGCAGGGCGACTTTGCCCGCGAATACGGGTCGCCGAAGTGCCTGGTAAAGATTGGCTGTTGGGGGCCCGTGGTGAATTGCAACGTCACGAAGCGCGGCTGGATGGATGGCATCGGCGGTTGTCCCAATGTCGGCGGAATTTGCATCGGCTGCACCATGCCGGGATTCCCCGACAAGTTCATGCCGTTCATGGATGAACCGCCTGGAGCAACGCTCTCAAGCTCACTCATCGGACCGTACGGACGGCTTATTCGGACACTTCGCGCGATCACGAACCGCGTCGTGAACAAAGAACCGAAATGGCGGCACCCGCGACCCGCTCTGACCACCGGTTACAAGCCAAAATATTACGCCCACTACAGCGCATGAAATTTCTAACCAGGAGTTAACTAATGCCCGAAGTACTTACCGATACAAAACGAGGAACGTCCGCGCCCGGCGGCAACATCGTCGAGATGAACTGGGACCCAATCACGCGCATCGTGGGCAGTCTCGGCATTTTCACGAAGATCAATTTCGATACGAAGAAAGTCGTCGAATGCTACAGCACATCGTCGATCTTTCGTGGTTACAGCATTTTCATGCTGAACAAAGACCCCCGCGACGCGCATTTCATCACCAGCCGGATCTGCGGCATCTGCGGCGACAATCATGCCACCTGCTCATGTTATGCGCAGCAAATGGCGTACGGCGTGAAACCGCCGCCGCTTGGCGAATGGATTGTTAACCTCGGCGAAGCCGCCGAATACATGTTCGATCACAATATTTTCCAGGACAACCTCGTCGGCGTCGACTTCTGCGAGATGATGGT
>Ga0070661_100003161_pt1 | contig 11336 bp, 13 predicted proteins | sample KBSC43metaG_FD_64663 | JGI IMG/M metagenome (GOLD analysis project Ga0070661, IMG submission 64663) | Corn rhizosphere microbial communities from Kellogg Biological Station, Michigan, USA - KBS C4-3 metaG | ecosystem: Host-associated > Plants > Roots > Rhizosphere > Soil ...
TCATCCGCGGCACGCATTCAGGACGCTGTGTCGCAATCCGAGGCTCGCAGGGGCAGCGCGCTCGCGGTTCCCACCCACCATGCTTCGCATGGTCCCCCCTCCCGACGAGCGGGAGGGATGTGCGACCGCGGGCTCTTAGAAAACAAAAAAGGCCGGGATCGCTCCCGGCCCTTGGGATTTCACTATCGCTGGAGCTCAGCTGTTCTCTTCGGCCGGCTTCGGGGCTGCCTTCTTGGCGGCTTTCGGGCCGGGGATCGCTTTCGGGCGCGCGGGGCGCGGGGGCGAAGCGATGAGCTCGAGCTTGGCGTCGGGGCCGATGCCGACGACGGCAACGGTCACGGTGCCGCCATTGACCAGCTCGCCGAAGAGGACCTGGTCGGCCAGTGGCTTCTTGACGTGCTCCTGGATCACGCGGCTCAGCGGACGGGCGCCCATGCGCTCGTCATAGCCACGCGAGGCAAGCCACTCGGCGGCCTCGGGTGTGAGGCTGATCGTGACACCACGCTCGGCCAGCTGGCCCTCCAGCTGGAGGACGAACTTCTCGACCACCTGACGAACGATTGCCGGCGGCAGCGGCGCGAAGGAGATGATCGCATCCAGCCGGTTGCGGAACTCCGGCGTGAACATCCGATTGATCGCTTCTTCGTCGTCACCGGTCTCGCGTTTGCGTCCGAAGCCGATCGGCGACTTCTGCAGCTCCATCGCGCCGACGTTGGACGTCATAATCAGAATGACGTTCCGGAAATCGACGGACTTGCCGTTGTGGTCGGTGAGCTTGCCGTGATCCATGACCTGCAACAGGATGTTGAAGAGGTCCGGATGGGCCTTCTCGATCTCGTCGAGCAGCACGACGCAATGCGGATGCTGGTCGACGCCATCGGTCAGAAGGCCGCCCTGGTCGAAGCCGACATAGCCCGGAGGCGCACCGATGAGGCGCGACACCGTGTGCCGCTCCATGTACTCGGACATGTCGAAGCGGAGCAGTTCCACGCCGAGCGTGTCGGCGAGCTGCTTGGCGACTTCGGTCTTGCCGACGCCGGTGGGACCGGTGAACAGGTACGAGCCGATCGGCTTTTCCGGTTCGCGCAGCCCTGCCCGCGCCAGCTTGATGGCTGAGGCGAGCGCGGTGATTGCGGCGTCCTGGCCGAAGACCACGCGCTTCAAATCCGCCTCAAGGCTCGCGAGCATTTCCGTATCGGATTTGCTCACTGACTTTGGCGGGATGCGCGCCATCGTCGCGATGGTCGCCTCGATCTCGGGCACGTCGATAAGGGTCTTGCGTTCCTCGGCGACGAGCAGCATCTGGCTCGCCCCGGTCTCGTCGATCACGTCGATCGCCTTGTCCGGCAGCTTGCGGTCATTGATGTAGCGGGCCGAAAGCTCGACGGCGGCGGTGAGCGCGTCGTCGGTGTACTTCAGCTTGTGGAAGTCCTCGAAATAGGGGCGCAGCCCCTTCACGATCTCGATCGCGTCCGGGATCGTGGGCTCGGCGACGTCGATCTTCTGGAAGCGACGCACGAGGGCGCGGTCCTTTTCGAAGAACTGCCGATACTCCTTGTAGGTGGTCGAGCCGATGCAGCGCATGTTGCCCGAAGCCAAAGCGGGCTTCAGCAAATTGGACGCATCGAGCGCGCCGCCGGAGGTGGCGCCGGCGCCGATAACGGTGTGGATCTCGTCGATGAAGAGGATCGCGTCGGGGTGCTTCTCAAGCTCCTTCATGACGGCCTTGAGCCGCTCCTCGAAGTCACCGCGATAGCGGGTACCGGCCAGAAGCGAGCCCATATCGAGGGCATAGATGGTCGCGCCCTTGAGCACTTCGGGCACGTCGCCCTCGACGATCTTGCGCGCGAGGCCCTCGGCGATGGCAGTCTTACCGACGCCGGCATCACCGACGTAGATCGGGTTGTTCTTGGACCGCCGGCAGAGCACCTGGATGGTGCGGCGGAGCTCTGAATCGCGGCCAATCAGCGGATCGATCTTGCCGGCCTTGGCCTTGGCGTTGAGATCGACGCAAAAATCGGCGAGCGCGGAGGACTGGCCGTTGCCGCCGCCGGAGCGGGCGTTGCCGCCTTCCTCATTGTGGGCCCCTGCCCCCTCCTCCGAGCCACGGACCGTGCGCTGCTCATTGGGGCCGGATTTGGTGATGCCGTGGGAGATGTAGTTCACCGCATCGAGCCGGCTCATGTCCTGCTGCTCGAGGAAATAAGCCGCGTGGCTCTCGCGCTCGGCAAAGATCGCGACAAGCACGTTGGCGCCGGTGACCTCATCCTTGCCGGACGACTGGACGTGGATCACGGCGCGCTGGATCACGCGCTGGAAAGCCGCGGTCGGCCGGGCGTCCTGGCCGTTGGGCACGACGAGGCTGTCGAGCTCCTCGTTGATGAAGTCCTCGAGGTCGCCCTTGAGGGCTTCGATATCGACGTCGCACCCGTTGAGCACGGCGATGGTGTCGCGGTCGTCGGTCAAGGCCAGCAAAAGGTGCTCGAGCGTGGCGAATTCATGCGCGCGCTCCCGGGCCAGGTTCATCGCCTGGTGGAGGGCCTTTTCCAGTCCGCGGGAGAAAGAAGGCATGTAACGGTTCCTATTGCTTTTCCATCACGCATTGCAGCGGGTGCTGGTTCTTGCGTGCCGCATCCATAACGCGCGCGACCTTGGTTTCGGCCACTTCGTAAGGATAGACGCCGCATTCGCCCACGCCCTTGGTGTGCACATGAAGCATGATCTGCGTGGCCTCTTCGCGTGACTTGTTGAAGACGTCCTGCAGAACCAGGATGACGAATTCCATGGGCGTGTAGTCGTCATTGAGCAGCAGCACCCTGAACATATTCGGGCGCTGCGTCCTGGGTTTGGTCCGAGTAATCGTCGCCGTGTCGAACCTTGAGGCGCCCCGATCCTCCTTGTCTTCACGAGCCGATTTGGGCGGCTTGTGGGTCCCGGCGGAGGGCCGGGTCATCTGATCGGGGGTGAGCCGAGTTCGATCAAAACGACGCAGCATGGTGAAGCCATTATGTAGGCAAAAAACCGCGGCTGTTAAGAGGCCCTTTCCAAGCGGTGCCATTGAGCCGAATCCCTTGGATTTCCAGCCCTTCCACCAACCGATGGCATTTTACGGAATGGTAAGGGGACGCCCCTATTCTGCCCCAACCGAAGGCGATGGCGGTGGCGAGGGGGAAGCCGCGTCGTGCCCTCGCGAGTCGCCAGGAAGGGCCAGAAGGCCCCGTAGTTTGGAGTACCGGGGTTGGCTTCCCATAGGGTTCTTGAGTTTTCGCGCCTTGCCCTCTGGCGCGCAGCAGCAGTTGCAGCCTTTCTTTTCGTCGCGCTCCTTCCCTCGCTGGCTACAGCAGGAGTGCCGCGTGCCTATGCTGGCATCGTGGTCGACGCGAAATCGGGCAAAGTGCTCTATTCGAGCGATGCCGACGCGCCGCGCTATCCCGCCTCGGTGAGCAAGGTGATGACGCTCTATGTCCTGTTCCAGGAGCTGAGCGCGGGCCGGATCAAGCTCAGCGACAAGATGCCGGTCTCGCGCTGGGCCGCCTCCGCCTCCCCCACCAAGCTCGGGCTGAAGCCCGGTGCGACAATCACGGTCGAGAATGCCATCCGCGCCATCGTGACCCTTTCGGCGAACGACATGGCGCGCGTGATCGCCGAATATATCGGTGGCAGCGAGTCCAATTTCGGCATGCGCATGACCTCCACGGCCCGGGCGCTCGGGATGGTGCACACGACTTATGTCAACGCCTCCGGATTGCCGGACCGGCGACAGGTGACTACCGTGCGCGACCAGGCGATCCTGGCGCGGGCGATTTACGAGCATTTTCCGAAGTTCTACGCGTATTTCCAGACGCGCAGCTTCAGCTATGGCCGCCGCACATATGGCAACCACAACAATTTGCTGGGCGTGAACGGGATCGACGGGATCAAGACCGGATATACCGGGGCTGCGGGCTATAATTTGATGACGGCCGCGCGCACCGACGGCAAGCACATCGTGGTGGTGGCGTTCGGCTTCGCTTCGGCGGGCAAGCGCGACGCCAAGGTCCGCGATCTCGTCGAAAGCTATCTGCCGCGGGCCAAGACGGGCGACTACCTCGATGTCGCGATGATCCCCGTGCCCGGCCGCAAGGGCTCGCCGGTCGCGGCGGATACGGTGGAGGTCGCGAGTGACAGCCCGATCATGCCGCTGCCCTCGCCCGCGTTCCGGGACGCGACACTCGACGACGAGGCCCCCGCCGATCCGCAGATTGGCGTCGGCGACGTGGATACCGTCGACAGCGTGGCCGCCCTTGCTCCCATGCCCCTGCCGCGCCCTGCAGATATCGGAATACCCGCAGTGGACGCAGCAACGACGCTCGCGGCACCGGCGGCCAAGCCGCAGATGCCGCCAGTGGTCGGTGCCTATACCGCCAGCTATACACTCGGCGCACCACCCGCTCCGCTGGGCGAGACGCAACCTTCGGCGCCACTCGTGCCGCCGGTGGGTGTGGGCGATGGCGGGCAGCCGATCGACCTCATGACATCGGGCAGCATCGAAGCCGAGGTGGCCTTAGCGCAGGCGGCGAGCAAGCCGCTGCCGGACATGAGCCAGCCGATGCCGCAGGCGCTGCCCCAGGGCTGGATCGTTCAGATCGGGGCCGCGCCGACGCAGGACGGCGCCAACGGACTGATCGATGTCGCCGGCCAGAAGGTTCAGGCGCTCGCACAATTCCAGGGGTTCGTCACGCGCTTCGACAAGGACGGCCAGACCTATTTCCGCGCCCGCTTCGGTGGCTTCACCGGGCAGGACGCGGCGAACGATATCTGCAACCAGCTCAAGCAGGTCAAAATGAGCTGCCTCGCGATGCAGGGCTGAGAGGACCAGCACGACGAGGTAGCCGAACCGGGAAGCGAGTTTGTGGCGTGTGTTTGGAGTAGCCCAAATGAGCGAGTTTTCTAGCCTGAGCGAATTGGCCCGCTTTCTTGGCCAGTCATCTGTTTCGGCCAATGCGGGGGCACGGGCCGTCAACGACATCGCGGGGCGGATGCGGCCGGTGCAGCAGCGCCAGCGCGTTTCGGATCTGCTGGGGGTTGTGCTGACGCTGTCGGCGCGCACCCGGCGCATGGTGATGCCCCGGGCCGAGGTCGAGCTCGACGTGTTCGGGCCCGGCGGTGAACGTGCCGTGCGGATGATGCTTCCCGAATAGACCGATCAGGCGCGGCGGCGGGGCGCGGCGGGCTCTTCGTCGCGCAGCATGGCGCTGGGCTCGGCAGCGATGATGCGGTTGCGGCCCCGGGCCTTGGCCTCATAGAGCGCGGCGTCGGCGGCGGCCACGAGCACATCGAGGGGCACATCGCGGTCGGTCGCGGCAATACCGATGCTGACGGTCGTTTCGGCGGATCCCAAGGCGGTATCGATGCTGACGAACTCCAGCGATTGGCGGATGCGTTCAGCGACAGCGCGAGCCTCCGCAATGGTGGTTTCGGGCAGGACGAAGCAGAACTCTTCTCCGCCAACACGGAAGAGCTGATCGGTGGGCCGGACGTTGCGTTCGGCGATCTCGGCAAAGCATTGCAGCATGCGGTCGCCGGTCTCGTGGCCGTAGCGGTCATTGATCGACTTGAAGTGATCGAGATCGAGGACCAGCAGAGCCAAAGCGCGGCGCGTGCCGGCGCGACGGCGGTTCATGCGCTCGGAGAAATCAGAGAAGGCCCGGCGGTTCATCAGGCCGGTCAGCGGATCGGACATTGCGAAGCCACGCTGCTCCGCCTCGCGGCGCTCGCGGGTCATCGAGAAGAACAGGATCGCGCCGAACGCGAAATGGCCGAAGATGAGCAGCGTGTAGACCGCGAGCCAGAGCGTATCCACGGGCTGGATGCCGACGGGGAACGGCGCTGCGCCGGCGAGGCAGGCCCGGGCGAGCATGATCAGCCCGAAGCTCGTAAAGGTCACCATCAGGGGTCGGTGAGACGGCAAAGGGTCGGCGTTGCGCCTCGCCAGTTCATAGGCCGCGAGGCCGCAGAAGAGGGCATTGAGCAGCGATACGATGACGATACGCGCGACAACATTGCCCCCGATCGGCGCGATGAGGCAGGCCGCAAGCCAGCCCATGCTGACGAGGAGCACCGGCCAGACGAGCACCGGACGACGCAGGAACATGCGTACGCCCTGCCACAGGGCTAAAAGCGACAAGATGCGGACGAGGTTGCCGACGACGATATTGAAGGCGTCCGTCTGCCAGTAGGGCGTGGTGTAGAAAACGAGCGAGGCGCCACCGACGATGAGCGGGGCCGCCCAGAACAGCAGCCACAGCGCCGCCCTGTCGCGCCACCAGAAAAAGAGGAAGAAAAAGCCTTGCAGCACCAGGATCGTCGAACCGGCGATGATGATGGTGTTTGCGTCGAGATGCACGGGCACCGCCTCCGGAGCGGCGACGGATGCTAGCGCAGGAGTTCTTTAACGAACCTGAATCCGGCGACCACTGGCCCTAATTCGTGGTGGCCATATGCTCGAAGGCGGCGGGGGCCTTTTCGCTCTCCGAGAAGGCGGCAAGGGCCGCGTTCCGGGCATTTGCGCGCTCGTTGACTGGCAAGCGGAGGGCATCGAGCAATTGCCGGTATTCCTGGCGAGCGCTCAGATGCGACATCGACGGCAGGCCGCCGAGTAGCTCGTCGTCCAGCGGATCGAACACGGTCAGCCCCATCGGGAACAGCGAGCGGAATATGACGCGCTCGGCGATTCCTTCCGCCACTCGGGCTCCCAGACGCGTCGCAATCTTTTCGATCGCGGTCTGCACGAGCCGCATCGAGCGCGAGCTGAGCATCGAGATGCGATTGCGCACGAGAATCCAGTCGATGGTGCGGCCGTCGATGGCGAGGCGCTCGGTCCGCGCGCGTTGCACCAGCCGGGCGTAGTGGCTCATCTCCTTGGGGTCGCCGGTCACCGGATCGACATGGGCCATGACGTCGAGATCGATGAGGCTGTCGTTGAGCGGGGTGATCAGTGTATCCGCCAGCGAGTGCGACAGGCGCGTCAGATGGGTGTCGAAGCCGGGCGTGTCGACGACGAGGAAGTCGGCGGTGCCTTCGACCTCGACCACGGCCTGGCGGAAGAGATCGAATTCGAGCTTCTGGTTTTCCTTGATCGAGTCCGACTTGGTCAGCGGCAGATGGAAATGCGTCGTGTGCGGCAGTTTGAGGTCGCGGGACTGCGACCAGGCGTACCGGTTCTTGACGTAGTTGGTGAAGGTCTGCTGGCGCGAATCCACGTCGATCGAAGCCACGCGGAAGCCTTGGTAGAGCAGGTAAATGGCGAGATGGAACGCGGTGGTCGACTTACCCGAGCCGCCTTTCTCATTGCCCACGACAATGACATGCGTCCCCGTACGACCCATTGGCGACTCCAGACATGCCCCATGAACAGAGTGCGGCGAAAAGGTGATTTGGTTCAAGATGCAGTTTGGTCACAAACGGCGTGACTCAGACCGAACTCAGATCAGCCCCAGACGGCTCAGCTCCAGCGCGAGTTCCTCGGAGCCGTCCTCGGCGAAACCGGCGGCGCTGAGGTCGGGGGGTGCGTCCTTCGGGTCGAGATAGCGCCAGCCCTGGAACGCCTGGCGAGGCCGCGGCGCGACGCGCACCATATCGGGTGCCATGATGATGTCGCAGCGAGGGATGCCGTCCTTGTCCACGGCTTCGGCGAGCCTGAGGATCGGCTGGCGGGCGCGGATCACGCCGGAGATCACCCAATAGATCGAGCCCTGCCCTTCGATCTCACCGCGGCGTTTCGGCATGGTGCGCGTGCGGTGGACGTGGACGTCCTCGCCATAGTCGAGGCCCCACCAATGGGCACGCTCACTGCGATAGGATTCGAGCTCCTCGAGCGTCGCAACGCCGACGCTGAGCTTGATCAAGTGCATCATGGCTGGGTGCGCGGAACGCGGCCCTGGATGACGTCGATCTCGTCGTCCTCGACGGTCCACGGCTCGGCCTTCGCCGCAACGAGCCATTCCTGGAAAGCCGGAAGCGAATAGATGGCCTCGACGTAATCCATCGCGGCATCCGATACCGGCAGCGAGTATGTCCGGATTCGGGTCGCAACCGGCGCGAACATGGCGTCCGCGCCGTTGAACTTGCCGAACAGGAATGGCCCACCGGATTCGGCCGTCAGGTCGCCCCAGATCTCTTCGATGCGGCGCAGGTCGGGCGCCACGAGATCGAGGTCGACCTTTCCTGGATGCGAGGCTCGCAGATTCATCGGCGCGGCATCCCGAAGCCTGCCAAAGCCACCATGCATCTCGGCGGAGACCGAACGAGCCTGCGCGCGCTTCAGCCGATCCGAGGGCCAGATCCCCTTGGCGGGATATTTGTCGTGGAGATATTCGAGGATCGCGAGCGTCTCGGGGACGACCGCTTCGCCGTCGATGAGAACCGGCACCTTGCCTGACGGCGATTTCTTCCTGATCTTTTCCTTCCAGCCTTCGCCGCTCAGCATCACGAGGTCTTCCTCGAACGGGATTCCAAAATGCTTGAGCACGAGCCAGGCGCGCAGCGACCAGCTCGAATAGTTGCGATTGGCAAAGATCAGTTTCATGGTTCCGGTGTAGCCAATCGAACCCCAATGCGCCAGATTGGAGGCAGGAGGCGAGCTTGGCGAGAGCGCAGGACAGCAGGCACAAAGCGGTCGAGCGTCTGATGCGACTGGTCGAGCGTCTCGGGCTTCCCGAAGTCGAGCTTTGGACGAGCTATGGCGATCCCTCGCTTAAGCTCAGGGGCAAATCCATGGTGACGGTCAAGGCGGACGACCTGCTCTATCTCGCCTGCCCCATCGAGGCCAAGGAGATGCTGATGGAAGTGGCGCCGCACATCTACTTCCAGACCGACCACTACAAGGGCTGGCCCGGCCTGCTCGTCCGGCTGGATGTCATCGCTGATGCAGAACTGAGCCTCAGGCTCGAGGATGCCTGGCGGTATCGGGCGCCCAAGAGGCTGGCTGCAGGCAGGGCCAAATGAGCGAGCCGCTGTTTTTCCTCTGCCGCCTGCTGCCTCCGCGTGCGGATTTCATGCAGACGATGACGGCCGACGAACGCGCGATAATGGTCGAGCACGTCGGCTACGGACCGGCAAGGTCCAGACGGGGAACGCGCTGGTGTTTGGACCGATGGCGGGCCCCAGGGGCGGATATGGCATCGGAATCATCAAGGTCGCGGACATGGCTGAGATGGAGGCCCTGCGCGATACCGACCCGGCGATCCAGGCCGAAGTGGGCTTCAGCTACGACATCCTGCCGATGCCGCGCATGGTGATGGCCGGAGCCTGAGCCATGGACGATTTCTTCGTAATGGTCGGCGGCGGTGCGGCCGCGCTCGCGGGGCTCATATTCGTCGCGATGTCGATCAAGCCGGAGGTGATCGTCCGGAATTCGACGCATCGGAACCGCGCGATCAACATGCTCTCGGGCTTCAGCGCGATCTTCATGGCGAGCGGCTTCGCGCTGATCGGAAACCAGCCGCTCTGGGCGCTGGGCGTCGAGTGGTTGGTGCTATGGCTGATCGCGACTTTCATCTTCGTGCGCGGATATGTGGTCGCGATCCGTGCGGGGATGAGCTCGATCGGGCTCACGGCACCGCGGCTCGGCGGCGGGACGCTGTGTTATCTCGGTGAGGTTGTGGGGTCGGTTCTGCTGATGGCGGGCAATGCCGCAGGATTTTACGTCGCGGCGATTTCATCGATCGTGCTATTCGCGTTCCTCATTTCAGGCGCGTGGCTGCTCATCGTCGGGGTCTATGAGGACCAGGCGAAAAGTTGACCTGAGAGGAACAGGGATTGCCGGGAGCCCGAAGGGGCTCTGGTGCGGTCGAGAAGACTCGAACTTCCACGCCTTGCGGCACAGCGACCTCAACGCTGCGCGTCTACCAATTCCGCCACGACCGCACGCCGAGCGCGAGTGGCGTGTAGCAAAGGTGGCCCTGCCCCACAAGCGCTTAAAATTGCGCTGGAGACAATCGGCGGATCAGCCGATTTTGAGGACTTTTTCGGTGACCTGAACGCTCAGGCGTCCGTCTTCGACCTTGATCTCGCCGCGCCCGACCAGGGTGTTGTTGGCGTAGACACCCAGCGGGTCCTTGTCGGTGGTGTTGAGCTCGATGATGGCGCCGCGGCCCATCCGGAGCAGGTGGTGGATGGGCATGATGGCGGCGCCCAGCTCCACCGTGATGTCAACTTCAATCTCGTCGAGAGTGCTCATATATAGTCCACAACGCTCCGCCGCTGAATCAGGCGGACGCGCCCTCAGAGCATCGGACCGGGATGATTACCGAAGCGTTAACCTGCGTGGGGCCTGACAAGCTGCGGCGAGCCGATAGCCGCGCGGTCGAGTGGCTCATCGCGGACGGGCTGGTCGAGTATCCGGTGGCACTGGCGTTCATGAAGGACCGGGCGGCAGCGATCGCGCGCGGCGAGGCGCGGGAGCTCGTGTGGCTGGTGGAACATCCGCCGCTGTATACGGCGGGCACCTCGGCCGTGCCGCAGGACCTGCTCGACGCGAACCGGTTTCCGGTGTTCGAGGCGGGGCGCGGGGGTGAGTACACATATCACGGGCCGGGGCAACGGGTGGCCTATGTCATGCTCGACCTTCGGGAGCGGGGGCGCGACGTGCGCTGCCTTGTGCAGGGGCTCGAGGGCTGGCTGATCGATACGCTCGAGGCGTTCAACGTCGACGGGGAAATCCGCGACGGGCGCATCGGGGTTTGGGTCAAGACGCCGGGGCGTCGGGGCGGCGAGAGCAAGATCGCGGCGATCGGTGTGCGGGTCAGCCGGTGGGTGACGACGCATGGGATTGCGCTCAACGTCTCGCCGGACCTCAGCCATTTTGGCGGGATCGTGCCGTGCGGGATTTCGGACCGCGGGGTCACAAGCCTTGAGGACCTGGGGCAGATCGTGTCGCTGCCGGAGGTGGATAGTGCGCTCAAATCGGCGTTCGAGCGGCGGTTCGGGCCGGTCGAGGCTGTGGCCAAGCCTCTTGTCACGGCGGCCTGACATCATCATCTTTACGGCGACTCGTTTGGGGAGCCAGCAATGACCGGCGACGATCTGCGACGCATCTTTCTGGGGCCGACGCTGTTCCGGCTCGACACCGTCCTGTCGCCGCGGCTCGTGCCCGTGCTCTATGCGAGCGGCCTCGCCGCGATCCTGCTCTGGGCCGTGAGCCATCTGTTCGAGAGCTTCGGGCGGGCCTTTGGTGACGGGCTATGGGGTCTGCTCGAAATCGCGGTCTATGGCGGGTTCGCCGTGGTGGTGCTGCGGGCCGCCTGCGAGGCGCTGCTGGTCTATTTCAAGGCCAATGAAGCGGCGGCGGATTCGGT